>Ga0302326_10002318_pt1 | contig 46595 bp, 49 predicted proteins | sample Palsa_T0_3_FD_202264 | JGI IMG/M metagenome (GOLD analysis project Ga0302326, IMG submission 202264) | Peat permafrost microbial communities from Stordalen Mire near Abisko, Sweden - Palsa_T0_3 | ecosystem: Environmental > Terrestrial > Soil > Palsa > Peat permafrost | place: Sweden: Abisko... | reverse complement strand
GTTGACCAAGAAGGACGCCGGAGACGCCGTCGATGCGATGCTGGAGACGATCGAAGACGCGCTGAAGCGCGGCAGCGACGTGACGTTCTCGGGCTTTGGCAAGTTCAGCGTCTCGAGCCGCTCGGCACGTGAGGGCCGCAATCCGGCTACCGGCGAGAAGATCCAGATCGCCGCTTCCAAGGTGCCGAAGTTCACGGCCGGCGCGGCGCTCAAGAAAGCGGTCAAATAAGCGGGCCACCCGCATCCGGAACGCCGGCGCGTCCCGTCGCCGGCGTGACGGAACCTGCTGTGGTGCCGTTGGGCGACCGGCTTGCCGACGCCGTCCAGCGGCGCCGGTCCCAGTTGGTGCTGGGGATCGATCCCGATCCCATGCGGCTGTGGCCGCAGGCGCTGGAGCTCGTCGGGAGCATGCCGGCGCTGCCCGGCGACGGACCGGCGGCGCTCGCCGCCCGCGCCGTGGCAGCGCACGGACGGGTGCTGTTGGAAGCCGCCGGCGAGTTCTGCGTCGGGATCAAGCCCCAGCTCGCCTGCTTCGAGCGGCTCGGGGCGCCCGGCTGGGCGGCGCTGTCAGAGCTCGTCGCGGACGCGCGCGACCGCGGGCTGGTCGTGATCGCGGATGCCAAGCGCGGCGACATCGACGTCTCCGCCACGGCCTATGGCCAAGCATTCTTCACCGGCACCTCGACGCCGTTCGGCGACCTGCCCGGGCTCGGCGCCGACCTGCTGACGGCGAGCCCGTTGCTGGGACGTGACTCGATCGCGGCGCTGCTGACGGAGGCGCGCGCCGTCGGCGCTGGACTGCTGCTGCTGACCCGCACCTCCAACCCCGGCGCCGATGACCTGCAGGGGCTGAGGTTGGACGACGGGCGCACGGTCAGCGAGGCGATCGCTGAGCTCGTTGACGAGCACGGCAGGGCCGCGGTCGGCCTCAGCGGCCTGTCGGACGTCGGGGCGGTGACGGGCGCGACCGCCCCGGGTCACCTCGAGCGGCTGCGCGAGCTGATGCCGAGCGCGGTGATGCTGCTGCCCGGGCTCGGGCCCCAGGGTGGGGACGGCCGCGGGCTGGCGCCGGCGTTTGCGCCCGGGCCCGCCGGTGGGCTGGTACCGGTCTCACGCGGCATCGTCTACGCCCACGAGCGCAACGGCGGCGATCCCGCCGCGGCGGCGGCGGACGAAGCGCGGCGGCTGCGCGAGTTGCTCTGGGGCCTATACGCCTGATGCGCCGGTGATATGCCGGTCATGCGCCGGCAATGCGCCGGCAATGCGCCGGCGATGCGCCGGCGATGCGCCGGCGACGCGCCGGCGATGCGCCGGTGATCTGCTGGTGATCTGCCGGGAACCGGTCCGTGACACGCCGGACGGTTCAGGCCGCCCCGGCGGTTGCGTTCGTGCGGGGGCCGTCACCCGTGACGGTATGATCGGCCGGCATGCTGTGGAGAAGCGTGCGCCTGCTGGCGCCGATTGCGATCATCGCCGTGGCGGTGAGCGTCTATCTCGTCGTCCACGGCGCCGTCGACCACCACCACACCGTGACCCAGACCCGCAGCGGCGTGAGCGCCGCCAAGCATCACCACAAGCACAAGCACTCCCGCAAGCCGAAGTACTACACCGTCACTCCCGGCGACACGTTGAGCGGGATCGCGACGCGAACGGGCGTCTCGCTCGCCGTGCTGGAGCAGTTGAACCCGAACATCTCGCCGAACGCGCTGCAGACCGGAGAGCGACTGAGGCTCCGGCGGTGAGTCGCGGCGCCGCCAGGGTGGCGGCGGCGCTGATCTGCGCGTCGCTGGCAGCGGCTGCCGCCCCCGCAGCCGCGTCCGCCGAATCACCGCCCAAGCTGGGCGTGACCGCCGCCGCCCTCTACGCTCCGGCGACCCGGCAGATGCTCGACGGCGTCGACGCCAACCGCGAGCGCCCGATCGCCTCGACGACGAAGCTGATGACAGCACTGATCGTGCTGCAGCACGTCCACAATCTGCAGACGGTCTACACATATCCCGACTATCACCAGGCGGCGTCCGATTCGCAGATCGGCTTGCAGCCGGGCGATCGGATGACGGTCCACGATCTGATCGTCGCGATGCTGCTGCCGAGCGCCGACGACGCGGCCGAGGACCTCGCCTACAACGTCGGCCACGGCTCGATCGCTCGGTTCGTGGCGATGATGAACGCCGAGGCCCGTCAGCTCGGGCTCAAGCACACGCACTATTCGACGCCGATCGGTCTCGACACACCTGGCAACTACTCGAGCGCGGCCGACCTCGTCAAGCTCGCCGAGTACGACCTCAGCCACTCCAAGTTCTTCGCGCACACGGTCGACCAGTCCAGCGCGGTGTTGAAGACCGGACCGGTCCGCGACGTCACGAACCTCAACACGCTGGTCGGGACCGTGCCCTGGATCAACGGGGTCAAGACGGGGCATACCAACGGCGCCGGTTACGTCCTGGTCGCCTCAGGGCACAAGGATGGCATGACACTCGTCAGCGCCGTGCTGGGCACCGACTCTGAGACCGCGCGCAGTCTCAACACGATGGCGCTGATGAACTACGGCTACCGCAACTTCCGCAGTTGGACGCCGGTGCGTGCCCATCAGGTCGTGGCCCGCCCGACGGTCAAGGATCGCCCCGGACTGCGTGTCCCGGTGTACGCGGCGCGCCGGTTCACGAGGGTGCTGGCGCGTGACTCGCACGTGCGGATCCGGGTCGACGTCCCCGCCCGGCTCGACGGCCCGCTGCCACGGGGCGCCGTCGTCGGATCGGCCAAGGTCGTCGACGATGGGCGTGTGATCAAATCGGTGCCGGTCGTGCTGCTGCGGACCCTGCCGGCGGTCAGCGGCCTCGCCCTGGCCGCCCGTACCATCACCAAGCCGGTGCCGCTCGCGCTGATCGCGATCGCGACCGTGCTGCTACTCGCCGCGGTTGTGCTGGTCGCGCGCCGTCGCGGCGGCTCGGGTCCCGGTGCCGGAGGACGCGCGCGCGACTCGGAGTTGGAGGTCGCATGATCATCACGGTCACGCTCAACGCGGCGATGGACAAGACCCTGGAGGTGCCGAGCTTCACGGTCGGACGCCGGCACCGGACCGTCGATCAGACGACGATGCCGGGCGGCAAGGGCGTCAACATCGCGCGGGCGATCAAGCGGCTCGGGCAGCCCGTGATCGCGACCGGGCTGGCTGGTGGCGCCACCGGCACCCGGATCGTCGAAGCGCTCAACGACGAGTCGATCCTCAACGACTTCGTCCGGATCTACGACGAGTCACGCACGAACACGGCGGTGCTCGATCCGACCACCGGTCTGCACACCGAGATCAACGAGCGCGGACCGGCTGTGTCGGCGCAGGAGATGGAGCTGTTCCGTGAGAAGCTGCTGTACCTGGCTCAGGGAGCATCGATCTGCGTGTTCGCCGGCAGCCTCCCGCGCGGAGTCGACAACGATGTCTACCAGTCGCTGATCCGTGACGTGCGGCGCGTCGGCGCCGCCACGATCATCGACTCCGATGGTGAGCCACTGCGGATGTCGATGCGCGCCGAGCCCGATCTCGTCTCGCCCAACGAGCGTGAGGCCGAGGAGCTCGTCGGGCACGAGTTCAACGACTCCGACGATCGCGCGGAGGCGGTGCTGGAGATGGCCCGCCAGGGCGCCCATGAGGCGATCATGACGGTCCCCGACGGCTGTTACGCGCGGATCATGAGTGACGGGGCACCGGCCACGTTTCGCCTGCGGATCGCAGAGCAGGAGGCGCGCTCGGCGGTCGGATCCGGCGACGCGTTCCTGGCCGGGTTCGTGGCCGCCCGCTACTCCGGACAGGATCCGGTCGAATGCCTGCGCTTCGGGGTCGCCTGCGGTGCCGAGTCGACTCACCACTTCGGGGCCGGGATCATCGACCCGGCCCGGGTCGAGCGGCTGCTGGCCGAGGTCGACTCAGAGCGACTTGAGCTCGGCGCAGAGATCGGCTGACAAGCCGGCTTCGCAGCGTCGCGCCGACGCTGCCGGGGCCGTCCGGCGACCGCGCAAAGTGGGCGCCAAATTCGTCGATTCCGGCGCTCAGAACGCGCACGTACCGCTGCTATCGTCGAACGCTCATGATGGTGGCCGCCATCACCTATATGACGCGTCCGACACGGAGGCTAGGCTGCTGAAATGGAAGTCGAAATCGGACGTGGAAAAAAGGCCCGCAGGGCGTATGGCTTCGATGACATCGCGATCGTCCCGTCGCGCCGGACACGGGACCCTGACGACGTCGACATCTCGTGGACGCTCGGGCCCTACCGGTTCGATCTGCCGCTGCTTGCCGCGGCGCTTGACGGCGTTGTCTCGCCCGAGACCGCGGGCGTCATCGGCAAGCTCGGCGGGCTCGCGGTGCTCAACCTCGAAGGCATCTTCTGCCGTTACGAGGACGCCGAGGAGCAGCTCGAGCGAATCGCGACCCTGTCGCCCGACATCGCCACCCGTGAGCTGCAGGACATCTACCGCGAGCCGGTCAAGCCGGAGCTGATCGCGAAGCGGATCCAGGAGATCAAGTCCCAGGGCGTCGTCGCGGCGGCGTCGCTGACGCCGCAGAGGGTCCGCCACCACTACGAGATCGCGCTTGAGGCGGGTCTCGACATCCTCGTGATCCAGGGCACCGTCGTCTCCGCCGAGCACGTCTCCCGGGACGAGTCGCGGCCGCCGCTGAACCTCAAGGAGTTCATCCGTGAGCTTGCGCCGATCCCGGTGCTCGTCGGTGGCTGTGCCTCCTACCACACGGGGCTCCATCTGATGCGGACCGGCGCGGCCGGCGTGCTCGTCGGCGTCGGCCCGGGTGCCATCTGCACCACCCGCGGCGTGCTCGGGATCGGGGTGCCGCAAGCGACCGCGATCGCCGACGTGGCGGCCGCGCGCTCGCAGCACATGCTCGAGACCGGCGACTACGTCAAGGTGATCGCCGACGGTGGCATGCGCAACGGCGGCGACATCGCCAAGGCGATCGCCTGCGGCGCCGACGCGGTGATGCTCGGCTCTGCGCTCGCGCGCTCCTACGAGGCCCCCGGCCGCGGCTACAACTGGGGGATGGCGACGTTCCATCCGACGCTGCCGCGCGGCGCCCGGGTCGCGACCAAGCAGAACGGGACGCTCGAGGAGATCATCAAGGGTCCGGCCCGTGAGAACGACGGCACGTTCAACCTGATGGGCGGGCTGAGCACCTCGATGGCGACCTGTGGGTACCGGGACATCGCCGAGTTCAACCGTGCGGAGCTGATGGTCGCGCCAGCGCTGCAGACCGAGGGAAAGCAGCTGCAGCGCGCGCAGGGTGTCGGCATGGGCGCGCGCGGCGCGGCAGTTGGTGTCGCCGATTAGCCACCCGGCCTCCATCGCCGCGACGGCCGTGGACGATGGGACGGATGACGTGCGCGCTTCTGAGGACCCAGTGACCATCGGCGACGACCTCGATGGCGTGCGCCGCGATGTCGACGAGGTGGTGGTGCTCGACTACGGCGGTCAGTACTCGCAGCTGATCGCCCGGCGCGTGCGCGAATGCGGCGTGTTCTCCGAGCTGCTGCCGCACCACGTCGGGGCGGCCGAGGTGGCCCGCCGGCAGCCGAAGGGCGTGATCCTGTCCGGCGGTCCCGCCTCGGTGTACGCCGACGGAGCGCCGCCGCTGGAGCGTGAGCTGCTCGAGCTCGGGATCCCGGTGCTGGGCATCTGTTACGGGATGCAGCTGCTCGCGCTGGCGCTCGGGGGCCGAGTACAGGGCGCCGAGATCGGGGAGTTCGGCCGTTCGCAGCTGAGCATCGGCGTCAGCGGCCGGTTGCTCGCGCACACGCCCGAGCAGCAGACCTGCTGGATGTCGCACCGTGACACCGTGTTCGACGCGCCGCCCGGGTTCACCGCGCTGGCCTCCTCGACCGCGTCGCCGGTGGCCGCGTTCGAGTCGCTCGAGCGCCAGATCTACGGCATCCAGTTCCACCCCGAGGTCGTGCACACGCCCTACGGGCAGCAGGTGCTGCAGAACTTCCTGATCGACATCTGCCGCTGCGACGGCTCGTGGTCGATCAGCTCGGTGATCGAGGAACAGGTGCGCCGGATCCGGGAGCAGGTCGGCACCGACGGTCGAGCGATCTGCGGGCTGTCGGGCGGGGTCGACTCGACGGTCGCGGCGCTGCTCGTGCATCAGGCGATCGGCGAACGGCTGACGTGCGTATTCGTCGACGGTGGCTTGATGCGCAAGAACGAGGGTGAGCAGGTCGTCTCGGCCTTCCGTGACCACTTCCACGTGCCGCTGATCGCCGTCGACGCCGAGGACCGGTTCCTCGGTGCGCTGGCCGGCGTGACTGATCCCGAGCGAAAGCGCAAGGTGATCGGCGCGGAGTTCATCCGGGTGTTCGAGGCGGAGGCGGCGAAGCTCCAGGACGCGAAGTTCCTCGTACAGGGGACGCTCTATTCGGACGTGATCGAGTCAGGCGGCGGCACCGGCGCGGCCACGATCAAGTCCCATCACAACGTCGGCGGCCTGCCCGACGACCTCGAGTTCGAGCTGGTCGAGCCGCTGCGGACGCTGTTCAAGGACGAGGTCCGCCAGGTCGGCGCCGAGCTCGGGCTGCCCGAGCGGTTCGTCTGGCGCCAGCCGTTCCCAGGTCCGGGGCTCGCGATCCGGATCGTCGGCAGCGAGGTGAACCGCGAGCGGCTCGACGTGCTCCGCGAGGCCGACGCAATCCTTCAGGACGAGATCCGCGCTGCCGGCATGTATCGGGAGCTGTGGCAGTCGTTCTGCGTGCTGCCCGAGATCCGCACGGTCGGCGTGCAGGGCGACGAGCGCACGTATGGCAACGTGATCGCGATCCGGGCGGTCACCTCCGACGACGCGATGACCGCCGACTGGGCCCGGCTGCCGTATGACCTGCTCGAACGGATCTCGAACCGGATGATCAATGAGATCCGGTCGGTCGGCCGGGTCGTGCTCGACATCACGTCAAAGCCGCCCGGCACAATCGAATGGGAATAGCGACGGGCTGAGTAGTCGAGTTGGAGGAAAATGTCCGGTAGATCCGGACAAATCCTCCAATCGGCACGGAACGGCCGGATTCGTGGCTGGATCCGGAGCGGCGCAGCCTGGATCACGCCGGCGACGTCAGACCGGCGCCGGCGAGGATCGGCCTGACGAGCGTCGCGGTGTCGAGCGGCAGCCCGTCACGCTCGAACCAGGCGGCGACCTCAAGCTCGCCGAGGTCCAGCCGCAGCGTCGGCGACGACAGCTCCGCGCCATACACGTCGATCGTCTGCCGGTGGCGCTCGATGCGAGCGTGAAGCCGCCCGAGCGGTCGCCAGTTGTCGATCTCGAGGCCGAGTTCCTCGCCCATCTCTCGGCGCGCGGCGTCGACCGGCCGCTCGCCGCGGCGCCGGCCACCGCCGGGCAGATCCCACAGACGCGAGCCATATGTGTGGCGGACCAGCAGCACCTGGTCGTCGTCGGTCAACACGCACTTGACCCCGCCCCAATCGATCGGCACGAGCGGCCGGATCACTTGCAGGAGCGCGGCCGCCAGCCGATAGAGCAGGCGCCGCGCTCGAACACTTGAAGACATCGAGACGCAGGCTAGCCCCGGGGCCGGGCACCAGACGAGCGGCGGACCGTGCGTCGGCCGGTCCTCGCTGCCGGCGGCTATAGTCGTCTGCCGCTGCGCAGACACATGCGTGGCCACTCGCATGCCATGAAGACCTACGTAGCCAAACCCACCGACCGAGAGCGCGACTGGCTCGTCGTCGACGCCGCCGGCCAGACGCTCGGGCGGCTCGCGACGCAGATCGCCGAGACGCTGCGCGGCAAGCGCAAACCAACGTACACGCCCCACATCGACACCGGCGACTTCGTGATCGTGGTCAACGCCGAGAAGATCTCGGTGACGGGCAACAAGGTCCGCGATAAGCGCTACTACCGGCACTCGGGTTACCCGGGCGGGCTGAAGTTCCGCACCCTGGGCGAGATGCTCGAGCGCCGGCCTGAAGAGGTCATCCGGATCGCCGTCAAGGGGATGCTGCCGCGCAATCGGCTCGCTCGCAAGCAGCTGACCAAGCTCAAGGTCTACGCCGGTCCCGACCATCCGCATGCCGCCCAGCAGCCGCGACCGATGGAGCTCGCCAAGTGACCGAACATCCCGAGGACGAGCAGCGCGGCGAACAGCCCGAGGCCGCCGACCAGGCGCCGGAGCAGCCGGACGAGCCCGTCGCGGCATCCAGCGAGCCCGCCGCCGATTCGCCCGCTGAGGCCGCCGCGGCAGCGGAGCCTGTGCCGGCCGCCGAGCCGGTCGCGCAGACGCCCGCCGAGACGGTCGCCGAGACGCCCGTCCCGGCCGATGAGCCCGTGGTCGAGGCCGACGCGGTGCTCGAGGGCGCGCCCAACTACGAAGCGGACGCGGTCGTCGAGGATGACGACGAGGACGTCACGCCGCGTCTGCGTCCGGAGATCCCCGGCGCCGACCTGGTGCCCGACCTCGCCCCCGAGTCCGACGAGTATCTCGACGCGGAGGCCCGTGCGGCGGCCGAAGCCGAAGCTGAGGCGGAGGCCGCTCGCAGACTCGAGCAGGACCAGGAGGAGCACCCGCAGCCGATCGCCGACGCGGCGATCGACCTCGCGTCCGGCGCGCGCTACACCGCGACCGGCAAGCGCAAGTCGGCAATCGCTCGCGTGATCCTGAAGCCCGGTACCGGTGCCTACACGATCAACGGCAAGCAGCTCGACGATTACTTCCCGCGCGAGTCGCTGCGTCGGGTGATCCGCAACCCGCTGGAGGCCGTCGGCTACGAGACGCGGATGGACGTGATCACGCGGATCCACGGTGGCGGCGTGTCGGCTCAGGCCGGAGCGCTGCGGCACGGCATCTCCCGCGCGCTGCTGGAGGCCGACCCGAACCTACGTGCCGAGCTCAAGCGCCGCGGTTTCCTGACGCGCGATTCGCGCGTCAAGGAACGTAAGAAGGCCGGCCTGAAGAAGGCCCGCAAGAAGCCGCAGTTCTCCAAGCGCTGATCCGGGCATGCCCGGTCAGCTTTTCGGCACCGACGGGGTTCGGGGCCACGCCGGCGATTTCCTGACCGCGGAGCTGGCGCTGCAGCTGGCGCGTGCCGCCGTCCTGCACGGCGGACACGAGCGACCACAGGTGCTGATCGTCCGCGACACCCGCGAGTCCGGTGACATGCTCGAGGCCGCGATCGCCGCGGGCGTCACCGCCGCCGGGGGCGACGCACTGCTGGGCGGTGTCCTGCCGACGCCTGCCGCTCCGATGCTCGTGCGCCGTCACGGTCTGCAGATGGCGGCGGTGATCTCGGCCTCGCACAATCCGTACGAGGACAACGGGATCAAGCTGTTCGGCGCCGACGGCTACAAGCTGCACGATGACACCGAGCACGAGATCGAGGCCGCGCTGACCGAGTCCCCGGTGGCGAGCGGGCGGATCGGCCGCGTGCGACCGCTGCACGGCGCGCTCGAGGACTACCTGCGGGAGCTCCATAGCCGCTTCTCGGAGCTCGGCCTGAGCGGGCGGCGGGTGCTCCTCGACTGTGCCAACGGTTCGACCTATCAGGCCGCCCCGGAGATCTTCAGGCGGCTCGGCGCCGACGTGACCGTGATCGCCGATGAGCCCGACGGCCGCAACATCAACGACGGCTGTGGCTCCACTCACCTCGAGACGATCCGCGCCCGCGTCGTCGAGGGCGAGTTCGAGCTGGCGTTCGCGTTCGACGGCGACGGCGACCGGGTGCTGGCGGTCGACGGCGAGGGCGCGATCGTCGACGGTGACGAGCTCGTGGCGATGGCCGCGGTTCACCTGCTGCAGGCAGGGCGGTTGCCGGGCGGCGGCGTCGCCGTGACCGTGATGACCAACTACGGGTTCCACGCCGCGATGCGCGAGGCGGGGGTGGAGGTGGCCACCACCGCCGTCGGCGACCGCTACGTGCTCGACGAGCTGCGCCGCCGCGGCTGGGCGCTCGGCGGCGAGCAGTCCGGTCACATCATCGATCTCGGCTTCGGTCCGTCCGGCGATGGCATCGCATCGGCGCTGCTGACGATCGAGTCGCTTCAGAGCCGTGACCTGCGGCAACGCAAGGCGTTCGACAAACTTCCGCAGAGGCTCGTCAACATCCGCGCCGCCGACCGCAACGCACTGCGCGACACGATGGCTTCGCCGGCGGTGATGGCGGCCATCGAGGACGAGCAGTCCGCGCTGCATGGCCGCGGGCGAGTGCTCGTCCGCGTCTCCGGGACCGAGCCGCTGATCCGGGTGATGACCGAGGCGCCGACCCAGGTCGAGACCGACGCCGTCTGCGAGCGGCTGCGCGCGGTCGTCGCCGAGACGCTCGGCCCCAAGCTCGTCGACTGAACGCGCAAACCGAGGCGTTAACATCAGCTGAGCCCTGCTGTGACGACAAGCGGGTGCGGCCGGGGCAACCGCCCGTGAAGAGGTCGTCTGACCAATCACCCAGGAGGACACGCCATGTGCGGGATCGTCGGCTACGTCGGACCCCGGAAGGCCCGAGCGCTGCTGCTGGAGGGGCTTGAGAAGCTCGAATACCGCGGCTATGACAGTGCTGGCATCTCGGTGCTCGACGGCGACCGGATCGACGCGGTTCGCGCGGTCGGCAACCTGAGCGCGCTGCGGGCGGCGATCGACAGCGTCGATGCCAGCCGCGCGAAGCCCGCGCCGCCGTCAGCGCCGGTAGCGCTGGCCGAGCGCCCATCGCCGGAGACGGGCATCGGGCACACCCGCTGGGCAACGCACGGACGGGTCACCCAGGAGAACGCGCACCCGCACTTCGACACCACCGATTCGGTCCACATCGTCGTCAACGGGATCGTCGAGAACTACATCGCGCTGAAGGCCAAGCTCCAGGAGCACGGAGCCGTGTTCACCTCGGAGACGGACGCCGAGGTGATCGCGCACCTGGTCGCCCACCACTACGACGGCGATCTTGCGGCGGCCGTCCGCGCGGCCTACTCGGAGATGCGCGGCCACTATGCGTTCGTCGCGATGAGCGCGCACGACCCCGGCGAGCTGGTCGGCGTCCGGCGCGAGTGTCCGCTGATCATCGGACGCGGCGACGGCGAGCAGTTCATCGCGTCGGCGATTCCGGCGTTCATGCACGAAACCCGTGAGGTCCAGTACATCGAAGACGAGGAGCTCGTGATCCTGCGCTCGGACGGCGTCGAGTTCCAGTCGGTCACCGGCGACCCGGTCGAGCGCGAGATCGTGCACATCGACTGGGACGAGGACACGGCCGAGAAGCAGGGCTATGAGTCGTTCATGCTCAAGGAGATCAACGAGCAGGCCGATGCGGTGGCCGAGACGATCGGCGAGCGCGCCGCGCGCGGCTGGGGGATCGACCTCGGGCTGGTGCCAGCCGGCAATTCGATCGACGACGAGTTCCTGGCCACGCTTCGTCGGGTCACGGTCGTCGCCTGCGGCACCGCGTTCCACGCCGGACTGATCGGTCGTTACGCGATCGAGCAGTGGGCGCGGGTGCCGGTCGAGGTCGAGGTCGCGTCGGAGTACCGGTACCGCAACCCGATCGTCGGCCCCGGCGATCTCGTGATCGGCATCTCACAGTCGGGCGAGACCGCCGACACGCTGGCGGCGATGCGGATCGCGCGCGACCGCGGCGCCCGCGTGATGGCGATCACGAACGTGATGGGGGCGCAGGCCGCGCGTGAAGCCGACGGCGTGCTGTACACGCGGGCCGGGCTGGAGATCGGTGTCGCCGCGACCAAGACGTTCGTCGCGCAGATCACCGCGGTGTACCTGGTCGCGCTGCGGCTGGCCGAGCTCCGCGGCACGATGGATCGCCATCAGCTCAAGCCCGTGATCTCCGATCTGAAGCGACTGCCGCACATGATCACCGAGTTCATGCAGCGCGACGTGTCGCCGATCCACGCGATCGCCGAGCGGTATTACGACGCGGACTTCTTCCTGTACCTCGGCCGCCACATTGGGCTCCCGGTGGCCCTCGAGGGAGCGCTCAAGCTCAAGGAGATCTCCTACATCGCGACCGACGCGTACGCGGCCGGCGAGATGAAGCACGGGCCGATCGCGCTGTTGTCCGACAACACCCCCGTGGTCGTCGTTGCGACCGACTCGCCGGTGCTCGAGAAGGTCATCTCCAACATGCAGGAGGTCCGCGCCCGCGGTGCCAATGTGATCGCGATCGCGACCGAATCAGACGAGACGATCGCCGACCACGCCGACGACGTGATCCGCGTGCCGGCGACCGACTGGATGCTGGCGCCGCTGCTGGCCGTGATCCCGCTGCAGCTGCTCGCCTACAACATCGCGCGGCTGCGCGGGCTCAACGTCGACCAGCCCCGCAACCTGGCCAAGACGGTCACGGTCGAGTGACGAGTCCCGCCGGCCCCGACGGGATCGGGCTCGATCTGCTCGAGATCGCCCGCCTCGAGCGCGCGCTGGAGCGCCATCCGGGGCTCGCGCAGCGGGTCTTCCGAGAGGGCGAGCTCGCCTACGCGGCGGCGCGGGCACGGCCCGCGATGCACCTGGCCGCGCGCTTCTGCGCCAAGGAGGCGGTTGGCAAGGCGCTGGGAATGGACGCGTGGGAGCTGCGCGACGTCGAGGTCGTCTCGCCCGCCGGCGGCGGTGTGCCCGAGGTGGCGCTGCACGGGTCGGTGGCGCGGCGAGCCCGTGAGCTCGGCGGCGCCGTGCGAATCTCGCTGACGCACACCGACGAGCAGGCGGGAGCGGTCGCGATAATCGATCGGGATGGCTGACCTCGAGCTCCCGACCTGGATGACGCCGCTGCTGGACGCCGAGCAGCAGCGAGCCGCCGACGGCTGGGCGATCGAGTCCGGCGAGCCCGGAATCAGGTTGATGGAGCGCGCCGGCGCGGGCCTCGTCGACGAGCTCGTCAAGCGGGTGCCGCACGGCCGCGTCGCGGTCGTCTGCGGCAAGGGCAACAACGGGGGTGACGGCCTCGTCGTCGCTCGGCGACTGCGTGAGCTGGGCCGGCACGTCGACGTGCTGATGCTTGCACCCGGCGACGAGCTGCGCGGTGACGCGCGCACCAACTTCGAGCGGCTCCTGCGCGAGCACGCAGGCACGGACTTCGAACCCCCCCGCGCGGCCGCGGTGCCGTTCTCGGCCGCGCCGTTGGACGGAGCCGCCGTGATCGTCGATGCGATCCTCGGGACCGGCTTCTCGGGCGACCCGCGTGAGCCCGCCCGCTCGGCGATCGAGGCGATCAACGCGGCCGGCGCGCGGGGAGCGGTCGTGGTCGCCTGCGACGTCCCAAGCGGCGTCGACGCATCGACCGGCGAAGTGAGCGGACCGGCCGTTCGCGCCGAGCTGACGGCGACGTTCCACGCCGCCAAGCCCGGTCTCTGGATCGCGCCCGGCAAGGACCACGCCGGCGACGTGACGGTCGTGCCGATCGGGATCGGCGCGGACGCGCCGGTCGTGCCCCGGCTCGGACTGATCGACGCGGCGGTGCTCGACGAGGTGCCGCGCCGGGGACGTGAGTCGACCAAGTTCGCCGCGGGTGCGGTACTCGTCTGCGGCGGCTCGCTCGGTCTGACCGGCGCGCCGTGCCTGGCGAGCGAGTCGGCGCAGCGCGCCGGGGCCGGCTACGTGACCGCGTTGATCCCCGCATCGCTGAACCTGGTGTTCGAGCAGCGGTTGCTGGAGGCGATGTCGGTACCGCTGCCCGATGACGGCGGCGCGCTGCGCCCCGAGGCGCTCGATCAGATCATGACCCGCTGCGAGCGGGCCGGCGCGCTGGTGCTCGGGCCCGGGATCGGCCGGGCGCAACCGACACAGGAGCTCGTGCAAGCGGTCGCCGGCGGCGCCCCGATTCCGCTGCTGCTCGACGCCGACGGCCTGTTCGCGTACTCCGGCCGGCTTTCCGAGCTTGCCGATCGCGCCGCGGCGACCGTGATGACCCCGCATGCGGGTGAGCTCGGAAGACTGCTGGAGCGCGACTCGTCGGAGATCGAAGCGCACCGCTTGAGTGCGGTCCGCGAGGCATCATCGGCGGCGCAGGCGATCGTCGTCCTGAAGGGCGACGACACGATCGTCTGCGCGCCGGACGGTCGCGCGGCGATCAGTCGCGGCGGCGCTGCGGCGCTGGCGACCGCCGGCACCGGCGATGTCCTGTCGGGCGTGATCGGCGCCTACCTGTCGAAACGGATGGACCCGTTCACGGCCGCGTGCGCGGGAGTGTTCGTCCACGCGCGCGCGGGCCAGTTGGCCGCCGTGGAGATCGGTGACGAGGGCGTGATCGCCAGCGACGTGATCGGGCTGCTACCGCGAGCCCGGGCCGCGGTCGAGGGGGATGGCGATCCGCGGGGCGAGCGCTGATGGTGCGGGCGCTGGCACGCGTCAACCTCGCCGCGATCGAGCGAAACACTCAGCGATTGAGGCAGGAGTGCAGCGGCGGCACGCGGCTGTGCGCGGTCGTCAAGGCCGACGGATACGGTCACGGCGCGGCGGCTGCCGGACGCGCGGCGCTCGACGGCGGCGCGACGATGTTGGCGGTTGCCTCCGCGGGCGAGGCCGACCAGTTACGGCAGGCCGGGATCGACGCTCCATTAATGGTGCTCGGCGCGCTCAGCGCCGCCGAGCTGCCAGTGGCGCTGAGCGCCGGCGCTCAGCTCATAGCCTGGGACGAGCGGTTCGTCGACGACCTGATCGCCGCCGCTGACGGACCGGTCGCCGTGCACGTCAAGCTGGATTCGGGAATGGGCCGCTTTGGAACGCGATCACTGCGCGATGCGCTGTCGATCGCCGAGCGCGTCGCCGGGACGGCGGCTACTGATGCGGGACTGCGGCTGGCGGGGGCGACGACGCATTTCGCCACCGCCGACGAGGACCCGGAGTTCCTGGCGACTCAGCTGGCGGCGTTCGACCCGTTCGCGCAGGCGCTGCGTGAGCGTGGTGACGTGATCGCGCACGCCGCGAACAGCGCCGCCACGCTGCGCGAGCCCGCCAGTCACTACGACATGGTCCGGTGCGGGATCGCCGTCTACGGGTGCGATCCGTTCAACGTAGATCCGGCTCAGCAGGGGCTTGAGCCCGCGCTCGAGCTGAGCTCCTATGTCGCCGCCGTCAAGCTTGCCCGCACAGGGGAGAGCGCCGGTTACGGACGACGGTTCATCGCCGACCGCGACACGTGGATCGCGACGATCCCGATCGGCTATGCCGACGGACTCAACCGCGCGCTCACCAACAACTGCGATGTGCTGATCGGCGGCCACCGCTACCCGCTCGCCGGGACGGTGTCGATGGACAACATCACCGTCGAGCTCGGGCCCGAACCGGCGGTGGCGGTCGGCGACGCCGCGATCCTGATCGGCCGCTCCGGCGGCGAGCGGCAGACCGCCGAGGACGTTTCGCGGCGGCTTGGAACGATCGCCTACGAGGTGATCTGTGGGATCTCGGGCCGGGTGACGCGTGCCTACCACCGTGATGGCGAGGCGGTGGCGCGGTGAGCGGCGAGCCGCCGCTGCGTGCGCTTGCCGCGCTCGGAACGACGGCCTGGCTGGTCGGCGGGGCGGTGCGAGACCGGCTGCTGCAGCGCCGGACGTCTGATTTCGACGTCGTCGTCGCCGGCGACGTTGCGTCCTGCGCACGTGGGGTCGCTCGCGGGGCGCGCGGGTATGCGTTCGAACTGTCGGAGGCCTTCGGCGCGTGGCGGGTGGTCGCGCACGACCGCACCTGGCAGCTGGACCTGATGGCGCTCGACGGCGCCACGATCGAGCAGGACCTCGGACGGCGTGACCTGACGGTCAACGCGATCGCCGAGCCGGTCGGCGGCGGCGGCCACGTCGATCCGTTCGGCGGCATCGAGGATCTCCGCGCCCGCATCCTGCGGGCGGTGTCGGGCTCCGCGTTGATCGACGATCCGCTGCGCGTCATCCGGCTGGCGCGGCTGGCCTGCGAGCTGATGTTCGAGATCGAGCTCGGCACCGCGCAGGCCGCCCGCGCGGCCGCTCCACGGCTGACGGCGGTGTCGCCTGAGCGGGTGTTCGAGGAGCTCAAACGGCTGATCTGCGCGGACCGCGCCCCGGCCGGCATCGGGCTGCTGGGTTCGCTCGGGATCTCGGCCGCGGTGCTGCCCGAGCTCGACGCGCTCGAAGGTATTGATCAGAGCCGCTTTCACCATCTCGACGTGCTCGGTCACACGCGGCTGGTCCTCGCCCAGACGATCGAGATCACCGAGAATCCGGTGTTCCTGTGCGAGCACCACGAGCAGGCGGCGGCGCTGCGGACGCTGCTCGACGCCCCGTTCGCCAACGGCCTGACCCGCGGTCAGGCACTGCGGTTCGGCGCGCTGCTGCACGACATCGCCAAGCCCCAGACCCGTGACGTGACCGACGAGGGGCGGGTCACGTTCATGGGCCACGACCGCGCCGGCGCGGTGTTGGGCTCGTCGATCCTGCGGCGGCTGCGCGCCTCGGAGAAGCTCTGCGGGCACGTCGCCGCGCTGACGCTGCACCATCTGCGGCTCGGGTTCCTCGTACACCATGTACCACTCTCGCGACGCGACGTCTACGACTACCTGCTCAGCTGCTCGCCAGTTGGCGTCGACGTGACCCTGCTGAGCGTTGCCGACCGGCTCGCCACCCGCGGTGACAACGCCGAGTGCGCGATCGCCAAGCACGTTGCGCTGGCGCGCACGATGCTGACCGACGCGCTGGCGTGGGAGGCGAACCCGCCGCGTCCGCCGGTTCGCGGCGACGAGCTCGTGCGGGCGCTGGGAATCGATCCGGGACCGCAGCTCGGCGGGCTGCTGGCCGAGCTCCAGGCGCAGGCGTTCAGCGGCGAGGTCCGCACGCCCGAGCAGGCGATCGACCGGGCCCGCGAACTGGTCGCAGGCCCGGCCGCCGGTCGATAGGTACGGTTCACTAAGCTGGACGCGATGAGGGACCCCGACTGCCTGTTCTGCAAGATCGTCGCCGGCGAGCTCCCGTCCCAGCGAGTCGATCAGGACGAGCGAACGGTCGCCTTCATGGACATCAGCCCGGCGACCCGTGGACACGCGCTGGTCGTCCCGCGCAACCACGCCACCGACCTGCTGGAGGCCGATCCGGACGACCTCGCGGCCGTGGCGGTCGCGGCCCAGCGGCTGGCCAAGCGGTCCGTCGAGCGGCTTGGGGCCGACGGTGTCAACCTGATCAACTCCTGCGGCGCCGCCGCTTGGCAGACGGTCTTTCACCTGCACATGCACGTGATCCCGCGTTACCACGACGATCCGCTGGAGCTGCCCTGGGTTCCGTCGCCGGGCGATGCCTCAGAGATCGCCGCGACCGCCGAGCTGCTGCGGTGAGCGACGAACCGGTCAGCCTGCAGCGCGACGGCGAGCTGGCGGTCGTCACGTTTCACTCGCCGCCGCTGAACCTGATGGACCGCCCGCTGCTCGACGGGCTGCTGCGGGCCGTCGACGTGCTGGAGTCAGAGCCCGCGCGGGGGGTGCTGTTCCGCGCCGAGGGCCGCGCGGTCTCCGGTGGCGTCGACGTCTCGATGTTCGCCGCGATGGACGGTCCCGAGGTGGCGCAGCGGACGTTCGACGAGCTGATCGAGCTCGCCCGCCGGGTCGACCGCCTGCCGTGCCCGACCGTGTTCGCCGCGCACGCACTGTGCCTGACCTGGGCGTTCGAGCTGGCGCTGGCGTGCGACTTGATCCTCGCCGCCGAGTCCGCCTCGTTCGGTCTGGTCGAACGCGTGATCGGCCTGACGCCGGCAATGGGCGGCACCCAGCGCTTGGCCGAGCGCGCCGGCACCGGCCGCGCGCGGCAGTTCGTGATGGAGGGCAGGCCGTTCGCCGCCGCCGAGCTCGAGCGCTGGAACGTCGTCAACCTCGTGCTCGCAGACGAGGGCTTTGATGATGCCGCGCGGTCCTACGCGGCGAAGCTGGCCGCCGGGCCGACGCTGGCGCACGCCGCCACCAAGCAGGTGCTCCGCGACTACCTGGAGGGCGGCGTCGAGCTCGCCAACGATCGGGTTGGCATCGTCGCCGGCCGCCTGTTCGCCACCGAGGACCTGCAGGAGGCGGTGCGGTCGTTCCTCGAGGACGGACCGGGTCGCGCCACGTTCCACGGCCGCTGACCGCACCGCCGACCTCCACCGCGCCGGTCGCCAACAGCCCCCGCTGCTGGGCCCAACTTGGTACGTTAGGCCCTTCGCCGGGCCGATGCCGACCCGGAACCTCGGACCACAGCAAACGCCTTAGGAGTTCAGACATGGCAACGGGGACGGTCAAATGGTTCAGCGACGACAAGGGATTCGGGTTCATCACTCCGGATGACGGTGGCCGCGACCTGTTTGTGCACTACACCGGGATCGGCGGCGACGGCTACCGGTCGCTGGCCGAGGGCGCGAAGGTCTCCTACGAGGAGGAGACCGGCGACAAGGGCCCCAAGGCGGTCAACGTCACCAAGCTCTAGCCAGCTCGTCCTCTCCGGAGGACGGTGAACGGCGGATCGCAACCTCAGCGCGCCGTTCGTGTTCAATCAGCCGATGCTCAAACGCCTATCGATGTCGCATGCCCTGATCTGCCTGCCTGCTGCGCTGCTGGCCACCGCGCTCGTTCCGGCGGCAGCCTCCGCCGCGGTCGTCCAGGTCGGCCAGACCAAGACGCCGCTGACGGCCCCCGCCTGCCCGAAGGGCACGTCGACCAGCTCCTGCAAGATCGTGCTGGAGCGCACGACCGCCATCCAGACCAAATCGGACGGCGCCTCAAGCCCAACGGTGATCAAGCAGAGCGGCTGGATCGTCGCCTTCACGGTCGGCCTGTCGCATTTGTCGAGCAACGCGAAGACCGTCCACAACCTGCTCCACGGGCTCGATACGGCCTACGGCGGCGTGCCGATGCTGGCGTTGACCGTCCTGGAGCCAGGAGCCAAGAACACGTACACGGTGCAGTCCCAGAGCGGCAACTACCACCTGATTCCGTTCCTCGGGCAGGTGCTGACCGAGCCGCTGTCGCTGCCTCCGACGTTCAGCGCGTTCACCGCGCTTCCGGTCAAGCGGGGCGACGTGCTCGCCCTGACGGTCCCGACCTGGGCGCCGATCCTCACCTACAACCTGTCGACGAGCCAGTTCGCCTACAGCCAGAGTCGCACGCGGGACTGCGGCAGCGCCGCGGCCACCCAGACCGCCCAGACCAAGGTCGGGTCGTCGACGGCGTATGGCTGCGCGTACACCGGCACCCGGGTCCAGTACTCGGCGACCGAGGTCACGAACGTCCCCTACCCGAAGCACTACGACCATTAATGCGCGTTGACGCATCCCCGTTCGTGTCGGAGCGCTTGACGTCGCGTACTTCGGAACCGCTGCGATAGCCGCGCGACCGACACGCTCGGGGATGCGTCAACACGCCCCTGGGTTCTGCTGACAGAACGCCGACCCGAGGTTGGCGCCGCCGCTGGTCGACGTGCCGGTGCCCGTCGCGGTGGCGGTGCCGCCGGTGGACTGGGTGGTGGTGCCGGCCGGGGCGGCGGATGTGGTGGTCTCCGGGGAGGTCGCGGTCGCGGCCGAGGTCGCGGTGTTCTCGGTGGTCTGCGTCGAGCTCGACGTGGAGCTCGACGTGGAGGAACTGGACGTCGCGGCCGTCTGACCGGTCGGCGAACCTGACGACGCGGCGATGTCTCCGGGCGGGACCGTGAACGCGGGTGCGCCGGATGTGTCGGTCGAGTTCGAGGTGCCGCTGCCGCAGGCGGCCAGCGCCAGCGGCGAGGCCAACAGCAGGCACAACGACAGCGCCGCCGCGCGCCGGCGCAGCCCCGAGAGCCGTGCGGAACCCATCCTCAGGGGACGTCGGTCGGCAGCGGTTCCATCCGCCGGCCGCATACTGGGCAGTCGTTCAGATCCTTCTGCGAGAGCTGGTCGCACCAGTTGCAGAACCGGAGGTTCTCGACTGCCCACGGCAGCTCTGACGGCGTCGGCGCCAGCGGCAGCAGCTGGGCGATGACTTCGAGCTCCTCGCCGCTGTCACGGTCGACGTACCTCTCGTCGGGGAGTGCCTCGACGATCACCTCACGCCCGGTGGACGGCGTCCGCATGCGGTATTTCTGACGAATCCTCATGGGTTCGCGATGCTACCAGTGGCCGGGGCGGCAACGACCGGTTCAGGCGACGCAGCCACCGGCGCCGCTCAGTGCCCGTGGTGGTCTTCGGGCAGGTCTTCGATGTCGCGACGGGTGTCGCGGATCCAGATCGCGGTCGTGACCACGAACAGGATCAGGCCGATGATCGAGAGCCACCAGCCGAGCGTCGACCCGATCACGATGCAGGTGATCCCGATCGCGACCAGCAACGGCAGCAGGCTCGGTCCCGGAAGGTGGATCTCCTCGCCGGCGGGCGGTGTCTCGTCGTTGTCGTAACCGGACATCAGTGCACGTAGATCGCGGCCGCGAGAAACGTGATGCCGAACATGAAGAAGCAGACGCTGCCGGCGATCAGACCGGCTCGGAGGTTCTTGCGGGCGAGCTTTCTATCCATGTGGTCTCAAATCCTAACTCAAGAGGTGGGCGCGAAGACGTCAGAGCTTGGTGGAGATCACCATCGTCGCGAACAGCAGCGCGAGGTACAGCATCGAGAACAGGTACAGGCGCAGGGCGGTCCGTCGGTCGGCGCGGCGGTAGAGCAGGTACGCGCCGGCCACGAACGCCAGTCCGAGCACCATCGAGCCGACCAGATAGATCACGCCGAAGCCGCCGGCGCAGAACGGCAGCTGCGTGACCGCGTAGAGCAGCAACGAGTACAGCAGGATCTGCTTGCGCGTCTCGTGTTCGCCCTTGACGACGGGGAGCATCGGGATCCCGACGTCGGCGTACTCGTCCTTCATCAGCAGGCTCAACGCCCAGAAGTGGGGCGGGGTCCAGTAGAAGACGATCGCGAACAGGTAGACGGCAGTCCACGACACACTGCCGCGGGTCGCGGCCCAGGCCACCAGCGGCGGCACCGCGCCGGCGGCGCCGCCGATCACGATGTTCTGCGTCGAGCGGCGCTTGAGCCAGATCGTGTAGACGCCGACGTATCCGACGAACCCCGCGAACGCCAGCGAGGCAGACAGGACGTTGATCGTCGCGGACATCAGCGCGAACGACAGCGCCGCCAGGACGATGCCGTAGATCAGCGCCGCGCGTGGGCTGACCCGGCCCGACGGAACCGGGCGGTCGGCCGTGCGGGCCATCCGCGCGTCGATGTCACGGTCGTAGTAGTGGTTGACCGCGCCCGCGCCGCCGGCCGACAGGTAGCCGCCGATGCACGTCAGCGCGATCCGACCGGCGGACGGGTTGCCCGCCACCTCCATCGTCGCCACCGTCGTGAACAGCAGCAGCGACTGGACCTTGGGCTTGGTCAGCTCGACGTAGTCGGCGACGAGCTGCTGTCCGCGAGACCGTGGCGCGGGCGGGGACTCAATCCGCGCGGTGGCCGTCCGGGCACTCATCTGAGTCAACTGCTCCTGGCGAACTGCTCGGAGCCGCCGCCCTTCTGGATGACGCCGGTCTGGCGCTCCACCTGGCGGCGGATGTCGCGCATCGGCTCGACCGAACGGACCCGCGGGACCTCATCGAAGTTGTTGACCGGTGGCGGCGACGGGGTGAACCACTCCAGCGTGTTGCCCTTCCACGGATCGGGCCCCGCGATCTGGCCCTTGGTCAGGCTCCGGTAGATGTTGATGATCGTCAGCAGCACGCCGACGCCCAGGATGTAGGAGCCGATCGTCGAGATCAGGTTGTACGTCGACCAGCCGAGGCCCGGCTGATAGGTGTAGATCCGCCGCGGCATCCCCGACAGGCCGAGCGCGTGCTGGACGAAGAAGGTGGCGTTGAAGCCAAAGAACATGACCCAGAACGACGCCTTGCCGAGTCGCTCGTTCAGCAGCCGGCCGGTGATCTTCGGGTACCAGTAGTACAGGCCCGCGAACACGGTGAACACGGCGCCGCCCATCAGCACGTAGTGGAAGTGAGCGACGACGAAGTAGGTGTCGTTGAGCTGCCAGTCGACCGGGAACACTGCCAGGAAGATGCCGGTGATCCCGCCGATGATGAAGATCGCGATGAACCCGATCGTGAACCACAGGGCTGTCGTCATCACCAGCGAACCTCGCCAGAGCGTGGCGATCCAGTTGAAGATCTTCACGCCGGTGGGGACGCCGATCAGGAACGAGCTCAGCATGAAGAAGCTGAGGACGACGATCGGGAGCGGCGACGCGAACAGGTGGTGGGCCCACACGAGCGTCGCCAGGAACGCGATCACGGCGGTCGCGGCGGCGATCGCCTTGTAGCCGAAGATCGGCTTGCGGCTGAACACCGGGATCACCTCGGACACGACCCCGAATCCGGGCAGGATCATGATGTACACCTCGGGATGCCCGAAGAACCAGAACAGGTGTTGCCAGAGCACCGGCGAGCCGTGGTCGGTCGGATCGAAGAAGTGCGTGCCGAAGTGGCGGTCGGCCAGCAGCATCGTGACCGCTGCCGCGACGACCGGCAGCGCGATGATCAGCAGGATCGCGTAGACCAGCAGCGACCAGATGAACAGCGGCAGCCGGTTCCAGCTCATCCCCGGGGCGCGCATGTTGACGATCGTCACGTAGAAGTTGATCGCGCCGAGCAGCGACGAAATGCCGGTGAGATGGATCAGGAAGATCCACGCGTCCTGGCCGCCTGACGGCGAGTACAGCGACTCCGACAGCGGCGGGTAGCTCCACCAGCCGGCGTCGGGCGGATGCCAGAACAGCGTCGCGTAGAACACGATGCCGCCGAACGCCAGCATCCAGAACGACAGCGCGTTCAGCCTCGGGAACGCCATGTCCCGGGCGCCGATCATCAGCGGCAGGAAGTAGTTGCCGAAGCCCGCCCAGACCGGCACGACGAACAGGAAGATCATCGTCGTCCCGTGCATCGTGAGCAGCTGGTTGTAGTGCTCGGAGGTCAGCAGCGTGTTATTCGGGACGCTGAGCTGGGTGCGCATCATCAGCGCCTCGACCCCGCCCATGCAGAAGAACACGCCCGTCAGGACCAGATACATGATCCCGATCTTCTTGTGATCGGTCGTCAGGACCCAGTCGACCCAGCGCTTGGTCTTGCGCGGGGCGATCACCTCATGCGCGAGGATCTGAGGAACCGGCCTGACGACGGGGTCGCTGGTGATCGTTGCCATCGAGCAGCTCCTAGTTGCCTAGCTGGTTCTCTGAAGTGAGGATCTGGCGCAGTTGCTGGACCTGGTCGTTCTGGGTGGTGATCTCCGCCTCCTGGTGGCCCAGCCAGGTCTCATACTTCTGCGGCGACACGACCCGGACGTAGGCGACCATCGCGGCGTGGTTGGTGCCGCACAGCTGCGCGCACTGGCCGTGGTAAAAGCCGGTGTGGGTGGCCTTGAACCAGGTGTACACCGTGTAGCCGGGGACGGCGTCGACCTTGCCGCCCAGCGACGGCACCCACCAGTCGTGGATCACGTCCGAGGACTGGATCGTCAGCACCACCGTGGTGTGGACCGGCACGACCATGGTCGTGAACGAGTACGGCTCCCGCTTGATAAACGAGTCGTCCTTGCAGCCGCTGCCGTACGTGTAGCGCCAGATGTACTGCCGGGCCTGAATGCAGATGTCGAGCTTCTTGCCATTCGGCGGTGACGGCTGCGAGAGCGACGCGGACAGGTTCAGCCCGTCGGCATCCGAGTTGGGAGCGTTGACGATGCCCGGCAGCTTGATGAACGTCACGACGGTCAGGATCAGGAGGATCACCGCCGCGCCCGCGGTCCAGCCGATCTCAAGCTTGGTGTTGCCGTGGGTCTGGTGTGCCACCGGGTGCCGCTTGGCGCGGAAGCGGAAGACCGCGACGACCAGCGCGCCCTCGACGGCGACGAACACGATCGCCGCGAGGATCAGCACGATCAGATAGAGCGTGTGGATCGAGTTCGCGTTCGGAGATCCGCCCGACTTCGGCGTGATGAAGTTCGCAAATGCGTCGGGAGCGAGGATCAGGCTCGAGGCGGCGACGGCCAACGCCGGCATCACCCGCAACGCGGCGACCCGTACAAGTCGCTCCCGGAGCCGCTCGGCCTGACCGGTTCTTACGTTGTGTTGAGCTGGGATCAAGGCGGGGCGGCATTCTATATGTCCGCCGGGCCGAATGAGCCGGGGAGGTCGAGACACCGGCGGAGGGGCGATCCGGGCGCCCCGGCACCGAGCTGGCGATTCTTATACTCGCTCGCGTCTTGTCCGCCCGGAGGGCCATCAGAGCGGGGGCCTGGGCCCTGGTCGCGGCAGGGGTGGCGGCTCCTGCCGTCCGTCGCCGGTGCAAGGTTCCGGGCGGCGTGGTGCTCGCAGCGGCCGCTGCCGCCCCGGCGGCGCTGGTGGTCGCGGTGCCGCGTAGCCGCAGCCGCGACGTGGCGCTGTGCGCGCTGAACATGTGGGCGTACGTCGCCGCCTACGAGATGCCCAATGACGACCACGAGGCGCTTGAGCGCCGCGTCCGGATCGACTATCCGATCGCCTGCGACCGCGTCCTCGGGCTCGGCGTTCCGCCGACCGTCCGCCTCCAGCGCCGGTTAGCGACCGCCGGCTCGATCAACCACTTCGAGCGCGCGCTCGTCTGGTGTCACTGGATCTGGTTCGCGGTTCCGCACTGCTCGGTCGGCTACGTCCTGCTGCGGACGCCGCGCCGGTTCCCGGCGGCCGCGGTGCGCATGTACGCGGTGTTCGACGCCGGCGCGGTCTTCTACTGGCTGATCCCGACCGCGCCGCCCTGGTACGCGGCCCGTCACGGGCGCTTCGGCGACGGCGAACCGGTTGCGGTGCGGCGGATGATGATCGAGTACGGCGAACAGTTCTGGGGCGATCGTTGGCCGGAACTGATGGAGGTGCTCGGCGGCAACCCGCTGGCGGCGATGCCGTCGCTGCATTTCGCGACCTCGTTGACGGCCGCCCGTCTGCTGTCGGAGGTCGGTCCGGTCGCCGGTGCGGTGGGATGGTCCTACGCCGCGATGCTGGGGCTCGCATTGGTCTATCTCGGTGAGCACTACGCCACCGATCTGGTCGGAGGCGCGCTGCTGGCCGAGACGGTTCGCCGGCTCGCGCCACGGCTCGCCGCGCGGGGGCTGGCGGCCGCGGCTCGTCTGGAGGCGCTACGCGGCTGATGGTTCTGGGGCTATACTTTATGAAGTGAGCGAACAGAAGATCGAGAACGTCATCATCATCGGCTCGGGCCCGGCTGGGTACACGGCCGCGCTGTACAGCGCACGTGCGAACCTCGAGCCGTTCGTCGTCGAGGGCTTCGCCTGGGGAGGTCTGCTGCAGCAGACGACCGACGTCGAGAACTACCCCGGTTTTCAGGACGGGATCATGGGTCCCGAGCTGATGAGCCAGATGCGCAGCCAGGCCGAGCGCTTCGGTGCGCGCCTGGAGACCGACGACGTCACCGCGGTCGAGCTCTCAAGCGACACAACGGCGCCGCACAAGGTTTGGCTCGGCGACGAGTTGCACCTCGCCAAGGCCGTGATCCTGTCGATGGGCGCTCAGCACCGCAAGCTCAACGTCCCCGGTGAAGAGGAGCTGTCAGGCCGCGGGGTCAGCTACTGCGCCACCTGCGACGCCGCTTTCTTCAAGCAGGCGCCGACGATCATCGTCGGCGGCGGCGACTCCGCGATGGAGGAGGCGATGTTCCTCTCGAAGTTCGCGTCGAAAGTCGGCATCGTCCACCGCCGAAACGATTTCCGCGCGTCGAAGATCATGATCGAGCGCGTCCGCGCGATCCCGAACATCGAGTTCCTGACGCCGTACGTGATCGACGAGTTCACCGGTGAGGACAAGTCGCTGACGCTGGCGCGGCTGCGCAACACGGAGGACGGCTCGATCAAGGAGCTCGAGATCACAGGCGCGTTCATCGCGGTCGGCCACGACCCGCAGTCCCAGCTGGTACGCGGGCAGGTCGACCTCTCCGACGAGGGCTACGTCCTCACGCAGGGCAAGTCGACGCTGACCAACCTGCCGGGCGTGTTCGCCGCCGGCGACCTCGTCGACCACACCTACCGCCAAGCGGTCACCGCGGCCGGTTCCGGCTGCCAGGCGGCGCTGGACGCCGAGTGGTACCTGCGCGACACCGCGTTTTCGTTCGACGTCGCCGAGCGCGTCGCGGCGGCCTAGTAGCGGCGGCCCTGGCGCCGTCGCCGGGACAGCTCAGCCGTACGGGCAACCGGCCGCCGGCCCGCGGTTGCCCGACGCGGGGCGCTGACCGACGAGCAGCCCGAAGTCCTGAGTCCAGGTGCCGTTCGAGGCGACCGTCGCGTGCGCGTTGACGCCCGTGCCGACGTCACGGAACGCGGGATCGAGGATGTTCTTGCAGTGGCCGGTGCTGCGCATCCAGCCGGCGACAACCGAGTACGGCGTCGGAAACCCGGTGGCGATGTTCTCCCCGGCTTGCGACCAGTGAAAGCCGACCGCGCTGATCCGCTCGGCGAAGTTGGCTCCGTGCGTGAACTCGTGACGGGAGACCAGCTGGTCGGTCCAGCCCTGTGCCGATCGGTTCAGTTTGTAATCGACCGCGAGCGCGGGGAGCCCGCGCGCTGTTCGCTGTCGATTGATCAGGCAGACGACTGCGGCTCGCAGCGCCGGCCTCGTGGAGGCGCCAATCGCGGCGGTCGCGCCTCGGCAGGTGCGCGCCGGGTGGCGACGGTGGGTCTTGCCCACCGCCGCGGCGGCCGTGGCCGCGAGGGACACGGGAACCGCCACGGCCGCAATAACGGCGACCGCCAGCGCCAGGGGCCTGCGCCAGAGGTTGATGGACTGCAGGAGGGGGGTTCCCGCGATGCGCCGATTGTTTCGGTCGGCCGGGCACGGTTTCGACATATCTGGGCCTCTCATTCGATCAGATGTCCAGACGCGGTGGTTGCATTGCTGAGCAATCACGCGCGATGAGGAGCTTTGGGGGGCTGGGCGAACGGGTGTCCACCCAACCTACCCGCCGGCGTCGTCGTAACTGAAGAAACCTTCGCCGGTCAGCCGTCCGAGCCGTCCCGACAGCGCCAGGCGCCGCATCGACGGCGCGGCGCGGTAGCGCTCCTCGCCGTATTCGAGGTTGAGCGCGTCGAGCACGCCGAGCACGTGGTCGAGCCCGATCGCATCGGCCCAGGCGAGGATCCCGCGCGGATAGTTGAGCCCGTGGACCATGCCCGCGTCGATGTCCTCCCGGCTGCCGATGCCCTCGCCGAGCGCGAACGCGGCCTCGTTGATCACCTGACAGATGATCCGCCCGAGCACGAGGCCCGGGCCGTCCGACACCCAGGCGACGTGCTTGCCGAGCGAGTAAAAGAAGCGCTCAGCGGCGGCGATCGCCGACTCGGCGCTGTCAGGCCCCGCGGTCAGCTCCACGAGCCGTGAACCGCTCAGCGGCGGCAGGGCGTGAAAGCCGACGGCCGAACCACCGGGGTCAAGTGCTGTCAGCGAGCCGGCGTGCAGGCAGATCGCCTGCGGCGCACCCTGCAGCGGCGCCTCGGGCGCCTCGCCGCCGGTCAGATCTAGGATCAGGAACGGGGCGTCGAGCTCCTGGGCGTCGCCAGGGGCGGCGACCGTCCAGCCGGCCATGTCGGCCGCCTGTGCGATCTCGATCGCCAGCTGCGTCTCGCCGGCGATCACGACCACGCCGTCGCCGCCGCCGGCGGCCGGTGGCTCGAGGTCGTCGGGGCGGTGGCGTTCGCCCTCGGGATACTCGTAGTAGCCGCGGCCGCGTTTGCGGCCGTAGCGGCCCGCGGCAACGGTCTTGACCGTGATCGGAGACGGCCGCCAGCGAGGCTCGCCGAAGCTCTGCTCGTAGAACGAGCGTGAGATGTCGAGTCCGACGTCGACGCCGACGAGGTCCATCAGCTCGAACGGACCCATCCGAAACCCGGCGCCGAGCCGGCAGCTGCTGTCGACCTGCGCGATCGTCGCGATTCGCTCGGACACGAGGCGCAGGCCCTCCAGGCCGAACGGGCGATTGCAGCGGTTGACGAGGAAGCCAACGCCGTCGACCGCGTCGATCACCCGCTTGCCCATCGCCTCGCCGGCGGCGTGTGCCAGCGCGACCGCCTCGGGCGAGGACTCGACGCCCGATACCACCTCCAGCAGCGCCATCACCGGCGGCGGGTTGAAGAAGTGCATGCCGACGACGCGCTCGGGGTGCGGCAGCGGCGACGCGACCGCGGTCACCAGCAGCGAAGAGGTGTTGGTCGCCAGTACGCAGTCGTCGGACACGTGACGTGCGATCTCGGTGAACAGCTTGCGCTTGAGCTCAAGCGACTCGGGTGCGGCCTCGATCACGAGCTCGCACTCGGCCAGCCCGGCGGGTTCGCTGACCAGCTGTAACCGCGCGATCGCCCGCGTGGACTGCGCCTGCGTCAGCCGCCCGCGCTCGGCGCTGCGGCGCAGCTGGGTGGCGATCCGCTCGGCGCCGCGGGCGAGCGCCTGTGGGTCGGGGTCATACAGCAGCGTCCGCGCGCCGGCCTGGCACCCGAGCTGAGCGATTCCGGCGCCCATCGTGCCGGCGCCCGCGACGCCGATCGTCGAGGGTGGCTTGGTCTCAGTCACGGGCCGAGACGCTACACGAGGTGTTCCGCGCAACCGGCGCGGGTCCCCGCCGGCCGTGAGCCGGCGGGGACCGCACCTGTGCCCCCTGATCGCCGCTGTTGGCTCAGCCGCCGTTGGGCAGCGAGCTGACTGGCGGCAATGTCACCGTGATCGGCACCGCGGCCGAGGCGCCGGTCACGTTCTCGGGATCGCCCAGCACCTGGACGCGAACCTGCTTGGCGCCCGGCGTGCCAAAGGTCCACCCGATCGAGTAGTCAGATGCCTGGTTCAGCGTCGAGCTCCTGACGAAGTGCCAGTTGCCGTCCTTGCCGAGGCGCTCCAGGTACACGGCATCGCCCGGCTTGCCCGGAGCGACGTTGCCGCTGAACGTCAGCTGCTGACCGACGACTGCGGCGGTTGCGCTGGGCGTGATCGAGACGACGTCCTGGACGCCCTGGTATACGACGGCCGACGCGCGCACCGGGGCAAACGTGGTGCGGGCCTGGTACAGCTCGTTGGTCGAGCCCTGCACCGTGAAGCTGTAGGAGCCGTCGGGACCCGTCGTCGTGGTCTGCGTCTCAGACCAGTTGTGCTGCCCCGGCTGGCTGCTGTACAGCGCCACGCTGACGCCGGACTCGGCCGCGCCACCCGACGGCGCCAGCAGCGTCCCCGAAATCGTCACCGGTGTCTGGTCGGCGACGATCGGGTTGCTGGAGCCGATCGTGAAGTCCGGCACCTCGGTCTGCTCGACGACGACGGCGCTGACCGCCGAGATCCCGCGCGTGTTGCGCGGGTCGCCGGGGAACACCGCGCGGACCTCGCGCGGGCCGGGAAACCGCCACGCGAACGGGATCGAGTAGCTCGAGCTCGCATCCAGACGGCCGGTCTTGATCGTCGTCCAACCGTTGGAGTCGCCCCGCTGCGCCTGAATCTCGATCAGCTGACCGGCATGTCCGGGGGACACCTGGCCGGCGAACGTGATCGGGTGTCGGGTGCTCGCCTGGGTGGCGCTCGGGGTGAGTGTCACCTCGGCCGCGACTCGCTCGCGGACGGTCTGCGAGTGACTTGTGACCGGGCCGGTGACGTACCAGCTGCGATTGGTCTGCACGATCCCGTTCTGGCGGGTGAACTCGTAACGACCCGAGCTGTCGGTCTGAGTGCTGCCGATGATCGTGAACCCGAGATGCGGGTTCAGGCGGTGCCACAGCACGATTCGTTGGTTTGCGGATTCGCGGCCGAGCAGTCGTCCGTAGATCAGCACGGGGTCGCCGGCGACGATGCTCTGCGGGGAGTTGTGGATCGTCAGCGCGCGATCACGGATGGGACCGTGTGCGGCAGCGATCGGGGGGGTGGCCGCGCACGCGCATGCCACCAGGGCAGCGACGAGCACGGTGACTCGAACTCGCATTCAAGCCTCCTTGATTTGGATGTGGGCCCCGCAGACCCCGACCCGTCAGTTGCGGTGGCGATTGACACCGATTTGAACACCGCGATCCGGGCGGAGTTGCGGCGCCGGCGCGAGCGGCACCTCGACGCCGCCGGCCACGTGGGCTGCGGGCGCACGCGCGCCGCGGGCGCTTAGACTGCGTCGCGATGGGCACGTTCGCGATCCTGTTGGTCGGTGCGGTCCTCGTTACCGCGCTCTGGAGCTGGCTCGCCTCCGGCAGGGGTGGAGATCAGCGGCGCGGCACCGGCTCGGGTCCGCTGGGGATGCGGTCCGCGGACGAGATCCTCGAGCAGCGTGAGGCGCTCGACGCCGAGGACCTGTCGCAGCTGCTGGAGGCGTGCAACGCGCGCCGTCGTCGCCGCGGGCAGCCAGAGCGCACGCTCGAGGAGGTCGAGTTGCAGCTGACGCGTGAGCGACACGACGTGGTGGGCGCGCCGCGCCCTGCGCCGCCTGCGGCGGACTGAACCGGGTGGCGCGATGCCTGATCGTCGGCTGCGGCTGCCGCGGTCTGTCGCTGACGGCGGCGCTGCGCCGGGACGGCCATGCGGTCCGGGCGACGACCCGAGATCCGGCGCGCGTCGCCGAGCTGCGGGCCGCCGGGGCGGAGCCGTTCGTCGGCGATCCTGACCGGGTGGCGACGCTCAGCCGCGCGCTCGATCACGTCGGCGTGCTGTGCCTGCTGCTCGGGTCGGCGACCGGGACGGCCGATCAGTTGCGGGCGCTGCACACGACGCGGCTGTCGATGCTGCTGGAGAAGATGCTTGACACGACCGTGCGCGGCGTGGTCTACGAGGCGGTCGGGACGGTCGATCCGGCGGTGCTGTGCGCGGGCGCCGGAGTTGTCGCCACCGCGTGCGAGCGGTCGCTGATCCCGCACGTGCTGCTGACCGCCGACCCCGGCGAACACGAGGCGTGGACGCCGGCGGCCGCCGACGCGGTGCAGCGGGCGCTGCTGGCATACGGGGCGGATGCGGGCTAAAGCCGGCGCCCGGCCGCGGTGAGATCGGGCGCTGAGCCCTGGCGGATCAGGGGGGCAGGCGTTCGAGCAGGTCCTGGAGGATCCGCGCGGTCGCGCCCCAGATCAGCTCGTCGCCGACCACGAACGTGTCGGTGCGGATCGGCAGCCCGCGGCGCAGCAACCGGCGCCGTCCGTACCCATCGCGCAGATCGGTCAGCGTCAACTCCAGCACCGACGCCACCTCGTCAGGACTGAGCGTCCACCGCGCGCCCGGCTCGATCACCCCGACGAACGGGTAGATCGCGTAGCCGGTCGCGATCGTCGGCGTCGGGCGCAGCGCGCCGACGATCCGGACCGCCGCGGGCGCCAGGCCGATCTCCTCGTCGGTCTCACGCAACGCCGTCTGCACGAGGTTGGCGTCGCCGGGCTCGTGCCGGCCTCCCGGAAACGAAATCTCGCCGGGATGACGGCGCAGGTCGTCACGGCGGCGGGTGAACACCGCGTGGATCTCGCCGTCTTGCTCGTACAGCGGCACGAGCACCGCGGCGTTGGTGGCGCCTGAGACCTCCAGCTCCACGGCTACCTCCGGCACCAGCAGACGGTCCTGCAGCGTCGCCGCGAGTGCCGCACCGGCCGTGCTCACGGCCGCCCGCTCAAGCCAACGGGTTGAACAGCAACCCGGTCGGGACCTTGGGGAAGAAGTACGTCGACTTCGGCGGCATGCTCTCGCCGGCAGCGGCGACCTCCTGGATCCGCTGCACCGGCGTCGGCGCCATGAAGAACGCCACGTCATAGCTGCCGTCGTCGATCAGCTCCAGCGCCTGCGCGAAGTCACGCGCGTACCCGAGCCCGTTGAGCTCGTCGATGTCGTGGTCGGTCATCCCGAGCGCCGCTTTGAGGATCACCGCCTCGAGCACCGCGGTGTCAAGCCGCCGGTAGGGGGGCGCGTGCCCAGGCAGCGCCTCGTCGGCGATCCGCTGGTCGCGCAGCGTCAGCATCAACGGCCGCTTGGAATCTGCGTCGATGTAGCCGATCCGGACCGCGTCGCTCGATGCCGGGGCCAGTTGCGCGGTGTCGTCCAGTTCCGCGATCTCGAAGTTCGAGCTGATCGCCGTCGCGAGCGCGTCCCGCCGGGCTGCGTCCAGGCCCCGCACGAGCCGGTGGGTCGGGAACACGGTCAGCCCCGGATCCTGCAATGCGACGAGGCACATCAGCACGTAGCGGTGCGCACCCTCGCCGCCGATCTCATCCGCGTAGACCCGCGCGGTCTCGTAGCGATGATGACCATCGGCGATCAGCAGCTCGGTGTCGTGCAGCGTGGCCTGGGCGGCGGCGATCGCGGCGGGGTCGGTCACGCGCGCCAGCCGGCTGACGGTGCCGTCCGCATCGGTCGTCTCCGCTTCGGTGCTCCGGTCGGCGGCGTTCGAGAGCGCGGCCCAGGCGGTCCGATCCGGATCGGAGTACAACGAGAAGATCGGCGACAGGTTCGCTTGAGTGGCGCGGGTCAGCCGCAGCCGGTCCTCCTTCGGACCCGGGTGCGTCCGCTCGTGCGGCCGGATCGTGCCGGGCCCATACTCCCGCACGCGGACCCGCGCGAAGAACCCCTGGCGGGTGCGGCCGACGCCGTCGGGACCGCTGTAATCCTGTGACAGCGTCCACAGCGCCGGTTGCTCGTCCTGGACGACGACGCCCTGCCAGCGCCAGTCGGCGAAGATCCGCGCGGCGTTGTCGTAGCGGTCCGTCCCGCCCTCCGGCAGGTCGATCTCGACGACGTTGTACGGCGAGCGCGACGCCAGCTGCGCCCGCTGCGTGTCATCGATCACGTCATACGGAGGGGACACGACGTCGTCGAGGCCGCCGGTTCGACGCAGGTCGTAGTGAAGCGCCCGGAGGGGCTCGATCGTCGTCATCGATCGGGGAGGCTACCGGGCGCCAGCGTCAGCGCTGGTGCCCGTCGGCGCCGCCGCCAGCAGGGTCGTCACACGTGCGACCCGCTTCCGCATCCACGAGCGGTATCGGCCGCGCCGCGCCGGCTCGTGACCTCTGCCCGCTGTGTGTCCCTAGACTTGAACGGCACGCACGGGGCGTGGCGCAGCTTGGTAGCGCGCCTGCTTTGGGAGCAGGAGGTCCCCGGTTCAAATCCGGGCGCCCCGATCGACGAACGAGAAGGCCACCCGGGAGGGCAACCGACGGTCTCGGAGCTAGCTGCCGGGCTCTTGCTGAAGCGAGAGGGTGTTCCCGTCCGGGTCCGAGAACCACGTGACCCGCGTACCACCGGGGGCGACCCAGACGCCGTTCTCGTCCTGGTCGACCCCCGCGTAGCGGTTGAACGTGACTCCAGCCGCCCGAAGCTCAGCGGTCGTCTGGGCGATGTCCGCGACGCGCCAGCCCAGCACCGTGTGGGGAGCCTCGGCGAGCGATTCGACGAGGGTCACCCGCAGCTGCGTTCCGTTCGCGTCGTAGACCCTCGCGAACCCGTTTGCCTCAAGCAGCCGCAGGCGAAGAACCGGCCCATAGAACGCCGCGGCAACCTCGAGGTCACGGGTTGCGACGAACGCGACCAGATCGGCCCCCTCGAGCACGATCGGAGCGTACCGCGCGTACCGCTTCGGCGGCCTGCATCAAGCGGTCGTCGCCCCAGAACAGCTGATCGCCGACAACCACGGTCGGGACCCCGAACACCCCGAGCGCGACCGCCTCGTCATTGCGCGAACGCAACGAGTCCTTCGTCGCGGGCCTTGATGCCGCCTCGATCAAGTCAGCGGCATCGAGCCCGACCTCGCTGGCCGCCCGCTTGAGCACATCCGGATCGTCGAGACCCTCGCCGTCACGGAACTGGGCGCGCATCGCAGCCAGCGCGAACGGCTCAAGCAGCCCGTGCCGGTCGGCGACGACCAAGGCGCGAGCGACGAGCACGTCGCTTGACGGCCACCCGTCGGGCCACACCATCGGACCGAGGCCGTGCAGTCGGGCGCGCGCCTCGCAGTCGGCGATCCCGGCCTCTCGGCGATCGCTGAGACCCCACGTCGATCGTCCGGTCGCCCGGAACAGCCCGCCGGTGAACACGGGCCGCCACTGCGCATCCGGGATCAACAGCCCGATCCGCTCGGCGGCGAACCACGAATACGGCGACATCGCGCCGAAGTGAAACAGCGTCGGAGTCATCGCCGGCGAAAGCGTATCCCCGTGCGCCCCGGGTCGCTGCCCGGAGCGCCATACTCACACGACCCGCCCGCGTAGCTCAGCTGGATAGAGCGACGGCCTTCTAAGCCGTTGGTCGCAGGTTCGAGTCCTGCCGCGGGTATCGCAGGGAGGACATGCAAGCTGGTGCAAATCCCTGCAAACGCGAGGTTTCCAGCTAAAGTCAGGATCTCACCGCCGATCGGCGAATGTGCGACATTAGGCGAGATTCTGCAATCCCGGCAGCCGTCGTGGTCCCATCGAGGTCCCCGAGGTGTTTGGTCCCATCGGTGGTCCCATCCAGGCTCCGCGAACGGCGATCGGCCGACGGCCGCGACCCGCCTGCGGGCTGGCACGAGCCTGCGGGTGGTCAGGGAGCCGCTGCGCCCGTTCTTCACGCCGCGGACGCTCGCGGAGTACCTGTCGCTGTCTGAGCGCACCGTGCGCCAGATGCTGATCGACGGGCGGATCGCGAGCTATCGGGTCGAGGGCTCGCGGCGCGTCGATCCCACCGACGTCGAGGACTGCCTGCAATCCCATCGCCAGCAGGCGCGATGAGACTGACACACGGCTAGACAAGACAGCTAGACAAGACAGCTTGACACGAGACACTAGACAGGGTACATTGTCTGTAATGCGGATAGGAGAGTCAGCCCGGAGGCACCAGGTCGCCGACGAGGACATGCTCCACGTGCTCCGCAACCCCATCCGGAAGTTCGACACAGACGAGGTGACCATGTTCATCGGACCCGCCCGCAACTGAGCCCTCCTGGAGATCGGCGTGCTGGATTTCGACGCCGACCCGGTGATCATCCACGCGATGCCTCTCCGTCCCAGCTTCCACCGATTCCTCTAAGTGACCGACATGCCACACACAGACGAAGAGATCCAAATCGCCGCCGACCGGCTCGAGCGCCGACTCGACGAGCTCGACCCGGCCAAGATCGACATCGATGACACCAGCGACCTGCGCGCGATCGCCGAGGCGGTGAACGCCCGGAACGCCGCCGAGGCGCAGGTGCGAGAGCGCGTCCAGATCGCACGCGCGCACGGCCGCTCATGGAACCTGATCGCGCTACCGCTGGGCGTGTCCAGGCAAGCGGCGCGAGAGCGATTCGCCGACAAGATCGCCCAGGGCCAGCGATGAGCCCGCTCGCCACCGCCTTAAACGCGCTCTCCGTGCAGGTTGCTGAGCTGGAGACAGAACGTGACGAGCTCCGCCGAGCGCTCGCCGAACTGCGCTCTGAGCAGCGCATCGATCCTGCCCCCGCGCCGTCGTCCTACTTGACCGTCAATGAGGCTGCAGAGATTGTCCGCTGCAACCATGTGACGATCCGCCGGGCGATCCGCGATGGCCACCTAGCCGCGCACGGGGCGACGAACAGGATGTTGCTCAAGGAAGCCGACCTGCACGCATGGGTGCAGAGTTGTCCGGCGGTGCCGCGATGACCAACGGGAGCCCAAAGCGCCGCGAGAGCCCCGTCAAGCGGATCAACCCGTCGGGCGACGTCGTCTGGAAGGCCCGTTACACCGACCCCGAGGGGCACCGGCGCAGCGCCGGCACGTTCAAGCGCAAGCGCGACGCCCAGGACGCGATCAACGCCGCGTATCAAGCGCCGGTCACGCCGCAGATCCCCGACACGGTCGGCGCCTACCTCGACACCTGGATCGCCCGCCACCCGCGCGCCAAACGGACCGACAAGACCAACTACGGCCGCATCCGCCAGGTGCTCCCCGTGGAGGTCGAGAGCCGACCGCTCGCGGACTGGCCGCTGTCTGATCTGCGTCGCCGGCACGCGCTCGCGCTCGTCGACCACATGCTCCGCGAGCAAGGTCGCGCGACGACCGGGGCGACGAACATCCTGCGGTCGCTCTCGGCGATGGCCGAGGACGCGATCACCGATGAGCTGTGCGACGTCAACCCGTTCAAGGGCGTGCGTGTGCGCGGTAACGACCCGCGCGCGACGAAGGCGCGCAAGCAGCCGACGGTGCTCAGCTGGGAGCAGATGCACGCGTTCGCCGCCGCGGCCGGCCAGTATGAGCCGATGATCCGGATGCTGGCCGACTGCGGGCTGCGGATCGGCGAGCTGCTCGCGCTGGCCCGCGCGGCGCAGGACCTGAAGACCGGCGTGTTCACGGTGGTCGGCACCGCCTGGGAGGGCGAGGTCATGCAGGACTCGCGGGAGAAGCGCCACGATCGCGACGGTCCGATCGCGCCCGGGTGCCTGGCGCTGCTGCGTGCCATGCCGGTGCGGATCGACACGCCGTGGCTGTTCCCGACCAAGACCGGGAAGCTGTGGCTGATCAACAACTTCTACCGCGACGTGTGGCACCCCGCCCGGGCCGCGAGCGGCATCGCCTGCATGCCGCACGACTTCCGCCACAGCTGGGTCACGAACCTGGCCGGCGCCGGGCTTGACGAGGCCGACCTCGCCGACGTCGCCGGCCACGGAATCGCGGTCCAGGGGAACTACCGGCAGGCTCTGCGCCGCTCCTTTGACGCGATCCGGAGCGAGATCGGATGAGCCCGTGGCCCATTGACTCGCGACCGGGCCAGACATACGCGATCACCACCAAGCCATTCGACGGCTGGGTGAAGATCGGCCGCACCGGTGCTGGCCGCGATGCGAGAGCAAGGATGCGTAGCTGTCAGACCGGCAACGCGCGACCGCTGCAGCTGAGGGTTCTCTGGCCGGTCGACGTCGAGCCTGCGCTACACCTGATGTACGACGAGTTCCGCGGACACCCGACGCGCGCAATCGTCAACTGCTGTTAGCCGGCCAGGATCTCGAGATCGTCTTGTCGGCGAGATCGTCAGCGTGGCGGCTCTCGGAACGCTGTCCGTGCTGGGTGACCGCGTCGTCCGTCGCGCGGAGGCGGTCGAGTGATGCTCGTGGTCCCATCTTGGTCCCATCGTCGCCGGATCGCCCGTGTTTACGGGCCGCAGCGACGGCCTTCTAAGCCGTTGGTCGCAGGTTCGAGTCCTGCCGCGGGTACTCGACTTTTACGCTGCAAATAACGTGTTTTGGTCGAGCCGTTGCTGATAAGTGCGCTTCGATTTTCGTCCCGGGCAACGGTACCGGGCAACGGTCCGCGTCACGCTATAAGACGGATCTGGCTCGCCGATCGGATGGGCGCGTACGCGCATGCCACTGGGCTGGCTGATGCCGGTGCACGCCGCGTCCTGCCGCGCAACCAGTTCATGACTGGGCCGGAGCCCGTTGCGACGCCCGCGAGTTGCCAAAGGTCGACCATGCGATCGGCTGGGCAGACAGATGCGACCTCTCGCAGGACGGAGGGCACACGCGCCTTTGCCTATGCAACAGTGGGTTCACGGCTGGTTAAAGCAGAATGCCCCATCGGCGACAATCCGGAAGTCCGGGGACGTCGAGTAGCGGGTCGTATGCTGCCCTGCGTCGTGAACGACAAAGATCTCGCGATAGCGGTCGCCGGCGCAGGAGCCGAGCAGGTGTGTGGGCGGCTCTGCGGTGGTCAGTGCACCCAGAGTTGGTCAAGGAGCGCGCCGATTGTTGGTACGTATTGGTAATCGCCGACACGTCGTGAGACCAGGTCGGTCTCGGTCTCGGTGACGGTGGGTACCCACGGAGCGAGATTGGTGATCAGGCGGTCGGCCTGTGCCCAGAGGCGGTCGGCGGCGGACGGGTTATTGACTTGGAGTTCGGCGGCCCGGGCGGCGAGGCGATCGACCCTCGGGTCACAGAACTGGGAATGGTTGGTGAGTTGTGTCGGCGGTCGCCACGCGGCGCAGCTCAACAAGACCGTGATCCACTGCGCCGCCGATGGGTAGTCCGCGATCCAACTCTCGGTGGCGATCTGAGCAGGATGGCGGTAGTCGTTGATTGCGCCGTTCCACTGGGCTGCGGTGACGACGTGAAGCCGGGCGTGGTAGCCGAGTTGGCGCAGCAGGCCGACCATGTAGCCGCCGACGGGCTCGTTTGCGGGGCCGCTCGCCGATTCCGTGAGGACCGTGACGGTCTCGCCCCGGGTACCAGAGATGGCGATGAGTCGGCGGGCGCGAGCGAGGTCGCGAATGTATGGGCAGTACGGTTCGTGGCCAGGGATCGTGGCGGGGATGATCTGGCAGGTCGGTGTGGCGTCCTCGAGACCGCCGTAGAGGTTCGCGATCGCGTCGCGATTGACCGCGTCGTTCAGCGCCTGGCGCACGCGGACGTCGTTGAACGGCGCCTCCCGGATGTCCATACTGAGCCAATCGGTGTCGGGCAGCGGTTGGGTGTGCAGGAGGCCCGGGTATTGCAGCTGGATTGTCCGCAACTGGCTCGGGGTCGGCGTGTCAAAGGTGTAATCGGCGCGGCCCCCGAGTACGGCGTCGATGTCGGAGGTGGCCGTCCCGTTCGAGTAGACAAGGATCCGATCGGGGTAGCCGGCGGGTTGGGCTGCCGCCGACCACTCGTGAAAGAACGGGTTGCGCTCGAAGTCGATGAGTACCCCGGGCACGTAGCGGACGATGCGATACGGACCGGTGGCGGGTCTGATCCCGTGGCCCGGAGGCTTGGGTGCGAAGTACGGCAGGCCGAGCGCGAACAGGATGTCGGGATCCGGATGGCTCAGGTGCAACGTGACCGTCCCGGCCCGGTCATCGGCGGTCACGGCGCGCGCGAGGTTGCAGCTCCGGGCGCCCGGGCATGCCCTGGCGCCGGGCAGCGCATCAATGTAGGTAGCCTCGATGTCCGAGCTCTGGGCCGCGGACTCGAGGCCACGGACGAAGTCCGAGGCGCGAACCGGCGCACCGGTCGAATAGCGGATACCGGCCCGCAGACGAAAGGTGTAGCTGCGCCCGCCGTCCTGCGGGGCGGGGACCGCGCTTGCCAGGTCGGGGACGAGCGTATCCGGACTGGCCGGGGACTTGGAGAACGATAAGAGGCTGTCGTAGGCGAGCGACCGTACGTCCGGGGGCAGGTCGCAGCAGGAGGCGGGGTCGATCTGGTCGATCGGTCCCTCGAGGCGCGCGATCAGCGTTCCGCCGCGATGATCGCCGGCGACCCCCTGGACACCCACCAGGACACCGTCAGGGCCCCGGGCGAGCGCGGTCGCCGGCGATGGGATCGCCACTGTCCGCGCCTGGCCCGACGGGGCCAGTATCGCCAGCTCGGGCGCGTCCCCCGCAGCCCAGACGTCGTTTCCGACGGCGGCGAGCGCGCTCGGCGATCCGGTCACCGCGCGCGTCAGGACGACGTTGTCGTCGGCCGGGTCGATCAGCGATACGGTCCCGGCGAGTTCGTTGGCGACCCAGACGCCGGCGGGGCCGACCGTGATCGCCGAGGGCCCCGATCCCACCGGGATCGTCTGGACGAGCTGACCGGTCTGCGCATCGAGCCGGGCCACCGCGCCGGCGCCCTGGAGCGCGACCCAGACGGCCCCATCGCCGACCGCGACGGCGCTCGGGGACGCGCCGACGCGCGTGGTCCCGAGCACGGTGCCCGACAGCGGATCGATGCGCGTGACGCTGCCTCCGCCGGCGTCTGCGACCCAGACCGCGCCCTCCCCGGCGGCCACCCCGCCGGGACCCTGACCGACCGGGATCCGCTGCACGACCTGGTCGGTGGCGCCGCTCACCCGCGCCACCTGATCCTCGAGCGTCTCGGCGACCCAGGCGTCGCCGGCCGCGATCGCGACTCCGCTGGCGCCGCGGCCGACGGACACGGTTTGCACCACCGCGGACGTCGCTGGATCGATCCGGATCAGCGTTCCGTCGTCGTACGACGTCACCCACTCCGATCTCCGCCCGGCGGCGATGTCGCTGGGAACTGCCACCAGCTCGGCCGCGCGCCGCGGCGTGCCGCTTGGCACCGCCAGCTCGGCGAGCGCCGGAACGCGGAGGCGCCCGTCGATCGGGGACGCGCCGGCGTTGTGGTCGGCACGAATGACCGCCCCTACCACAACCGCGAGCACGACCGCGAGCAATCCCAACGCCACGCGCGCAGCGCCACGACGTCGTTGTCGAGGCGTGGCGCGCGGCGAGGCCGGCGGACGCCGGTCAAGCCGTCGCCGCTCGAGGCTGGGGTCATGCCGGAGGATGCGAGCCTGGAGCTCTCGCAGCGACGCCCCCGGCTCAAGCCCCAGCTCCTGACTGAGATGGTCTCGAGCCTCGCGGTAGACCTCGAGCGCCTCGCTCTGGCGGCCCGCGCGATACAACGCCACCATCAGCAGCTCGTGCATTCGCTCGCGGGTTGGATGCCGCGACGTCTCGGCGCGGAGTTCCGCGATCACCTCGGCGTCGAGCCCGCAAGCCAGGTGCGCCTCGGCGCACGTCTCCAGCACCAGCAGCCGTCGGTCCTCGAGTGCGGCACCATCGACCCGGACGCCCCGCTCCTCGGCGATCCCCGCCAGCGCGGGCCCGCGCCACAGCGCGAGTGCCTGCCCGGCCAAGTCGCTCGCTGCCTCGGCATCGTCTGCGGCGAGCGCCGCCCGAGCATTGCTGCTGAGCACGATGAACAGCTCGTGGTCAAACCGATTGCCCTCGCGCCGGAGTCGGTAGCCCCCGGGCGCCGACTCGAGAGTCTCGGCCGCCGCGCCGGCGGCGCGCAGCGCGGCCCGCAGCCGGGAGACATATGACTCCAACGACTGGAGTGCGCTCGCGGGCGGCGCCTCAGGCCACAGCGCGTCGATCAAGGCGCTCCGGGACACGAACTCCCCCGCCCGCAGCACCAACACCGCCAGCAGCAACCGCTGCTTGCCACCACCGAGCGTCATCGGCCCGCACGGTCCCAGTGCCTCAAACGCCCCTAACACCCGGAACTCGATCACCCGGTAACCCTACGCCGCTCGTGAGGCCTGATCCAGGCGGGTTGCAAGGAACATGCAAGTGGATTGCAAGCCCAGGCAGCCACGTTTTTCTCGTGCCGGTGGAGCGATCGCGGTGCGCATCGACGATCAATTTCGCGGGGCGGCTACACGGACACTCAACGACCGCCGGACACCACCGTCGATTTCACAACAGGATCGCTGCCATGAGAACGTGCTGGATGCGAGTGCCACGAGGAGCCCGCCCGACGACGAAGCTGTTGGTGGTCGCCCTCATTGGCGTGCTTGCGCTCGCGGGCACGTACCCGGCGTCAAGCGCAGCCGCAGTGGGGCCCAACAGCGCGCAACGAGCGTCGGTGCGGCTCAGCGGAAGCCCCGGCGTGCCGGTCGCCAACCCGCAGACCAACACCGTGTACGTGCCGATCCAGTGCCGGGCGAACTTCTGCTCGACACCGGCCGCGGGGCACGTCGTTGACGTGATCAACGCCGCCCGCTGTAACGCAAAGCACGTGTCCGGCTGTCGCGTGCTCGCCACCGTCCAGGTCGGGAAGAGTCCGCTCGCGGCGGTCCTCGACCCGGCGACCGACACGATCTACGTGGTCAACGGCAGCGGAAGCGTTTCGGTGCTCGACGGTGCCCGTTGCAACGCCACCGTCACCCGCGGTTGCAGACGGCCGATCGCGACGATCACCACCGGCGGATTCCCCGTCGCCGGCGCGATCGACCCCGCGACCCAGACGCTCTACGTGGCGAGTCCGAAGGGGGATGTGTTCGCGATCAACATCGCTCGGTGCAATGCCGCCACCACCGGCGGATGTCGCCAACACGCTAAGGAGGTCACCGACCGCGGCGACCCGGACACTATCGCTGTCGACGTGCCCACCGACACCGTCTATGCCGCCAACGGCGGCGCCACCGGAAACGGCGACACCCTCTCTGTTATCGACGGCGCCCAGTGCAACGGCCATGACGGACGCGGGTGCCACCGGGCTCCGCGCACAACCCGGGTGGGATCAAATCCCGAATGGGAGACGGTCGATCAGAAGACGAACACCGTCTATGTCGCCAACGCCAACGACGGGACGGTCTCGGTCATCAACGGCGCGCGCTGCAACGCCACCGTCGGCGCCGGTTGCCCGCGACCGGCAAAAACAGTGACCACCGGGGCCGGGGCCGGCTTCGTCGCGATCGATAACGACCGGCACACCCTGTTCGTCGGTAACGCCGGCGACGACACGCTGTCGGCGATCAGCACCACTCGCTGCACCGGCGCCCATACCGCCGGTTGTCCACACCTCGCGCCCGCGCAGCAGGCGGGCGCTAACCAAGGTTCCGGCTATGCCGGGTTCCCGACCCAGTTCGCGCTGATGCCGCGCACCGGATCGGCCTACTTCGTCAATGTTGGCGGCGCGAACGTCATGGCGGTCGCTGATGTGAGCGGCTGCGACGCCATCAACCGCTCGGCGTGCCGCCACGACGCCGCGAGCGTGTCCCACGAACACGGGTACCTCGCCGCGATCGACCCGGCGACCAACACGATCTATGCCAGCAGCAGCACCGCGCCCGAGATCGATGTGCTCAACGCCCTGACCTGTCGCGCCGGTCACCTCGCCGCCTGCGCCCCCGTGGCCGAGATCCCGATCGGAGAGACCAACGCGCAGGTCGGCGCGATCGACGACGTGACCGACACGCTGTACGTGTCCGGCGCGTCGTCGATCTCGGTGATCAACACCGCGACCTGCAACGCCGCCGACACCACCGGATGCCGCGCCAAAGCGCCGCAGATCCCGATCGGAGCACCCCTCGGCATTCCCGCGCTCAACCCCGCCACCCAGACGCTCTACGTGGCCTTCGGCAAGACCGGGAGCACCGTTGCCGCGATCAACACCGGCACCTGCAACGCCGAGACCACCAGCGGTTGTGCAGCGGCCCGCGGCGTCGTCGACGTCGGAGCGGGCACCAACCAGATCGCCGTCAGCGCCGCCACCAACACGGTCTACGCGCCCGCGGCCGGCGGCGACCACTCCGGCGACACCGTCGCCGTCATCAACGGCGAGACCTGCGACGCCGCCAACCTCGCGGGCTGCGGGCAGCCCGCCGCCAGCGTGAAAGTCGGGGTCGGCCCTGACGGAGTCGCGGTCGACGACCTCACCCACACCATCTACGTCGCCAACAACGCCGACGGCGACGCCCCTGGAACCGTCTCGGTGATCAACGGCGCCACCTGCAATGGGGCCGACACGACCGGCTGCACACCCGTCGCCGCCGTCGCGGTCGGACGGTCACCCCGCCTGGCCGGCGTCGACACCACCACCGACCGGATCTACGTCACCAACTACTCCAGTGCGACGGTGTCCATCATCGACGCAGCGACCTGCAACGCCGCGAACACCACCGGATGCTCCCGGCCGGCCACCGCCCAAGCGGTCGGCTCCGGACCCAACGGGCTGGCCATCGACGACACCACCAACACCATCTACGCGTTCACCGGTTTCGGCCCAGCAGCGGCTGCGTCCATCTTCGACGGACCGTTCTAGGGATGGTCGCCCGTCGAATGAGCTCCCCGAACAACCGAGCCACTACGCGCGTTCTTGACTCGTAGGAACTCGGCCTGTACGCGACGCTATCTCGTCGGCGACGCCCCGCCGTTTATGGCGTGGGCGACGATCTCATGGCACTCCCAACGATCCGGAATGCCACTGCTGGGATGGCGACCCTGCGCATCGCGCTAACACGAGTCTGGGCGTGCGCCCAGACTGCTGCATCCACGAATTAAGAGCAGTCTCCGGCTCGTCTGTGAATTGGTGATTTGCCTATGCAACGACGCAACTGCCTGCATTGATCGACGTCAGGCGCGAGTTCCCATCGTGCCGCCCCGTCGCTGACCAGCACCGCCATCTTTGGCTGAGCCGACGGGCGGGCCAGGCGCCGACGGCTGTCTTGATCGTTCGGCTCGGACGAGTCGCTACGCGACGGCGAGAGCGTCGGACAGCTGCTCGGGCGCGAGGTGGAGCTGCTCAGGCGTAGGGATCGTGAGCGTGATCCCGCCTTCGTGGTCAAGCAACCAGCGGACGTTGAGGATTGTGACGCCGACGAGCTTGCCCTGGCGGTCGAAGCGCAGCGCGTGCCCCTCGGGGGAGGCGTCGAAGTCGACGGCATCGCTGGGGTCGCCGCGGTGAAGGTAGAGCACGTCGCCGTCCGCGTCGTAGCGGACGCGGTCGAAGGTGAGGTTGCCGATCTGGACGGTCATGGGTCTCTGCGGCGGCCGAAATGCGGTGACGATCCAGCCACGCTCCTCCTCACAGGCTACGACCACCTGCAGCCAGCGGCTCGGACCAGCATCCCGGCGGAAGTACCACAGCTCATCATTCCGAGAGCAACCAGGGACCGGCCGAGGTCGTCGGCATGATCGAGCTCCGTCCAGCGCTTGGCACCAAGCAGATGTTCGAGGCCTTCGCCGGTCTCGCGGCCGAAGGCAAGACCACGCCCCGCGGCGCACCGAAGAAGCCTCTGCAGCTCGGCGCCACCATCTGGCACTTCCGCCACGAAAGCCGCGCGACCGCACCACCCATCTGGGTCCAGAACCTGATCCTCCCGGCGTTGGGGGGGCTCGCAAAGATCTTCGGCGTACGCGCCTACTACGCCCGGTGGGACAGCCGGTCCACGACATCGCAGCCCGCCCCGTGAAGATCGCAGTCGGTCTCTGGTAGGCCTTCTGCGGCAGACCTGCATGGGACGTCCAGGAGCCGAGCAGCGACAAAGCGCGACTACGCCGCCAGGAGGTCGGCCACCTGGTCTGGCCGATCGGCACCGCCGACGTCGACCGACGTGGCGGCGGTGAATCGGGCGATCGAGTCCGGGTCGTGTGACGGGAGGTAGACGGTGCGATGCTCCGTGCAGTGAGCCAGGATCGTCATCATCGTCGTGATATGCACCTTGATGTCCGGTGCGACTGCGTCGGCACGGAGCGAGTGCAGTTGTTCGAGCGAGTCGGTGGCGTCACCGGCGAGCATCACGTGGTTGCCTGCGTCATCGACGCAGATCACGGAAATGTGACCAGGCGTGTGCCCGGGCGTGTCGACCGCGACGATGCGCCCGTCATCGCTCAGCGCGCGGCTCCGCGCGAACGCCCCGAAAGGGCCGTCATCGAGCGCGAGCGGCTCGGGAGCGAACCCCGCAGGTAGCGGCTGGCGCAGCACACGACGCGTCACCCGCGCCATCGGCGAGGCGATGAATCTCAACTCCGCCTCGTTGACCAGGACTCGGCTGCGGACATGGACCAGGCCGTCCATGTGGTCGCCGTGGGCGTGGGTCAGCACCACTTCGGAGACGTCGTCGAGCTCCAGGCCCGCCGCGGCCATCGCCGCCGGGAGTTCTTGATCCTGTCTCACATGCATCTGCGCGAACGGCACGTTGCGCGCCGCGGCAGTGTCGCCGGTGTCCACGAGTCGTAGAACTCCGTCGTGTTCGATCGCCCAGCAGTGGATCGGCAGCGGCTCTGAGAAGGCGCCCGGGAGGAACAGGTCCAGCTGCCGCCGCGCGCCATGGCGGGGGAATAGGAAGCCGTGCTTGACGCTGACGGTTCCGGTCGTGAGGGCGTGAATCTTCATGATCATTTGTCCTTTGCGGTGGGGGATTTGGTCTGGCCTTGGCGAGTGGGTGCGAAGCCGGCCAGGATCAGCTCGACGACGCCCTCGGCGAGGCGCTCGTCGATCGGACCGCCGGTGACCAGCAGCCGGTAGAAGAGGGCGCCACCAAGCACATCGAGCGCGAGCTCGAGATCGAGGTCACGACGAAGATCACCGCGCCGCACACCGCGCTCGAGGACCACGCTCAGCGCCGCACGCCGACCCGACAGAAACTCATCTCGTACGGTGCCCGCGAGTTCGGGGTTGCGGCGCGTCTCCTCAAGCACCGCGGGCATCAGCCTGGCCGCCAGCGAACCGCTGTAGAGCTCAACCGCCTGGCGCATCAACGCCAGCAGATCAGCGCGAGTGGAGCCGGTATCGGGGATCGCGATCTCGCTGACCAACGTCGCGATCGCGTCGCTGACCAGCGCATCCTTGGAGCGATAGCGACGGTAGATCGTGGCCTTCCCGACACCCGCTCGGTCAGCGACGTCATCCATCCGAAGGTCGCGGACCCCGCGTTCGGCCATCAACTGCAGCGTCGCCGTCAGGATCGCGCGATCCGCTCTCGCCTCCCTCGGCCTACCGATCGCCCGCGCGGGTGAAGGATCGCTCGACATCGCACTCCGCCTCTCAATCGCGTCAGTCGGTTGTAATTACGGCACCGACGGGTGCCGTAATGGAAACGGTAGCACAGTTTCGGAACTAGTGAGTCTCGTTAGATGGAATGCATCGACCCGCGCATGGCAGAAGCAGCGACGCCGAGCAGACTCCCGCCGGTTCCACAAAAACTCAGGCACCTCGGGGACGCGTGACGCGCCGGGGGCACTTCTCCTTCAAGTCGGCCGCGGTCCGAAGACGTCCTGTGTCAACCTCCGCCGACCGGCGGTCTCGGCTGTGCGGGCTCGCGGCGTATCGTGCGTCGCTGCGTTCGCCGACGGACGCGCAGCTCACCAGATCCGATGAAGGCGTCTAGACGATATGGATTGTTGGTCTGTCCGGCCTGAGATGTAGAAGAGGGCCGGTCCCCCCATGGCGTTGGTGGGGGGGGTTGTTCTGCCGCGCGGCTGGTACCCGCGCG
>Ga0302326_10002315_pt1 | contig 46629 bp, 36 predicted proteins | sample Palsa_T0_3_FD_202264 | JGI IMG/M metagenome (GOLD analysis project Ga0302326, IMG submission 202264) | Peat permafrost microbial communities from Stordalen Mire near Abisko, Sweden - Palsa_T0_3 | ecosystem: Environmental > Terrestrial > Soil > Palsa > Peat permafrost | place: Sweden: Abisko... | reverse complement strand
CGAATTTGGCAGAGGAGGAATCCTGTGCGTTCGAGACCGTCAGAACGAATAGCGGTATTCGAGCCGGACGATGTGCTTGTACCAATCATCATGCGTGAGCGCTTGGCCGAAGCCAGCATAGACGGAATTGTGCACACCAATGTTGGTGCGCACTCCGAACTTCAGATTCACGATGTTCATGCCACTCACCTCGTTGGCGGCGAGGTCGACGGTTCCGCCGGGTTGGGTTTCAAATCCGCTTAGGACGTGCCAGCCGAACAGTTCGACCACGGGCACGAGCCCGATATGGTGTCCTTGATACAGCTTGTAACTGGGACCCAGTCCGTAGAAGAAGACATCCCCGGCGAATCCCTCAGAGTTCGTAACCGGAACTCCCGAAGACCCTCCGATCGGGTGCCAATCGCCGATCTGGCCTTCGAGAGTGAACCGGCTTGAAAGCTTTTGGTACAACAGCAGGGAGGGTTCCACGCTGTAGTGATTGGTCCCCAAGCCCTTCGAAGCATCGCCCGAGGGAAAATAGCTCTTGAACTGGAAAGTGAGGTATGTGCTCTCGGTCGCCACGGCGGCAAATTTGAATCCCGCCGTTACGTCGCTCAGTCCGGATTGGCTTGAGAACGGCAAAAACCCCAGCGAAGCTGGAGGTAAGGGTTGAAACCCCTGCGGCTGGAGCCAGCGTATGGGCACTTCCACAAAAGCCGAGAAGCGACGTTGCGGAGAGTACTCCAGATTCATGTTGAGTTGCTGGTAATTGATGGAATTGGGTACGCCGAGGCCCGGTCCGGGAGCGTTCGGATCGAAGGCCGCTCGCAGGGACGGAGGGAGCGCGGATTGATTCAGATGGCTATAGCAACTGCACTTGGCATAGAAGAACTCCGAGCGATCGGGGAACTGATCTTCGAAAGCATCGTCAAAGCGAATGCGAATCTGGGTGGAGACGATCGGGTCGTCGATGTATCCAACCATACTGCCTGGAGTCTTTCGCCGGGTCTCACTCGGTGGGGGGCTGGACGGGCCCGGACTGGCGTTTGCTTGCGACGAGGGATTCGGATCTGCATCCGAGGCGAGGGCAGCGGCCGAATCCGGCTGCGCCCGGGTAGCCTCGTCTCCCGTGGTGGACACACCTGCCTGCGCCGCGGCTGAGGTTCCGGACTGATTCTTCCCGGAGTTTGGGTTCCCTTCCTGAGCAGCCAGGATGATCGGGAACAGTATTATTATGAGAACTAGTACCATTCGCTTCATCATTGAATCCCCATATTATTGATTGTTTGTTACCGGGAGCACCCGAAAACCTCGCCCCTAGGGCCGTCTGCTTTCACTCGAAACCGAACTTGCACCGCGCAAGGGTACATCCTGACATGCCTCGCACGAATGGCTCTTCGGTGTAGCCCGCTCCCCCGATGGGCCATATGCCGCGCTGCACGCGGTCCGAAGAAATGCCGGTGGTTTTGGTCGACGCTTTAAGGAAATGATTTCACTGTTTACCCTTGTTCCTGCTTTCTTGCAATTCTTTTTTCAAATCCTGGTACGACTTGCTGAGCCTGGTTCGGTCCGGCTCTGCTACCTTCGGTAGAACACTTCCCAGGGCCTCAATCGCTAGACTAGCCGCGTCCGGAGAGCCGGTGTTGAGATATTCGGTCGCCAGCTGCACATACTCATCGCCCAGGTGCATATTCAGCACATGGAATTCAGGATGCTCGGAGGGAGCCGTCGCGAGATGAACGATGAGAGCCACGGCTCGTTGCCTCTCCAGCTCGGGTGCCGGAGTGATCAGTTCTTCGAGGCCGTCCAGGGCCTGATGGTTGCTTTCGGTCGCTAGCGTCCGGTCGCCTTCGCCCCACGCCTGGAAGGACAGGTTATTGCGAAACGTGGCTAATTCGACCTTGTACTCCCAGTTTTCCGGGCTCTTGCTCGTGAGATCCTCCTGGATCCGAATCGCGCGCTCGATGTAGGCCTGGTCGCCGAGCAAGAAGCCGAGATCGTTGTACACGCGTGCCAGGTCATGCGACGGCGGATTTTCACCGTCCTCGGTCCGAGATCCCAGATCTGTTTTGACCAGGGGTTCGAGCAATCCTACCGCCTCGAGAAAGTCTAATTTCGTCGCTCCGAGGTCGCCACCGTCGTAGCGAAGAATGCCGCGGTTGTAGTAAGTGCGGGCGAGCGCCTGCGCGTAATCGGGGTTTTGCGGCCTCGCCTGGTGCAGCTCTTGCTGCAGGCGCAAGGCGCTGCCGTATTCAATCTCGGCATCGGAGGTCTTATAGGGCGAGTTCGGCTTTTCCTCCAGCCAAAGTCGGAAGGTTTCTGCCAGCCAGTGATGAGCGTATGCCAGATCCTTACTATATTCAGGGTTGCCGGGCTTCTGCCGGTAGAGTTCCTCGAACCCCTGGATGGCCAATCGGTATTGCGCGACTGCATCTTCCCGGTTCTGGAGCAGGCGATGAATGTCTCCTAATTTCGAATGCAGGAGCGCACTGTCCGCTCGAAACTTGGGATCGTTCTTGCTCTGCGCGGCCAGAAAGTTTGCATAGAATTCCTCGGCTTTCTTCAGCAACTCGATGCGAAACTGTTCGAGTTGAGGCGGGTCGGCCGACTCACGCCCCTGCTGGTTGCCCGCAGAAGACAGGCTTTCGTCCACCGCTTTCCGTGCCAGGCCGAGATTGGACTCGGCGCGACTTCTTTCCGTCTGGGCGACACGGAAGAAATACAGGGCAACGAGCAACAACACTCCTAGGGTTCCCGCAACCGACCAGGCCAGCCTGAGTTTGTTCTTCCTCGTTTTTTCGCGCTCGGCCTCGCTGCGAGCCTGTTCTTTCTCGCTGCGATCGAGGAATTCCATCGCGCGTCGAAAAGACGAGTCGTAACGCTCCGCCCAAGCTTCGGTCGGGTGGTTTTGCCGCTGCCACCTGACGCCAAGTTCAAGTTCGGGGTTGTGCCAGAGAGCCGCCGTGCCCTCCGCAAACCAGGCGGAAGCCTGCGAGAGTCGCGCATAGATCTGGGCGGACGCCCGCTCTTCCGCCGCCCATGCGACCAGGCGGGTCCAACAGCGCATGAGGCTTTCGTGCGACAAATCGACAATCGATCGCGACTCGAGCGCCGTTGCCGCCGGAGGCATCAGAAAACTCCGGCCGGGCTGGCGAAAAATCTCGACGATCGCGATCACTTCCGTCTCTGACGCCTCGCAAATCGCGGAGAGCTGCCTCACGGTGGTAGGCCGCCGGATGCCGCGCGGATCCGAAAATGTGTCGGTCAGGGCCTTAAAGATCCGTTCCGCGATCTTGCGGTTTCGTTCGGAGCCGGTCTCGAGGAATGCTTCATCGGCATGCAGCGACAAGGCTTGCTGCATGGTTCCGACCGCCTCGTAGTCGGTGATGTCGATCGGCTCAGTGCCGGTCGGATGCTCGCCCCGAGCCCGTTGCCAATGGTCCCAGGTCCGCATGAGCGCGTGCTGCAAAACTGGAAGCTGGTCGTGGTCGTCTCCGAGCTCATTGAGCAAACGCAGAACCAGGCGCGGGGCGATCGCTCCGCCTCCTACCGCGATCGGGCCAGTGATGGCGGAACGCAGTTCGTCGCGCGTCATGCGCGGGACCAGGTACTGGCCTCGGTTGACCGCCTCCGGAAGACCGGAATACTCCATGCAGTCGCCGATGAAGTCCGAGCGCATGGTCAGCACCACGTAGATCGGGATCTCCTGCTGTTCGGCCGCTTGCAGCAGCAGCTTGACGAAGGCCACCGCTTCGTCCCTGGAGTTCTCAATCTGGCGGCTTCGCCGGAAGCGGAACAGCTCTTCGAATTGATCGACAATCACGAGCAGGTTGTCTTCGGGCGGAATGCGCGCCTGACGCATCGCGTCCACCAGGCCTCGAGTACTGCGCCGCAGGGTTGCTTCGAGCAGCACTCGATTGGTGCTGGCCATCTCTCCCTCGGTTCCGAGCACATCGGTTCGGTTGAGCGCTTCCGCCAGGTGCCCGATCGGGTCTTCTCCTGGCCGCAGCGTCGCAACCCGCCAGGTCGAGCCGGCCCTTACCATGAAACCACTGTAAAGAGAGGGAATCAGGCCGGAGCGGACGAGCGATGATTTCCCGCTGCCGGAAGTGCCGACGACCGACAAAAAACGATTGGCGCGGAGCCGACGCAACAGTTCGTCGATCTCTTTTTCGCGGCCGAAAAAGAGATGATCTTCGTCGGGCTCAAAAGGACGAAGGCCCGGGAAAGGATTGAACAGCGATCCAGATGGCATCAACCTTCCTGTTAGCCTTACAGGCTAGAGACCTTTGAGGCTTGCGATCAATGGCTGCAGTGGTTCAGGAGAAAATCCGTCCCACTGCGGGATCACCAGCGCTTCATGGGTGCGGAAGCGCTCCTTGTCCGAGGTTCTCGGAGGAATCAGGCAAATCGCGACCGTTGGCAGTGGCTTGCTGCGGCCATAACCTGGGCTCTTCTGTAGTTCTCGAAGCTTTCGGCGCAGCCAGCATTCGTTACCCGAGCCATAAAAAATCAGGGCTCCGTCGCAACTCCGCAGGTTCTCTTCATGATGCTCGCGAATCTCGGCCTCGTCGCCCTCGAACACGGGTCGGATGACTTCGAACCCCTGTTCGAACAAAAAATCCTCCCACGGCGACGTGAGGGCCGCGTCGCGTTGATCGTGGATCAGGTAGAGCAGGGCGTGCCCGGTGATTGCACCCATCGAACTATTGAGTGGCTGAGGCGCGGGCGCCGGCCCTGGAGCTTCTTTGATCTGAGCTTCTTTGAGCCGTTGTTCTTTCAGGCGATCTTGCTTCAGACGATCCTGCTTCAGACGATCTTCGATCACGGTCCTCAGGTCTTCGAGGAATGTCTCCAACAAGTCCGCACCCATGTGGGTGCGGGGATCCATTCGAAGCTGCTCGATCACCTTCTTTTGACGTTCGTCCTGCACCTCGAGACCGAGAGGAATCCACAACAGGCGGGAAAAATCGCCTTGGCTACCTCGCTCGATCGCGAGTTCGTTTTGCATCTCGAGCAAGGACTGCATCCCTCCTTCGGGGACGAGGCTGAAGTTTTTCCCGATCAAGTGAATCGACATCTGGCACTGAGCCAGATCCGCGCGCACAGCCTCCTTCAGTTCGGAAGCGACCTGCGGTAGGGCGATCGCCGGAAGCACGGTGTAACCGTGCCGCTGTAAATCCCTTTTGATCGCTTCGCGCTGTTCCCTTAGATCGAAAGTCGTTTCCGCCAAATAGACGGCGTTTGGAGTCCTGTCAGCCTGCGCAAGGACCGGCGTGCCCGAGACTTCCGACATCTCGAGCAGGCAGCAGATATCGTGGGCCAAGTCATCGAGGCGCATCCAGAAATCCCTTTGCGCCTCGGGCCCGAATACTTCGTCCAGTTCGCGCACTCTTCCGGTGTCCGGGTCGATGTTGAAGAACTGATAGCCGAGCAAGGACCTCAACTCAACGGGGTGCGATTCGAGCGGGACAGGTGTCTTGAGCACCTTGAAGATGCGGGCCTTATTGCGAAAATGGATGCCACCCTGCTGTTCGGCGGCTTTCCAGAATTCGCCGAGCTCCTTCCGCGCCCATTCTGACTTGACGTAGCGAGGCGAGACCACCGAGATCAGCGATGCCACTCGGCGGAGTCGCTCCATCAGCGTCTCGCCAAAGGCATCGTTGCCGGTAAGCTTCGGATCGCGCCAGATCTCGGGCGGTTTGCCTAAGAGCTGTCCGACCCGGATTTCGAGGGCCCGGTGCAGGTTCGTGACCCATCCCTTGTGCCCCTCGAGCAGCTCCACGTTATCCATGTGCGCGTAGCTGATGAACGCATCCCCCTCAAAGTTCATGACTTCCTCCGAGGGCGATCGAGGAAGTCTCTGCCGGTCGTAGGAGAAGAACTGAGAATTCGGGCCATATCTGGGTCAGTGTCGATTCTCGATCTGCTGCGCAAGTCGCGAGTGAGTCTTATAATCATCCAAGCCAAAACGATTGGCAAGTCTTTTCACTACAGTGTCATAGATGCTCCCCGGCCCCTCCGTCTCGCGACCCCGGAGGATTTAGGTTTGATCGGGGTCCGTAACTATTGGCGATCGAGTCTTTGACCCGCGTAGTCGCCGGGAGGCTTTTTGAACCCTCCCCCTGGCAAACGCGGCAAATATCTGACTGGCATAGACTTCGCTTGGCCCGAGGTTTGAACCGGCTCGACGGGACTGCCCGGCCCGACATGGGCTCGTGCTTGGCTCGACCGTCGCCGGCGTGGACGACCATAGATTCGCTAAATACACTGATTCGCTCATCGACTGATTCGCTCATCGACGGACTCGCTCATCGACTGACTCGCTCATCGACTCGATCGATAGGATCGCGGCGGGACGGGAATCGACCGGTTGCGGTGGGGCCTTGACGTGTCGCGGGCGAGAAGTTGACGTTGCAGATTGCTAACTCCGCTCTGATCGCATACACTCCGTTCGGCGCCGAAACCAGTACCGAACCGCCGGATGTTCGCGTTGGCCCTGCCAACACGCACGAGGGACAGACCTGATGATCATTCCAAACTCGAGAATCGCAACCAATTCCTTGCGCGCAGTTGGGGCACGCAGCTGGGCGCCTGGACTTTTTCTGCTGGCCGTTGGCGCTGCTTTTGCGGTTTCCCCGGCGCCGGCCAGTGGCCAGGATACGGGTACGCCTCAAGCCGCTTCGAGCGTGACACAGAACGATGTCAAACTGGTGATCGGGGGCGACACGATCAAGAACAATTCGCAAGGCACACTTTCGGTCGTGGGCAGTGCGCTGCAGTTCACAACCGGCAAGGCAAAGATGGAAGTGGATGCCTCATCAATTCAGGACATCTCCACGAACGAAGATAGCCGGCAGGATATTACCGGTGCGGCCCACTTCGCGACGATGGCCATCCCTTACGGGGGCGGACGGGTACTCGCCCTGTTTTCACACAAGGTTGACGTCCTCACGGTTGAGTTCAAGGACGCCCAGGGCGGCTATCATGGCACCGTCTTTGTGCTTCCGCAGGGCCAAGCGGCGCCCATCAAAAAGCAGCTCGTCGCGATGGGCGCGAAAGCCAAGGTTCCCCTCGCAGAACCGGCAGCGACAAACAAATAGGAGGACACACCGTTGAAGCGTCGCACTCGGTCAGTCTCAGTCATTTTCCCCGCCGCCCTTGCCTCGGTCCTACTTCTGATGGTCGGCTCTCTGTTCGGACAGCCGGCGTCAGGAGATTCGAAGAGCGCGCAGAAGTTCTCCGCCTCGTCCATTCAAATCGAGCCAACCGATCCGGGCGACATACCCATGCCGGTGGAGTTCCGTATGGCCATCTACGAAAACCTGATCACTCAGATTCAGAAGACGGGGAAGTTCCAGCACGTTTATCGTAGCGGCGACAAAGATGCGGCCAGTGTGCCTGATCTGGTCACCCTGCGCACCACGGCGCGAGCTTTCACAAAAGGCAGCCAGAGAAAGCGCGAAGTGACCACCGTCTCCGGTTCTACCTCGCTCACCCTGGCAGTCCACATCACGGACCACTCCGGGCAGACGCTCGTGGATCGTGACGTCAAGGGTAAGGTACGCTTTTTGGGAGAAAACCTGCGCGCCACTTATGATTTCTCGAAGAAGGTCGCAATCATCGTTCGGGATACGTTCTAGTGCGCGGAGCGCGACCATCACGATTCCTGCGGCCACTTGCCGAGTCCGGTGGCCAGAACAAAAACGAAAGCGCCCCAGACTCCAGTCAGAGTCTTGAGACGCCCGTCGAACAGCCCTCCCCCGAAGTCTGCTCACAACCACCTTAACCTCTCGGACGCCGCATGGGAATGGCTCGGATGGGCTACCGGAGAAGCGTCGAAGCCCAACCGAGAGGTCCTAGGGCAGACGCGGTTCATCACGGTTCATTTTGCGGTTCGTCCATTTCGTCCATTTTCATCCATGGAGACGGTTGCTCGGAAGCGCCGTCCGGCGATATATTTACCGGTACGTCCGGGATTGCTCTCGTTTATGTTCACCGACTTCACCGCCACCGACCGCTGGAGCAAGAAGCAAGTGCACTGCCTCTACCAGGCACTGGTAGTCGCGCTCGCCACCCGCCACGCCGATGCGGTGGACATCAAGTTCCTGGTGGACGGTCGGCCGGTCTGGGTTGCCCTGCCGCATCCGGCTTGGGTTGAATACAAGAAACGCGCTGGGAAGCTGATCACGGACTCCCTGGCGAAGGAAATTGCCGGCCATTTTCTGAAAACTGCGCTCGAATCGGGGGAAGGCCTAGGTCGCGAAATGTATTCCCTGACGATCGATGAGACCCTCAAACACCTGGAAGGCGTTGTGGCGCAGGTTGAACCACGGTCGTGACCCGTTAGCTGGAAAGAACCATCAAAATGAGGGACAATATTTGGATCCAGTCCTCATGAACGGGGGCGGGATCTGTTACCTAGCCTCGCCCATTGGCCCGTGGATGCCATTTCATCGGCGGTATAGGATCGTGCGGCTCGCTGTCTTGAGGAGAGTATTGGAATGTCCAGCCTAACCTCCGATGTGGAAATGATGATCGGTCAGAAGTCCGGAAACAAGGCCGGAACGAAGCATCAACGGTTGAGCGCGTGGGTGGAAGAAGTTGCCGAGCTCTGCAAGCCTGATCGGGTGCACTGGTGCGATGGCTCGCAGCATGAATATCAGTCGATGCTGCAGTTGATGGTGCAGACGGGCGTAGCCATCCGGCTGGCCGAGGACAAACGCGAGAACAGTGTCCTGGTGCGATCCAGTCCGGGAGACGTGGCTCGAGTGGAAGATCGCACATTCATTTGTTCGCGCACCCAACAGGAGGCCGGCCCCACCAACAACTGGGCGGATCCCGCGCAGATGAAGCAGACCCTGCACGGGTTATTCGCGGGCGCGATGACGGGAAGGACGATGTACGTCATCCCCTACAGCATGGGGCCGATCGGTTCGCCGATTGCGAATCTCGGCATCGAGCTGACGGACTCTCCCTACGTGGTGGCCAGCATGCACATCATGGCGCGGGTTGGGACGCGCGTGCTCGAAGTCCTTGGAAGCGAGGGCGCCTTTGTGCGCGGCCTGCACTCGGTCGGCGCTCCGCTCGCTCCGAACGAGGCGGATTCGAGCTGGCCTAACAATGCGCGGGAAAAATATATTTGCCACTTTCCGGAGACCCGCGAGATCTGGTCGTACGGATCCGGCTACGGCGGCAACGCGCTTCTGGGCAAAAAGTGTCACGCGCTGCGGATTGCTTCGGTGCAAGCCCGTGACGAAGGTTGGATGGCGGAGCACATGCTCATCCTCAAGATGACCAACCCCAAGGGCCAGGTCAAGTACATAACCGGCGCGTTCCCGTCGGCGTGCGGCAAGACCAATCTGGCGATGTTGATTCCGACCATACCGGGATGGAAAGTTGAAACCGTCGGCGACGACATCGCCTGGATGAAGTTCGGCGCCGATGGGCGACTTTATGCGATCAACCCGGAGTTCGGGTTTTTCGGGGTGGCCCCCGGGACGAGCATGAAGTCGAACCCGAATGCCATGCTCACCTCGACCAAGAATTCCATCTTCACCAATTGCGCGATGACTCCCGATGGCGACATATGGTGGGAAGGGATGACGGCGGAAAAGCCGGCCGAATTGGTCGACTGGTTGCGACGCTCCTGGAGTCCGGCTAATTCTCGCAAAGCGGCTCATCCGAACGCGCGCTTCACGGTTCCGGCGAGCCAGTGCCCGGTGATTGCCCCGGAATGGGAAGATCCGAAAGGCGTGCCGATCGACGCCATCCTTTTCGGGGGTCGCCGAGCGGGCGTTGTTCCGCTCGTGACCGAGTCCTTCGATTGGCAGCACGGGACGTTTTTGGGCGCCATCGTCAGCAGCGAAACCACGGCCGCCACCACCGGCAAAGTCGGCGAACTTCGCCGAGACCCGATGGCGATGCTGCCTTTCTGCGGCTACAACATGGGCGATTACTTCGCCCACTTTCTCGGGATCGGCAAAAGGCCTGGGGCGAAGCTGCCCAAGATCTTTTACGTGAACTGGTTCCGCGCCGACGACACGGGAAAACTTCTCTGGCCCGGATACGGTGAAAACAGCCGCGTGCTGAAATGGATCTTCGAGCGCTGTGACGGCAAGGTGCACGCCATCGACACGCCCATTGGCAGGCTCCCCGAGCCTGCGGATCTGGACACCAACGGAATTGACATTCCGGCGGCGGATATCGCCAGCTTGCTGAGCGTGGACGTAGCCGGCTGGCTTGCCGAGCTACCCTTGATCCGCGAGCACTTCGCCCGCTTCGGCAGCCGTCTGCCGGAAGGCTTAAGCCAAGAAGTCTCTGAACTCGAAGATCGGCTGCGGAAAGCAAAGAAGTAGATCGGGTTCGGCCGAACGAGGGAAGCAGCGGAAGCCGCGGTCGTTTTCTGACCCTCCATCCAAGTCTGTGCTTAAATCAGGAAATGTTTGCCCGCAGGGTCCGCGTGGAATATCAGCACGAAGGCGAGCTTCGAGCCTGTCCGTTGAAATGGCTCGACAACTTCAGCATGCGCAACTTTACCAACGCATCGATGTTTGACGACACGCTGCCGGTCGGGGACGGGTGGCTCGAAATTGGAACGCACGTCCCGCTCGAGCAACTGCGGGATGCGATGGAAGACTGGTTTCAGCGCAAGAGCTACCTGCCGAAAAACGCGACGCTGGTGCTGACCCTCGGTTAGAGAAAGTTGGTTCGAGAAACTTGGTTCGAGAAAGTCAGTGAGAGAACTGGCCGAGTTGCGGCCGTCTCTCCACCGGGCTGTGCGGCTAAGTTGCGCCCCCCAGGCTCGAGGTTCTTTCCATTTTGAGCAGACGGACAAACAAGCGGACGATCATGCCATCGAAACGGGTGCCGCTCATTTTCCCCAGTTCTAGAAGCGCTTGCTCGTCGGTCTTGGGGGGAGCGAAAGAGCGATCGGTCGTCATGTTCACGTACGCGTCGGCGACCGCGACGATGCGGCCATAAAGCGGTATATTGTCGCCCTTCAGTCCCCGAGGATAGCCGCTGCCGTCGAAGGCCTCGTGATGGGATTCGATGGCCTGCGCCACTTGCGCGATTTCAGGAATCGCCCGCAGCATCTCCGCCCCCAGTCGCGGATGGGTCTTCATCACGGCGAATTCTTCGTCCGTAAGCGCACCGGGCTTGTTCAGGATTCGCTCCGGGATGAACAGCTTGCCCATGTCGTGGATCCGCCCCGCCAGGGAGATGTCTTCCACCTCTTCCGAGGAGAGGTTCAGTCCCCGTGCAATCACCGCCGCATAGTGCCCACACTGCTCGCCATGTCCGGCAGCGTTATGCTCCCTCAGCTCGGCGGCGCGCGACAAGGCTTCGACCGCCTCCTTGATGGGCCGTCGATAAGCGTCCTGCTCCCCGCCGCTCAGCTTGCGAAGCGTGGCGACCAATTCTTCCAGGTGCTCGGGTCCGTTATGCTCGCGCTGAAGAAATCCTTCGATGTAACCGGATACCAGCTGTCGCTGCACAGTCGAAACTTCGCCGAGCGCATCGGAGGTCGAAACCTGGTTCCCTCCCGCGTGCTTGGCCACGTACATGCCGGCATCGGCCACGCGAATCAGGTCTTCCATCGAGAACCCGTGAACCGGGAAACTGGCGACGCCGAAACTGCCGGTGATATGGTGCTCTTCGAGCATGGGGTCGGTCGCCAGCCACAGCCGCAATCTCTCCGCCAGCACTTGCGCCTGCTCGATCCCGGTCTCCGGCATGAGAATGATGAATTCGTCTCCACCGTAGCGGGCAACCACGTTCGACTGCCGGCACTTCTGTTCGAGCAGCCGGCCGACGCGAGCGAGCACCAGGTCCCCTTCGAGATGGCCGAGCGAATCATTCACTTCCTTAAATTTATCCAGATCGACCAGTACCACCGAGAACGGTCGCCCGGAACGCGATGCGCGCTTCCACTCCGAACTGAGCGCCTCCCAGAAAAAGCGCCTGGTCTTGATGCCGGTCAAACCATCGGTGATCGATTGCTGCTGCAGCTTCTGGAAGACAAAGGAATTGTGTAAGGCCGTTGCCAGCAGATCGGCTAGCGTATTCAGGATCAAAACATCCTGGGGGGCGAACGCATTCTCATCCCGGCTCTCCACGTTGAGCACGCCGAGCAGCGTCTCGCCGTAACTGATCGGCAGGCAGAGCACCGCCCGCGATTCCGGCAGCACGCCGGCCAGCTGCCCCGAACCGGCGTTTTGCACCAGTGCGCTCACCCCGGTGCGTGCGACCTTGCCTAGAACTCCGCTCCCCACGGCGATCCGGCGCCCCAGTGTTTGCGATGCCGCTCCCGCTTCCGCTTTAATCTCAATGTCCTTGGTGGCGTAGTCCATGATGCCAATGCCGATGTGGTCGTAGCGGAAATTCTTCTGGATCTCGCGCACGATGTTGGCCATCATCTGCTCGGCGTCTTCGCTCGAAATCGCCATTTTCGAAATGTTGTTGAGAAACGCGAGATGTCTGGCGCGGCGCTGCTCCTCGGTAAACAGGCGCGCATTCTCGATTGCCACCCCCAGCTGACCGGCCGCGGTTTGCATGACCTCGAGATCTCTTGCCTGGAACTGCGATTCCCGCTCCGTGCTGAGCGCCGCCATCACTCCTGCGGGTCTGCCTCCGAGAAAGATCGGCACGCCGCAGAACGATCGTGCCGGTGGCGCCGGTACGAAATCGACCCCCAGTTGTGACCGCATTCTTTCAAGATCGGACTCGATCAGCAGCGGCTCACCGGTCCGGATGATGTGTTCGGTGAATCCATTGCGGGCCTTCCGCGAACGCTTGGGAATGGTAACGCCCGCTTCGATCTCGAGCTCGAAGTGAATCTCGTCTTCTTCCTGAAACGCGATGTAGAAAGTGCTGGTGTCGAAGATCTGGCCGAGTTCGACCTGGACGGTGCGCAGCACCTCGTCCTGATTGAGATGAGAACTGATGGCCTGTCCAATCTCGGTGAGCAGTTCGTATTCTTTGGTTCGACGCTGCGCTTCGTGCATCACCACATAGTTTTCGAGGGTGAGCGCGATCTGCAGGGCCAGGCCGATCAGCAGCCGCAGATTCGAAGAGCCGAACATCCGCCGTTCCGCGTGTGGAAAAAGGAGGACCCCAAAGTTGTGCTCCCGCGTCTGCAGGCTCACCGCCATGAGGTCGGTGATTCCCTCGGCCAGCAGAGTCTGCCTGCAGACCTCGAACTTTCCTCCGGAAAGGACCGGCAGCGGCTCTCCCAATTCGGCAAGACCCCGGAAGGTGACCACTCCGCCGCGCCTGTATGCCAGTTCGGCGATGTAATCCCCCGCCTGTGTCTTTTGCAGCTTTTCCAAAAACTCCTCGGAAAATCCCTTTTGAACCGAGGGGACGGTGCCGCGCCACTGCTGGGAAACAAAAAAGACGGCGCGGCGCGAAGGCAGGGGGGCCACCAACCGCTCCACAAAGGCCTGCAGGCTAGGCACCAGGTCGGACACCAATAACAAGCGCCGCGGATCGACGCCCAGGGTCGAAAAAGCCAAGGCGTTTTCCTGGATCGCATTGCGCTCGTTTTCAAACAGCACCATTACCATGGCAATCGCCAGCAGCATTTGCGGGATCGGCCCGAGGAAACCTCCGAGAGGCCCCCCCAGATCGAGGAAAGGTTGACGGACCTGCCCGACGCCCATGAGCGCCGCCCAGAGTGCCAGCGCAAACGCCAAGGTCCAGAAGGCCACCGAATTCCTGCGAAAGGCGTAACGGTAGAAATGGAATGAGCAGTAGAGCAACGTTGCCGCCAGCCCCACTTCCAACCGCAGATAGATGGGCACCGGATGCGCGCTCTCGCTGAAAACCCCACCGACGATGTGCGCTCGCAAGCTCACATAGGCGAGCAGGACTCCGGTCATGGTCAGGGCGAGGTCATACCACTTCAACTGGAAAGGTTCTTTCATCAGCCGGGTCGAGACGAAGATGCAAATCGCCATGCCCACCAGCAGCACCGAGCTTAGAAAAAACAGGAACGGGGAAGGACCGTGAAAGTACTCCCCGGCCTTCAGCGCATAGTGCAGCGTGTAGGCCGCCCAGGCCAGTTGCCAGGCGCGAAAATAGCTGTGACGGTTCTGCTCGTGCAGGTAGGTGAAGACCAAAAGCACCAGCAGCGCCACCGCTCCCGGAATCAACACCAGACCTGTCGCCACGCTATCCATGGATTGAATGCTTCCTTGTCATGCTCATCGCGAACTTGCGGCCAGGATGGGACCGGATCGGCCTATGCCTGTTCAAACCAAATCCTGTCATATCAGACAGATCGAAACAACCGTTGTCTTCTGGCAGGTTCCGCCCCTGGGCGCGGCGTTTTCAAAGTATCTTCTTATCAGATGCCGGGCCGCTACCGCTGTTCTCGGCTCGAGAGTTACCTTCGTAACCTCGGGTAACCCATTGTGTCCTTTGCCGGGCCGCTGCCCGAACTCTAGAGCCAAGACCTCAATCCCGCTATACTCAAAAATCATGCTTCGCGTTCGATTTGCACCGTCTCCCACGGGTTTTCTGCACGTTGGCAGTGCGCGCACCTTCATCTTCAACTGGCTGTACGCCCGGCACAATGGTGGAACCGTGGTGCTGCGGCTCGACGACACCGATGTCGAGCGCAATACCGACGCATCCGTCAACTCCATTTTCGAAGGTCTGCGCTGGCTCGACCTCGGCTGGGACGAGCAATACAAACAATCCGAGCGGCTGTCCCTGCATCGCCAGATCGCCGACGCCATCTTTCGGAAAGGCTTGGCGTATCGCGATTTTACCCCCGCCCATACCGGCGAAAGCGACAAATCCGGCGCCGGCGAGAGCTGGCTCTTTAACCCGGGCATGCGCGAACTTTCGCCCGCCGAGAGCGACCGCCGAGCAGCGGCGGGAGAGTCCTTTGCGCTCCGCTTCCGTGTTCCGCGCGGAGCCGGCGAACGAGTCGCCTTCAATGACGCCGTTTATGGCGAGCAAAGCAAATCCGCGGACGACATCGAAGACTTCGCGCTGCTTCGTTCCGACGGCATGCCCACCTACCACCTCGCCTCGTGTGCGGACGACATTGATCTGCGTATCAGCCACGTCATCCGCGGCCAGGACCATCTTTCGAACACCTACAAGCACGTTCTTATTTTTGAAGGCGCGGGCGTCAATCCGCCGCGGTTTGCGCATCTTCCGCTCCTGGTCGCCCCGGACGGATCGAAGCTCTCCAAGCGCCGCCACGGTCCGGTGGTCAGTGTAACCACGTATCGCGACGCCGGCTTCCTTTCCGAAGCCTTTATGAACTTTCTCTGCCTTCTCGGCTGGTCGCCCAAAGACAATCGCGAGAACCTGACCCGCCAGGAACTGATCGACGCCTTTTCGCTCGAAGGCATCAACCGGGCGAACGCCGTCGTGAACTTCAAAGAGCCGGCTCCGACGCCGGACGAAACCTTCGATCCGAAGGCCCTCTGGCTCAATGCCGAGCGCATCCGCGCGCTCTCGATCGAGGAACTGAGCGCCCGATTACTTCCGATTGTGCACGCTGCGGGCTTTCGGGTTGCACTCGAGAAAATGCACGCCATCACTCCGCTGATTCGCGAGCGCATCAAGCTTCTGCGCGACGTGCTCACCGCCGCCGACTTTTTCTTGGTGGAGCAGCTTCCGCCCTATGACCCAGCCGAACTCATCCCCCAGAAGGGCGATGCCGCCGTGGCCATCAAAGTTCTCGCCCGCGCTCGGGACTTGCTGAAGCAAACCGAATTCGAGCACGACCCACTCGACCAGACCCTGCGCAACGCCGCCCAGGAACTCGGGCTCAAAGCAGGGCAGATGTTCCAGCCGATCCGGGTGGCCGTCTGCGGGCGCAAGAATGCGCCGCCGCTGTTTGAGACGCTCCAGGTTCTCGGGCGGGAAACGACTTTGACGCGCATCGATCAGGCGATTGGGAAGCTGCAGAATTGCCCGCCGTCCTAGTGACTCTGGGACGGTCCCGCTTTCCGCCGGGCGTCGGCAGCTTCAGTCTCCATCCCCTTGGCCTCGTAAACGGCGGCCAGCAGATTTTCGTTTCTTGGATTATCCGCGGTTTGCCGCTGCTTCAATAACGAAGAGATGGCATCGTCGTAGAGCCTCAGCCGGACCTCGATGACGCCCAGGTTGTAGTACACGCCCGGATAGCTCGGGTCGACCGCCGCGGCTCGTTTGTACTCTTCGAGCGCTTCGCGATCCCGATGCTGATTTGCCAGGGCGTCGGCCAGGCCGCCATGTCCATCGGCACTGTGGGGGTCGATTTTGAGCAATTGAGCAAAGATGTCCTCGGCCTTCGATGGAAGCTTCTGCTCCAGATAAATCAGTCCCAGGCTGTAGTACGCCCTTTCATCCTGCGGATTCAGCGCGATGACTCGGTGCAGTTCCGCCGCCGCATTCTCGAAGTCATGGTTCGCAAAGTAGGCGCGCGCCAAAACCCCGTGCGGGGCGGCAAAGTCGGGACGCAGGCTTACGGATTTCTGTAGCTCCGCAATCGCTTCGTCGGTCTTTCCCTGGTTCAAAAGGTTGAATCCGTTTTCTTCATGAAGCATATAGGCGCGGGAGCGCTCGAGCCACATCACGGTGCCCGCCACCAGCGCAGCCCCAACCAGCAGCACTGCGATCCGGCGCAAAACGTGGTCGTGTCCCGGAGCGAGCTTGGCGATGAGCGCGCCGAGAAGCAGTCCCATGAGCAGGCCGCCGATGTGCGCGGCGTTGTCCGTGCGAGCGACCACTGCTCCAAACACGAGGTTGTACCCGACAAACACCACTACGCTGCGCAGCGTTCCACTTAAGGCGGCGCGGGGCAGCGAAAACTCGCCCAGATAAAACGACGCGATCAGAGCCCCGGCAATCCCAAAAATCGCGCCCGAGGCACCGACGCTCAAGGTGACGGGATTCCAGATCACGCTCCCCAGGCTCGCTGCGAACCCACAGATCAGGTACACCACGGCAAAGGTCCAATGACCGTAGACCGATTCGGCGAGTCTGCCGAGGTCCCACAGACACCACATGTTGAACGCGATGTGCAGCAGGCCGCCGTGAATAAACACGCAAGTCAGCAACCGCCACCACTGTCCACTGACGGTAAGGGGGCCATAATTGGCTCCCCAACGCACCAGGTCCTGACCGGCTGGATTGTCAAACATCGAGACGCCCGCCAGGCACATGGCGATAAATACCGCGACATTGATGCCGAAAATGGCCTGCGTCACCGCCATCGAACTGGATTGCTGACGCATCCAGGGCACTGGCTCAACCCGCTGAACCGGGGAGTCTTCGCCGCGCTGCGCGGCTTCATGCTGCACGCACCACTGACAAAGCTTCCTGCCCAAGCTTAATGCCGGAAGCTGACGGCCACATTGAACGCAATTTGCCATGAAGATGGAAGCCCGCGCCCGCCCCCGGTTGTTGCCGGAAGGTCGCGGTCTCTCTCGACGCAGATTATCATGCAGGTTGGTTGCCCGCCCGGAGCCTCGCCGAGGCCCGGGCATCCTCGAGCTCTTCCCATATAAAATACAAAGAGTATGAGTGCTGTGAATTCATCTCTGTCGGACGAAGCTGGCGCGAACTCGCCCTCCGAATCCCATCCCTCGAACTTCATCCGCGACACCGTGATCAAGGATCTGGAGACCAAGAAATACGACGGTCATGTGCAGACCCGCTTTCCTCCCGAACCGAACGGCTATCTGCATATCGGCCATGCCAAGTCCATCTGCCTCAACTTTGGACTGGCCGACGAGTTCGCTGGTAAGACCAACCTGCGTTTCGACGACACCAACCCGGAAAAAGAAGAGCAGGAGTACGTGGACTCGATCACCAAAGATGTCCTCTGGCTGGGCTTCCAGTGGGATGCGCTCTACTACGCCTCCGACTATTTCGATCAGCTCTACCAGTGGGCGGTCAAACTGATCGGGGATGGGAAAGCTTATGTCGACGATCTGAGCGCGGAACAGATCCGCAAATATCGCGGTACGCTCACCGAGCCCGGCCAAGAAAGTCCGCATCGCAATCGTGGGGTGAAGGAAAATCTTGATCTGTTTGAGCGCATGCGCAAAGGCGAGTTTCCCGACGGATCGCGCGTGCTGCGCGCCAAGATCGACATGGCGTCGCCGAACCTGAACCTGCGCGACCCGGTCATGTACCGCATCCTGCACGCCGAGCATCACCGCACCGGCGACAAGTGGTGCATCTATCCCATGTACGACTACGCGCACGGTCAGTCGGATTCGATCGAACGCGTGACCCACTCCATCTGCACTCTCGAATTTGAGGATCATCGCCCGCTTTACAACTGGTTCATCCAGCAACTCGGTATTTTCCCCTCGCAGCAACTGGAGTTCGATCGCCTGGGACTTACCTATACGCTGCTCAGCAAGCGCAAGCTGCTTACGCTGGTGCAGGAAAAGCGTGTCACCGGTTGGGACGATCCGCGCATGCCCACACTCTCCGGCATCCGGCGCCGCGGCTACACGCCCGAAGCGATCCGCAACTTCTGCGCGGCCATCGGAGTTTCAAAGACCAATGGCACGCTGGAACTTGCGATGCTCGAACATTTCGTCCGCGAAGATCTGAACAAGAGCGCGCCGCGCGTGATGGCGGTTCTGCGGCCCTTGAAAGTCGTGATCGATAACTACCCCGAGAGTCAAGTGGAGGAAGTCGACGCCGTCAACAATCCCGAGGACGAAAGCGCCGGCAAACGCAAGGTGCCATTTTCGAGGGTGCTCTACATCGAGCAGGACGATTTCCGGGAAGATCCGCCCAAGCAGTATTACCGCCTGTCGCCGGGGCGCGAGGTGCGGTTGCGTTATGGCTACTTCATTACCGCGAAGACGGTGGTGAAGAACGACCAGGGAGAAGTGGTTGAGGTGCACTGCACGTATGACCCGACCACGCGCGGCGGCAACGCTCCGGATGGAAGAAAGGTGAAATCGACCATCCACTGGGTCTCGGCCGCCCACGCTCTGGACGCCGAGGTGCGTATCTACGACAAACTCTTCACGAAGGAAGACCCGAATCAGGTGGAACCAGGCCAGGAGTTCACTGCGAACTTGAATCCAAACTCGCTCGAGGTGATCGCCCAGGCCAAACTCGAGCCATCGCTCGCGAATGCGCCGATCGAAGGTCGCTATCAGTTCGAACGCCTTGGATATTTTTGTGTGGACCCGGATTCCGGCCCCGGACATCTTGTCTTCAACCGCACCGTGGCGTTAAAAGATACTTGGGCGAAGGTCGAGAAAAAGAGCGAGAAGAAATAGCGAGCCTAAAATGCTTTGGCAGAGACGCGGCCTTTTGCGTCTCCGTCACAGCACCCGGCACGCCTCTTCAAATTCCAGACGTGGATTACGGGGAAAGAGCTTGTTCGGGTCGCCGTATCCGAGATTGCAAAGGAAGTTCACCTTCCATTTTCCATCCGGGAAGAATTCGGCATTGACCTTCTCCTTGTCGAAGCCCGACATCGGGCCGCAATCAAGTCCCAGGGCTCGAGCCGCAAGAATGAAGTAGCCTCCCTGGATTGAACTGTTGCGGAAAGCCGTCTCCTCGGCCAGTGATTGATTGTCTCGGAAAAAGGAACTCATATCTTTCTGGGGAAACAACCGGGGAAGCTTCTCGTAGAACTCCGTGTCCCAAGCGGCAATGACAGTCACCGGAGCAGCTTTTGTCTTCTCGACATTGAGCGGGGCTAACGCCGGCAGAAGGCGCGCCTTCGCGGCTTCGCTTTCAACAAACACAAAGCGTGCGGGCGTAGAATTCGCGCTGGTCGGTCCAAGCCGAGCAAGGTCATAAGCTTCGCGCAGCGCTTCGACGGGGACGCGTTTCGGAAGCCAGGCGGAGTGCGTCCGCGCCTTGCGGAATAGCTGGTTGAGGGCATCGTGGGAGATTTTGATCGGTTGCATCGCGGGTGGCGTTTCGGTCAATGCTCTGGCCTCATCGTTTGTCATGGCTGTCTTAGATGCAAGAGATCGGCAAAGGATTGAGGCCGATGCGCAAGAGACCCAAAAGGCGTCCCGAAAGCGGAGTACCTCAAACTCGGTAGTCACTCTGCGCTTCGCTATAATGTTTCTTTGCACTTCCCCGCAATTTGCGCAGGGCTTCATGGAAAGGGAACCTATGCCGACCGAAGTAGTCATGCCCCAGATGGGGGAATCGATTTTCGAAGGAACCATCACCAAGTGGCTGAAAAAGCCCGGTGACAAGGTCCAGCGCGATGAACCTCTGTTCGAGATTTCCACCGACAAGGTGGACGCCGAAATCCCCGCACCCGCCAGCGGCGTCCTTCAGGAAATCAAGGTTTCCGAGGGCAACACAGTTCAGGTCAACACCGTCGTGGGCCTGATCGGCGACGGCAACGGTGCTTCCGCGTCCGCCAAGGCCGCCGCGCCCCCACCCGCTCCGGCTGCTCCTGCTCCTCCTGGATCCCCCAAGAAAGAAGCTTCGGCTCCGCCGCCCGCCCCAGCCGCCGCTGTCTCCGATGAGGAAGAAGAGTCCGATGTGCGTTCTTCACCGCTTGTCCGCAAGCTCGCCCGTGAACACAACGTGGATCTCGCAAAAGTAACTGGAACGGGCACGGGCGGGCGGGTCACGAAGCAGGATGTTCTCGATCTCGTCGAGCGCCGCTCGGTTGCTCCGGTTGCCGCCCCCGCACCCCGTCAGGCCCCAGCCCCTCCCCCGGCTGCCATTCCAGGCGAGCTTGTACCGATGTCCCAAATGCGCAAGATCATTGCGCAGCGCATGATCGAATCGCGCCGCACCAGCGCTCACGTCCACTGCATGTTTGAGGTGGACTTGACTCGCATTGTCAATTTGCGAAACAAGCTTAAGAACGGTTTCGAGCAGCGCCATGGCGCCCGGCTTACGTTCATGCCATTCTTTGTGCGCGCCGCCATCATCGCCCTGCAGCAATATCCGATCGTCAACAGCTCGCTCGAAGGGGACAGCGTCCGCTACCACTCGCACGTCAATGCTGGCATCGCCGTTGCGCTCGATTGGGGACTCATCGTCCCTGTTCTCAAAAACGCCGACGAACTCAACTTCCTCGGCCTGCAGCGTGGCATCACCGACCTCGGCGAGCGTGCCCGCACGAAGAAGCTCATGCCGGTCGACGTCGAGGGTGCGACTTTCACCATCACCAATCCCGGCCAGTTTGGCGCCGTATTCGGCTTGCCCATCATCAACCAGCCGAACGCGGCCATCATGGGAGTTGGCGGAATTACCAAACAGCCCATGGTGATTTCAGACAAAGACGGAGCTGACTCCATTGCCATCCGTTCCGTCGTTCACCTTACCCTCGGTTACGACCATCGCATTATCGACGGCGCGGTCGCCGACCAGTTCATGGCCGTTGTGAAGAAGACTCTCGAGAACTGGAGCGAAGAAGTCGGCTAGTGCAAGATGCCGGTGGAGGAACCGGCGCCTCGCGAGCCCGCGCTTCGCCGGTCGTGGTAAGCGCCGGGCCTGCGCCTGCCGCTTGGTCGACAACGTTGGTTCGTTAGGGACGCATCACAGGCGTTTTCCGAAGGCGGCGATTTCCCTGACGCCGGTAGTGTTGATCGCGTTGACGACAAGAACCTGGGCATCTCTGTGTTGTCTCCTGGTCAGCGCCCGCGACCCTACACGCGGCCAATAAGAAAGCCGCTCTGCCGAGCGGCGCGCCTTTTCTCATATTTTCCTCGAGCACAATTCCAATCGTTAGTCTGAGCTCCGCGGTTCGCTCCCAACTTGCAACTCCAGAAACCGCCGTACGCTCTCTACATACACGTCCGCGAAGTCGACCACCGGCCTTCGCGTCTCGATCAGCACCATGGCCGCTTCCATTTCCCACTCCATCGCACATAGTACCGCGAGCGTCATCATCGGAGCGCGATGTACTCCCGCGGCGCAGTGAACGTAAAGCCGCGCCTCCGGCTCTTCCAGCGCTTCCACCGCAAAATCAACTCCGCGCTTCAGCAGTTCGGGGGGCTTTGGCAAAAAATCATCGTCGGTCGGATTCCACAGTACGCGGATCCCGTGGGGCCCCGCGAGTGGCCTGTCATCGAACTCAACCTGCATGTTGAGCACGTGCGTCACGCCGGCTTGTGCCAGTTCTTCCATGTTCCGCGCGTTCCAGATCCCACCGCCCAGCGCAATCCGTTCCGTGACCCAGGTCATATCCATGCCGCGTTCCGTTCGCCTTCCGTTATCACCCTCAGTCTTCTCACTTTGCGATTGTTCTGATTCTACGTCGATCGCCTGTTCCGTGTCGGCCACAAAAAATCACCTCTTCAACGTTCCTGATTGTGTATGAGGTGACAGGGGACGGGAAGAACGCCCGTTCGAGCAGCGAGCGCAGCCTCCCCGCTTCGGGCGGGAAACGCTGGACCGTGTCCACCAGCGATGCCAGCGCTAGGTGACGCTGGATAAGTTTTGCATGAAGCGATAATCTCAGAGAGCAATTTTGTCTTAAGTCCTTATGAACTGGAAAATTTACGCTCTCCTTGTTGCAGTGTTTTCGTGCACTCTGCCTGCCTGTGCCCAACATTCCTCCTCCGAGCCGGTGCTCGAGGTTTCCGACATGGATCCGACCGTTGACCCGTGCGTGGATTTCTACACCTACTCTTGTGGCAATTGGATCAAGAAGAATCCGATTCCGCCCGACCAGTCGAGCTGGAGCACATACGGGAAACTGGAAGACGAGAACCGCGCGCAGTTGAGGGCGATTCTCGAAGAGGCGGCGAGGCTCAACCGCGCTCGGGATCGAGTGACGCAACGCATTGGCGACCATTACGCGTCGTGCATGGATGAGCCAGCCATCGAGAAGCTCGGAGCCAAGCCGCTGTCGCCGGAGTTGAACCGCATCGCGCATCTGGCGTCCAAGCAGGATCTGGCCGAGTATATTGCGACAGCGCAGTTCGCGCCTTCGCTCTATGACGGCGGCGTGCTGTTCACGTTCCGCTCCAATCAGGACTTCAAGGACTCGACCCAGGTGATCGCCGAAGCCGATCAGGGCGGCCTCGGCTTGCCGGATCGCGATTACTATTTGAAGGACGACCCCAAGAGCGAACAGCTGCGTAAGGCTTACGTTGCCCATGTGGCGAAGATGTTCGAACTCGTGGGAGACGGGCCAGCCGATGCGGAGGCGGAAGCCGCGATCGTGATGCGCATTGAGACCGCACTTGCCAAAGGCCAGATGACCCGCGTCGAACGGCGCGACCCGCCCAATCTCTATCACAAGATGAGCGTGGAGGGGCTAGAGAAGCTGTCACCGGCGTTTGGCTGGAACGCGTATTTTACGAAAACCGGAGTAGGTTCGCTGGCGACGCTGAACGTCGTGACTCCAGACTATTTCCGGCTCATGAGTGAGGAGATCGAAAAAGAAAGTCTGGCGAACTGGAAAATTTATCTGCGCTGGCATGCCGCTCACGAGGCGGCCACGGATCTTTCTGCGGCGTTTGTGCAAGAGAATTTTAGTTTCTACGGCAAGACGCTAAGGGGACAGGAAGAACTCCCTCCCCGTTGGAAGCGCTGCACGAACGACGTGGATAACGATCTGGGCGAAGCACTGGGTCAAGCGTACGTGGCCAAGTACTTCAGTCCGGAGGCGAAACAGGCCGCGCTGAAAATGGTGCAAGAAATCGAAGCGGCGATGCAGAGCGAAATTCAGGCGCTGCCGTGGATGGGAGCCGCGACCAAGGAGCAGGCGCTCACCAAGCTGCACGCGATCGCGAACAAGATCGGTTTTCCCGACACCTGGCGCGACTACAGCTCGCTCGAGATTGTGCGGGGAGACGAAATCGGAAACTCGGAACGGGCGTCCTGGTTTGAGTTTCATCGGTGGCTCGCGAAAATCGGCAAGCCCGTGGACCGCAAGGAGTGGGACATGACGCCGCCCACGGTCAATGCGGAGTACGATCCGCAGAAAAACGACATCAACTTTCCGGCAGGAGTGCTGCAGCCGCCGCTGTTTAGCGCGCTCTCCGACGCTGCCCCCAACTATGGTGACACCGGCGCTACCATGGGCCACGAACTGACCCATGCATTTGACGACGAGGGCAGCCAGTTCGACGCCCAGGGAAATCTGCGCAACTGGTGGACCGATGCCGACCGCAAAGAATTTGAAAAGCGCGCCCAATGTGTGGTCGACCAATATTCCGGATACACGGTCATCGACGACATCAAGATCAACGGCAAACTCACCAACGGCGAGGATCTGGCGGATCTGGGCGGCACGCTACTCGCTTATCTTGCGTGGAAGGAAGACACGAAGAATCAAAAGCTCGAGCCTCTGGAGGGGCTTTCGCCCGAGCAACGCTTCTTTGTCGCCTACGGGCAGGGTTGGTGTACGAACGAGCGCGATGAAAATAAGCGGTTGCGGGCGACGGTGGATCCGCATTCGCCGGAGAAGTATCGGGCGAACGGGGTGGCCGCCAACCTGAAGGAATTTCGTGAAGCGTTCCACTGCAAGCCGGGGCAGCCAATGGTCCGGGAGAACGCTTGCCGCGTGTGGTAGGAACTCGGTCGTCGACCCTCTCTCTAGCCGCGCTCGAACGCGTGTTTTTCCTCGAGTTGCTGACGAGCTGCCGCCATCTCGGACTCGAACCGGTCTTTCTGTTCCATGAGCGCCGCACCCGCAGTGGCGTAGCGCCCTGCCATGGTAAAGAGCCCCCGCCCGGCAAGTCCGGCGGCCACTTCGACGAAGTGATCGGTCGTGGTATCGAGGTAGAGCGCCTCGGTCGGGTCGCCCAGCCACACCTCTGCTCCCACCAGACGTGACTGCCAATACACTTTGCGCTCGATCATGAGTGCGATCTCTTGGTCGCTGGCATTGCCGAAAACCCAGCGCTTGAGTTTGAAGCTGTAGTGGCGGCTGGAGAAAGGCAACGGCACCAGCTTGCCCGATTTCGCAAATTCGGTCTGCTTGTGGTCGACCTCCTTGCGCAAAGCGTTGATCACGGGACCTTCCGTGTCGACCGGTTCGAGCGAAGGCAGCACTTCCCGCAGCGTGGCGGAAAGATTCACGGCCACCAGCGCCCGCAGGTCTCCCGAGTTTTCCAAGGTGATCACCGTGTGCAGAACGTCAAAGTCTGCGCCGGAGGTGGCGTGACGGAAGGGCCATTCCAATTTGAAACTGAGCGGAAGACCGGTGCGGGTTACGTAAATGGTTTTCGAGATGGGAATTTCGGCCGGGGTGTTCATGCTCGATCCTTTGCCAATTCAATCCTTCGGAATCTGGTAAGGATTTATTCTAACCTGCGAGATTTACGGGCGGCGCTACCTCAGCCGGGCTAGCTTGCAAAGGTTCCAGAGCGCGGAGGTGCCGAGCAATCCGACTAGGCCAGCAGTGACGAGCAAGCCTGCGCGGGTCTCTAGCAGATCGGCGAAGACCCCGCTGACGAACACAAAAAGGAATACGAGCACGGTCAGATGGAATCCTCGTCCTGGAAAATTGGGAGCGCCCAAGGTCAAAATCATCAAGAGCGCCGCAATCAGCAGAGGCGCTGTGCTGGCGAAATAGCGGGTACGCTTCCACCCGAAATAGGTGATCCCTGCAACGGGCAGGGCGAGCATCAGCGGCGGACTGCCCGCGAGAATCGTTTGCACGGCGTTGCGATAGGAGAGCGACATCCCAAAGGCTGCGGGTTCGAAGTCGATCCAGCGCGCGCGCCACAGCGCTCGCCAGAACAACGCGGGCTCAAAAAAGTAGGCGGCAAACAACAGCACCAGGGCGACCGCGATTGCGGTGATCCAGATACCAAGCACGGAACGCGGCCGAACCGGCGCAACCCAGAACATGAGCGGCAAAATTACCAAAGCCAGTACACCCAGCGAAAACTGGTTGCCGGCTGCGAGCGCCACGGACAGGCCGAGCAGAAGAATGCGTCGCCAGTTCCAGAACACAACTTCGCGCGGAGCGTAGAGCGTGTGGGCCACGGCGATCGCGGTGAAGACGGTTCCGAACGCTCCCCAGACCGCGCCCATTTCGCCCAGGCTCTGCGTGCTGGCCGCATTTACGATCATCGCGGGAGAAAAGCAGTAGAGTGCGAGCGCGATGTATCCGCCCGCATTGCCGTAAAGGCGGCGCGCAACGTACCAGAGCGACGCTCCCAGCATGACGCCGAACAACAGATACGGTGACGCGGCCAGTAGCGGCCGTAACGATTCCGGCAACCACGATTCGGGGCGGACCAGAAGCGGTGCGGCGGCCACCAGGTAATAAAGCGGCGAGCGATCCTGATCGTAACCGTCCCGCACGCGGAGATGGCCGTCGCGTCCGGCCGAAGGCAGGCCGGTCGCGGTTTCCGAGCGCAACGACTCGGGAGTTCCCGCGATTGCGCCGCCTTTCCACTGTTCGAGGCCCTGGTCGATGCGCAGGGCCTGGTCGGAGCGCTGGTCGGAGTCTGCGATCGAGGCCTCTGACGTTTGAACACCGACCAGCCAGAGGCATTGCAGCAGATAGACGAGCAGCAACGTGGCCGCGGCAAGCTGCGGGGCACGGAAAGCATCGGAATGAATCAATCGGCGCAACATTCGCGTAACAGAGCGCGACCGAGTGTTTTACCATGTTCGGAACGACGATGGATAACAAACCGTGGTTACCCTCTTCGGCAGAGCCGGAACCGATCGTGCCGTCAGATGACGCAAAGACGAATGAGTCCCCCGTTTCGCCGGGGTCTCCCTTGACGTCTCCGCCTTCGCTTGGGTCGCCGTCCTGGTCGTCGTCCTCGTCAACGACAGGCGTGCGACGCGAGTCTCCGCTGCGCGATGTGGTGATCGGTCCGCGAGGAATTTATCCGGGCCCGCGTTGGGTGATTTACCTGGCGATGGCATTTGCCGTTTTCCAACTGGAAGGCTGGATGATGGTGTCGCTCCGCTCGCGTCTGGGCGTCCTCTGGTTTCGCATGATGATCGAAGCGAGCATGATGTTGGCTGCGATCTTGCCTGGCCTGGTGATGGCTCGCATTGAACGAATTCCATTCGGCGAATTCGGGCTGCCCGCGCGGCGCGCCTTCGGGCGAGATTTCTGGGTGGGAACACTGTGGGGAGTCACGGCGCTGAGCGTCCTGATGCTGGCGTTGCGCATCGCGGGTGCGTTTGAGTTCGGGTCGCTATCTCTGCACGGTGCACGCATCTGGAAGTTTGGCTCCATTTACGCTGTTTTATTTCTGTTCACGGGACTCTTTGAAGAGTTCCTGCTGCGTGGCTACTCGCAGTGGGTGCTGACCAAGGGAATGAATTTCTGGCCGACGGCGGCACTGCTTTCGGTTTCATTCGGAGCCATCCACGGCAGCAATCCCGGGGAAGTGAAAACAGGCCTGGTTGCAGCGGGGTTGATAGGATTTTTTTTATGTCTCACGCTGCGGCGGACGGGTGATTTGTGGTGGGCAGTCGGCTTCCACATGGCATGGGATTGGGGCGAAAGCTATCTGTATTCTGTTCCTGACAGCGGGACGATTTTGCCTGGGCACTTGCTTAACTCGAGCTTGCACGGTCCCGATTGGCTAGCGGGCGGCTCGGTTGGACCGGAGGGGAGCTACCTCGTTTTCGTCGTGATCGGAGCGCTTTGGGTCTTGTTTGACCGGGCTTATCCGGAGGTCAAGTACGGTCCGGAGGAATCGTAGAGTCTTGATCAAGCTTCCAGTCGGCGCGCACTCCGGAGGACCGCCGAACCCTGGATCTTCAGAGGCGAGCCGCCGGCCGTTACTCTAGATATCGAGGTTTTTCACATCCAGCGCGTTGTCTTCGATGAATTTTCTTCGGGCTTCTACATCTTCGCCCATCAGGGTGGTGAAGATGGTTTCGCACTCGGCGATGTCTTCGAGGCGGACTTGCAGAAGGGTGCGGCGCTCGGGATCCATGGTGGTTTCCCAGAGCTGCTCGGCGGTCATTTCCCCGAGGCCTTTATAGCGCTGGACGGTGTACTCTTTGCGGCCTTCGTTCAGGACATAGTCGAAAAGTTCGCGGGCGGTGTTTTTCTCGACGATTTCGGGCTCTTTCGCCCTTCCTCTCGGCGCCGGCGGCTTCCCGGATCTCTTCTGTGCCCGCTCGGCTTCTTCTTTCTCGGACGCGCTCAGGTTTTGTTCTCCACTTTCGTTCTCGCCTGCTTCTTCGTTTTCTTCTTCTTCGTTTTTCTCTGCGGCGCTGGCTGCCGACTTTGCCGGTCTCGGCACACTTTCGATCACGAAGGGCGGTTCGAGATACTGCTCAATCTGCTTGAACTTGGTGATGAGCTGGCGGCATTCCGGGGTTGAGGCCAGCTCCCAGTTGAGGGTGTGCTCGGCGCCCTGCGCGTTCACGAAGTGCAGTTCCCAGAGATTATGTTCTTCGTCGAAACGGGTTTCTACGCTCTTTAACTTCAAGTCTTTTTGCAGGCGCTTGAGTTCCCTTTCGAGCTTCTCGATTTTCTTGGGCGGCGTCTTCTTGTCGCCTTCGAAGTCGGCGCGCTTGGCGAGATCGATTTTCGGCAGCAGACTGGTGATTTCCTCGGCACGGATGCGCTTGTTGAGCTTGTCCAAGAATCCCAGATACTCGTTGAGCACGGTGATGAACTTGGTCAGGGCTGCGCCTTCCAATTTGGCTGCGCCTTCTCCGTAGCGGATGATCAGACCTTCGGACGCGCGCTTTACCATTACCTTTACGAATTCGTGTTCGTTTTTTATGTACTGGTGCGACTTGCCCTTCTTGATGCCAAAGAGCGGGGGCTGCGCTATGTAGACGTTGCTGCGCTTGATCAATTCCTGCATGTGGCGGAAGAAAAAGGTCAGCAGCAGGGTGCGGATGTGCGAGCCGTCGACGTCGGCGTCGGTCATCAGGATGATTTTGCCGTAGCGGACTTTGGTGGGATCGAAGTCTTCTTTCGAGATGCCCGTGCCGAGCGCGGTGATCATGGCGCGAATTTCTTCGTGGGCCAGCATCTTGTCGTAGCGCGCTTTTTCTACGTTCAGGATTTTTCCCTTGAGCGGGAGGATGGCCTGGAAGCGCCGGTCACGGCCTTGTTTGGCGGTGCCGCCTGCGGATTCTCCCTCTACCAGGAACAGCTCGCAGCGGTTGGGATCACGCTCGGAACAGTCGGCTAGCTTGCCCGGGAGTCCTCCGCCATCGAGCGCGCCTTTGCGGCGGGTGAGGTCTCTCGCTTTGCGGGCAGCTTCTCGGGCACGGGCGGCGTCGATTGCTTTGTTGATGATTTTGCGGGCTACGGCGGTGTTCTGCTCGAAGAACGCTCCGAGCTTTTCGTTGACCACGGCCTGAACGATGCCGGCGATATCGGAATTTAACTTTCCCTTGGTCTGGCCTTCGAACTGGGGCTGGGGCAGCTTGACGCTGATCACGGCTACCAGGCCTTCGCGGACGTCGTCTCCGGTTAGGTTTTCTTTCACGTCTTTGAACAGGCCCATCTGCTGGCCGGCGTAGTTGATGGTGCGGGTCAGCGAGGTGCGGAAGCCGGAGAGATGCGTGCCGCCGTCGACGGTGTTGATGTTGTTGGCAAAACTGAAAACCGATTCCGAGTAAGCGTCGTTGTACTGCAGGCCGATTTCGATGTGCACCTGGTCTTTGTCGGCTTCCATGTAGATCGGCTTGTCGTGGAGGGTTTGCTTGCCACGGTTCAGGTGCTTGATGAATTCCGCGATTCCGCCGTTGTACTTGAACTCGGTGCGCTTGGCTTCGCCAGTCTTCGAGTCCGTCTGGCGCTCGTCGGTCAGCGTGATGACCAGACCTTTATTGAGAAACGCGAGTTCGCGCAGGCGCTGGGAGAGCGTATCGAAGTTGTATTCGACGGTCGTGGTGAAAATTGTTTTGTCGGGAACGAAATGAACCTTTGTGCCTGTCTTTACTTTGGCGGCGCCGGTCTTTCTTAGTTTGCTGGTGGGCTCGCCTTTCGAATAGGTCTGCTCCCAGGTAAAGCCGTCGCGCCAGATTTCCAGATCTAATTCTTCGCTGAGAGCGTTCACGCAGCTTACGCCAACGCCGTGCAGGCCTCCGGAAACTTTGTAGGAGTTGCTGTCGAATTTGCCGCCCGCGTGCAGCGTGGTCATCACCACCTGCGCCGCGGGAATTTTTTCGCCATCGATATCCATGTTATCGATGGGAATGCCGCGTCCGTTGTCGACTACGGTGATCGAATTGTCGAGGTGGATGGTAACTTCGATCTTGTCGGCGTGGCCGGCTAGCGCCTCGTCCACGGAGTTGTCCACGACTTCGTAGACGAGGTGATGAAGGCCCAGTTCGCCGGTCGAGCCGATGTACATGGCGGGACGCAAGCGTACCGCTTCCATGCCGCCGAGGACTTTGATGGAATCGGCGGTGTAATCTCCGTTGGCGATTTTGCCGTTCTTGTTCTTCGCCTCAGCGCTCTTTGCGTCGACGTTCTTGCCATCAACGAGTTCGGCTTGCAATTCTTTCGTGGCCATTCTGCTCCGTTGGGGGGAACGCCGGAACCTCCACCCCGCGAGCCCAACCCGGGCCCGCTAGGTTGGGGCCGGTTCGGACGCCTGACGGAAGTGCCGATTCCGGAACTCGGGTGAGCTCAACTTATTGAATTTTCTGCTATTTAGCCGCCACCAGAGCTGGTAAGATTTTAACACAGAACGAGCTTGTTTTGAGGCTGGAATCGAGACCGTAAACGGCGTTTTTTGTTGCGTTTAGGGACCATAGTTTTGAGGGATCGCGCACCCCGCGAAGGGCGAGCGTCGTTTAGTGTGCAGAGGGTTTTACAGGGGCGAAATGGAGCTCGTCCATAAGATCGTCGAGTTCCTCTTCACTGCCGGCGATGAAAGTGAATGAGACGATCTTACCCTTCACTAGCAGGACGAGCGTGCACTGGTGCATGACTAGTTTTTCGCCGAGAGGTTTGACGAAATCAGCTCGCAGCAGTTGCCGCGACTCAACCTCAAGCGCGTACGGTTCGCCTTCGGCTTTGAAGCCCTTGGCGGTGGCGAGGTCGGTGAGCGGGGAGAGGTAGTCCTCGGCTTTCTTTAGACCCGGATAGGACGCAGCGCTCTCCGAGGCGATCACGACGGCGGAGTTGACGGTGTCCCCGGTCGCTTCGGGCGGCCGCTCGAAAAACGCGAGTAGGAGCTCTGCTTTCCCGGCCTCATTGCCCGCTTGCATGTCCTCGGTGCGGTCTACCCAGCCGTAGGGGATCTTGTAACGGAATCCGAATGTGGTGTTGCGGTAAAGCTGAGGGTCTTCGTTCGGAGTGGCGGGCTGGGTGGTTTGCCTGGCGACTGGCGCATTCTTGTTTTGTGCCTGTGCGATGAAGCATAGGTCCAGAACAAACAGGACCATCAGAGCGGTGCGGCAATACAGGAGTAGTTGGGTCAACGTAAGGCAAGTTTACATGCGTTTCGAATCGGCCGATGCCATGGGGATCGTTCCCACCCTTCAATCGGCGCCTGAAGGCGGTTTCAATCGCAGAGCACTCGCCGCATCAGAAAAGCGATGCCCTGATAGAAACCGACTTGGTAATCGACCGCCGTTCGTTCCTCAACGAACGTTACTCGACCAACATGCAATCTCCATAGGAGTAAAACCGGTACCCTGCCTCAACCGCATGCCGGTAGGCGTCTAGTACCAACTCCTTACCGGCTAAGGCGCATACCAGCATCAGCAAGGTGGATTGGGGAAGATGAAAGTTCGTCAGCAGCGCGTCTACGATGCGAAAACGATAGCCGGGAGAGATAAACACGTCGGCTTCGCCAGGTCCGGCTTCGACTCCGCCCGCGTGTTCGGCTGCCAGAGCCGCGGCATACTCTAATGTGCGAACCGTGGTTGTGCCAATGGCCACTACGCGCCGCTTCTCGGCTCGGGCGCGGTTGATCGCTCGCGCTGCCTCGGCTGGAATTTCATACCACTCCCGGTGCAGCCTGTGGTCCTCCACTTTTTCCACCCGGACCGGCTGAAACGTGCCGAGTCCGACGTGCAAGGTGATCTCCGCAAGTTCAATCCCGCGTCCACGAATTTGCTCCAGGATCTGCGGAGTGAAGTGCAAGCCGGCCGTAGGCGCCGCAACCGATCCGCGCGCCCGGGCGTATACGGTTTGGTACCGTTCGCGGTCCGATTTCTGGTCGGCGCGGCCGATATAGGGCGGAAGGGGAACGTGGCCAATGCGCTCGAGTCGGACGAAGAAATCGGGAACCGGAGCGAAACGAATGCGCCGCTCGCCGAAACTGCCACGTTCGGTGACCTCGGCTTCCAATTCGACGGTATCGTGTTCGCGTACGTCGCCAAAATAAAGTTTTTCCCCGACGCCAATCTTCCGCCCGGGCCGGACCAGGCATTCCCATTCCGTGGGATCGTCCGCGACTTGGCGCGTCAATAAAACTTCCACCCGCCCCTCGAGAAAATCTCGCGCCGCCGGATGGTGCGGGCCGAGGGGCCGGGCGCACCGCCCGCTCCGGCGGCCGTAGAGCCGGGCCGGGAACACGCGCGTGTTGTTCAGGACCAGCAGGTCGTCCGAACGCAGCAAGGCGGGGAATTCGCAAAATTTCCGATCCTGCCACGTCGGACCCCGCGAGCGCCCGGGCTGCCGCTTTAGATGCAACAGGCGCGATCCGGAGCGGTCTTCGAGCGGCTCCTGCGCAATGCGTTCGGGCGGCAGGTCATAGTGGAAGTCCGAGACGAGCATCGAGGAGATTATAGAGTTCGAAACGGCCTCAAGGTCAGGACGGGTTTCGACGGCTGCTCGGTTCCTGCGGGGCGTGGGCATCGGGCTTTCATCTCTCAGCAGCTTTTACATATTTTGACGTGGGAAATGGTTGTAAGGGTTCCAAGAGGTGCTGTAACATGGCGGCGCAGGGATTCAATGGGCAGGGACCGTCAGCATCGTCTAGCGATCGTGCAGTTTGGCCGTATGCTGTACGAAAACGGGTTTGTGGCGGCCACGGACGGGAACCTTTCGGTCCGTCTCGACCAAACGTCTCTCCTAGTTACTCCCACTTGCATCAGCAAGGGCAGGATGCGCGCGTCCGACATGGTGATTGTGGACATGGAGGGCAAGCGCCTTGCCGGCAAGCGCAGAGTTTCGAGCGAAATCGGCATGCATCTGCTGATTTATCGCCTGCGACCCGACGTGAACGGTATCGTCCACGCGCACCCGCCGACCGCCACCGGGTTTGCCGCGTCCGGCTACGATCTGAATCGACCGCTGGTGTGCGAGGTTGTGGTCGGACTGGGTTCGATTCCGCTCGCCCGCTACGGGACTCCGGGCACGCCCGAACTGACCGACGGTCTCGAGCCTCTGATTCCCCACCACGACGCGATTCTGATGGCGAACCACGGCGTGGTGACGTTTGGATCTTCGCTCGAGAGCGCGTACATGAAAATGGAAACAGTCGAGCACTTCGCGAAGATTGCGCTGGTTACGCACCTGCTCGGCAACGAACAGCCGCTCGGCGAGAAAGAAGTACAGAAACTTCACGAGGTACGCCACCGCTACAACGGCGGAGGAGTCCCTGCCTCGCCCCGTCGGCCAGTCGCGGCGGCTCTTAGCGTCAGCGATTTTCAGTCCGACGACGAATCGCAAGAGACCGCCGGCAGCTGCCGTTAGACTTATTCCCCTCCGATGCGAAACCTTAAGCCTGCGCGAAAGTTAGCGGTCAGCGCCGGATACCCCGCCACTTCGTTGTAGTGGGCGTTGAGCGCGTTCCCGACGGTGGCGTACGCGGTAATTCGCGAGTTGATGGCATACCATCCGCCTAGATCCACGCGGGCGTAGCCGGCGGCATGGTCGACCACGGTGTCGACAAAGTCCGAATCCGGGCGTCGACCCACGAAACTTCCTCCCAGGTTCGCGCCCCATCGTGTGCCCAGATAGCTGAGAAGCGTGGTTCCTGAGTGCTTTGGGCGGCGAAGCAGCGGATTCCCCGTTTCATAAAGTGGAGTTCCGCAGGCATCATCGGCGCAGTAAGGGGCGCTCAGTATCTCGGTCGAGTCATAGGTATAGGCCATGTTCAGCGACAGCCTTTTTAGGATCCTCCCTTGCAGTCCAACCTCGGCCCCCTGGGCGAAAGATTCCTGCACATTGAAATACTGACCTAATGTGCCCGGAGGATTGCCCTGATAGGTCACCGAATTGGTTCCGTACTCGATCTGATCGTGGAAGAGATTATTGAAGTAGGTCGCGTTCAGAGCCCAGCGGCCTGCCATCAGACTTTGCTCGAAGCCGGCTTCGAAGGCGCGCGTCCGGACTGGCAATAGGCCGCGGTTCGGGACATAGTAGGGGAGACCGGCAAAGGTCTCAACGAAGTCGGGTTCCATATACGCCGTGGCATAGGAAAAACGCAAACGGGTTCCAGAAAAGAAATCTCCACCACGCAGCGCGAGCAGAGTCAGGGCAACTCGGGGCACGCCCGTATTCCCGAAGGCGCTGCTATGGACAAAACGCCCGCCCGCAATCGCCGACAGCCGGCCAAGTGTCAGCTGTTGTTGCAGGTAGGCATCCTGGTTCAGCCGCTGGCCGCTCGTTGCCGGAGGATACTGGGGGTATTCAAACGTCGCGGTTTCATTTTCGATGCGATATCCGACGGTCGAGTGCGCCCAGGTGCGCTCCCAGTAATCACCCTGATATTCGAAGGCCAGGTGGTTGATGTCGTAGTCAAAGAGGGAGGCAAAGTTGTAGGTATTTCCGGCCGGACTGTTGTCAGTGTAGCGGTAGAGGTAATCGGACGCGGTGATGCGGTGTTGCCATCCGGAAGGCGCGGCGACGTTCAGCTCGACGCTTCCGAGCAGGGTGTTTGCGTGTGCGTTGCCAACCGTCAGCGGCATGACCACTGGATCGCCATTGAAATCCCACGCTCCGGGCAGTCCGGTGTAGCTGTTGGAGTGGCGCACACGGACGCGCAAAGACACTTCATCGCTCAGTGCGGCGCCGACGTTTGCCCCCGCCAGCGAATCCGAGTAGGCATTGTTGACTCCCTGCCCGTTGCTGTTGAACTGGTCAGCAAAGAAGTTGTAGTCGAAGCGTCCGTGGGCGCCCGAGAGAGAGGCATTCCCGCCCGCGGTTCCGAAATTCCCTCCATCGGCGCCGAAGCGGAGCTCGGGAACGGCAGTGCTGCCGGTGCGCGTCCACACCTCGACGACGCTCGTCATGGCATCGGAGCCATACAAGGTACTTTGCGCGCCGCGTGCGAATTCGACGCGATCGGCTTGCGCCAAGGGCAGCGTGCCAAAATCAAACGTCTCGCCCGGTTCCGTAAGGTAGACGCCATCGACAATCACCTTGTTGTAAGTGGATTCGCCGCCGCGAACAAACAGCGACGAGAGTCCCCCACGCTGGCCGTAAGTATTCACCACCGCGCCCGGCAAAAAACGTATGGCATCGGCGGCGGCTGCCGGCTGCATCAGTTCCAACTGACCGCTGCTCAATGTCGAGACGTCGGCGCCCGCGAGCTGGCTCGGAACGGGAGTGCGGGTCGCGGTCACCACCACGGTCTCGGCCGCCGTCGCCAGGCGGAGTTGGATGGTGAGCTCGGCGGTTGAGGAAAGGTCCACGGTCTCGGCCGCAAAGCCCGGCGCCGACACTTGGACTCGATACGAGCTGGATACGGTCTCGCGAAAAATCACCAGCCCCTTGGCGGATGTGCTTTCGACGGCGGCGGGCGCGGGCTTGCCCTGCTTGAGCAATTGCACTTCGGCGCCCGCGACCGCGGCGTCTTGAGGGTCGACCACGTGAATTCTGATTTCGGCAGAAGCGACGGACACCAAACTGGTGGCCAACAGAAAGGCACTGGCGAATACGCGGGTAAAGCGCATGCACGTCTCCTTTGTCACGCGAAAGGGTTGTGTGGGGTTCGCGCCGGTCTCCTGGCTTTGCGAGTCAGGATGTGAGCTTTTCGCTCGAGTGAGTTAATGACTCGATGAGCATTGACTCAATGAGCTTTGGCCCGGCATCCGGCTACTACAACCGGCCTTCCCAGGGGTCCTTTTTAGAGATCCCCAGTGGCCGGTTGCGTTGTCCTCGCTTACAGTTGCGCGGCAGCGCGGGATTTGCACCCGCTTCCCATAGGACGGCTTGTCGTCGGCCTACGATCATGCGCAAACCTAATTCTGAGAAAGAACAAAAACAGCGGCCCGGTAAATCTACCGGGTGCTGTGATCCGAAGTCAAACGCCCCACATCGAGAATCGAGGATCGAGGATCGATGAGCGACGGAGCGACGGAGCGACCGAGCACCTTGTGCCTCGCGTGTCCGCTCCGCCGGCCAGGCGAGGACGAAGCCCGCCGCGCCACCTGCCAGTCTTTCACTTGCTCGTCTTTCGCTTGCTAGTCTCGGAGGATGGGAAACTCGGGCGATCCGACGCGGGCTACGTGCTCCTCCGCGAACCGGGTGACGCGTTCAAGCGCAACCTGCAGTTGCTCGTGAAACTTAGCCATCTGCGTTTGGTCCGCTTCGGCGGGAACTCGCACCTTGGCGCTGAAGCGCACCAGCGCCTTCGAAAATGGTTTCGGGATCATCAGCGCATCCCATGTATCGAGCACCCAGGCGTCGCTGAGCGCCACATAGAGCGCCGCCATCGGAAAAGCGCTGACGCGCGACAACAGGACCGGGCCCGGCTTCGCGACGTATTTTGGGCCGCGCGGTCCGTCGATCGTAAACACAACCGGGGAGCCCTGCTGCAGCCGATTTTTCAAGCCGAGCAAAGCGATCGCGCCCCCTCGGCTGCTCGATCCGCGCACCGCGACGAAGCCGAGTTTTTCTATCGTCCGAGCGATGTATTCTCCGTCGAAGCTGCGGCTTACCATCACCGCGATGCGGGCCTTTCTCCAGAACCACGCGGGCGCGAAAACGGCCCGGTGCCAGAGTGAATAGATCACCGGTTCTTCGAAGCTCCGGTCGAGCGGCGTGGGTGGCTCTTCCCAAGAGATTGAATAGCGGAGAGTCGGGCCGATCAGCGCGATGGCCAGATAGCTAGACCAACTGACGAGCCACACTAGAATTCGCTGGCGCAGCGAGAAGGGGCGCGTTTCGAAAGGGGAGGGCTGGGGAGGCTCGAGGGCGGCGGAAGAAGAACTCACGCGGCTATTGTAGCCGGGAGTCGGAGCCTTACCTGAAGGCTCGGGGCGAACTACCCTACCCCTCCAGATATGCCGCGATCCACTCCTTCAGCCGTTGCCGGCGCTCATCGGTAGCGTCGAAGCGGATCCCGAAAATCTTGTTGTTCTTCCTCCAGGTAACTTGGCCGCGCACCCAGACGCGCGGCAGCGTCAGCAGAGAAAACGACACTTCTACCTGGGAACCTTCTTCGGGCATGCGATGACCCTTGAGCGACATCCCTCCCGAACTGATTTCCTGGCTGGTGGCTGTCAGGCGGCCGCCTTCCGCCATTTCGATTCCAACCTCGGTCATCACCGGAATGCGCACGTAGCGGCGGAATTCGTGCAGCACCAGCATTCGCGTCGAGCGCACCAGTTTCATGGCCGCGGACCGCTCCAACGGTTCGTGAAAGATTGCGTTGATGCACAACTTCGAATAACGCATGGCGTCTTGTGCGGTCCCGCCCAGCCCGAAAATGACGATCCGGCTGTTCGAAGACGTTGCTCGTGCCAGTTCGATGATGCTGCCGGCGGTTTCGTCGAGGGGCAGAACGCAGGCCTCAAACTTTTCGCGTTGCAGCCGATGTGCGTGTTGGCGCGTGATCGGAACCGTTTCGATGCCGAATTGGCGGAAACAGTCGGTGATCAGCTGCGCAGAGGCAGGGGTCAAATCAAAGAGCGCGACGCGCGCAGCCGTCTTACGCTGGACAGGGTGAGGGGCAACAGCGGCGTCGGTCGAAGTAGGCATGAGTCCTCTAAAACCCCATTCTGACCTGCCTTTTCACGGTTGCCTAGGTTTCGAAAGGGCCTAACCGCTGTCCAAAGGGGCCATTACGGAGGTTGTACTTCAATCCGTTTCCCTCTCCTCCCTTGGTTTGGGTCAGGTAAGATGTGGGCATCCTGGCCACCAGGCGCGGTCGGAAAAATGATTACACTCAACGACATCCAGTCGGGCTTGCGCCGCATTCGCGACTCCATCTACCTTTCGCCCTGTGCGCGTTCCGAGACGTTTTCTCAGTCCACCTCGAACCAGGTCTATTTGAAGCTTGACAACCTGCAACGAACCGGCGCCTTCAAAGAGCGCGGCGCGTTGAACAAGTTGCTTTCGCTCAGCCCTGAGGAACGTGCCCAGGGAGTAATCGCGGCCTCGGCCGGCAATCACGCTCAAGGGGTGGCCTATCACGCCGGCAGGCTGGGCATTCGCGCCCAGATTTGCATGCCCCTGACCACTCCTCTGATCAAAGTTTCGGCGACGCGTGGCTACGGCGCGGACGTGGTCCTGCACGGAGCGAATTATGACGAAGCGTACGAGGAGTCGGTCCGCCGCAGTCGAGCCGAGCGCCTCACCTTGGTGCATGCCTTCGACGATGACGCCGTCATCGCCGGACAAGGTACCATCGGACTGGAACTTCTGCAGCAGCACCCCGACCTCGAAGCGGTCGTGGTTCCGATCGGCGGTGGCGGCCTGATCGGCGGCATCGCCTGTGCGTTGAAAGAGTCGAATTCGAAGATTCAAGTTTTCGGGGTGCAGCCTTCGCGTCTGTCGTCCATGAAAGTTGCGGTCGCCGAAGGCAAGCCCGTAACGCTCACGGCGGCCTCGACCATTGCCGATGGCATTGCCGTACGCCGGGCTGGCGATCATACGCTGCCACTGGTTCAGAAGTATGTGGACGACATCGTCACCGTCGAAGAAGAAGAAATCGCCCACGCCATTCTTCTCCTGCTCGAGCGCGAAAAAACTCTGGCCGAAGGCGCGGGTGCGGCAGCACTGGCGGCGCTCGTGAATCGCAAGTTGTCGCTTGTCGGGAAAAAAGTTGCGGTGCTCGTCGGCGGCGGCAACATCGACGTCACTCTTCTCTCCCGCATCATCGAGCGCGGCCTGGTCAAAGATGGACGCCTGGTGCGCCTGCGCGTGCATCTTCCCGATTATCCGGGCGCGCTCAATCGCCTCACGTCCATTCTGGCCGAGCATCGCGCCAATATCGTCGAGACCGATTACGACCGCGCCTACCACGGCGTAAATCTGGGGGAGACCGCGATTGAAATTACTATGGAAACCCGCGGCCCCGACCATATTGCTGAAATCATCTCGGCGTTGGGGGTGGCGGGGTATGCGCAGGAGCGAGTGCTCTAGACGTTTCGCCGTAGCGCAGAAGTCGCGGATCGAAAAGAAAGAAACTTGGGTGGCGTGAGTTTCCTGTCGCCCTCGGCGTTGGGGTGGTCATCGTCACTCAAACTGTTTCCGAAACCGCTCCAGCTGATCCTTCACGTCTCCGACTTCTCTTCGCAGTTCTGCCACTTCTTCTTCCAAGCGCGCGATACGTTCGCTATCGGCCGGGTTGCGATCGGCCACGGTGCGGATGAGCGGCGGCGCTTCCTGTTCCACTACCTCCCCGGCCAACAGATGTGCAAATCGGGATTCCTTGGTTCCCGGCTGCCGAGCCAGAACCTTTGCCAGCGGAGGCGCGCGCTGCATCAGCTTCTGCAACGCCGATTGCACATCCTCGAGTGCTTCGAAGTGGTGCATACGCTCGGCGCGTCCACGCAACTCGCCCGGGGTTTGCGGACCGCGCAAAAGCAGAACGCACAGCACGGCAAGCTCCGGACGTGTGAAATTAAATACCTCCTGCAAGCGCTGCTCGTACTTGGTGACGCGACCGTCGGCGCCGCGCGCGGGACCCGCCATGCGCTGCTGTTCGAGACCCTCGAGTGCGTCGCGCACGGCGTCCTCATCCAACTGCATCACCGGATCGCGATTCGACTTCTGGTTGCAGGCGTTCAAGAGCGCGTTCAGCGACATCGGATAGTACTCGGGCGTGGTGATGTCCTTTTCGATCAGCGCCCCGAGCACACGGACTTCGGTATCGGTCAGCCTGGTTTCCATGAATTCTGCCTAACCTTTTCGATTGTATCGAAACCAGCAAAGTCAGGGCCGCGGACTGTAGGCGCGCGCCACACGATCAATCAATCGAGGGAGCGCGATATACTCAATAGTTTGTCGCATACCACGTCCGAAACAACCATGAGCGAATCGACGGCGCCGCCGCGAGTTCCGATGGACGAACTGGTGCAGGGACCTCGCGCGTTCCGCACCTCGGCCTTCGACACGACGGAGAAGATCCTTTCCTTGCTTCGGAGTATCGCGGTCGAACAAGCCAGTCTCGCTCCCGATTTGGGCTGGGGGCGGGCCGCACTCCACCCGCAACCTGAGCGACCAGACCGGTCTCTACGAACCGATGGCGGTTGGCCGGGAGGTTGGACAGGGCTGTTCGGTGCACCATCCTTGCGACCAGGAGTGGCGGATGGCCGCCCCGGTTCGAAAACCGCGGGTCGAAAATTTTCATGTCGGATTTCAGAATCTCGAGGCGGGCAGGTGTCGGTTGCTCGCATCTAACCCGGTGAAGTTGACGGCGGCTGATCCGCGCGTGGTTGATCCGAGGGAGCCAGTGCGCCGTGGGGTGAATCCGCGGAAAGCAGAACTGGGCGCCCTAACGCTGCGTGGATTTTCGGACGTTTGCTACCTGCATGGTCGATTCGCCGGAGTTCGGAACATGCGGGGATATTCGAATTCACTACAATACGGTTTTCGGTAAGCCAGTAAGTCGTGCTCAGTAGCCGGGTTTCGTATCATGGCATCAATTTTGGCGATGCCGGAAATCAATGCCCTTGTTTAGGAGGAATCGTGAGGAAATACCTGGGAGTTTTGGCAGGAGTGGCCGCGCTCTGTGCGATGTCGTGGGCGCAGGTTCCGCCTCCAGCCCCCGGTCAGACTCCGGCTCCCGTACCAGCGCAAGAGCCGCCTCCTGCACCGGCCGAGATTCCTACGCCTCCACCTTCGAATACCGCTCCTGCGCTGCTGTATCCGCGCATCGAATTTTTTGCCGGCGGTACCTACGCCGAGGCCGGTCTTTTCAACGCCGGACACTGGGCCGGGCTGCCAGGTTGGGACGCTTCGCTAGGTGCGAATGCGACCCATTGGTTGGGGTTCATGATCGAGGGCGGCCAATACTTCGGAACCTCAAAGATCCCTACCGGCACGCCGGCGCCATTTCCGCCCTGCACCCCGTTCTGCCCGACTACGACTCCCACCTTTAACGCGGCGACGCGGGAGTACAACTTTCTTGTCGGCGCGCGGTTTTCCCGCCGCAAGTATGAAGTCTGGACGCCCTTTGGCGAACTCTTGTACGGACATCAAGGCACGCGCGGCCAGGCGACTGCCGTGGGGACCACTTTCACCGAGGTGGGTACGGGCCGGGCGCTAGTGGCCGGCGGGGGGTTCGACCGTAAAATCAGTCAGCGTTTGGCACTGCGGTTCAAGGCCGATTATTTTCAGACCGGAACCGCGTTTCCCTCTCAACCCAAGCAGAAGCAGGACAACTTTCGCGTCTCGGTGGGGGTCGTCATCCGTAATGTGCACAAAAGGAAGCGCACACTCGAGGACGAGACTGCGCCCGCACCGTAGCCCGCAGGATAGAAGGGCGTCGGATTTCCCAAGAGAAATAGGTCTTGCGCGCAGGGAGCGGTCGAAGCTCAGGCTTTACCCAATGCGAAACCCGCCTTCCGCCATTGCTGGCGGGGATGATTCCGCCGCGACAACAATCTAGGGCCGGCGCAGCAGGTCGCTCAACGGCTTGGCCCTGGTCCGCAGTTCGTCGGCGAAGTCGCTGCTTTTTTCAACCACTTCCTCAAGACGGTCTTTCGCTTCGTTCGTCCAATCGGAGGCGGTTTCGAGCGCGTCATCATAGGAGCGTCGCAGATCTTTCCGCAACTGCCGCCCAGTCTTCGGAGCAAGCAACAAACCGATGGCGGCCCCGACGCCAAGCCCGATCAGCAGAAACGTGATTGCACTTCCGGCCGTGCCGTCAGAACTCTCATACTTTCCAATGCGCATAATGAACCCCCTGATCCAGTCTATTCTAGACCCGAATGTTGAAATCGGTGTTCTGCGATTTCTGATTGGCAGTCCAAACCGACCAAACCGATGAAACCGATGGGCGCGGTTCCCACATTCAGCTCCGCCTGTGTAAAATGAAGCGTTGATCTCAAAGTGCGGCAGACGAGCCGGCGACCTCCACCGAGCAGGCCGAAAAAACGGGCCCGCCGGGAAGCCCGAACCTGCCCCGCTGCCCCGAATTTCCTAGCAGAGCGAAGGAGATGTAAAAGAGCAATGTCGATTCCAGCAACCCAACTCCGCCCCGGCATGATCATCAAGCACAACAATGACTTGCATTCGGTGTTCAGCGTCGAGCACCGCACCCCGGGCAACCTGCGCGCCTTCATCCAGGCGAAGCTCCGCAACCTCCGCACGGGCGCCATGTTCGAGCACCGTTTTCGTTCGCCCGACCCGATCGAGAAGGTCAACGTAGACGAGGAGAACATGGAATTTCTCTACAGCGATGGCGACGACTACTACTTCATGAACACCGAAAACTACGAGCAGACCCATCTGACTCGCGATGTTCTGGGCGACGCCGTGGATTACCTGACACCGAACCTCCAGATTAAGGTGGAGTTTTTCGACGGCAAGGCCGTGGGTATTGAGTTGCCGCAGACGGTCGTGTTGACGGTAATGGAAGTCGAACCTGGTCTGAAAAGCGCGACCGCATCGAGCGTAACCAAGCCGGCGAAGACCGAGACCGGCCTGGTCGTGCAGGTGCCACCGTTTATCAACGAGGGCGAGAAAATCAAGGTGGACACGGCAGAGGGGACGTATCTATCACGTGCGCAGTAAGGCTAGAGGTCGGAGCAGAGGTTCAATCCTTCGCGTCGGGTTTTTACCTCTCCAATCCGACCTCTGATTTCTCAATCAACCGATGGCTTCCGCTGAGAAATCTCAAACCGAGGCTCGCCGCTTTCTCGTGCGCGGACGGGTCCAGGGTGTGGGTTTCCGCTGGTTTGTCGAGCGCGAGGCGCACCTGTTGCAAATTGCCGGATGGGTCCGCAACAATCACGATGGTAGCGTCGAGGTGCTGGCCATCGGGACGCTCGAGCAGTTAGCCGGATTGCGATCCCGTTTGCAGGAAGGGCCGCGGGCGGCGCGGGTTGATGGCGTAGAAGAATCCGAAGCCAAGCCGGTCGCGGGACTCAGTTCATTTCAGGTTCGAGGAGCGTAACCTTAGCATGCAACCCAAGATGTCGACGCCGATGCTGACCAAGCCCGGGGATTGTGAGAGGTTGAAGGCGCTGATCCGAGAGGTGCCCGACTTCCCGAAGCAAGGCATCCTGTTCTACGACATCACCACGCTGCTCAAGGACAAGCTCGGCTTCGCTCGCCTGATCGATGCGCTCTCGGGAAACTATATCGGCAAAGAGAAAGAGATCGACCTGGTGCTGGGCATCGAGGCGCGCGGATTCATCTTTGGACCGGCCCTCGCCTACCGGCTGAATGCGGGATTCGTGCCTGTCCGCAAGCCGGGAAAGCTGCCCGCCGAAACGGTGAAGATCAGCTATGAGCTCGAGTATGGCAGCAACGCGCTCGAAGTTCACAAGGACGCCATCAGAAAAGACCAGCGCGTTTTGATCGTCGACGACCTGTTGGCTACCGGCGGAACCGCGGTCGCGACCGCGGATTTGGCAACCGGATTGGGCGCGCAAATTGCGGGATTGGCGTTTGTTGTCGAGCTCGATTTCCTGAAGGGTCGCGAGAAGCTGGCGAAGTATGATGTGTTTTCGCTGTTGCACTATGATCGATAGCGTCGGTTTGGAATGCCCATTGCGGCACTGAGCAGAACGAATCAATCGTGGCAGCAATCCTCGGACCGGGTTTGTTTCCCGCAAGCAATTGGAAAGATTCCCGGAAGCTCAACCACCGCCTGGTAAGGGCAAGCGCAACCGCCCCGTACCCAAAAAATCGAGCGCTGGGATGGTCGAAGCTCGCTGCCGGGATCTTGACCCTGACCATGAAACGCGGTCAGTCCCATCCCGGCGCTCCAGGGTGGTAATCTAGGCGCTTCAGCGGATGATGCATGCTCGCAGTCTTAAGTTCGATACCGGATCCGGCGCACAGCACGATTCGACTTCTGCTTGTCCTGACTTCCGCGCTGGTCGGTATCGTAGCCCATGTCGATTCGAACCCGCCGCCGCCTTCGATTACGACGGCACCACTTTCGGTCGACCAAGTGGTGAACAATCTCGTGCGCAAGGATGAAGAACGGGCTCGGGCTCTGCGCCATTACGAAGCCACCCGGGTTTATCGCTTTTCCTACCGCGGCTTCCCGGCCGATCGGGATGCTGAAATGACCGTGGCAGCGACTTATGACAGTCCGTCCACCAAGCGCTTCAGGGTCCTCTCGGAAACGGGATCCAAGTTGATCATCGAGCGTGTGTTCCAACGGTTGCTGGATAGCGAAAAAGAGGCCGCAGAGCCGGAGATGCACGCCCGCATGATGCTGAACCGCGACAACTACGACATCGCGCTGGTTGGGTACGAGCCTTCGGACAAAGGCGGCCAATATGTGCTCGATGTCTACCCGAAAGCGAAAAGCAAGTACGTCTATCGCGGCAAAGTGTGGGTCGATGGGACCGATTTTGCCGTCACCCGCATTGACGCCGAGCCAGCTCAGCTTCCGTCATTCTGGACCAAGAAAAGTGAGATTCATCACGAGTACATGAAGGTGGAGAATTTCTGGCTGCCCCGGCGCAATGAGTCGGTAAGCTACATCCGCCTGGGCGGGCGCGCCACCTTGACCATCGAATATAGCAACTACCGGGTGACCGATTCGCGGCAGTCGGCGAACGCCCCAGCGTCCTCGCCTTCCGTCCCGGGCGCGCACTAGTGCCGCCTGCATCCACCCGCCTTCCTGCCCCGCCCGCAGTAGTACAATCCCGCCATGGAGCGTCCTGAAAGACGCGTTAACCCCTGTGCCTGAAAACGGCACCGACGGGTTGAAAGGGGATGCGATCGAAACGAGTCAGCTTCGCTGACCGCGCCATCATCCACCAATGGATAGCCTGATCCAGCCGAGCGCAAATTCCACCACGGAGCGGCCAGAGTCCAGCCTGCGTCCGATTCTCATCGGGATCGTGATGGTTGGGATTGTGGTCGGTATTCTCGCGCTGATTTTCCGAGGCGAGGAAAAGAAGCCTGCTCCGCCTCCGGCCTATGCCGCGCACTTGACCTTCTCGGACCTGAAGACCAGCGCCGCGCAGAATTTTGTGGGCGCAACCGTCAGCTATATCGACGGAGTCATTACCAACACCGGCGATCAAACCGTCATCCACGCGGTGGTCGAGGTCACGTTCAAAGACGACATGGGTCAGACAGCGCAGCGCGAACAACTTCCCCTCCGCGTTCTCAAGACCGGCGGACCGTACGACGAAGCCGTGGATTTCGGCCTTTCACCGCTCGCGCCCGGTCAGAGCAAACCTTTCCGGCTGACATTCGAGAACATTTCCGCGCAGTGGAACCACGCCTATCCCGATCTGCAGCTCAAGCAGGTCAGCGTGAAATAAGGTCGGAGGTGCGCGCTCCGATGGCACAGGGAACGACCCTGCGGCTTGCGTTTTCACCCTTCGAATCTTGCTCTGAGACTTTAGAATGCCCTCCGCTACAATGACTTCGTGCCCGAAACAAAACCATTCCGTCTCACGGAGTCGGTCCGAGCCGCGGGTTGAGCGTCCAAGCTGAGTCCGGCGGCGCTGGACACAGTGCTTGGGAAATTAGCCCGGCAACAGGATCCGAATGTGCTGGTCGGCTTCGATCACGCCGACGACGCCGGAGTGTATCTGCTCACGCCCGAGACGGCGCTGGTGCAAACGGTAGATTTTTTTACGCCCATCGTGGACGATCCCTACACTTTCGGCCAGATCGCCGCAACCAACGCGCTGAGCGACGTCTACGCCATGGGTGGAAAGCCGCTGACCTCGCTCGCCCTGGTCTGTTTTCCGGAAAAAGGCGACCTCGAGGTTCTGGAGCGCATTCTGGCCGGCGGTTTGTCGAAGATGATCGAGGCCGGATGCACGGTGGTCGGCGGCCACAGCATTCGCGATGAGGAGACCAAGTTCGGCTATTCGGTCACGGGCTTGGTTCATCCCCGGCGCGTGCTGGCCAATCAAGGCGCACATCCAGGCGATCGGCTGCTATTCACCAAGGCGCTCGGCACAGGGGTAATTTCTACCGCGATCAAGAAAGGCGTCGCTGAGCAGGCATGGATCGATGCGGCCGTGAAGTCGATGACGACTTTGAATCAAGCGGCGGCTGAGCTCATCACCTCCGCTCGGGCGGAGCCGGAACGGGCAGACGCCGGGCGCCCGGGGTGGGTCATTCACGCCCTGACCGATGTGACCGGGTTTGGACTCATCGGCCACGCTCGAGAAATGGCGCTGGCATCGGACGTCAGCCTGGTCTTCCAATCCGCCAGAATTCCAGTGCTTGAAGGCGCGCTCGACTGCGTCCACGCTGGCCACATTCCCGGCGGACTCAAAGCCAATCGCGAGTTTGCGGAATGCCTGGTTGGCTATGAAAGCGGAGTCCCCGAGGAAGTGAAAACCTTGCTCTTCGATCCGCAGACTGCAGGCGGATTGTTGATTTCGGTTGCAGCCGATGATTCCGAAGCTCTCAGGCGAGCTCTCCAAGCGGGCGGGGTTCCCGCGGTCGAAATCGGTCAGGTGATAGGGCGCACGAAACCTTTAATCCGGATCACCCCT
>Ga0302326_10002313_pt1 | contig 46647 bp, 42 predicted proteins | sample Palsa_T0_3_FD_202264 | JGI IMG/M metagenome (GOLD analysis project Ga0302326, IMG submission 202264) | Peat permafrost microbial communities from Stordalen Mire near Abisko, Sweden - Palsa_T0_3 | ecosystem: Environmental > Terrestrial > Soil > Palsa > Peat permafrost | place: Sweden: Abisko... | reverse complement strand
CTTCAGTGCTCGCGGCGTCTCATCACGCGCTTCGAACACAAGGCGAGCAACTTCCTGGCCTTCCTCAAGCTCCGCTGCGTCGTCCTTCTATTGAGGAGGTTATGAAATGCGTTCTAGCCGAGCGCTTCGAAGAACGCGCACAACTCGTCGTGACGCGCGCGCGCGTCGGCGCGTCCGAGCTCGATGAGCGTTCCTGCGAAACGTCCGTCGAAGAGCAGATAGGATAATAGTTCGGACTCGTTCTGCGCGACGACCCCTTTGGCACCTGCCAGGCGGCGCATGAGGCGACCCGTGAACCCCTTCATCGTGTGACCGTGACGGTGCACGAAGTCGCCCGCGAGCGCACCGATGTCCGATGACGCCCGGACCATCATCGCCTTCATGGGCCTTAGCCCGCGCCCATGGGCATACCCAAGCGTGCTGTTCAGGGTGTCGACGAAGCCAGTCCCGTACGCTTGCGACCCCGCATCGAGGATCCTGTTGACGCTCTCCAGCCGCGCGAGGTCGGTGTCGATGCGGTCGAGCAGCAGGGCGTTGAGCGTCTTCCCGAGCAGAAACAGGGGCCCCGGAAACGCGGCTTCCTTCTCGGACGAGCCCTCGGAGAGGGGCGTCGTGGATACGAAGCGCGGATTGATGACGAGCACGGCGTCGGCGCCGAGACGACGCGCGGGGGACAGCGGCACGTTTTGCCTCAAGCCGCCGTCGCAGTGGAACTCGCCGTCGATGCGTACGGACCGAAAGAGGATGGGAATGGCCGCGGACGCGAGCGCGTGGTGCGCTCGAATCTTCGCGGCGCGAGGTTCGATCGTCGGATCGAGGCTCCACGGTGGAAGCTTGCCGTCTCGCGTCTGTACGAAGACGACCGTGCGCCCACTCTGAACGTGCGTCGTCGACACCGTGACGGCGTCGACGAACCCGCGCGCGACGTTGTCGTCGATCCTCTCGAAGGGGATCGCCTCGTGAACGACCTTCTCGATACCCGTAGGGTCGAGCACGCCGCCTTCTCGCGCGGGGACCTGGCTCGAACCAAAGCGAAACGCCGAGAGAACGCCGCGAATGTCGGTGCGCACGAGCGCGTCGAGGTCGAGACCTTGCCACACGTCCAGCATGCGCTTTATCGCGAGAGGCCCCTCGTGCGACCACGCTGCGAGCCCGCACGCGTTGAGCGCGCCGACGCTCGTGCCGCACACGATGTCGAAGCGGATTTCATGCCCGACCGCAGCCGCCACGTCTTCGAGCACGTGCTGGACCACACCAACTTCATACGCGCCACGCGCAGCTCCACCTGCGAGGACGAGCGCGACCCGCTTTCTCAATTGAGGATCCGCCGCAGGCGGGACGACAGCCCGAAGGGCACTCGATTGAGGATCCGCCGCAGGCGGGACGACAGCCCGAAGGGCACTCGATTGAGGATCCGCCGCAGGCTCAATTGCACGAGATCTCCGAGCCGGAGACGTTGCACGCCTTGCAGGTCTGCGTCGCGGTCATGACGTGGCTGCGGCATCGAAGAAGCTGTTTGCCGTCCGTGGCGCACGCAGACTCGTCCTCGCGCTCGCATGCGTCGCCTGCCTGGGCGATGGTCATGTCGCATTTGGGGACGCCCCCGACGAGGTCACACGCTTTCGCGCCGCGACACTTCGTGTCCTCGACCATGACTCCGCCCTTGCACTTGAGGAGCACGCTCTTGTCGCCCGAGCACGCAGCGGACGACTCCATCGCGCACGGCATCCCGACGTCCGCGATCGAATCGTCGCAGCTCACCTTCTGCTTCTGTGTCGTGCACCCTTTGGGGCCTGGGCACTTCCCTGCCAGCTTCCAGTGCTTTCCCTTGCACTTCATTACGCTCACTCTGTCCGCGCCGCACTCGTACTCGTGCTGGGTGATGTCACACGGCTCGCCGTCGGCGTACGTGTCATTGGCACACGCGACGTCGTTGTCGGCGGACTTACAGCCCCCGGCGCCTCGACACGTGAGTTTCTCCCATTTGCCATCCACGCAAACGAACGAATCGCGTTCGTCCGCGCAGACTTGTTGGCCCTCGTTCTTGCACCGCTCCCCAACCGTGGGCTTGCTGCACGCGACGGTGATCACGAGAGCCGCCGCCGCCATGTACGCCGCGTAGTGGCGGAGACTCTGACCCTTCATGGCGCGGGAGGATATCCCCCAACTCCATCCGCGACACTGCTGTCGTGTCTCTACTATGCGAGAGACATGGTTCATGATAGCGAATATTCCATGAAGGCCAAATGGATCTCGGTGCTGTCCTTTGCCCTCGTGACTGGCACTGGAAGGGCCCATGCGGACGAGGATCTCGCAGGTTTTCACAACGACCTCTTCTACCTGCGGGACAAAGCCGACGTGTTTCGGCTTTACGTACAGGGGCGTGTTCACGTCGATGCCGTCGGGTGGCTGGGGCCGGGGGTGTCGTCGCTAAGCGAGAGCAACGCGCTCAAGCCCACGTTCTTTCTGCGGCGCGTACGACCCGAAATCGGCGGGGAATTCTTCTCGAATTGGCAATGGCAGCTCGGCGTCGATCTCGCACCCTCGACCGCGGACAATCAAACCGGCAACACCGACTCGCTCAACTGCGGCGTGAGTGCGGCGGGGGCGCTCTCGTGCACGCCACAGACGAATCCCGTCGAAGCACCACTACAGAAGCCCGCGCCGACCGACGCGTTCGTCAACTTCGGCCCTTCACCGTATTTCAACGTGCAAGTTGGGCAATTTCTCCTGCCGTTCACGATGGAGAATCGCATCAGCGACAACACCACACCGTTTCTCGAACGCTCGCTCGTCGTACGCAACATCGGCGCGCCCAACACGCGCGACATCGGCGCGATGGTGTGGGGCGAGCCACTGAGCAGAGTCGTCTACTACTCGGCTGGTATCTACAACGGCGACGGCCCCAATCGACCGAACTCCGACTCGCGGTTCGATGGCGTGTTCCGCGCAGTTGGCCGCCCTTTCGCGGCGACGCGTTCGTCGCTGGTCGATGCGCAGCTTGGCGTGTCGGGTCGGTATGGATCGCGCGACAGCAAGCTGGTTGGCTACGACGCGCCGACGCTCACCACACAAGGCGGCTACGCGTTTTGGCGCCCTACGTACAAGGATTCGCTAGGCCGCCTCGTGCACATCATCCCGGCGGACGACCAGCGTGCGTTCGGGTGCGATTTCTACGTTCCAATCGGGCCGGTCGAGGTCGCTGGCGAGCTCGTCTACTTGGCGGCAGGCACGCGCGAAGCGCTCGACGGTTACCAGCTTTCCTATAGCGAGCGGGCGGGTACCCTCTCCGGGGTTGGCTACTACGTGGAGGCTGGCGTGTGGCTTTTGGGCACGCGCGAGATCATCGGCTTTCCGAGCGAAGGTAAGCCGCTTCACGCCGACCTGAAAGCACCGCAAAGGCCTGCAGCACACGGCGTCGAGGTTCTGGCGAGGTTCGAGCAGCTCGCGCTCACGTACCACGGCGCGTCGCGCGGCGGCGTCGTCGACCCGAGCACGCCCGACGGCAACATCAGCGTGGTGTCCACCACCATCGGGCTGAACTACTGGGCGACCCGCCACCTACGCGTGGCAATCAACTACGGGTACTACTACTTTCCGGACAGCGCCCCACTCACGCCAAGCTCACCGGCCGGGCCCGTGCAGGGCCCCGACCAACGCGCCGTGGCACCTGCGCAGAGCTTGGCCAAGGGCGTCGACGACCCGGCTCGTGATCATGGTCACGATCTGCACGAGATCAACCTTCGTTTTGGGGTTCAGTTTTGAGCCGGCGTGCAAGGTCGCCGCTGCGGTCGAGCGCGTAGAGCTCGTCACTGCCGCCGATGGCCTCTCCCTTGATGAAAATCTGCGGCACCGTGCGTCGGCCCGTGGTTTTGACCAGCCAGGCGCGTTTGGCCGAGTCCTGGCTCACGTCGACCTCTTCGAACGTGATTCCACGCTTTTGCAGCAGAGCCTTGGCACGCGTGCAGTAGGCACAATTGTCGGTCGTGTAGACTTGAACGTCGCTCACGTCGTTAATCTGGCAAGTGGTAGCATCGCGCGCAATGCCCGAGCAGACGATTCACCTCGAGAAGTACGCGCCGGACGCGAAAGCCCTCGTCGCGGGTGCGCAGAGCCTGGCGGACGAGCGCAAGCACACCCAAGTCGAGCCCATCCATCTTCTTGTCCGTGCCCTCGATCGCGACAGAGGGGTCGCTGAGGTGTTCCGCAAATCAGGGGCCGAGCCGCGCGACGTTGCGGTGGAGGCCGAGGCTGCGCTGGGACGCCTGCCTCCGTCGAGCGGGGGGCTCGCATATCTTTCGTCGGCGATGCTCGACCTCCTTGCCCGTGCCGAGCGCGAGGCGAGTGGCAACACGGTGAGCGTCGAGCACTTGCTCAACGCCCTTTCGCAGGAGATCCGCGGAGCCGCCGCCATCGTCCTTCAAGCCTTCGCGCTCGGACCAGGATCTTTTCGGCCGCACATGGCTGCGCTCAAGAGCGTGCCTCGGGAAGTGTCGTACGAGGGCAGCTCCGATCCGGCGACGCGTTTCACGCAGGATCTCGTCGCTCGCGCCAAAGGCGAGGGGTTCGGCCCGATCATCGGTCGTGACGTGGAGATGCGTCGGCTGCTTCAGATCCTGGAGCGGCGGCAGAAGAATCATCCGCTGCTCGTCGGCGATCCTGGCGTCGGCAAAAGCACCATCGTCGGCGCGCTTGCTGCGCGCATCGGCGCAGGCGACGTCCCTCACAACCTCGCGTCGCTCGCGCTCGTTGAGCTCGAAGTGGGCGCCCTCACCGCGGGTGCGAAGCTCCGCGGCGAAATCGAGGACCGTCTGAAGCAGACGCTCGCGTCGATCAAAGGTGTGGCGGGTGTGAAGGAGACGGTCCTCTACGTCAACGGGATCGACTCGCTTCTCGGGCAGGGCAACGTGGGCGGCGTCGGGGACATGTTGAAGCCGCTCCTCGCGCGAGGGGAGGTGCGGTTGCTGGGGACGACGACCCCCGAAGGTCTCCGGAAGATCAACGACAAGGACCCTGCGCTCCTCCGGCGGTTCAGCGTGCTGACCATCGACCCCCCAACGCCGGATCAAGCGATCGAAGTGCTCCGCGGCATCGCGACTCGATTCGAGAAGCACCACAACGTCCGCATCGGAGATCCGGCCATCGTCGCGTCCGTGCGCCTCGCGAAGCGCTACGTCCAAGACCGGGCACTTCCCGACTCGGCGATCGACTTGCTGGACGAAGCAGCTGCACGAAAGCGCGTCGAGATCGATGGTGTCCCCGCCGACGTAGACGGCGCGATTCGCCGACTGTCGTCGCTCAAGGCTCAGCGCGCAGGGCTCGCAGACGATGCCGACGCCATGAGCACGAAGACGCGCGAGCGTCTCGACAAAGAGATTACGGAGCTCGAGCCCCGTGTAAGCGAGCTGCGAGCAAAGATCGACTCACGCCGCGGAGCGCTCGCCGCGCAGGCGAGCTTGCGGGAAGAGTACGAGAAGCTGAACAAGGAGCTCGAGGAGGCCCGCAAGTCGCAAAGCTTCGCGAGGCTCGGCGAGCTCGAGCACGTGACGATTCCAGATGTGAAGCGTCGTCTCGATGCTGCCGAAGCCGCGGTGGTCAAGGAGGGGGTGACGGCGATACCCAACATCGTTGGGGAAGAGGCCGTGGCCCAAGTGCTCGGCGATTGGACCGGCATTCCCGTCGCAAAGATGTTGGAGAGCGAAGCCGACAAGCTCCTCAAGATGGAGGAGCGCCTCGCGAAACGCGTCGTCGGCCAAGACGAGGCTGTGCGTGCGGTCTCGCGCGCCGTTCGTCGCGGTCGCGTGGGCTTGCGCGATCCAGGCCGTCCCATCGGGTCGTTCTTGTTTCTCGGTCCCAGCGGTGTCGGCAAGACCGAGCTCGCGAAAGCGCTCGCGGAGTTCCTCTTCGACGACGAGCAGTCGATGACGCGCCTCGACATGAGCGAGTTCATGGAGAAGCATATGGCCCAGCGGCTCGTCGGAGCGCCACCGGGTTACGTCGACAGCGAAGAAGGCGGCTTCCTCACAGAGGCCGTGCGGCGGAGGCCGTACAGCGTGCTCCTCTTCGACGAGGTCGAGAAGGCGCACCTCGACGTGTTCAACCTCTTGCTTCAGGTGCTCGACGACGGGCGGTTGACGGACGGTCGCGGTCGCACCGCCGATTTCTCCAACACCGTCGTGATCATGACCAGCAACATCGGCTCGCAGCGCATCCTCGAGACCGACGTGAAGATGTTCTCGACACCCGAAGGCCAAGACGCGCTGCGCGATGTGCTGCGCGAGGAGTTGCGCAATTTTCTCCGGCCGGAGTTCCTCAATCGCATCGATGACATCGTGATCTTTCGTCCGCTGTCGAAGAAGGACCTTAGAGGCATCGTCGACATCCAATTGCGCCGGCTCGAAAAGCTGGTCGCTGACCGCGAGCTCAAGCTCGACTTGACGGAAGCTGCGAAGAACGCACTCGTCGAGATCTCCTACGAGCCCGCCTTCGGCGCCCGCCCGCTCAAACGGGCCATCCTGAAGAAGCTCCAAGATCCCCTCGCCGAGGAGATCCTCGCCGGCGGCTATGCGACGGGTGCGAGCGTGAAGGTCGACGTGAAAGGCGAAGAGTTCGTCTTCGCCAAGAGTTAGACCGCTGGTCAAGGTCACACGGCTACCCGTACGTCTCGCGGCAGATTCGCGGCGCGTCATCGCTCGCCCGTTCATCCCGGGTGGGGCGGCCCGCATCGCCGCCATCATCGGGCGGGTGGCCTCGCTGACCGACGCCGAGGTCTCGTCGATGCTCTCCTCGATCCTGTCGGACTACCGACTCCGGCACAAGGATATCCGCGGGATCTTCCGTCAGCACTACGCGCTGGCTATCGCCCAGCCCGGTGTGGGCGCACAAGCGGCTACAGAGGAGCGCAGGCTGCTCCTCGGTGCCTATTTCACGAGCGAGTACTCGCTCGAATCCGTCGCGCTCTTCAACCCGTCGATGGTCATGCATCCGGATCAGAACGGCGTCCCACCGGGCTCTGCACGTTTCATCGTCAGCCTTCGGGCATGCGGCGAAGGGCACATCTCGTCCATCGAGTTTCGCACGGGCATCGTCGATGCGGCACACGGCGTGACCATCGATGCGCCGAGCACCTTCGCCATCACCGCGCGCCCAGAGGACAACACGCTCTACGACAAGAGCTCCTACGCGCGGAAGCTCATCGAGATGAAGGCCCACCACCACTCGGCCGACCCAGTTCTTGCGTTGCTCGACAGCGAGTTCACGATACAAGACCTGAACGACGCGATCGAGCGCTGCCGCCCGGCTGGCGGTACGACGTCCTTCGACGATCTCGCGCGAAACATGATCTGGCTTGCCCACTCGAACTATCAGCTCGAGTTCTCACCGGACACGCCGCTCTCCGCGCGGGTCATCTTTCCCATCAGTGAAAGCGAGAGCCGAGGCATCGAGGACGCCCGGTTCGTGCGCTTCACCTACCCCGACGGGCGCATCGCGTACTACGCGACCTACAGCGCATACAACGGCCTTCGCGTACTGCCGCAGTTCATCGAGACGACCGATTTTCGCCACTTCAAGATCAACACGCTGAATGGCGTGTGTGTGCAGAACAAGGGCATGGCGCTTTTCCCGCGCATGATCGGTAGTGACTTCGTGATGGCGTCGCGGCTCGACGGCGAGAACATCTATCTCCTCAGGTCCGACAACGTTCACTTCTGGAACGAGGCGAAGCTCGTGCGCGCGCCGAAGTACCCGTGGGAATTCGTCCAGGTCGGCAATTGCGGCTCTCCAATCGAGACGAAAGCCGGTTGGCTGTTGCTGACGCATGGCGTGGGGCCGATGCGTCAGTACTGGATGGGGGCGCTGCTGCTCGATCTCGAGGATCCATCACGCGTGATCGGCGACCTGCGTGAGCCGCTTCTCGTTCCGAATGCGGACGAACGCGATGGCTACGTGCCGAACGTTTTGTACTCGTGCGGCGCAATGCTGCACGACGATCATGTCGTCATTCCCTACGCGATCTCCGACAGCTACAGCAGCGTCGCTACCGTCTCGCTCCGTGAGCTGCTGTCCCAGCTCATGTCATGAGCTCGCCAAGAAGCGCGCGATCGAGGCGACCTGCCCGAGCCTTCGTCCGGCGCGACCATCCGTGATCGGCACGAGCGTGGTGGCGTTGATCGTGCGAAGAAAGTCCTCGAGCGTCCCCACATTTCCGCGCGCCCACATGCGCGCGGCTTCACGAAGATCGATGCGCGCCTCGGCTAGCGCCTGACCTGCGGCGTTGAACACGTTCGTCGCGTAGCTCCCCCACGAGACGACGACGTCTTCGCTGCGCGAGAACGCGGACCAACGGTCGGCAAGCTCGGAGATGTGGGCGCCGCCTTCGATCCTCTCCTTTGGCAGCTCCACCCACCGTAACGTCCCCGGCGCGAGTGGATGCTTCGGCGCGAGGACGCACTCGAACATTTCGCCGGTCGCCAAGCGCACTGCAACCCAGTGGACGAGCTCTTCTGGAAATCGAGCCCGCTCGGGCGCCGAGTATGGCCATGCGTTGACCTCGCCGACGACGCAAACCAAATCGCTCGAACGCGCCCGCAACATCGGTGGCACGCGCGGTTTGACCGGGCGCTCTCGTCGCGGCTTCTTGATGCGTGTGGAGGCACCACTCGCGGCGTGGGCGATTTGCGCGTCGACCATCGCGCGAAACGGCAGCAGGAGGGCACGAAATCGAGCCGCGTCACCCTCGAGGGCGCCGAGCACGTGCATCAACGCTTCGATGGTGGAGACATATTCAGCGGCGGGCTCGCGCCTGATTCTGTACTCGCTCGGCGTGGCCGGCGTGAATGCGTACCGCGGCAAGCGTGAGAGATGAGGGTCGTGCTTCACGATCTTTTTCGCCTGCGACCACGTGCCATCGATGACGACCAGCGTGACGGGTTCGAGCGGCGGATGCTCGACGATGTCGATCGCATCTTCACCCGGATAGAGCAGCACGGCGGGGCGCGCGGGATCATCGAGCGCGCGAGCGAGCGCTGGGCTATCGGCCACGCACGTGCCGACGTGCAATTCGGCCCGAGGCAAACACAAGCTCGCCATGTGCGCGGTGCCGATGGGCATGTCGCGCTCGCGAGGATGCTGGAGAATGACGATGCGCGTGCGCGTCTCGATTCGAGGAAGGTGCGCGCAATAACAAACGCGCATGGCGCGCCGACAGCGCATGCAGACGAGGCGTGGTTCACTCGGGAGGCGACTCGGACTGTCCGCCAACATAGAGTGCGAGTAACCGCTACCCATCAAAAGCGCAAGAATGGGCGCGGACGCGTGGCGGGCCGTCAGCTGAGCGCGCGTTGTGTCGTCACTAGGCGCGGCAACGTGTTGGCCTCTCGAAGGGTGCGTTCGCGCGGACGCTCGCACCTCCTGCGGCGGATCCTCAATTGACGATACGGTTCGCGCCGTTGAAGTCGTCGAACGCCTAGAAAAACTCCAGCACCGCGTCGGTGACTGCCTTCGGGGTGTCGACGTGGGCAAAGTGCGACGTACGCTCGAGCATGACGACCTTTGCCGTCGGGACGAGCTTCGCGAGATAGCTCGCGTTATCGGGCGAGACGAGCGGATCCGTCGTGGCATAGAGAAGAAGCAGCGGCACTGGAAACGGCCGCGCGCGAAGCTCGGCGGCCAAGGCGACAAAGCCCCGCAGTGCGACGGCGTCCTTGAGATACGAGCGAAACGCTGCGAGCCCCTCGCGCGTGCGCAGCGGTGCAGCGTACATCTCCGCCTCCTCGAGCGACTTGAGCGTTTCGTCGTAGTAGTGAACGTTCTTGTGTGTCCACTTGCGGCCATCTCGTCCAACGAGCGCACGTAGGAGCGCTTGCGTTCCCGGCACCGCGAGCGCGAGCCCGAGCACGCGGTAGCGAAGGTCGGGCGACGCCGGTGAATGGATGTTGACGAGCTTCGCGTAGGCACGAGGCTCACGCATCGCGTGCATCATGCACAGAAAACCACCGAGCGAATTCCCGATGGCGAGGCATCCCTCGATGCCGAGCTCCCGCTGGAATTCCCCGAGCCACTCCGCGAGGGCTTCCGCCCGATAGGGCGCGCGGGGCTTGTCACTGAGCCCTGCACCGGGCAAGTCAGGCGCGATGACACGATGGGTCTTCGCGAGCGTGTCGAAGACGTAGCGCCACGAGTAGCTCGAGGTCATGAGCCCGTGCACGAGGAGGAGCGGCGGCCCCTCACCCATCTCGCGGTAGTGGACCTTCATCGAGCCAAACGGGCGCGACGCCACCGTGACATCCACGCCACGCGTTCGAGCGAAGGCATGCGGCACGCGCGGGTGCGTGGGCAATGCGCCGAACGCGATCCGCTGAAACGGTTTCACGCGAGCCTCAATGGAGCTGCGCTTCGGGCGGCTCACCCATGGCGCGCCGCAGCGCCGCACGGGCGACGAGGTAGTCGTACGTCGAGGTCTGGAGCTGTGCGCGCGCCTGCGTGAGAAGATTCTCGGCGTCGACGACGTCGAAGGAGGTAGCGGTGTTGGCGTCGTAGCGCTTCTTCACGAGCCGGAAGTTCTCCTCTGCCGAGCTCACCGCAGCCTTCGCCACGGTGATCGCCTCGGTGGCCGAGCCGACGTTCAAGACCGCCTCGTGCACCTCCAGGTCGAGCTCTGCGCGCAGCTTGTCGCGCGCGATCTTCGCCTCGTGCAGCTTCGCGCTCGCCTCGTGCACACCCGCGATCGACGAGCCCCAATCCCACACGTCCCACGAGAGCGTTCCGCCGACGAAGCCGGCGTCCTTCTCCACGAATTGGACACCCGATGCCACCTGTTGGTTGTGCATGTAGCTTCCCACCAGGTTGATCTGCGGCGCCATCTTGTACCAAGCGATCCTCACGCCGACCTTCGATTGCTCGATGCGGTGGTCGAGCTCGCGGATCTCCACACGGTCGGAGTGAGCCCGCTGCACGGCCTGCTCGAGCGGGAGCTCCACCGAGGGTTGCGGCTCCGCCGTGAGCGCAATCGCGTCGACGCTCGTGGACGGCGGCATGCCGATCACGCTCGCGAGACGCGCTCGCCCGAGCGCGACCTGCGCTCGGGCCTGGATCACGCGCTGCTTGGCGCTTGCCAGGGCAAGCTCGGCTCGCAAGACATCGCCCCGGCTGACGACACCCGCGTCGTGAAACGAGTTCGCTTGTTTGAGCTGCCCATCGAGCTGATCGACCGATTCCACGGCGACCTCGGCGAGGCGCTCCGATTGAAGCAGCCGGTAATATGTCTCGATGACGCGAAACGTGACGTCACGACGCGTCGCCTCGCGGCGAATGGCCGCGACGTCCACCCCGAGATCACGCACGTGGTACTGGTCGAGAAGGGGAAGGAGCGGTGTGATCGGTTGAATGGCCGATGCCGTGAACGTCCACGTGAACGGGTCGTGGAACGTGAAGTTACCCAATGCGCCGAACGCGATCGCAAATGGCGCACCCCATTGCTGTACGGAAGCGTCCACGTGGATGCGCGGCAGCGCCTGCCCTCCGATTTCCCAGCGCTGAGAGCGCGCGACGCTCTCCTCGTCAACAGCGGTCTCGACGTCGGGGTTTCTGCGAAGCGCTTCGGTCACGCAGTCGGCGAGCGTCATCCTCCGCGGAGCAGCAAGATCGTCCGCGTGTGCGCTGAGGGGCGCGAGGGCGCAGACGGCGAATGGAAGGAACTTGAATTGGGGAGCTCGCACCATGTTGACCTCTGAATCCCCCACTCGAGCGATGGGCTCGATCTCGGATTCAGAAACTGCTATCACCGTTACAAGTGATGAATCAAGGTTCACGTGGCCTCCGCGCTCGCTTGCGGCTCGCCGTTCACGACACGCTGCTCGAAGCGACCGAGCGTGCCATCGTCGAAGATGGCGTGGACGGCGCGAGCCTGCAGTCGATCGCGCGCCGCGCAGATGTCGCGGTCGGGACCATCTACAACTACTTCAACGATCGTCAGGAGCTCTTTCGCGAGCTCTTCATGAGGCGGCGCAGCGAGGTGCTCAGCGCGGTCGATGCCGGAATGAAAGAGGCCGCCGATGCGTCGTTCGAAGCCCAGCTCGAGGCGTTTGCACGCGCGTTCCTCGCCTACTACGACGTACGCCGAGACTTCATGCGCGTCGTCTTTGCCTCGGAGACGCTTCGCCTTCAATTGATGTGTGACAAGGCGGGTCGTCACCGGCCGTTCTTGGCCGAGCTCGAATCGCGCGCGGAGCGAATCATGCGCGTCGGCGCGCGCGAGCGGCAGCTGCAGGAAGACGACGTCGAGCTCTTCGCGTCGGTGTTCACGAGCGTCCTACGTGGCGTCGTCGCTCAACGCCTCGATCAGACCGCGGTGCTTGCCGATGCAGCCCCACGCGTCGTCGATCTCTTTTGCCACGGAGCAGTGCGATGACACAGGTAATGGACCAGGCAGCCGCGCAACCGACACAAGAACCCGCAGTGAAGAAGCGGAACACGCGGCCTTACATCATTCTCGGCGCCATCGTCGGAGTCGGCGCCGCCGCCTATCTCGGGTATCAGGCGCTGAACGCGGGCAAGGAGAGCACCGACGATGCTCAGGTGACGACGGATCTCGTGCCGCTCGCCGCGCGTGTGTCGGGCACGGTCGTCGAGCTCCCCGTGACGGACAATCAACTGGTGAAGAAGGGCGATCTCATCGTCCAGATCGACCCCGTGGACTATCAGAGCAAGCAGAAGCAAGCGACCGCCGAGCTCGCCGCCGCGAATGCGCAGGCCGTTGGAGCGGACGCGCAGGTGAAGATCGTCGAGTCGAGCTCGCGGGGCGGTCTGTCGTCGGCGCGCGCCGCTCTCTCGGGGTCCGCCTCTTCGGCCATGGGGGCGGACGCACAGATCAACGCATCGCAAGCTGCGCTCGACAAGGCGCGAGCGGACGCGAGCAAAGCGGACACGGACCTCGAGCGCGCGCAACGCCTCCGCAAGGACGACGCGATCCCGCAAGCCCAGGTCGACACGGCACTGACGACCGCGGCTGCAGCGCGCGCCGCGGTGGCGCAGGCGCAGGCCCAGCTCGCGGCATCGCACGACGCGAAGACGACCGCGCAGACGCGCGTCGCCGAAGCGCAGGGTCGCGTCGAGCAGAGCACACCCGTCGATGCGCAGCTCGCAGTCGCGCAGGCCAACGCCGCGCTGGCTCATGCCCGCGCTGACAGCGCGCAGGCCGCGCTCGACCTCACGAACACGCAGCTCGCGAACACGCGCATCGTGGCGCCGTTCGACGGGCACGTCTCCCGGCTCGGCGTTCACATCGGGCAGCTCGTGTCCGTGTCGCAGGTGGTCACGAGCGTGCTGCCGCTGACGACGTACGTCGTCGCGAACTTCAAAGAGACCCAAGTGGGCGAGATGCGCGCAGGGCAAGCCGCGACGGTCACGGTCGACGCGCTGCCGGGTCGAAAGCTGCACGCCAAGGTGGAGAGCGTCTCCTTTGGCACCGGGGCGCAGTTCTCGCTGCTTCCGCCGGACAACGCGTCGGGCAACTTCGTCAAAGTCGTGCAACGCGTCCCGGTGAAGCTGACGTGGGTCGACGCACCTCCGAGCGAGCTCCAGGCCGGCCTGTCCGTCGACGTGACCGTCAGCACACGCTAGGAAGCCGTCCGTACGACTGGCAGAAACGTAAGCGATTTCGTGTGGTTATTGCTCGCGGCTTCGGAAGGTCGTACGCGCTGCATGACGTTTTGTCCGCTCGAGCGGCGTGGAAAGGTGCGAAAGCGGAAACAGGTTGGGTCCTACGCAAAGCACGGTGGGTCTTGCGCAAGACCCGTTGGGTCTTGGGGAAAGGAGGGTAGGTCGTACGGAAAGCACGTTGGGTCTTACGGAAGACCCAGTGATCCCAGCAGGTTACTGGACGAGGTGTTCGTCGTCGTCCATTTGCTCTTCGTCGTGGATCGTGTCGGGGAGCTCGAACACCTCTTTGAGGGTGGCTGCGAGGCTCTGGGCGTCGCCGTCGCCTGCCGCTCGCCTGAGGTGCGTCGTCGGGGCGTGGAGCAGCTTGTTCGTCGCGCTCTCCACCATTTGCAAGAGGGCCGCGCGATCACCTTCGGTGAGGTGCTTGAGCCGGCCGCCAAGGGTTCGCTCGAGCTCCGCGAGGAGGACTCCGCGAGTCTTCGCGCGGAGGGCAACGATCGCGGGCTGCACGTCGAGGCCGCGCGCCCAGGTGAGAAACTGCGCGACCTCTTGCTCGACGATGGTCTCCGCGGACGCCACCTCGCTACGGCGCGCCTCCATCCCGAGGGCGACTTGTTGCTCGAGATCGTCGATGTCGAACACGTAGACGTTATCGATGGCGTGGACGTTCGGCTCGACGTTGCGCGGGACAGCGATGTCGACGAAAAGGAGCGCCCGACCGCGACGAGCGCGCATCACACGTTTCACGAGATCGCGGGTGACGACGAAGGACGGGCTCGCCGTGCTGGCAACGACCACGTCGGCGAGCGTCAGCTCGGCCTCGAGGGCGGACATGGGTGCAGCTACACCACCAAACCGTTGGGCGAGCGTGGTCGCCCGCTCGAGGCTGCGGTTGCACACGCGGATGCCCTTGGCACCCTTGCCGAGGCTGCGCGCGGCGGCCTCCGCCATCTCACCGGCGCCGAGCAGGAGCACCGTGCGATCGTCGAGCTCACCGAACACGCGGCGTGAGAGCTCGACCGCAACGCTGCTGATGCTGACCGTGCCCGCGCCAATCGCGGTCTCGCTGCGCACGCGCTTGGCAACCGAGAAGGCCCGATGGACGCAGCGACCGAGAAAGCTTCGCAGCGACCCGGCGGCGACCGCCACGTCGTACGCGCTCTTGACTTGCCCGAGGATCTGCGGCTCGCCCAGCACCATCGAGTCGAGGCTCGATGTCACGCGGAAGACGTGGCGGACGGCGTCCTCGCCTTCTTTCTCGTAGAGGACTGGTCCAAGGTCGCCCTCACTGATCTTGCCGTGATGGGCGAGCTCTTCGCGCACCGCTTTGAGAGCACGTGCGCGGCCTCCGTCGTTTCCACTCTCGTTTTTTGGTCGGGCGAGCACTTCGACGCGATTGCACGTGGAGAGGAACATGACTTCGTCGAGCTCCGGGCGCGACGCGAGGCGCGCGAGCACGTGCTCGATTGCGTCGCCCGCGAAGCGCTCCCGCACCTCGACGGGAGCTGTCCGAAAGGAGAGCCCGACGACGACGATCATGCGTGCGGTGCCTCGCCAAAGCTACGAACCAAGTAGATGACGAGCACGACGAACGCGAACGCGAAGCCCGCGATGGTGCCGTAGGCTGCGCGCTTGCCGCGCCAGCCGCGCCACCCGCGGAGGAGGAGCACTGCCGCGAAGAGCATCCACGTCGCGTAGCCGAAGAGCGACCGCCACACCTCCGCCGTCGACCCGGACTCGACCCTCTCCGCCCACACGGCGCCCGTGATGATGCCAATCGTCAGCATCGGAAAGCCCGCGAGAAGGAACGCATGTTCCGCGCGGTCGAGCGCGTCGAGCGCAGGAAGGCGCGAGACGACGCCCCCTACGTGCTTCTTCTTGAGCTGCTTGTCGGCGACGAGGTACCCGACGGCGGCGGCGAATGCCAAGACGAAGAGCGCCTCACCCATGAGATTGGCGATGACGTGCACGGGGAGCACTGCGCTCTTCACGCGACCCGATGCCGTTGCATCGGCGTGGGCGGCTTCCGACCCCACGAGGAACGTCAGCGCGAGAGGAGCGACCAGCACGCCTACGGCATCGATGCGGTAACGCACCCGCATCACGAGGTACGTCACGCACACGAGCACGGACACGACGCTCAACGCGAAGTGGATGCCCTTGATGGGGCAGATGTTGAGCACCATCGACGAGACGACGATGTGGGTGGCGTGGAGAGCCGCGCCAACCCCGAGAAGAACGATGCCTCCACGCAGGTACGCGGGCCCCTGGCCACGCCCTGCGAGGTGCAGCATGAAGAGGACGGCGGAGGCGCAATACGCGGCCGCCGTGAGAACCAAAAGTACGCCCACGACCATGTCGATCCGAAAGTATAGCGCGACCGCGGCTTACATGTTTTTCAGCAGATAGCGCGCGAGGAGGTCCTCGTCGGTCCGCGGCTCGGCTGTGAACTCGTCCGATGCTCCCGGGCGCTGCGGCAAGGGCCCGAGCCCCGCTGGGTGACGCATCGCGATGTGGTCCGTGAAGCTGCTGGTCGGCGCGCCCAACCAGCCCGTATTCACGTCGTACGCGTTCTCGCCGATGATCATCGAGCTCTCGAAGACCTCTGCCCCAAGCTCCTCAAAGAACACGCGTGATTTGACCTTGCCGACGATGTCGTTCACGTCGGGCGTACCGCTGACCTCGCGGAGAACGTGTACGGCCTCGGCAATGCGATACCGGCGGCCCTCACCGAGAATCGTGAGCTGATTGCCCACGAGCTCGACGGAGCCTTCGAGCACCCATTGATCGAGGGCGGCTTGTGGAAAGAAGATGCGATTTTGCATCCGCCCCCGTACGTTTACGCGTTGACGCGCAGTCGCGCAATCCGTGCCAAGGCACGGTACCCCCATGAACCTCGTGGCGTCGATCGACGAGATGCTCGCACGGGCAGCCCTTCCCGCGTGGCGTGAGCGGACGGCTGCGATGAGGGCAGCGTTCGAGAAGCGGACAGGCGTGGCGCGGCCTCAAAGCGACCGTGAAGGCCTCGCGCCGTCGGAGCGATGGGAAGGCCTCGAAGGCGGCTTCTTCGAGGCGCGTAGCGCGGCCTTCTGGGACGACGCCCTGACGCGCAGCGCGTTCGGTCGGGCGCTGGCAAGCGAGATCACGGAGGAGGCGCGTGGGGCGGTCGAGCCGCTCGCGTGCGCACATCGAGGCATCTTTCGTGTCGAGGCCTCCGACGCTGCAGGGGCGTTCATCCTCGTCGACGAGTGGAGTGGCGCGGAATTCGCCGCGCATCCGACGACGGCGGGCTTGCGAGACGCGCTCGCGTGCGCGGCGAGCTTGGTCGACGGTCGGGTCGTGGGTCTCCGCGACGGGGCGCGCATCGAGCTTCTCGCAGGCGCCGTGTTTCATGCAGCGGATGCCCTCGAGCCCATGCGTGCGCTCCTCCCCGAAGCCCGCGCGCGCGGCCTCGAGACGCACGATCTCTGCGACGCGCTGCTACGAATGGACCATGCGCTCCGCTCGCTTTCACGCGTGAAAGCTGCCTTCGCGTATCGTAAGGAGGCGCTTCCAGCGCAAAAGATCTGATGCCCGTTCCGCCGACGTTCACGGCGCGCATCGCGCGCGCACGCATGCTGTCTCCGCTCGTGCGAGAGATAGCGTTCGAACGCCCCGAGCCGCTCGTCTTCGAAGCTGGCCAGTGGGTGAGCTTCGCGTTGCCGGAGCTGCCCGCGCCCGAGCCGCTGCGCCGCTCGTATTCGATTGCCTCCGCACCCGACGGCAGCGGCCGCTTCGAGATTGCGATCACGCGGGTGGAGGGTGGCCCCGGGTCGACCTACCTCCACGCCGCGCCCGTGGGCACCGAGCTCACGGTGATTGGACCGCAAGGCTTCTTCACGAGGCCGAAAGACAAGACCGGGCCATCGCTCTTCATCGGCACCGGCACCGGCGTCACACCGCTTCGCAGCATGCTGAACGATGCCGTCGGCAAAGGCGATACACAACCGCTCTGGCTTCTCTTCGGTGTGCGAACCCAGGCCGACCTCATCTACCGGGACGAATTCGACGCGCTTGCCAAGGCGCATCCCCACGTACGCGTCATCTACACGCTCTCACGACCCGCTCCGGAGTGGAGCGGCCCGACCGGGTATGTCCAGACACACGTCGAGAAGCTTTGGCGCGAGCTCGAGGCGCGCGGAACGCCGCACGCTTACATCTGCGGCCTCCATCGCATGGTGGGAAGCGTGCGAGACTTGCTGCGCAAGGACCTCGGCGTAGGGAGAGAGCAGGTTCACTCCGAACGGTACGACTGAGCGCTCGTGACAGAACAACCGCAGAACACGGACGACAGCCCGAAGGGCACTCAATTGCGAAACGTGCGGGTCGCCGCGGTCGTGCTCGTCGTCGCGATGCTCGTGATCGCGCAGCGCGAGGGTGTCTTCCGGCAGTTCGGCGATCTCGAGAGCATGACGCAGACGCTCCGCGCGCTCGGGGCGTGGGGTTACGTCGCGTTCATCCTCGCGTATGCAGCGTTTCAGCCGTTTGGCATTCCTGGCACCGCGTTCGTCCTGGCTGCACCGCTGATATGGCCGTGGCCGACTGCGTTCGCGCTTTCGATGGTCGGGACGATGGCGGCGAGCGTCGTCGGCTTTTCATTCGCGCGATTCGTCGCGCGCGATTGGTTGTCGCGTGTCGTGCCGCAGCGATTTCGCAAGTACGATGACGTGCTCGCACGACGCGCGTTCACCACCGTGTTCGTGCTGCGGCTGGTGTTTTGGATGCCGCCGCTCTTGCACGCCTTCTTCGGGGTCTCGAAGGTGCGATTCTGGACGCACTTCTGGGCCTCGTTCGCCGGATACCTGCTGCCGCTTTTTCTGATGAGCTTCTTCGGGCAGCGCGTCTTCGACGCGATGAAACACGCGCCGCTCGGCGTGTGGCTCGCGCTCGCCGCGGGCGTGCTCGTGATTGCCGCTGCGCTTTGGTGGCGCCGCCGCCGCTAATAGCCTTTGCGGGCCACGGCCGAGTCACCAAGCTCGACCTCTTTCGTCGACGACGTGAGCAAACACGATGCGCTGTGTTTGCGGACCGAGAGCACGCGGAGCTCGCCGATGACCTCCATCGGCGCCCTTGAGTCGCGAATGGTCGGCGGTTGCTCGATGTCCGCTGGCGAGTCGCTCTCGAGCGCGATGCGAAGGCCCGCTACGTCGCTCGCGAGGCTCTTGCGCCACGCGTCGCCGCGACGCACGACGAAGAGGCGATTGCCCACCTTGAGGCCATCCTCATCGCCCTTGTCGATGAAGACGACCTGATTCTGGCCGTAGAAGTTGTGCGGGTAAACGCTGGCGAGGACGTTCGCGTTGACGTCCTTTTCGTTGCGGATCGGCGGGACGACCTCGAACTTGCGCCCGACTGGGCCCACGTGCGCGCCTCGCTCGACGACGTCGATGGATTCGGTGAGCTCACCACGCGCGACGCGCGTCTTCGGATCCCATCGGTTGACACGCAGCGTTCCTTGAATCTGAATGAGGTTGCCGCCCGGCACCTTGCGCACGGGGCGAAACACCGTGAGCTCTTGGCCGAGCTTCACGTCGTGACCATTGCCGAGGCGCAGGTACGCTTGGTCGGTCTGGGTGAGGAACATCTTGTCCTCCGCAGACCCATTGATCTCGCCCCAGTCTTCCTTGTCGTCGTCGGAGATGAACCCGGTGTCGCGCAAGAACACGGTTTGCGGCACCACCTGGCGCCTCCGGTCGGTGATGCTGCCGCTCTGCTGCTGCGCGTGCTGCGCCTGCGGAGTTGTCCCGCCGGTGTGGAGCTTCACCTCGTCACCGGGGTAGATCCAGTGAGGGTTCTGAATCTGCGGGTTATACGACCAGATGCGCGGCCACTGGTACGGGTTGCGAAAGAACGTGTCGCAGATGCCCCAAAGGGTATCGCCGCGCCGCACGGTGTAGGAATCGGGAAGGACGCCGGTTGGCCCCTGGCCCATCGTGTACGAGCCGCCGAGGCCGTGGCCGAAGTCCCCCGAGCCGTGGGCGTTTCCGTAGAGCGTCGCACCGCCGCCGGCGCCCTTCGATGGGTCGCTGTCGAAGTGGTCTTCGGCGCCTCCCGTAAACGTCTGCGAAGACGAGCTAGTGTTGTTGCCGCCACCGAGCGGAACTCCGGGGGGCGGTGGCGCGACGGCTCCGGGAAACGTCGGCACCCGGTTCGACGAGCCTTGGGATTGCCCTTGTTGACCTTGCCCCTGCTGCGCCTGGCCCTCACCCCCACCCGTGCCCGTGCCGCCTTGGCTTTGACCTTGGTCTTGCTGCTGCTGTGCGAAGGCGGACGGAGCCAAGAGCACCAAGAACGGGATGAGCTTCTTCATGGATGGTCCTTTGGCGGGCTCGCCGTCGTGGTGCTCGGAATGCGTCGTGCAGCGTCACTTCGCGGCCACTCGCGCGTGAGCTTCTCGAAGTAGGTCTGGGCCTTCTGCGGGTTTTGGAGCTTCTGCTGGCAGATGCCGAGCTTGAGCAGCGCGTCGGGCGTCTTTCCGCCGAGCGGGAAGCGGGCGACCACACCGTCGAACTGCTCGGCGGCCCTCATGTACTCGCCCTGGGCGAAGTAGCATTCCCCGCGCCAGTACATCGCGTTCGCGACGTACGGGTGGTCCGGGTAGCGCAGCATGAAGCCGGCGAATGCGTCGAGGCCGAGGGCGTATTGCTTGTTGTTCACCAGCGCGAGCGCCGCGTCGTAGGCCTTCTTCGCCTCGGGATCGAGCGCGCTCGGTTGGGACGCGTGCACGTCGGGCGTGGCCTGCGTCTCGTCGGGCATCGTCTCCTCGACGACGTCGCCGCCGCGGGCGTGGGGAACGCCATGCACCCGGATGACAGGGCGCGTGCCCGGATCGTCCGCGGCCTCGAAACCGGAGGTTTCGGCGGGGGCGTTGGCCTCCTCCTCCGTTCCGTCGTCGAAGTGCACGACGCGCTGCTGGGCCAGTGAGCCTCTAGAGGACGGTTGTTGCTGTTTCACGATCTCGCCGAGCTCTTTCGCGGTGAGCCTGTCGCCGAACGAGTTGTTCTCGTCGACGTGGGTCAGCGCTTCGCGCATCTCGTCGAGCTGCATCTCCTCGGTGTTACGGCCGACGCCGCAACCCGCAACCAGGCCGACGAGAACCATCGCGGCAAAGGGGAACCTTCTCTTCATGGTGTTCGCGCCACCGCTCTGGAGTCGGCGTCGCCCGTTCAGCCTAGGTGGTCCGGCATGACGGGGCCAATTTCCGGACAACAAAGGCAGCCCGCTGCGTAACGGCCTTCTCGGTCGCTCTGAGGCCGCGACAGGCCTTCTCTTTACGCACGCTGACATTTGATCCAACATCTTCGCTTGCCCGCTCCGAGACCCCGCCGCCGCATCGACCTGAAGAAGACGCTGTTTCTTCTTCCGAACCTCATCACTCTTTCGTCGATATTCTGCGGGTTTGACTCGATCCGCCTGTCGGCTCGCGCGCAGTCCGCGGATGACTTCTATCGGGCGTCGATCCTGCTCGTCTTCGCCCTGCTGTTCGACATGCTCGACGGGCGGGTCGCGCGGCTTACGAAGACCCAGAGCGCGTTCGGCCTCCAAATCGACTCTCTCGCTGATGTCGTCTCGTTCGGTGTTGCGCCCGCGCTCCTCGTCTATCAGTGGTCGCTCAACCAGGCGGGGGCCGTCGGGCTCGTCTGCGCGTTTCTCTTCGTCGGAGCCGGCGCGGTGCGCCTCGCACGCTTCAACGTCCTGTCGATGGGCGAGGGGGGCAAGCCGACCAAGCCTGGGAAGTACGTCGTTGGTCTCGTCATCCCGGGGGCCGCGTCGATTCTCGTGTCGCTCGTGCTCGCCAACCACGCCATCGGCGGCAACCTGCGGAGCCCGCAGTACGTGTGGCCGCTTGGCGCGCTCACGGTCGTGCTCAGCTTCTTGATGGTCTCGAACATCAAGTTCCGATCGTTCAAGGAGCTGAAGTTCAACGCGCGCACGGTCGCGTTCGTGCTCTTCATCGTGACGTCGAGCGCGATCATCTCGCTGCAGACGAACCCCGCGTTCGTCCTCACGTGGCTGCTCAGCTGTTACATCGTGCTCGCCCTCGTGGAGCTCGTCGTCGGCATCCCACGCGCCCGGCGCGAACGGCACCGCAGCCCGAGCATTCCACCGAGTAGCTAGCGGCACGAGCTCATCCGGCTTGTGGGGAGCGTGGGGCGTGCAATGATGCGCACCACCATGATTGATCTCTACGTGTGGCCCACGCCGAACGGGTTCAAGGTCTCGATCTTCCTCGAGGAGACCGGGACGCCGCACAAGGTCATTCCCGTCGACATCGGGAAAGGGGAGCAGTTCACGCCCGAGTTCCTGAAGATAAGCCCGAACAATCGCATGCCGGCGATCGTCGACAGCGAACCCGTTGGGGGTGGGGCGCCGCTCAGCATCTTCGAGTCGGGGGCCATCCTCTGCTACCTCGGGGAGAAGACGGGGCGCTTTTATCCACAGGAGACGCGCACGAAGGTGAAGGTGCTCGAGTGGCTCTTTTGGCAGATGTCGGCTGTCGGGCCGATGTTCGGCCAGTTTGGTCACTTCACACGGTACGCCCCGGAGAAGCTCCCCTACGCCATCGAGCGTTATACGAACGAGGCGCTTCGGCTCGTGAAGGTGCTCGACAAGAGGCTCAGTGACGTGGAGTACGTCGCCGGCGAGTACAGCATCGCGGACATGGCGATCTTCCCGTGGATGCGAAACCCGCTCCTCAAGGAGCACCTCGCGGCGTTCGTGCACGTCACGCGATGGATGGATGCCATCGAGGCGCGTCCGGCCGTGCGCCGTGGGCTCGATCTCCTCAAGGACAAGCGCAACCCAGCCCCGCTCACGGACGAGGCGCGTCACAACCTCTTCGGCAAGGGCCAATTCCAACGATGACGCATGCTGGATGATCTCTACTACCTGAGGGAGCGTGCGCGGCAGGCGCTGGCGCGGGGCGATCTCGATGACGCGACGAGTGCGCTCGTGACGGCCGCGGCGCAGACGAACATCGCCGAGAACGACTACATCGCAGTGCTTCGGCCGCTCGAGGAAGTCCTCATGAAGCGCGGCGACGCGCGGTCGGCGCTCACGGTGCTCTGGTACATGATGCAGACGGAGAAGGACGGGTCGAAGCGCGCGGTCGCCAAGCTGAAGGACGTGCCGCCCGTGGACCGGGCCCGCACGCTCGCGGCGATGAACGACATGGCGGGCGCGGCCCGCGAGATGGAGAACGCGGGGCTCGTCGCCGCCGCGGCCATCTACAAAGAGAAGGCGGGAGACTGGGTCGGCGCGCGCGCCCTTTGGTCACGCCTCGGGCAAGTGACGACGGGCGGGGCGGATGCGTACAACGGCGCGCTCGTCCAGTTCAACCTCGCGCGGTGCGCCAAGCAGTGCAAGGACACACGGCAGGCCCACGACGCGATCGTTGCATCGGTGCGGCTCGTCGAGGAGGCCGCCGACCACTTCGAGTCCGTCGGTCAGCGGGAGCGAGCGTTCGATTGTTTCCAAGTGCTCGTCCAGATTGGGCGCGAGGGCGGGATGTTCGAGGACGTGCTCGAGGGGTTCGTCAACTGCATACGCATCCTTCGCGAGGACCATCTTCGGTACTTCGCGCTCCAGTACTTCGAGGACGCGCTCGCCGCTGCGAAGGAGCGCGGCGAGTTCTCGGCGGCGGCGACCCTCGCGCGTGAGGTGGCCGACTACGCCCGCTCGCTCACGATGGGTTCGACGAGCGCGCACTACATCCTCCAGCAGGCCGAGCTGTGGCGCGAGGTCGCCAAGCAGCACAAGACGCGTGGGGCGCCTGCCGAGATCTCCGAGAACGCGCTGCTCGCGGCCATCCTCGCGTTCGGTGACGTCGGCCAGTACTCGCGCGTGGGCAAGCTCTACGAAGAGCTCGCGACGATGGACCTCGAGCCCGCGCGGACGCGCCACTACGCGCGCGCGGCCAAGCGTTACGACGGCGTGCGCGACGAGCCTCTCGACGCCGCGCCGCTGCCGCTGCACCTCCGGCAGGACAACCAGTTCCCGGATGTGTGGCACGTCGACTTGATTGAGTGGGAGCAGCAGGGGAGCGCGGCGGAGGCGTGCGCCGACGTGCTGCTCGACCGTCACTGGCCCGACATCATTCGGCGCAAGGCGATGCTCGCGCGATTGACTGCGTTTGCGGTCGAGTCACGCCCGGAGGACGTGTCGCAAGCGGCGACTGCGTCGCGCGTGCGCCTGTGCGAGCAGCTCGCCCAGCTCGGGCTTTATGGTGTGCTCTCGCCGCTCGAGAAGCTCTTTCTGCGGCCCGAGCGGCCCGTGCGCGTGGCCGTGCTCGGGGCGATGCAGATGCTCTTCTTCAAGCGGAGCTTCATCACCGTGCGGAGCGCGCTGCGGGACGCGGACTCGGCCGTCATCGAGCAGGGCGAGCGGGCGACCGAGGCGCTCACGTTTCCGCACGCGTTCGACCCGCTCTCGCGCATCGTGCGTGAATCGGCTGGCGCGAAGACGCGGGCCGCAGCGCTCCGTGCCCTCGCGAAGGTCGACACGACCGAGGCCGCCGAGTTCTTGCTCGGCATCCTCGAGCATGGCGCGCCCCAAGATCGCGTGGCCACGCTCGAGGGGCTCAAGCGCTCTCGGGCCGCGCGCTTCGTCGAGCTCGCTCGCACGGTTCTCCCGGGGGCGACGCCCGACGTGCAAACCGCGCTCCGCGAGGTCCTCCGCACCCGCGGCATCGCGGCCTGACCGTTCATGCGGATCACGCACGTTCCCGGGCTCGATGGGCTTCGCGGTCTCGCGGTCATCGGGGTGCTGCTCTTTCACTCGAATCAGGTTCTGCGCGGCGGGTACCTCGGCGTCGATTTGTTCTTCGTGCTCTCGGGGTTTCTCATCACGTCGATCCTCATCGAGGAGCACAAGAGGGCCGGGACGATCAACCTCAAGGCGTTCTGGATCCGGCGGGCGAGGCGGCTGCTTCCCGCGCTCCTCGCGCTCATGCCGGCCGTGGCGCTCTACGCGCGCACCCTCGCGAAGCCCAGTGAGCTGCAGTCGCTGAGGCGCGATGCGCTCGCCACGCTCGGGTACGTCGCGAACTGGCGCGCCGTCTTCGTGAAGCGGAGCTACTGGGAGATGTTCGCGGCACCGTCGCCGCTCGAGCACACGTGGAGCCTCGCCATCGAGGAGCAGTTCTACGTCGTGTGGCCCCTCGTCGTCGTTGGGTTGTTTTTTGCGGGTCAGCGTAGGGGAGAGCGAGCTCTGCTCGTGGGGAGCCTCGTTCTCGCGCTCGCGTCGTGCCTTGCGATGCTGGTGCTCTATGACGGCGGCGACACGACGCGCGTTTACCTCGGCACCGACACACGCGGGGCGGCGATCCTGTTCGGAGCGGCCCTGGCTGCGTCGGGCCTCACGCGCGTAAGGCTCGAAGGCGCGCGCATGTGGACGCTCGACGTCGTGGGCGTGGGCGCTGCAGTGGTGTTTGGCGCGGCGTGGGTCCTTCTCGATGGCAAGAGTCCGCTCCTTTATCGCGGTGGCTTCTGGGTGACCCAGCTCTGCGCACTCGTGCTCATCGCCTGCGCGGTCTGCGCGCCCGGTGGTGTCGTAGCGTGGGCGCTCTCGCTGCGACCCCTTCGCGCGATGGGGCTCATCAGCTACGGGGTCTACCTGTGGCACTGGCCCGTCTACGTGGTGTTGACGGATGTCCGCACGCATCTCTCGGGTGCTCCGCTGTTCGCGCTGCGGATCGCTGTGACGCTCGTGATTGCGGCCGTGTCGTATCGGTATCTCGAGCGGCCGATTCGGGAGCACGGGATCGTGTGGGGTCGCCCGCTCGTGGTCGTGCCGACTGCTGTCGCGCTGGTGCTCGTCGTGGTGCTCGTCTCGACGCGTGTGGGCGCGGCGGACAATCCCACAGCGACGTTCAAGCCCACCGTGCCGAGCTTGCCCAAGCCCGGGCGCGAGCGACAAGCGACGATGGACATTCTGCCGCCGGCGAGCGAGCTGCCTCCGGGGACCTTGCGCGTGCTCGTCCTCGGGGACTCGGTCGCTCTCTCGCTCGGCGCGATGATGTACTGGATGCAGACGTGGGACGATGCGTCAGTCGCGCACCGCGCCGTCGGGGATTGCTCGATCCTCGCGGGGCACGTCGAGGTGCACTCGATGTCGGGCATCAAGCATGGCAATGGCGACTGCGCGCGGGCGTGGCTGGCGGACGTCACCGAGGTAAGACCGGACGTGACGGCCATCCTCCTCGGAGGCGCGTACTTCTCGACGATGAAAGTGGGGACTCCGTCGCACCCGTGGGTGTCCGTGTGCGATCGCGCGTGGCTCGATACGTACGCCGAGCGGCTGACCGCGCTGCTCGGAGACATCGCGCCCTTCACGAAGCGGCGCGTCGTCGTACTCACCGCGTATCCGGGCAGCCAGTGGCAGACCCCGACGATCGACGACGACGTCGATTGCTATAACGGCATGCTGCGCGACGTGGCGACCCGTGTTGGTGTGGAGGTCCTCGACGTGAACGCGTACCTATGCCCGAATCGCCAGTGCACGCTCGTGAGCCACGGCGAGCCCGTGCGGCCCGACGGCTTGCACTTCGACGGCCCCGGCGCAGAGGAGGCCGCGCACTGGGTGCTCCACGAGCTCCATCATCAAGAGCCCCTTCGGGGTGTCGGCTCGCAAGCGAGACCTCAGTCGGGAGACACGAGCGTGCGGACCTTCTTGACGCCTTCGGCTGCGCCCATCACGACGAGCGTCATTCCGGCGCCGAGCACGAAGTCTGGGTCGGGGTTGTAGACGAACTCGCGCGTGGGCTGGCGTACGGCGATGACGAGCAGGTTCGTCTCGCGGCGGATGGGCGCGTCGCGCAGGGCGTGCCCGACATAGGGGGAGTCCTTCGGGATGACGATCTCCTCGAGGCGCAGGCTCTTGTCCTTGTCGTGGAGCATCTGGTCGAGGAACTCGGTCACCTCGGGGCGAATGAGCTCGCTCGCCATGCGGCGGCCGCCGATCTGGGTCGGGCTGACGACGGCGGTGGCGCCGGCCTTCAGCATCTTCGGCGCGGACTCGTCTTCTGTCACCTTGGCCACGATGCGGGCGGTCGCGTTGAGGCTGCGCGCGCTCAGCGTGACGAAGAGGTTGTCCTTGTCGTGCGTGAGGGCGGCGACGACGCCCGCTGCGCGCTCGATGCCCGCTTCGATGAGCGCGTGGTCTTCGGTCGCGTCGCCCTGCACGTAGAGGAGCTCGCCGTTCATCATCGTCTCGGAGACGCGCTGGATGTGCTCGTGGTTGCGTTCGATGACGACGAATGGCGTCTTCGTTGCGATGAGCTCCTCGATGACGTGCTTGCCCGTCGAGCCCGACCCGGCGACGACGATGTGTTTCGTGAGCTGTTCGATCTTCTTGCGCATGCGGTTTCTCCGATAGGCTTGCCCGATCGCACCCTCGACGAGCAGCGCAGTGACGTTGGCCTGGACGTACGCGAGCGTGCCGATGCCGCCCACGATGAGCACGACGGTGAGGGTGCGCGCGCCTTGGACCTCGCTCATGCGGGAGAGCTCGCCGAAGCCCACGGTCGAGAGCGTGATGACCGTCATGTAGAGGCAGTCGCCGAACGTCCAGCGGCCCGCACCGAGCGCGAAGTAGCCGGCGCTGCCGACGAAGACGAGCGTGACGAGCAGCGCGGCGGCGAAGGCCAGGCGCTTGATCGACTTGCTCGGCATGGCGTACGTCTACCAGCTTCCGACGAAGAAGAGATTGAACAGGGAGACGGGGAGACGGGGAGGGAAAAGGGTTAGGATGGGAACGTGCGGTATGTGCTCCTCGTCGTGGTTCTTCTCGGGTGCACGCCGGCGAACGCGGGGGAGGCGGAGAGGAAGCACAACGTGACGTGGCTGTCGCAGCATCCGTCGTCGGAGGCGGTGGGTGCCCTCGGGCGGCTGGCCGACGACGACAAGGCGGCGGAAGCTGCGCTCGAGGCCATGGCCAACGTGACGCGCGCGGGTGGGACGCTCGCGGGGGGCGCGAGCGCCCTCGACGTGTACCTGGCGGCGTGGGTCGCGGTCGAACGGAACGCGGCATGGGGAACGGCGATGATGAAGCGCGCGCTTGGGGATCACGCGCGCATGAACGACGCTGCGTCGGCGATCACGCGCGGCTCACCGAAGGTCTTGGCGTTCGTGAACGATCTCGACGGGGCGCTGCGCAGCGGGTGTGACGTCGGGTGCGGGTCTGCGCTCGCGAGCGCGAAGGGCGATGACGCGCTGAAGCTCATCACGTCGCGGCTCGCCGACGACCGCACGCGCGAGGCGATGTGCGATGGGCTTGGATCGCTGGATTCGTCGAGGGAGGCGCGCGCCGTGTTCATGCGCGTGCCGGACTCGTCCCGCAACGCGCCGGGATGCCTGGGTGCGGCCGCGCGGATGGCCGCCCACGACGACGACGTGCTCGCCTGGCTCGCGAAGACGGCGGAGCCTGGCCTTCTTCGGGCGACTGGCGCGGCCGAGGCTCTGCCGTGTGACCGCACGGCGCAGCTTTGGTCGATGGCGCTCGCGTCCCGCGACCACAATGTCTACGGGGCGCTCGTCATCCCGCTCGGTGCGTCGGTGAAGCGATGCCCGAAGGCGCTCGACGGCATGCTGTCAGGCGCGATCGTGGGCGATGTCGACGGATCCGCCGCAGGCGGGACGTCGCGAACACCAAACGTTGACGCGCAGGCGCTGGCTGTCAGCGCGCTCGGGTCGAGCGACGGCAACATCGTCGACCTCGTGGCGACGTGCACCGCGCTCCCGAACGTGCAACGGGGCGCCGCGAACGCGCAAACCAAGGCTCGCGCCGAGGAAGTGCGCGCCCGGTGTAAGCGCTAACTGCTACAGCTACTTGCTCTGCAGCAAGTACGCGACGAGCAGGGCGAAGAGGACGAGGGACTCGATGAGCGCGAGGCCGATGAGCATCAGCGTCTGGATCTTCGGGGTGGCGCTCGGGTTGCGTGCCACGCCCTCGAGGGCTGACCCTGCCGCGCGGCCCTGACCGATGCCGCCGCCGAGGACGGCGAGGCCCATCGCGAGGCCCGCGCCGATGTACGCGCCCATCTTCTCCTCGCCTACGTTGCTCGCCGCGGCTGCCGCTGGCTGTGCGAACGCTACGAGGGGGACCAGCAAGGTGGCGAGGAACGCGCCTGCACCTGCTACTCTTTTGAGCGACATCGTCCGAGTCTCCTTCCAGGCTTCGTGTACGGCTGGGCGGTAGTTAGTGCGTTTCGATCGGCTTGGCTAGTGGGAATGCGTCTCGTCGGGGAGCTCTTGGTGCTCCGTCGCGAGCGAGATGTAGATGGCCGCGAGCACGGAAAAGACGAGCGTTTGCACGATTGCTACGAGCGTCCCCAGCATCATGATGGGGATCGGCACGAAGAGCATCACGAGGCCCAGGAAGAGGCCCAACAGCATGTGATCGACCGCCATGTTGACCATGAGACGAATCGACAGCGTGAGCGGCCGGATGCACGTCGACAGGACCTCGATACAGAAGACGAGGACGTTGATGGGCAGCGCGGCCCAGTGGATCCACGGGCCCGCGAGGTGCTTGAGGTAGCCCATGCCATTCTCTTTGAAGCCGTAGTAATTGAACATCACGAAGACGACGAGAGCGCAGCCCGCGGTGATGTTCCACGACGACGTGGGCGGCAGGAAGCCCGGGATGAGCCCCATGAAGTTCGAGAAGAAGATGAAGATGGCGCACGTGCCGACGAGGCCGAAGTAACGCTTCGCGTTCTCGGCCCCCATCATGTCCTTCATGAGGTTGTAGAAGTAGCCGACGAAGATCTCGAAGAACGTGCGGAGCGTGAGCGCTTCGTCCGGGATGACCGACTTGTCGTAGTCGATGACCTTGGTGCGGGCGCGGTAGGCGAGCCCGATGGCGAGGAGCACGACGAAGAGCGCAGCGACGAGCGACTCGAGGCTGTGGATGCCGACGGGCTTGCCCGCGATGGAGTGGCCAAAGATGCCCTCCATGTTCTGCTCAATCGCGGTGTGCCCGAAGAACCTCTCGAGCAGGAGCGTGAAGAAGGATGTGTGCTCAGGCATGGGGGCTCAGGAATCGCCTTTTTTGCAGACGAGGGCCGCGATGGCAACTCCTATCGGTAGGGCCGCATAGCCGAGCGCCAAGGGCCCCGCAGTCACGGCGTGGCGCGCGAGCAGGAGCCATACGACCCCAAAGAGCGCGAGCTGCTTGGGGACGAGAAAGAACCCAAGCCCCGCCCCCGACCCCCGCCCCGCCGCTGCCGAGAGGAGCACCACCAATATCGCGCGGAGGGCCCACAGGTTCACGAGCGCAATCCCTGCTCCCGCCGCTGCCGACATGGCTGCGTGGCCCCCGGATACCGCGAGCACGCCCGCATAGATGACGACGCCGCTCACGGCGACCGACACGAAGACGGCGCGTTCTAGGTTCACAGGCTGCGGGTGCTCATTCAAAGATTGAACGGGGATGCGCCGTCTCCTCGTCTCCCCGTTCAATTGGGAACGGCAGCTGCGCTGCCTTCCCAGCAAGAGTCAGTGCCCATGCCTTTGGCACGGTCACTTTTTCGTCTCTTCGTCGGCTTCGCGCTTGTAGGCTTCGACCTTGGCGTTCTTTTCGGCGGTTTGGAGGGCGCGGGCGTCGTCGGCTTCGGCTTCGACCTGGGCTTGTTTGGCGAGCTTGAAGAGGGCGCGGAAGCCCGTGTAAACGCCGATGAGCGTGCCCACGGCGGTGCCGTAGCCGTGGCCGCCGAGGGCGTGGCGGTCCACCCAGCGGCCGAGGAGGAAGCCGACGACGATCGACAGCACCAGCTCGAGCCCGATGTTTCCGTAGCGGTAGGCGGACTTCCACGAGGACTGCATGGGCTAGATCAGCGTCTTCGAGATCTTCTCGTCGCGATCGAGCAGCAGGCGCTCGAGCACAGGGCGCATGCGCAGCGTGGCGAGGGCGCGGTGCGAGATGCGGTTCTTCTCGGCCGTGTCGAGCTCTGCCAGCGTCTTCTGGCCGCCGGCCGCGACGAAGAGCGGATCATAGCCGAAGCCGCCCGTCCCTCGCGGTGAGCGCGTGACGAAGCCCTCGCAGCGGCCCTCGGACGTGAAGGGCTCGGCCGCGCCGTACGGGTCCACGAGCGCGAGCACGCATCGGAAGCGCGCGGGGAAGCTGCTCTCGCCGCGGGAGCCTGGGTCGGCCTTGCCGGGCGTGGGGGTCATCATGACGTCGCCGAGCTCCTCGAGGCGGGAGATGAGCGCTGCGTTGTTCTCCGAGTCGGTGGCGCGTTCGCTCGCGAAGCGCGCCGACCGGACCCCTGGAGCCCCGCCGAGAGCGTCGATCTCGAGGCCCGAATCGTCCGCGAGCGAGAGCGTCATCGTGGCCTCGGCGACGGCACGGGCCTTCTTGATAGCGTTCTCCTCGAACGTCGCGCCGTCCTCCACGAGCACGAGCTTGTCAGGCCCCGCGCCCATCTCGTCGAGCGTACGGAGCTCGACCGGAAGCCCCTCGAGAAGCGACCGAAGCTCCTCGAGCTTGCCCCGATTGCTCGTCGCCACGACGAGCGTATGCACGATGCGCCGACTCACGCGCGCGAGTATCGCACGAAAAAAGGGTTACTTGATGAGGAGGGCGTCGAGGTCGATGCCGGCCCCCTCAAGCGTGAGGCGCTGGACCTTGATCAGGGATTGGACGCCGATCAGCGCGAGGTCGATCATCGCGTCCACGGTCTTACGGGGGACGGGCTCGCCTTCGGCGGTGCCTTGCACCTCGACGATGCCCGCGCGCCCCGTCGCGACCACGTTGAGGTCGACCTCGGCGGTCGAGTCTTCGACGTAGCAGAGGTCGAGCAGGAGCGAGCCGTCCTTCATCGAGCCCACGCTCGTCGCGGCCACAGCGTCGCGCAGCACGCGCTGCTTGATCTTGCCGTTCTTCGTGAGCGCGGACACCGCGAGCGCGAGCGCGACGAACCCTCCCGTGATGGAGGCGGTGCGTGTGCCGCCGTCAGCCTCGAGGACGTCGCAGTCGAGCGTCAGCGTCCGCTCGCCGAGCTTGTCGAGATCGACCGCAGCGCGCAGCGCCCGCCCCACGAGCCGTTGGATCTCCATCGTGCGGCCGCTCGGCGCCTTGCCGCGCCCATCGCGCTGCTCGCGCTTCGTCGGGTTCGAGCGCGGATGCATCTGGTACTCGGCCGTGATCCACCCTTTGCCCTTGCCCTCGAGGAATGGCGGGACGCGGTCCTCGATGGACGCGACGCAGAGCACGATGGTCTGCCCCGCACGATAAAGGACCGACCCCTCCGACATCTTGTGAAAGCCGCAGACCATCTCGACCGGCCGATGCGCATCAAGCGCGCGAGCATCAGGGCGCATGGGCTGACGATCTAACACGCAACTCACGCCGCGTGGGATCGATGAGCAGAGATGATTGAACAGACGTACTTGCGACTCATGAAGTTACGCACGGGGCTCCTCGTCAACTTCCGCGAGACGCTCCTCAAGCGTGGGCTGCGTCACAAGACCGACCGCCACAAACGAAGCCCCGACCTCGTCGATGACCGGGAGGTGGAGGCGCTACTCCGTCACCATCACATCGGAGGGCCCCATCGTGCGGTAGTTCTGATCGATGTAGTCCACGAGCTCATCGAACCACGTGTCGAACAGCGCCCCGTCGGGCCGGGGCGAGTCGATGTAGAACCCTCCCTGAATGCACTCGGGCTGCCCTTGCTCGGTGCCCGCGGGAGGTATGCCTCCATCGGGCGTGGGCGGCGCGGTGCCCTCGCGGCATCGGCCGTCCACGTACACAGCGATGAACTTCGGGAGCCGGCTGATGTACGACTGCGTGCCGTCGTTCATGAAGTTATTGGCGATGAGCTGGAGCGCCTCGAGGTCCTGCGGGTTCTGCCCGTAGCCGTGAAGGACGTACACGACGGGGTACCGAACGTTGCGCGCTTGGTTGTCCGCGTTCGCGTACCCGGGTGGTAGCGTGAGGAAGAACGGCCCGGTGCGGCCCGACTTCGGCCCGGTGAAGAGCCCACCACAGTTGTTCGTGACGGAGAGCTCGCAGCACTGCGCGTCCCCCGCGTCGTCCGAGAACGTCGAGGGCGGACACAGGACGTTCTGTGAGTACGTCTCGGGGTTCGCCTTCGTCGGGTTCGTGAGATCGCGGTCCGCGTCGGGCCACTGTTGCGAGACGTAATAGAACCCCGCCTCGATGCGGAAGAGGATCTGCGCTCCCGTGCCGACATGCATGCCGTCGCCCTGTAGGATCTGCTCGGGCGTCGCGTCGACCGTGCCGTACCGGAGCGAGGGAGCCGCGGCCAGGTCCGCCCACCGCGTCTGCGACGCGACGAACGCATCGGGCATCGTCGGATCCTGCCCTGGGATGAGCCCGAAGTTATTGTAGAACGCGACGGGCGAGATGGCGTGCCCGTCACTCGTACGCCGCGTCGAGATCGCCCCCGAGAGGTGCGTGGCAACGGCTCCGAAGTTGAAGAGATCGCGCACGCCCCCGTCGCTCCATATCGAGAGCTGGCCCACGTCGTAGTCGGTGTACGCGCCGGTCTCCGTCGTCGACCACCCGCGCAAGATGCTGTGCGGGTCGATGGCATAGAAGTTCTGAAGGCCGCTCGCCATCGTGAAGACGCCGTCGCCCTCCCCGAAGTCGTACGGCGAGCTCTGCGTCCCTTGCACGCCATCGAGGCCGTAGTCGAGGAACGGCTCGCCCATCTCGTAGCGGTGATCGCCCTCGGTCCCCGTTGGGTTGATGTACGGATCGTAGTCGTCGCCGTTCGGGTCGGGGTTATTGACCGCGTCGTACCCTGGCTCGTTCACATCGAGCAGGCCGTCCGTACCGGTGTCGGTCCACGGCTCGTGCCCGCTGCGGATCACGGGCTCGTTCTCGTCACGCACGCCGTTCTTGTTGAGGTCCACCGCGAGCGCCAAGCTGAGCGGGTACGCCTGCGACGGCGACGGCGGCAAGAACGTGTTCTCGTAGGGGCTCGCCGCGTTGTTGTTCGCGCTGCCGATTTGGTTCCCGTCGCAGATGCTGATGACCTGCTGGCTCCCATCGGGGTTGTACTCGGCGTTGTAGTAGCCGCTCGGCACGATGAACGTGTGGTTCGAGTCGCAACGGCTCATCGCGCACTGCGTCTGGATGGCCTGCTCCTGGGTGTAGTTGGGATCGGTGCTGATGGGCGACAACGTGACCGCGCAGTTGGTGCCCATGGGCAACATCGACGTGTCCCCCGTCACCCACGGATCGGTGCTCACGGGCCCGCGCGCGAAGAAGGGAATGGCAGGGTCGCTCGCCTCGGCGTTCGGGTTGTTCCTCTGCAAGGCGAGGTCGGTGAAGATCTGCTCGTACTCCTGCCTCGGGAAGGTCCCGCCGTTGCCCGCGCCCGCTTCGTACCACCAGTGGTTGAAGTCCTCGGTGTGCGCATAGGTATCGGTCATCGGATACGCGCTCGGCCCGGGGATCGTGCAGGTCGGGTTCGATGCGGGGCAGAAGCCTCCGAGCGCGTACTGCTCGACGAACCACGAGAGCCAGCTCCAGTCGCTCGGCCCGCCCATCGGGGCAATCGCGTCGAGCTGATCGTGGTGCTTGAAGCCGAACGTGGCCGCGCCGCCTGCGCCCATCGAGAACCCAATGACGGCCCTGTGCGTCAAGTGCCTGGCCCGCGTCACTGTCCCCGCGTCCGAGCGAATGGCGGCCTGGTAAGTACCAAACCACGGCGACGAGAAGAGCAACGCGTAGTTGCCATCGGGCGTCGACACGATGCGTGGGCTCGCGACGCTGATGGGCCTCGGCGTCTGCGCCTTGGGATTCGAGAAGAGCACCTCGAGATGCCTCATCCTCGCGGCGGTCGGAAAGTCCGCAGGGTTGATCGGGATGGCGAAGTCGATCTCCCTGCGGAGCGGCGTCACCGTCGAGAGCTGCGACGTCGGCACGTACGACACAGCAGGCGAGAGCGGCACGTACGGCGCCGGCGTTCCAGGGAACTGCGCGTTCATCGCGGCCGTCATGTCGTTCGCGCAAGCCATCGTCACGTTGAACGTGGGCAACCCGAGCCAGTCGGTGCGCGCGTACGCCCCCGAATCGGCGCCGATCGACGCGTTCGTGAGGGTCCCCTGCCCGGAGAACGTCGTCGACATCCCGGAGAGCGTCCCCTGCGACGTGTCCGTGGACGCGCACGCGGGCAGCGCGGGGTTCTTCACGTCGACGAGGATCGTCCCCATCGCGGTCGACCCATCCGCGTTCTTGTGAGGCAACCCGCTCGGGTCGAGCATGGTCGCCGTGAGCGTGGCCTTACCAATCGCGCCCCCGAGAATCGAAAACCCATACGAGGCATGCCTCAAGTCAATCTGCGCCGTCAGCGGTGCCACGACGAACGCCGGGTTGTCTGACGTGAAGACCACGCTCGACGGCAAGCACACGTCGGGATTCACGAGCAACGTGGCCGGCCTCGTCGCGCCAGGTGCAACGACGAGGTTGGGCGGGTCGAACGTCAGCAAGTACGCAGTAATCGACTCGGGATCACAGGCCTGCTCCCCCGGCAAAGGCTGCGGCCCCGCATAGGGCGCTGGAGGAGCCGAGCTACACTGCGCGGCAAGCGCAAAAACCACGAACAAGTATCTCTTCACCCCCCAAACATACCCCGAAAACGCCAAAGAAGATTGAAGGGCAGGCGCCTCCCGTCTCCCCGTTCTCTCGTCTTTTTTGAAGCCTGTCAGTGTGTGAGCTGGGGAAAGATTGGCGTCGGGTGGGCAGGTCGTTCGAGCGTTTGGAGCGCGCTCAGCGTGACGATGCCGTGGTGCATGTCGGAGACGATGCCCCCCGACGAGCGGGAGAACGCGCCGCTGTAGCGTCCCGTGACGCGCACCTTGCTGTGGGCGACGGGCAGCGGAAAGGGAATGGGTACGGCCCACAGCTCGTCGTCGACGAGCTTGTAGGGTGGCGCGCTGAGCTTGCCGTACTTGAGATACGCCTCGTAGAGGTTCGCGAAGTTCGACGCGAACCCCATCACGCGGATGGTCACGGTGGGGTCGCCTTCGTCGGCGATGGTGAACGACGGGATGTCCGTCACGCGCCCATCGGGATCGCCTTGCCCCGTGTGGTGGAGCGCGCACTTCGGCGCGTGGGCGAAGTTCGTCTCGACGACGACGCCCACGATCGTGATGGCGCTTTGCAGGTCCGCCTGGTGGAACGGGTCATGGAGCGTGTGGATGGCGCCGTACACGGTGAAGGCGTCGCCGATCTTGATGGGCGTCGTCGGCAGCGTCGGCGGGACCGGCAACGCCACCTCGCGCCCAGACCAAGCCGGCGACGGCTGGTACACGCTCTCCACGCACGATCCGCCCGATGACGCAGAGGCGACGGGCTGCGTGCTCGATGTCGTGGGCGCCGTCGGCGCGACGTGCGTGGATGCATCGCCGCACGCGGCGACGCAAAAGAGCGTGATGCTTCCCCAGGACTCAGCACGGCCCATGGAGCTCACGCTATCATGCGCCCATGAGGTCCTTGGGACTCTTCACGTTGACGCTCTTGCTCGCCCTGCCCGTGAGCGCGGTCGCGCAGCCCACCGAGCACGACGACGCATGCATGCATTTCACGCTCGTGAAGGAGGCCGACGCGCTCGTCACGACGAACCCGAACGACGCCATCGTGAAATACCAGGCCGCGTGGGACAGCGCCCCTTCCGCGCACACCATCGCGTCGAAGCTCGCCGCCGCCTACGAGAAGCAGGAGGACTGGGCGAAGGTCGACGCCGTGCTCGCCGGCGCCTGCAAGGTGGCGCCAGGCTTCGCGAGCTATTTCCGTCGGCGGGGCATTGCGCGCCTCGAGCTCGCATTGCACGGCAACGGGAGCTTCGACGACGCGCGGAAGATGTTCGACGAGGCCGTTCGCCTCGATCCCAACGACGCCGAAGCCCAGAGCAAGATCGGCGAGCTCCTCGAGCGCCAGGGCGACGACGCAGGCGCGCTCGCGCGCTACACCACGGCGGCGAAGCTCGCCCCGACGAAGGTCGCGCTCTTCGTGCCACTCGCTGCCCTTTACCTCCGCCTCGACTACGCCGAACGCGCCGCGCAGGTCGCCGACGTGGGGTTGTCTTTTGGAGGAGACACCCAAGTCCGTTTCGCGCTCCTCCACACTTGGGCGCTCGCGCTCGACGAGAAGCACGACGCCCACGCCATCGAGAAGTACGAGCAGGCGTACGCGGCATGCGGCGACTGCACGGCTCCGGGGCAAGCCGTCATCCGCTACGATCTCGGCGCGGCGTACGCCAATGCCAAGCCGCCGCGTAAGAACGAAGCCATCTCCATGCTGCAGAGCTTCATCAAACGCATCTGCAAGGGCGGCGCTGCTGCCCGCTACGCCGACCCATGCAGCAGCGCGACGGACCTCCTCCACCGCGTCACGCAGTAACGCAAGGTGTGCTAAGCGCAGCTGGCCGTGGTCGACCTCGCAGCTGAAATCCGACGCCGGAAGACGTTCGCGATCATCTCGCACCCGGACGCCGGCAAGACGACACTGACGGAGAAGCTCCTGCTCTACGGAGGAGCCATCCAGCTCGCGGGGGCTGTGAAGGCGAAACGTGGGAAGGCGGGCGCGGTCTCCGACTGGATGGAGATGGAACGCGAGCGCGGCATCTCCATCACGACGAGCGTGATGCAGTTTCCGTATCACGGCCTCCAGATGAACCTCCTCGACACGCCGGGCCACGCCGACTTCAGCGAGGACACGTACCGGACGCTTCACGCCGTCGACGGCGCGGTCATGCTCCTCGACTGCGCCAAGGGCGTCGAGCCGCAGACGAAGAAGCTCTTCCGCGTCTGCAAGCACAGGAAGATGCCCATCTTCACGTTCGTCAACAAGATGGACCGCCCAGGTCGCGAGCCCTTCGAGCTCATCGGGGAGGTCGAAGAGGTCCTCGGCATCGGCGTCTACCCCGTCACCTGGCCCGCGTACGACGGCAGCCACCGCTTCCGCGGCGTCTACCACCGGCACACGAAGAAGGTGCATCTCTTCGAGGCGTCACGCGCCACGTCGAGCGCGGCCATGGGCGCGGAGATCGCCGAGGCCAAGATGCTCGAGCTGGGCGATCCCAAGCTGAAAGAAGAGCTCGGTGACGGCTACACGCGCCTGAAAGACGAGGTCGACCTCCTCGATCAAGCCGGCGACGCCTTCGACGAAGCGCGCTTCCACTCGGGTGACGTCTCGCCGATGTTCTTCGGGAGCGCGATCAACAACTTCGGCCTCCAGGCCTTCCTCGACACGTTCTGCGAGAAGATGCCCCCGCCCCTGCCCCGCGCGTCGACGAAGGGCCCCATCGCTCCCGAGAGCGACGTCTTCTCCGCGTTCGTCTTCAAGATCCAAGCGAACATGAACAAGGCCCACCGCGACCGCGTGGCCTTCATGCGCGTGTGCTCGGGCCGCTTCGACCGCGGCATGAAGGTGAAGATCGTCCGCACGCAAAAGGAGACCCGCCTCGCGAACCCGACGACGTTCCTCGCGCAAGAGCGCAGCATCGTCGAGGAGGGTTACGCCGGCGACGTGCTCGGCGTGTACGACCCTGGCATCTTCGAAATCGGCGACACGGTCATCACTCCCGGCACCACGGACTTCGCGTTCGAGGAGATCCCGAGCTTTGCCCCCGAGCACTTCGTCCGCGCCGCGATGATGGACCCTATGCGCCGAAAGCAGCTGAAGACCGGCCTCGACCAGCTCGCCCAGGAAGGCACCATCCAGCTCTATCGCCCCGCCGAGGGTCTCTCGGGCGACGTCATGCTCGGGGCCGTCGGCCGCCTGCAGCTCGAGGTCGTGAAGTTCCGCCTCAAGAACGAGTACGACGTCGACGTCCGCCTCGAGCCGATGCAGGTGGAGTTCGCGCGGTGGATCTCCCGCGAGGACGGCAAGCCCCTCGAGCCGACCGAGCTCCGCGCGTTCGACCGCGAGCGCGTGGGCATCCCGGCGGTGGATGTGAAGGGCCGCCCGGTCGTCCTCTTCGCCGGCGAGTGGCAATCGAACAGCGCCAAACGCACCTTCAAGGGCCTCCGCTACACTGAGACGTTCGGATAGCCGGCGACCGATGCGACCCGCGACGGTTTGTAGTATGTCGGGGACATGACTCGTTGGCTTGGGCTCCTTCTCGGGTTGATGCTCTGTCTCTCGGCGTCAGCGTGCTACGCGCCGCTCGACGTCGCCTCCTACGTCGACGTCAGCGAGATCGGCGGCCAGTGGTACGAAATCGCGCACCTCCCGCGGACGACGCAGGCAGGCTGCTCGGGCACGACCGCGACGTACCTCCCGATGGCACAGGACGGCCACTTCTCGGTCACCCACCAGTGCACGCTGAACGACGGCTCCCTCCTCACGTCGAACGCGACGCTCTACGTCCTCGACACGACGACGAACGCCAAGCTCGGCATCGACCTCGGCGGCTTCATCGGCGACTACTGGATCCTCGCGGTCGCGCCCGATTACCACTACATGGTCGTCGGCCACCCCTCACGCCAGTACTTGTGGATCCTCGCGCGCGACAAGCAGATGACCCAAGCCGACCTCGACACCATCCTCACGAACGCCAAAGCCCAAGGCTTCGACACGTCGGCCATGGAGTACACGAACCAAGACGGCGGCCCAGCCACGGTCTCGACGTCCGGCTGCAACGCAAGCCCGGCGAAGACGGGCAAGGGCATCGCCCTCGGCCTCGGCGCGCTCGCGCTCGTCGCGCTCCTTCGCCGCCGTCGCAACGTCCGCCGCTAGAGCGCGCTAGTCCCGCCAGAGGGCGATGCCGCCGAGCAGCCCCGCCACGTTGTCGGTGACGGTGACGTTCGTCGGGAGCTTGATCGTGAGCTTCTTGGCATTGCCGCCGCCGAGATAAAGGTGTGTCGGGTTGAAGATGGGCTGCACCTGGTCGAGCACGTGCGCGACGCGCTTGTTCCACCGCTTCTTGCCGATCTTCTTGAGCGCCTTCTGACCGATGAACTCTTCGTACGTCTTGCCCTTGTGAAACGGGTGATGGGCAAGCTCGATGTTGGGGACGTAGCGCCCGTCGACGTAGATGGCGCAGCCCATTCCGGTGCCGAGCGTGATCACCATCTCGGTGCCGCGGCCCGTGATGACGCCGAACCCTTGCACGCCAGCGTCGTTGAGCGCGCGCGCCGGCTTCTTGAGGCGCTTCGAGAGCTCGTTCGCGAGCGGGTATCCTCGCCACGTCGGGTGGAGGTTCGGCGCGCTCATCGTCATGCCGTTCACCACGACCCCAGGGAACCCGACCGAGATCCGATCGAACGCTCCGAGCGGCGCGACCAGCTTGACGAGCGCAGCAATCACGGCCGGCGGCGTGGCTGGCCGTGGCGTCTCGACGCGCACCCGCTCGTGAAGCAGCTTGCCCTTCGGGTCGAGGACGGTTGCCTTGAGGCCCGTGCCGCCGATGTCGATCGCGAGTGTCCGGACGCTCTTCTGCATGCCGTGTACGATACCCTAACCGCCGTCCTTGCAGGCATCCCCGGGAAAGTCCTGGCCGATGATGAAGTCCGCGCACGTGGCGAACGCGGTCGCACACACCGTGCCGCCCTCGTTCGAGGTGACGCTCGCGTCGTTCTTCGGCAAACAATCGTGGTCGATCTCCCCGATGATCGCGTCGCTCAAGAGGGATGCCGAGTACCCGGCGCTGGGTTCCGTCACGAACGCCGTCGAGCAGCTCGGTACCGCGGCCGGGTAGCACGCATGGCAGTAGTCGCTCGTGAGCGCCGCCATCACGGTGCTCCGATGACCCCTGCCAGCGCCTCACGCGTGAAGTTGCGCACGCCGTCGCCAACATGCACGTCATCCTCGATGCGCACACCTCCGAGCGGCGCGAGCGCACGGGCGAGCGCCCAGTCGATGTGCCGGGCGAGCGGCCCCTCTCGCAGCGGCGCGAGCAAGCTCTCGATGAAGTACACGCCAGGCTCGATGGTGAAGACCTGCCCGTCTTCGATGACCGACGTATTGCGAAGAAACGGATTGTCCGCCCGCGGCTTCATCACCGCACACCCGACGTCGTGCGTCTGGAGCCCGAGCGAATGCCCGAGCCCGTGCGGGTAGAACACGCGGCTGATCCCTCGCGCGTCGATGGCCTCGTCGGACATCTCGCGGACGAGCCCAACCTCGCGCAAGATCGCGCTCGTCTTCTGGTGCGACAGATCGTGCAGCGCCTCGTACCGCTGCCCGACGCGAATGGCCGCGCAGAGCCGCTGCTGCATCGACTCGACCGCACTGACCAGCGCCACGAACGTCTCGACGGCCGCCCCACCACCGCGAACCCACGTGCGCGTGATGTCCGAGCAGTAGCCGAGCACCGTCGCCCCCGCGTCGACGAGCAGCGACGGCGCGCCGCTCGCGTCCTTTCGATAGGTGACGTGATGGAGCGTCGCCGCGTTCTTCCCGGAGGCGACGATGTTCTTGTAAGGCGTCTCGGGATCGTCTTGCCGCGTCGCCTCGAGAAACAAGAGATGGAGCGAGAGCTCGTTCGTTTCACCGCCCATGAACGCGTGACGCACCGCCTCGTGCCCGCGCGCCGCCACGCGGTTGGCTTCGGCGATGCACTCCACTTCGTAGGGCGTCTTGCGCGTCCGCAGCGCATCGAGGTCCGCCATCAACGACGCGTTCATCGGAAGCCCGAAGCTTCGATCCTCGCGCTCGCCCACGAACGCGATGCGCTTGCCCGCTGGCAAGTGCGTCTTCACGTCGCTCCACGCATCGACGGACACCACCTCGAACGACTCGAGCTGAAACGCCGAGGCGAGCGCCGGCCTCGTCTCCCAAAAGCTCGAGACGCGCGGCCGAAAGAGCTTCGGGCGCTCGTTCGGTAGGGCGAGCAAGTAACAGTCGGGCTCGGCGAGTGCGAGCCAGTGCTGGAAGTGCGGCGTGACGCGCAGCGGCCAGTCCTGATCATCGAACCGAGTCTTCGCGACGAGCGCCCCCGCGTGAACGAGCGCCCCGTCGAGCCCTACGCGCTCGAGCGCCGCTGCGTACCCCCCGCGTACGTGCTCGACATGCGCCGCATGACTATCGACCATCGCGCGAGTCTCAGTCCGCGTACTTGACGCTACAACCGTAGGCTGGGGTCTCGGCCTTTCCCACGGGCCGACCCGCAACGACGTCCGCGAGCGCCGCCTGCACGTAGTTCACGAACGGCGCCCCAAGATCCGTATCGCCGTCGGGCGCGTTGTCGATCGCGCCGCGATAGACGAGCGTTCCCTTGGGGTCGATGACGTACATATGCGGCGTGTGACTCGCGCCGTACGCATGGCCCACCTTGCCGTCCTCGTCGAGCAGCACGGGATTCTCCATCGCGTACTTCGTGATCCCAAACTTGGTCGCCTCGGCACCATTGCCTTGCTTGCCCTTCGCGCCCGAGTTGATCGACAGCCACACGATGCCTTCCTTCTGCTCGCGCACCGCCATGTCCTTGAGGGGCCCAAGCTCGTGGTTGCGCTTCACGAACGGACACTTCGGATTGAACCACTCGAGCACGACCGTCTTCCCTTTGAACTGGGAAAGCGACACCGTATTTCCAGCGACATCGGGAAGCGAGAAGTCCGGCGCGAGCTTTCCGAGCTCCGCGGTCGTCGGTCGAGCTTCCGTCGGCGTGGCAGTCGCCGACCCAGCAGTGGGCGTCGGGCTCGTGGGTGTGGGATTGGGCGGCGTGCTCGACGTCGTGCACGCAACGAGGATCAGCGTCGAAAGGACGAATCGCATGCGCCAAGCTTAGGAAAAGCGCTCGCGATGTGCAAAGGCCCACGCCAAGAACGCTGGATTGACTCGGCTTCTCCTTCCGCGTCATCGTCACGCATGCGCATGAGCGTCTTCGTTGTCAGCATCACGAGCGTCGCCGCGCTCGCGTGCAACGACACACAAACGTCGTGCGTTGGCTGCCTCGATGACGCCCCGAGGATCTGCAATTCATCGTGCCTCACACGCATCGCCACGGACGATGGCGGCTCCGCCGAGTGCGAGTGTGTCGCGGGTGAGTGCGGAGTCAACACGGTCACATACACCCTCGTCTGTGACGATGAGTTCTGTCAGTGCGCGGCGACCGGCATCATCGGCAACGCCGGTGGCTCGTTCGCATCACCACCCAACGTCTGCGAGAGCGACGTGTCGGTGATCGCGGGCCTCTTCAACACACGCTGCACCTTCCCCCCGCAATAGACAAAAAGCACGAGGGCGGACACCGGTTGCCCGGGCCGCCCTTCGTGGAAGTTGCTTTGCTGCGTGGGAACGGGCCGCTCGGCCCCATTTCGAGGCGGCTCCTTGCCGCCGACTCACGCGCCACTCGCAGTCAGGTCGCTTCTCCCGCTTCCGGAGCTTCGATCCTTAGACTGCGCGTCATCGGTTGGCAGTGATGTCCTTCGCAATCGACCCCGCGTGATTCGCGTCACGAGGGTCGCGGAGGATCGGCGTGGTAGTTAGCCAACGCCAGCTTCGGTACGACGGTCCGTGATGCGCGCTTTGTCTCCCCGTGAATCGACCTTGCGATCGACCCCATCGACCGAACCCGTGCTCTTTTTACGAACCCGGGCTCCCGTTGGAGACGCACCTTTCGATGCTTTTGCACGCTGACCCTCCGCGCGTTGTTGCCGCTGAGAGAGCCTTCACCACGAAATCCACCGACCTCTGACATCCCCTGTCGCCTACAGGCACCCTCGCGCGGCACCATCCGCCGAGAGCTTGTCGCGCATGTCGTTTTCACGAGCGTGCCCGACTTACGCCGCCGATCTCGCGACCGACGACTCGTCCAACGAATGCTTGCGCACCCGCTAGAAGCTCCGACCCCGTCGCCTTTCAACGACGTTTTCGGAGAAGACCTGCATGGCCAGAGCCGCTCTTACCCCACCCCAGTGAAGGGATGATGCAGCCTCGACTCGGAATGCCTTCCACCGTATCGACTGATTGCCTGCTTGCGCCTGCAATCCGAAATGCCGTGAATTCGTAGTTGAACACGTCGGCACTCCGCACACCTCTTCGTCGGGGCTTTGGCCATGGACCGCGTCAGGCGGTTTGCCACGGAGGCCTTCGACTAGCGTGCAGCTTGCGAGCCTCGTCTTGCGACGTCGCTCGGTCTACACGCGTGATGCATACGATCGGTTTCTGCCATCTACTGCTTCAATCTCGAGCACCCGTGCCTCGTTCGGTCTCGACGAGATCGCGTCTCGCGCCCACGGATTCTTTACGGATTCCGTGTTCGCTGCATGTCCTGGAGGAGTTGCCTCCCATCGGAGCACACAATCAAGCACTCAGCGTTTTCACGACGCTGAAGTGGCTCTGGTGGATTGGCGCCTTGGTGTTTGCTTCTCACCCGAACGTGGAGGCGTTTTCTTCCTCCTCGCTCGTCGTCAATCGAACCAGTGACACGCCTGTCGCGCCGCTCGGATGCACCGGCTTGCGAATCCCTTCGCATTGGCCCACACACCCTCACGACGCCAAGACCGCTTCGTAGCAAGACCCGTGAAGATCTCACCAACATGCGACCCGGCGCGCCTTCCATCGAAAAGTGCATTTCTTCAGTTGATGCCTTGCGACACCAACCGCGCGCAACGTTGGACTTGGTCCCCCATTACGCGAGCTTGCTCGACGCTGGTGGTTTTGCCGCCACCAGGCCTTGCACTACGCCCCTTCACCGCGACGATGCCATGCTGCTTTTTGCAAACACGGTTGTCTCGATTAGGCCCCCGTTCACGCCCGCGAATCTTTTTGATGCGGACGCTTCTTTGGACCAGACGCTGCCTCTCGACTTCTGCAACGAGTTTTCAATTACGACACACGAGCACATAACCGCGAGCGCTGCCCTCACCCAGCGTAGGGGACTGCCCTACGACCGTTGCCACGCACGACTGCGCTTTTAACGCTGCCCTCACCATCCTCTTTTTGATGCAAAGATGGCTTGAGCTCGATGCGCCGCAGCGAGCTGCGCGAATTCCCCGACACCCGGGCTCGAGACCCGGACCCCGAAGGCCCGTGAGCCTTCACCCCCACGAGCGACACCTTTCGGTGGACCCGCAGGACATGGGAAACGCGCAGGCCGAAAGAGCGGAGCAAAGGTAAACCGAATTTCCCTCGCGAGAAAAACGGACCCAGGGAAGCTTACGCTTCGCGGTCCCTCCTCGATTGCTCTTTCGAACCCCTCCTGTCACTGGCGATGCGTGCGAGACGGGATGGAGGCCCGTTCGCGTGCTTGTACACGTCCGCATCACCCGCCGAGGCCTTCGTTCCGATCGTGCTCCCGCGAAGGACCACGCCATTCCGAAAACCGAGGGGCTTTTCACCGTGGGAATCGAATGACGGAAGGGATCACTCCCTGAGACATTCGACAGGTCCTCCCCACTACGCGACCGTGATTCCGGTTTTGCAGTGAAGAGAGGCCGCGCCTTTTGTTCCGAAGATCGATGCCTGGAGCTGACGGCTTCAAGCAAGGATTGCTTCGGCTCGGCTGGTTGAACTGGCTCGATGTTTTACTTTCGGGCCACCCAGCCGCAGCGCCCTGACGGCTTCTACGACTTGTCCGCTCGTGGCACTGACGTACCGCGAACTTCGAGAGGCGTTATGCCAAGACACGCGAAGTCGATCAACAAAAAAATCACGATCAAATCACTTTTTTTCTCCACCACTTCGTCCACAAGGTTCTCCGCAGGTTGTCCACATGTCGACCGAAGGGCTTGTTTTGGCGGTGATCATCACGCGACGCTGTGGAGACAAATGATGTTCATTTGAATTGTTCGTTTGAACCGCAGCAACAAGAAGTGTTTGATTGTGCTCGCGCGTGCTGGGCGTACGATGCTGCCATGAGTCGGTTTCGTGAAGCTCGTGTGGCACTTTTGCTTCTCCTCGCGGCCTGCGGCGGAGGAAAAGAACCGAACGAGCCGACGGGGGATCAAACCGCTCAGCGCGACGCGGCAGCGCTCGTCGCGCCAGTGGATGCAAGCGGCACCGCGAATGTGCCAAACATGCAAACCGATGCCGCCGTCGCGCAAACGGTGGAAGCGGGTAGCTCAGACGATGTGGATAAGTCGGTGTCCGTTTGCGGGGACGAGGCCATTCCGATCGAAAAGCTGGTCCGCAAGAAGACAAAAGAGTGTTGGTCGGCGGCCGCAACCAAGAACCCATCGCTCGATGGACACGTCCGTGTGACCTTCGTCATCGACCCGCACGGCAAGATCGCGAAGACCGATATCGCGCAAGCCAAGGCACTCGGCCCCGACACGACCACTTGCATCACTGCGGCAATCAACGCCTACAAGCTGGACGGGACGAAGTGCGCGGGCAAAACCGTCGGGTTCGAGATGGCTTTCGGCCGCGCCGCACACGACGCGCCATGACGAAGGGGCCTCCGAGTCAGCGCGCGCGGGCTGTTTTCGCCGAATGGATGGCGAAGACCGGAGACGTGAGCATCGCAGCCGAGCGTGCGGGCATCTCGGAGCGCACCGGACGACGGTGGAAGAACGACGCGGTGGGGCAAACGGTGCCCGGCGCTGCGGCACCCGCGATGAACACCGAGCCGACGAAGTTCGTCGGACGCAAGGCCGCCCTCATTGGGCTGCGGAAGATGCTCTCCGAAGGGGCCAGGCTCGTGACCGTGCTCGGGCCGGCTGGAATCGGAAAGACACGGCTTACGCTGCGATACGCGGACCTGCACGCGAACGCGTACAGCGGCGTGCTTTTTTGCGATGTGTCGGTGGCAAAGACGGCGGAGGCGGTATGCGCTGCGGTCGCCGGCACGCTGGGAATGACCCCGCCGTCTCGTGCGACCGACGCGGAGCGAGCCGAACAGATCGGTCACGCGCTGGCCAATCGCGGCGCCGTGCTTCTCGTCCTCGACAACTTCGAGCAGGCCGTCGCGGCGGCACCTTCCACCGTGGCGGTCTGGACGTCGATCGCCCGGCGCGCTCATGTGCTTGTGACCTCGCGGGTCCAGTTGCGTGTGCTTGGGGAGGCCTGTTTCTGGTTGGACGCTCTCGA
>Ga0302326_10002311_pt1 | contig 46673 bp, 39 predicted proteins | sample Palsa_T0_3_FD_202264 | JGI IMG/M metagenome (GOLD analysis project Ga0302326, IMG submission 202264) | Peat permafrost microbial communities from Stordalen Mire near Abisko, Sweden - Palsa_T0_3 | ecosystem: Environmental > Terrestrial > Soil > Palsa > Peat permafrost | place: Sweden: Abisko... | reverse complement strand
GGGAGACGTCGTAGCCGGGAACCAACCGCTGGATCTCATCGAGAATCGCCGTCGGATCGAAGGGACTCAACTTCGGCTCAAGCCCGTGCGCCTCCAACCACACCGCATGGCGATCGGCCTCGCCCGACTGCGCTCCGCGCGACTGCCCCATGTCGGCGCAGGTTCCGCCGCCGAAAGGCACGAGCTTGCGCACGTCGAAGCCCATGGCATCGGCGATGCGCACGATCATCTCAAAATCGGTTTTTGTGCCCGTAACTTCGCCCGCCTTCTTTACCAGTTGCAGGTCGCCACAAGTATTGGTGAACGTGCCCGTTTTCTCATACGCGTTGGCGGCGGGTAATACCACGTCGGCGATCACAGCAGTTTCAGTCAGGAACATGTCCTGCACCACGACGAAACTCTTCGAGAACATGAATGGATCGATGTTCAAACGGCCAACCGGATTCGAGCCGACCACATAAAGCGCTTTCAATTTCCCGGCTCTGCCGGCATCGACCATCCCGGCCTGGTCAAGCCCCGCGGCCTGCGGAACATCTCCCCACTCCTCATGAAATTGGCTGTTGCCAACGGTTGGGTAATATCCCGGGAGCAAATCAGGATATAAACCCATGTCGGCCGCGCCACGGGAGTTTGCATAATCCGCCAGGCAAATAAACTTTGCGCCGGAAATTCCTGACCCAAACTTCACAAGCTCCGCAAGATCGTTTCCGCGGACTTCAGAACCGAAAATAATTATGAGATTCTGCTCGCCCCGCGGCTTGTCGCGTAGCGCGATCCATGCATCCTTGCTCGTGGATGAATTGGCGAGCGCATCCGCGGCCACGTCGTCGCCCGCAAGGAATGCGGCAACTAGCCCTTCCATTCCGGCGGAAATCTGTACGAAGCTCGTCGCCTGCCGTCGCAATTTAATCGGTGCGGAATTAATCACGTAGAGCCGCGCTTGGTGCAGTCGAACGTTGTTACGAATCTGCCACGCCAGTAACGGATGCTGCTCTGTCGGATCATTGCCGATCAGCAGAATCGCCGGCGCGGTATAAACGTCGGCCATACTCGCCGTGGCATCGGCCTTGCCGCGAAGCGCAGCTGCGAAAGCAGGGAAATCGGCAGTGCGATGGTGATCCACGTTGTTCGTCTTCAGCACGACACGCGCAAACTTCGAGAGCAAATAGGCTTCTTCGTTCGTGGTGCGCGTCGAGCCGACCACCCCAATTGCCGCCCCACCATCGCGGTCGCGAACCTCTGCAAACTTTTTCCCGATCAGAGCAAACGCTTCTTCCCATGTAGCCGGAGTCAGCTTGCCCTCTTTGCGAATCAAGGGCCTGGTGAGGCGGTCTTCATGATTCGCAAAATCGAACGCGTAGCGTCCCTTGATGCAAAGGAAGTCGCCGTTCGTGCCGCTCTTATCCCGATTGTCGCCGCGGACAATTTCCATGCCAGTGTCGGCGCGGCGCACGCCCAGCGTGGTCTTGCAGCCGTCGCCGCAGTGGGTGCAGATTGTGCCCACGTGCTTCATCTCCCACGGACGCGTCTTGTAGCGGTACGCACCGGAGGTCAGCGCGCCCACCGGGCAAATGTCGATGCACATCCCGCACTCTTCGCACTCCAGATGATCTTCTTTATTCGGCGCGATGATCGAACTTACGGCGCGGTGCTGCACGCCCAAAGCCCAAACGTCCATGCCCTCGCCGCAGACGCGCACGCAGCGGTAGCACAGGATGCAGCGAGGTCGGTCGAAAAACACCACCGGCGACCACTGCAGCTCATCTTTATGATTCTTCGCCTCCATGAACTTCGATTCCGCCGCGCCGTAGGAGAACGTCATGTCCTGTAATTCGCACTCACCGCCCGCGTCGCATACCGGGCAATCCAAGGGATGGTTTCCCAGCAAAAGCTCCAGCATGCCCTTGCGCGCCTGCTTGATCTCGTCGCTCTCGCTGGTGACGACCATGCCCTCGCCGATCACGGTCGTACACGCCGTCTGCAGCTTCGGCATTTTCTCGATCTTCACCAGGCACATGCGGCAAGCGCCGCACAGCGAAAGGTTGGGATAATAGCAAAACGAAGGCACCTCGATGCCCGCGCTCTTGCAGGCTTCGATCAGCAGCGTCCCCGCAGGAGCTGTGACTTTCTTGCCGTCAACAGTGAGTGTTACGTCAGCCATAAGAATTCAAAATTCGTTAGTCCCTACTGCACGACGCCAAACGCGAGCAGAGCTGATATCACGGCAAGAAATAGGCCAACAGAGACAAATAAGACCCTGTGTCCGAATTGCATCGGTACTGACGGTTTTCCCCACAGTCGCATCGGCAGCGAACGATACCTTGTCGCCGTCAGCCCGTGCCAAACCGTTATGAGGCCTAAGACTGCCCATCCTAAGCGACTCACGACACCGACCATGAATTGCGAATGCGTTGGACTGCTCCCCCTGGTTTTTCAATCCGCCATCACCACTGATTCTTCTGCCGCGCCTTGCTTCTCGTAAGGACACGGCCGACCTTCCAGATGGTCTTCAAACTCTTTGCGAAATTTTTTCACGAAAGCAATCGTCGGCATTGCCGCCGCATCGCCCAGTGGACAGAACGTCCGCCCCAACATGTTCTCCGACAAATACTGCATGTTGTCGATATCTTTCATCACGCCGCCGCCGCGATGAAAGCGCGTCAATGTCTTCTCCAGCCAATCCGTACCCTCACGGCATGGAATGCACCAGCCGCAACTCTCGTGCTTGTAAAACTTCATCGTCCGTAGAGCGAACTTCACGATGCACTGTTGATCGTCGACCACCACCACGCCGCCCGATCCCAGCATCGACCCCGCCTTGGCCACCGAATCGAAATCCATGCTGACGTCCACCTCATCAGCAGTCAGGCACGGACAAGAAGCGCCACCCGGCACCACAGCTTTCAACGCTCGCCCGTTCGGAATGCCTCCGCCCACCTCGTAAACCATCTTCTTGAGGTTGTAACCCATCGGCAATTCATATACTCCGGGCTTCGCAATGTTGCCACTAAGGCAAAACAGACGCGTCCCGCCATTCTTGGGCGTGCCCAGCTTCGCAAACCACTCCGCGCCGCCAAGAATAATGTGTGGCACGCAGGCCAGCGTCTCCGCATTGTTAATCACCGTAGGCCCGCCCCACAGCCCCACCACCGCCGGAAACGGAGGCCGAATCCGCGGGATGCCGCGCTTGCCCTCGAGCGATTCCATCAGCGCCGATTCCTCGCCCACTTCATATGCACCCGCGCCGCCATGCCAGTAAATATCAAGATCGCGTCCACTGCCGAAAATGTTCTTGCCGACGAAGCCCCTGGCATACGCGTCGCGAATCGCCTTCTGCATGATGTTCGACAGATATCGATATTCGCCGCGAATGTAGATATATCCGCTCTGCGCCCCCACGGCGAGCGCAGCGATCATCACACCTTCAATCACCGAGTGCGGATCATGCTCAAAAATCAGCCGATCCTTACAAGTCCCGGGTTCGCTCTCGTCCCCATTGCAAAGCACATATTTGGGCTTCGCCGATTGCTTGGGCACGAACGACCACTTCATTCCGGTCGAGAACCCCGCTCCTCCGCGCCCGCGCAGCCCCGAGCTCTTCACCTCACTAATAATGGCGTCCGTCTCCATCGCAAGCGCCTTCTGCACGGCCTTGTAGCCGTCGAGCTGGAGATAGCGGTCGATGTCAGTCGCACCCAGTCCAAATCGCCGGGAGACGACTTTTACCTCGTCGGGATGGGAAACCAGTGAAGCCATTTTGTAATTTAGTAATCGGGTAATTTGGTAATCTGAAACCCAGCCGCTAGACTCGGTTGCATCTTAGATTTCAAGTTACGAAATTACCCGATTACAAATTTACAAACTACTCCCTACTGAGTCGCTTTCTTCCTGTACTCATCCAGAACCTTGTCGATCCTTTCCGGCGTAAGGTTCTCATGAAAATCGTAGTTCACCTGCGCCGCCGGAGCCCAACTGCAAGCTCCTATACATTCCACCTCTTCCAGCGTAAACAAACCGTCCGGCGTCGTTTCCCGGTTCCCAACGCCCAGCTTCTTCGCGCAGTGACGCAGGATGTCTTCGCCGCCGCGCACCAGGCAGCTGATATTTGTGCAAACCTGCACATTAAGCTTGCCCCGGGGCTGCGTGGTCAGCATCGAGTAATAGCTGATCACGTTGCGCACTTCGAGCTCTGTCAAATCGAGGCGCGCTGCGAGTTCTAAAACCACCTCATCGGATAAGAATCCAACCTCATCCTGGGCATAAAGTAGAGTCGGCACCAGCGCCGACCGCTTGGTTGGATAGTGCGGCACCATCTCCGCAAACCGCGCCTCGAATTCGTCAGAGAACTTCACCGGTCGATTTCTCCCAGCACAATGTCGATCGACCCGATCGCCGCCACCACATCCGCGATCAGCCCCCCTTCGCACATCTTTGGCAGCGTCTGCAGATTTGCCAGACACGCCGCCCGCATATGCACGCGATACGGCTTCGCCGTTCCGTCGCTCACAACGTAGTAGCCCATCTCCCCGCGCGGCGACTCAACCGCCTGATATACCTCGCCCGGCGGTACCGCAAAGCCCTCGGTAATAATCTTGAAGTGGTAGATGAGCGCTTCCATCTGCGTCTTCATCTTCTCCCGGTCCGGGAGCACAATTCCCGGAGCATCAGCCTTGATCGGCCCCTCCGGCATCCCATCCAGCGCCTGCTTCACAATCGTATTGGATTCCCGCAACTCCCCGACCCGGCACATATACCGCGCGAAGACATCGCCTTCCTGCCTAACCGGAACCTTGAATTTGAAATTCTCATAACCCGAGTAGGGCATGTCGCGTCGCAAATCGAAATCCACTCCACTTCCGCGCAGTGTGGGCCCACTCGCGCCCAGCGCAATCGCGTCCTCAGCAGTCAACCGCGCCACGCCTTTCGTGCGCATCATGAAGATCGGATTTCCCGTAAGCAGGTTCTCGTATTCATCCACCTTTGCCGAAAAACGATCGACAAATTCGCGAACCCGCTCGAAGAAGCCCAGCGGAGGTTCGAGCGCAATCCCTCCCACTCGAAAGTAAGAGGTCATCATGCGCTGTCCGCTCACCATCTCGAACATCTTCAGCACTTCCTCGCGCTCACGGAAGCAATAGAGAAATACCGTCATCGCGCCGAGGTCGAGGGCATGCGTTCCCAGCCAAACCAGATGTGAATTAATGCGGGTCAACTCGTTGAGCAACACCCGCAACCACTGCGCCTTCGGCGGAATCTGCAGCCCGAGAAGCTTCTCCACCGCCAGCGCGTAGCACAGGTTGTTCGTCATGGGGCAGAGATAATCAATACGGTCGGTGAGCGGCACGACCTGCTGGTAAAACTTGGCCTCGCAGGTCTTCTCGATTCCGGTGTGCAGAAATCCGATATCCGGCATGATCCGCACGATCGTCTCGCCATCGATCTCCAGCAACACCCGCAATACGCCATGGGTTGAAGGATGCTGCGGCCCCATGTTCAGGATCATGGTTCGATCCTGATTGGGCTCAAGCACGGGAGTGGGAGCGAGGTGAGCCATGACGGACTAGCGGTAGCCCTCCACGGGATAATCCTTGCGCAGGGGATGACCTTCCCAATCTTCAGGCATCAGCAGGCGCCGCAAATAAGGATGCCCTGTAAATCGAATTCCGAACAGATCGAAGACTTCGCGCTCAAAATAGTTAGCGCCCGGCCAAACCGGAGTCAGCGACTCCACTGCCGGACTCGCGCTATCGAGCCGCACTTTAATGCGTACCCGCTCCTTCTTGGGAATCGAAAGCAGGTGGTAGATCACTTCAAACCGCGGCTCTGCCGGATACCAGTCGACACAAGTGACGTCGGAAAGGAAGTTGAAGGCGCACTCGGCATCGTCACGCAGAATGGCGCAGGCTTCGCGAAGATTCGTCCGATCCACACAAATCGTCATCTCCTCGCGATCGAACTTCACTCCTGCCACTGCCGACGGATTCCACGCCAGCAGCCCTGCCACTGCCGGATGAGTTTTCAGTTGCTCAAGATCGGTGATGGCGGCGACTAACGGCATACGCTATTTCCTCGCCCTCACGCCTGACGGGCCCCAGTCCAGGACGCCCTTCTTCCAAACGTAAAAGAAACCGACCAGAACGATTCCGATATAGACCAGCATCTCCCACAAACCGAAGTGTTTGAGATCTCTCAGAATTATCGCCCAAGGATAGAGGAACACCGCCTCTACGTCGAACAGAATGAACAGCATAGCTACCAGGTAGAATTTAACGGAGAAGCGCCCGCGAGTATCGCCTACCGGAGTCATTCCGCATTCGTAGGCTTCCATCTTGGCTCGAGTCGGTTTGCGCTCCCCGATCAGCCAGGAAAGGGAGATAATGGCAGTCGCGATGCCGCCAGCCAGCAGAACGTGGATCAGCAAAGGCAGGTAGCGAGCGAAGTAATTGTCGGGCATAGGACAGGCTGTATATAATTCGCGCCAAGCACTGATTAAACATTCTAGATTAGGTGCAGGTGCGCGAGAGTGTCAAGGGAACGAACAACGATTTGGCAATTTTGTGATCGGGTAATTTTGTAATTTAAGAGCCGGCGGTGAGAGTGCTCACAGGACCGGAGGAGTTGCGAGCGCACTAAGGCGTTTGCGATTCGAATAGTAAAGTTTTACCGGTCCCTGCCGCATACCGCCGATTCGCAGGTCGTGGGCAGGCAGTTGTTGCGCTGCGGCACTTCGGTCGCGGCGAACTACCGCGCGGCCTGCCGAGGCAGATCGAGAGCCGAATGGATTGCCAAGATTGGGTTGGTGGTTGAGGAGGCGGACGAAACTGTCTTTTGGCTGGAAATACTATCCGACTGTGACATTGTGCCTGGCAAACGTTGCGAGGACATTTTGAAAGAAGCGCTTGAACTGAGCCCGATCTTCACAGCGTCTCAGCACACAGCGCGGCGGGTTGGTTAAATTACGAATTTACAAAATTACTAAATTACAAATTCTTTATGATTTTCGGCTTCAATACCGATGTCAAGCACGGCGACACCATCTACCACGTGCAGAGTGAAGCGCGCGAGAGCGAACAACTGCTCCAGACTCAGGTGTTCGTCCGCGGACGTTGCGTGGGCAAGAAGGCGATCTCCTATGGCAACTCGGCCTCGCAAGCCGGTTTCGGCGATCCTCAAAAGGAGCAGCAACTGCGCGACCAGCATCGCCAGGTGCTGGAGGCCCTTCGCGAAGGGAAGCTTGACAATATCCTCGACCGCGCCGAAAGCGAGACCCTGGCCGCCATCAAGCAACTGGACGTGCAATGGGAGAACGCCGCCTCGGTTCACGCCGATCGCAACCTCACCATGCAACTGCGCGTCACCGAAGACGGAACGGCCGTGCCCAGTGCCCGCCTCACTTTCCGCTTCGCCCGTTCCGACGCTGCGCCGTTCTACACCCAGGCCGTGACCGACTCCGCAGGCGGCGCCGCCATCTCGATCGAGGTCGACGAATCCTCGTTACCGGATTCGTCGGTCATGGTTCAAGCCGACCACGAAGGCCGTACCGTAACCCGCAAGTTCGCCCTGCGCAAAGCCGAATAGAGGATTCGCGCTTGGACGAAAACTCTCCACGGATATGAACCTTTACCTCAACGGAGAAGCCCGTTCCTTCGCGGATCCCGCGCCGCCCGTCGAGTTCACCCTCGCGGCCCTAATCGAATCGCTCGCCATGAAGTCCGACCGGGTCGCCGTCGAACTCAACCGCGAGATCGTCCCCCGCGACCGCTGGCCAGAGACGCTGCTCAAAGACGGCGACCGCCTCGAAATCGTCCACTTCGTCGGCGGCGGCGTGGGACACATGTGGGACCGAGAAGATTTTGGAGGGGGAGAAAGTAAGTGACGTCGGTGGCGGCGCGAGCGGAAGAAATCCGCCCGCGCTGGGATTTCAAGGTTCACTCAACGGTTACAGTGTGAACGGCGTTGTCAACCGGGATCGTGCAACAACTTATCACGAACTGGTAGGTTCCCGGGCCCACACAAATTATGACCTGCGGGGCGGGCGTCGGAGGCGCCGGTTTAATGTTGATGGAAGTGGGAGGGTTGCTGGGCGGACTGCTGCAAAAAGGAAAGGTGGTAGTTCCGTATTGGCTCACCGTGCAGTCGACTGTCGGGTTCTGCCATTGCACGCTATCGCCTTCGTTAGCTTCGGGAATGTCGGCACAAAGTGCCGGTTGTCGAACAGGCATATTGTTGTTCCTTTCGTACGGTGCCGTACTGTTTGTTTCAGCGTTTCTTATGGCTTGAGAGGCTGTCAGTGACGGTTACGGTGTGAACCGGGTTATCGGCGACCTGGCAGCAGCTTATCTGATAGTTGTAAGGTGTGGTCGAAGCGTCCACGTCAACGATCACCGTGGGTTTGGGAGTGGGGGGCGCCGGGTTAATGTTGATGGAGTTATCCTCGCTGGGAGGGTCGCTGATAAACGGAAAAGTGTTGGTTCCGTCCTGACTGACGATGCAGCCGACGGTCGGGTTTTGCCACTCCACGGTATCGCCCTTTTCAGCGTTGAAATTCTTCGCGCAAAGCACGGGCGTTCGAGTTGACATAGTAATCTCCTTTCAGATAGCCGGGGCGACGCCTTCGAATGCAGGCCTTCGCCTGAGGCTGGAATTCTACAAGGGGCCCTTCCCGAGCGCAATCGACTCGGGAGTATTAGTGAGGGGAATACTTCATCAACTGCTGGAAACCCGGAGTGTCGACTAGATTGGCGAACTCGGGGTCACCGCGAATCTTGTCGGCAGTGTAACCGGCTTGGACGGCCTTAGCCAGCCATTCTATTGCCAGGCCGGTTTCGCCTAACTGGTCATACACCCCTGCTGCATCGATCAGTATTTCTTTGTCATTGTGGCCGTACTGCAGAGCTTGCCCCAGATAAAGCAGAGCATGTTTGCGATCAGCCAACATGGAATAATACCCCGCCAGGGCGCTGAGCACGACTGGGTCGCGAGGATTAACCTTTAACTCCTCCAAAGCGAGCTCGACTGCCTTGTGGTAGGGGTCCACCGACTGATCTTTCTTGCCCGCGTAGTAGCGGGCGGCTCCCAGATTGCCCCAAGTAACATACTGCTGCGGATCGAGTTTGGTCGCTTCTTCAAACGCCGAGGCGGCATCGGCGAAATTCCTCAGACCGTAGTATGCGGCGCCTAAGTTGACATATCCCGGATAACTAGGGCGGATGGCAATCGACTTTTTCAAGGGATCGATTGCCTTGTCGTTTTGTCCCGCCTCGACATAGATCGAACCGACATTCACATAGGTTCCATACCAATCCGGAGCGATCTGGATGACCTTCTCATACATTTGCAGGGCTTTGTCGTATTGGTTGCGGCCGCGATAGAAGGTGCCGAAAGCGTTGTAGCTGAAGCGGCTGTTGGGATGCGCCTGAACAGCTTGCTGGTAAGCCTTTTCGGCCTCGGTGATCTTTCCGTCGTGTTCGTAGGCATGCGCCAGGCCGATTGCCGCTTCTTCATTGGTAGGTTCGAGACCGAGGGCGAGCTGGAATTCGGCAGCAGCTTCGGGGTAGTGTCCGGTGCCGTCGTCGATGCGGCCAAGGCAAATATGGCCGGCGGCGCCGGCATTACCCAGCTTGACCGCTTCGTTGCATCCCGCCTGAGCAGGCGCGATCCATTGGGTTTGCTTGGTGTCGGAATATTTGAGCCAATAGCTTTCTCCAAGGACGGCCTTGGCCATGCCGAAGTTAGGGTCCAGCTTGAGCGCTTCGCGTGCCATCAGGGCAGCATTATCGAGATTCTCGGCTTTGCTGTGGGTGAGCAGGTACCCTTGCGCCTGCAGGTAGTACTCGTAGGCGGCGGCTTGGTCGGTGCCGTGATATTTTAAGGCGGCTTGTTCTTCCGGAAGCAACTGCAAGTGTAGAGCCTTGACTGCACCGTCGGAGACGATTTGCTCCGCCGAAAAAGCGTCGCTCACCGGGACGGTGAGCGAACCACTCCCAACCGGAGCTGCGTTTTGCGCGCTGACCAGCGAGTAGGTGACCTTGACCAGGTCGGCGGATTGCGGTTCGAGGCTAAGGACGAGGCCGAGATTGGCTCCGAACATGCGGGCGGCGTCCGGCAGGGTCGAGATTTTCCTTTCCTGCAGGTTGGATGCCGGGACAACTTCGAAGGCGCGATCTTCGGTGAGCTTGCCCAGTTTCGCGGAGACACTCTCGACTAAGCCCTGGCCGAGAGCGATGATCTTAGGGTCAGCGTTGGCTTCGGCAGTGAAGGGAAGAATAGCCAGGATTCTAGTTTGTGGTAATCCGCCGGGCTGGGATTGCGAAGTCGTGCCGGGGCCGGATGAGCGGAACAACTGGCGCACCGAGCGGTAGCCAAGCAGCAGAGCGAACGCCGCGACAACAAGTGCCAGTGCGGCAAGCATGCGGTACTGATGGAAAAATCCAGGAGTTGTTGGAGCGCGCTTCGGCCTTCCGCCTTGCTGCACGCGGCGCAGGTCGTCCAGGAGCGCGGCAGCGGTGGCGTAGCGCGCTTCGGGATCTTTCGCCATGCTGCGCGAGATCACTCCGGCGAGCGGCCCGGGGACGTTCTTGAGCGGCGGCGCCTCTACGTGGACGATGCGGGCAACCGTGGTGGCGAGACTATCGCTTTGAAAAGGCTGCTCGCCGCCAAGCATTTCGTAGAAGACCAGGCCGAGGGAAAAAATGTCGGAGCGCCCGTCGTCTGGCCTTTGCAGCAAGACTTCAGGGGCCATGTACGCGGGAGTGCCGCCGGCGGCCCTCATGGTCTCCATGCTCTTGGTGGCGTCGTCGGGTTTGCTGCTCCAGGCGCGGCGGGCGACGCCGAAATCCAGAATCTTCACCCGGTTGCCGGGGGTGATCATGATGTTTTCGGGTTTGATATCGCCGTGGATGATGCCTTTTTCGTGCGCCGCCTGCAGGCCCTCGCAGCACTGCGTCGCGATGGTGAAGAACTCTTCGGTGGAAATCGGATGCTTGAGGCGACGGCGTAGCGTCTCCCCTTCGACGTACTCCATGACCAGCCAGAGTTCGCCGCCGTGCTCGACTACATCGTAGACTGCGCCGACATTGGGGTGGTTCAGCGCCGAAGCGCGCTGCGCTTCCTTGAGCAGACGCTTGCGGTCGGCCATCGTGGAGCTGGGATCGGGCGCCATGCGCTTGATGGCGACAGAGCGCTTCAGCGTAGTGTCTTCCGCGCTGTAGACCTGTCCCATGCCGCCGGCGCCCAGACGCCTGGAGATGGCAAAACGGCCGACCGTGGTGCCTGCAAGAGCATCCACAGCAGCGTCCGCCGCAGGGGTTCGAGGGAGCGTCTTGATCTGCTCTGCCATGGACGAAGTAGCCCGCCGGATTCCGCAATTCTAATCTTAGTTAAGGAGGAAAGCCAAAGCGAAAGTCGAATTTGGCACTGCAGCGGTTAAGTGGGGGATGGGGGCTCGATACGGCGAAGTTGCTTCAGTTACTCCGGCCCAGCTATTCTGCTGACTTATGTCTACGCTGGTGGAGTGCGTGCCGAATTTTTCGGAAGGGTGTGACAAGGCGAAAGTTGACGCTGTTGTCGACGCGATGAAAATCGAGGGAGTCTACCTGTTGGATCGCGAGATGGACGCGGACCATAACCGGTGCGTGATTACGCTGGTGGGCGAACGGGAGGCGATTCAGGAAGCGGCGATTCGCGGCGTGGGGAAGGCCGCGGAATTGATCGATCTAAATGTGCACAAGGGAGCGCATCCGCGAATGGGCGCGGCCGATGTGGTGCCGTTTATTCCGATTGATGGCGTGACCATTGAAGACTGCGTGACCATGGCACGTCATGTCGGTGAGGAAATCTGGAAGCGCTTTCAGATTCCGGTTTATTTGTACGAGGCAGCGGCGATGACCACGGAGCGGCAGAATCTGGAAAATATCCGGCGCGGGCAGTTTGAGGGCATACGGGCGGAGATCGCAACGAATGCGGCGCGAAAGCCGGATTTTGGCGAGGCGAGAGTGCACCCGACGGCTGGCGCGACGGTGGTGGGGGCGAGGAAGTTTCTGATTGCATATAACGTTTTCCTGAACACGCCCGATGTTGAGATTGCCAAGAAGATTGCCAAGGCGGTGCGCTTTTCGAGCGGCGGGATGCGCTTCGTCAAAGGCGCGGGGTTTCTGGTGCGGGGGTTGGCGCAGGTCTCTATGAATCTTACCGATTTTGAGCAGACGCCGGTACATCGCGTTTTTGAAATGGTGAAGCGTGAGGCTGCGCGGTATGGAGTGACGCCAGTGTCGAGCGAGATCGTGGGACTAATTCCGAAGAAGGCTCTGGAGCAGGCCGCGGAGTGGTTTCTACAAGTCGAGAATTTTGATTCGTCTCTGATTCTGGAAAACCGACTGGCGGCGGTGATGAGCGGGAAGGTCGCTGTGGGCGGCTTGCGCGCGGGAGTGGAACCGTTTGTCGATCAGTTGGCTGCGCCGACGGCCACGCCCGGAGGTGGAAGTGCGGCAGCGGCCACGGGCGCGATGGCTGCGGCACTGGCGACGATGGTCGCGTCGATGTCGCGGGGAAAGAAAGCGTATGTGCAATATGAGTCGCAGCTTAGTGCGGCGATCGGTCGTTTGGGTGTGCTGCGGGAAGAATTGAAATCTGCGGTGGACGCCGACGCCGAATCTTACGATGCCGTGATGAAGGCGTACAAGCAGGCGAAGACCAACCCAGGCGACGCCGATGCCTTGATCGATGCCGCTCTCAAGCTGGCTACAGGCGTTCCGCTGAGTGTCGCTGAAAGATCGCAAGAAGTGGCACAAATTGCGCAAAGCCTGTTTGCCATCACCAACCCCAACATGAAGTCGGACTTGACCACCGCGCAGGCCCTGGCGCGCGCCGCGATCACCGGCGCGCTGGCCAACGTGGAAATTAACCTGGCCTCGCTGAAGGATCAGGCCTTCGTTGCGGACGTGCGGAAGCGAACAGAACTCATCGCGAATCCGGCTTCAGCCTAGCCTAGCTGACGGCCTTACCGCGGAACTTGCGGAGGCCGACTGCCAGAAATAGCACATCGAAGACCGTCAACATAATCAACACAGCAACCACGGGCAAGTGCGGGAACTGCGGCACGAGCGTGCCTCGCAGACCTTCACTTGCGTAAACCAGCGGATTGATCAGGACGATTTTCTGGAGAATGGGGAAGTGCGCCAGGGCGCTCCAGGGAAAATAGGTACAGCCGAAGAAAATCATTGGAGTTAAAACCATGCTGAACATCAGGCCGATGTGAGTCTGATCGACGCTGCAACCAAGAGCGAGACCGCCGCAGGAAGAGAAGAGCGCAACCAGCAGCGTGACGCAGGCAAAGCTCAGCGGGGATTGCAGATCAAATGCCACACCAGGCCTTAGCAACAACCATCCTGCGGGGATGACTACGATGCCGGCTAGAATCGCCTGCATCGTACCGAAGAATACTTTCTCGATGGCGAGCCAGGATATTTCGATGGGCGCGAGCAGACGGTCCTCGATTTCGCGGGTGAATTGAAATTCGGCGATCAGGGGCATGGCGACGGCCCAGACTCCGGTAAACACCATGCTGATCGCCATGATGCCGGGCAATAACAGGCTCTTGTAGGAGGCGGGCATGTAGCCGCTGCTCACCATCACGCGGCCGAAGATAAAAACAAACATCAGCGGCTGCAGAAAGGTTTGCAAAACCAGAGGAATGATATTGCGGCGGGCGACGTGAGCATCGCGCCCCAGCAGTGCCAGAAAAGTTTTCCAGTTCAATCGCGCAAACTCCTTCCGGTGTGGTGCAGGAAAAGATTCTCCAGGCTGGGCTCGGAAATGTGAACGTCGCACAGCTCGACGCCGGTGCTGGAGGCAAGATTGGCGATCTCGGAAACCAGCGGGCCTCCGCGGTCGGCGTAAACGTCGGCGGAATTGTCGTTCTGCAAATCTTTATTACTATTTTCCGCCGCGGCATTCTGAAGCGCGCCTTTCTGTACATCGTTTTTCGCGCGCACCTCCCTTACCCCCGCCAACGTCTCAAGACGTTGCAATAATTCCGGGGAGTGGCGGCCGAAGCGCAGGCGCAGCAGATAGCCGCCGGGAACGGAGGCCTTCAACTCCTCAGGCGTGCCCAAAGCGATGTTGTGGCCGTGATCGATGATGGCGAGCCGCTGGCAGAGCGCGTCCGCCTCTTCCATGTTATGCGTGGTCATAAGAATCGTCTTGCCCGTCTGGTTGTACTCTCGGATGATTTCCCAGAGCAGCAGGCGGGTCTGCGGGTCAAGTCCGGCGCTGGGTTCGTCCAGGAAAAGAACCTGGGGATCGTGCATCATGGCACGCGCGATGGAGAGGCGCTGCATCATTCCGCCGGAAAATCCGCGAACCATCTGGTCGCCGCGGTCACTTAGTTTGAAGCGATCGAGCAGGGCGTCGGCACGCGCGGCGCGCTTCTGGGAATCGAGGCCGAAATAAGCGCCGTGAAAAAGCAGAATTTCGCGGGCGGTAAGAGCGAAGTCCAGGTTAGGGCGCTGTTGAACCACCCCGATCAGGCGTTTGACTGAGACTTGTTCCTTCCACACGTCGAGATTGCCGATCCAGGCTTGCCCGGAGGTCGGACGCACGCGCGTGGTGAGGATCCCGACTGTGGTGGATTTGCCGGCGCCGTTCGGTCCGAGCAGGCCGAAGATTTCGCCCGGCGAGATCTCAAGCGAGATGCCATCGAGGGCCACGATCTCCGCCTTGGGCTGTTTCTTTTTTTTGCCCCGTCCGGCGCCGAAGCCGAAGCCTCCGCCGGAAGCGAGCGGCGGCGGTGAAGTGTAGACCTTGCGTAGAGCGCTCGTGCGAATGCCAGCCAACATGCCGAAATCCTTAAAACCTCCAAAAAGTCTGGGCCGAGTTTCGTCCCCAAGCCATCACCGCGGCGGGTTCTTGAGATGGAAGCAGAAGGGTACTGTGGTTGTCAATTTCCTGGCTGGCGAGAAGTAGCGTCACCGCCAGGTCTTGGAGCTCCTATGTGCGGCAGCGTACAAAGGCGTACTGACGGCGAATTGAGCGGCTCGATCTCGGCTGCGCCGCTCGAAAGGCCTAGCGTCCCATAATGGTCAAGGGGCTAGTACTTTTGGCTGACCGGGAGACGGTTCGGCGGATTAGAATAGGCTTGCCGGGCGAACGGGAAGAGTAGAAAGCGCATCTAAGTTGCAAGGTATTGGCGGATTCCCGTTCATTAGTTTGTGGGTTCGGTGCTTGAGCTTAATGTTGGGAAATACTTGTGTGAGGACTAAGGCCGTTATGAAAACCGTTAAGGCTGGTTTGACCTCTGTGCTGGGCTGGGTAATGCCGGCGGTGCTTTTCGTGGGCGTCGCGAACGCTGTCCCGCTTAATTCGTCGGCGCGGGCCGTGGTGCCCGCGGATTTGCAGCAGTTGATTTCCGTGGATTACAGGGCGCTGAAGGACTCGGCGACGGCAACCGCCCTGAAACAACAAATCATGCAAGCGCAGCAAAACCTGCAGGAGTTTGAGGGCGCGCTGAAAGGCGTTGGCCTCAATCCCGAGAAAGATATCGATTCGCTTTCCATTGCATCGTTCCGCACTACGAAACAGGGGATCCGGAGTATCGGCATCGCCGGCGGCCCCTTCGACATGAAGGCCGTCATCAAGAAGATGACCCTAAAGAAGATCAAGCCGGTGAAGTACCGCAACACGAATATCTATCCCATGGACGGCGGCTTCGTGATGACTTTTCTCGATAACAGCACGCTGCTGTTCGGAGAGCCTTCGGCCCTGCACCTTGCGCTGGATACGCGAGATGGAGACATCCTGAACATGGACACGAACGCGACCATGGCCGACATGATGTCAGACGTCGATGCGGCTCCTTTCTGGAGCATTCTCGACCAGTCGGGTTCGCAAAATATGATGCGCTCGGCGCTGGGTGATGCGGCCAAAATCGCCGACTATGATTCGGTCAGGAAGCGAGTATTGGGGTCGTATTACACCATGGATTTTTCCAGCGGCGTGAATTTCGATCTCACGGTTGTCACCTCGGATTCGGTGACGGCGGGGACGCTGTCGATGATTATGAAGGCCGCCATCATGTACAAGAAAACCAGCGCCACGCCAGTTGAAAAGGCGGCTATGGATATGGCCACGGTCGACTCCGATGGTCCGAAGTTTATGATGCACTTCAAGGATAGCGACGCGCAATTTCAGTCGCTGATGCATTCGCCGTTGTTTGCGGCGATTTCGCGCTAAAGGGGCAGAGAATAACAGAGGCACCGAGACCATCTAGGTTTCGGTGCCTTTTCGTTGCGCAGCTTGTCTTTCCGCTCTGTGAAGGCACTCGATCTCGAGTCTATTGTTTCTTGCGGGCGACGCGTTTCTCGCGCGCCCAGCCCTCCTTCACGATCTGTTGGGCCCGGCCCAGAGCCAGCGCGTCTTCGGGGACATCGTTTGTGATGCACGACGCAGCGGCAACATAGGCGCCCTTGCCCACGCGCACGGGGGCTACCAGGGTGCTGTCGCTGCCGATAAAGGCTCCGTCACCGATGATGGTCGTGTGCTTGGCCACTCCGTCATAGTTGCAGGTGATGGTTCCAGCGCCAATGTTGACCCCCGCACCGATTTCAGCGTCGCCCAGATATGTGAGGTGGTTGGCCTTCGATCCCTTGCCCAGCTTGATCTTCTTCGTCTCGACGAAGTTGCCAACATGCGCGCCTTCGCCGATCTCGCTGTCGGGGCGCAGATGGGAATAGGGGCCGAGCACCGCGCTGGGGCTGATGCTGGCTTGCTCCAGAATGCAACCGTGACGAATAAGGACGCCGTCGCCGATGTCGGAATCCTGAATCACGGAGTAGGAGCGAATGCGGCAGCTGGAGCCAACGCGCGACCTGCCGAGAATCTGGACGAAGGGCTCGATCACCGTGTCGGGCGCGATTTCGACATCGTTATCGATCACGCAGGTTGAGGGATAAAGGACGGTCACGCCCTCAGCCATAAGCTTCCGGCACTTCTTCAGGCGCATTTGTTCGTCGATGACCGCGAGTTCTGCGAGTGTATTGGCGCCGAGAACTTCGCCGGAGCTTTCGGTTTTCCAAACCACAACCCGCTGCCGTGCCTTGCGCAGAAGGCCGGCCATATCAGTGAGGTAATACTCTCCGTGGGGATTGGCGGTGGAAAGTCTCTGGATGTGCGAGAAAAGTTGAGGTATTGCGAATACATAGAATCCGGCGTTGATCTCATGAATCTTTTTCTGGGCAGGGCTGGCCGATTTCTCTTCTACGATGGCCTGAACTTCGGCGCTGCGGGAATTCTTACGTAGGACGCGGCCGTAGCCCGTGGGTTGGTCGAGATCTGCGCTCAACAAAGTCATTGCGGCTTGCTGGTCGAGGTGGAAGTTGAGCAAGCGGGCAATCGTTTGCGGTGTGATCTGCGGAGCGTCGCCGGAGAGGACGATGACGTGGTCGTAGGCAGAGAGTGCGGGCTCGGCGACCATCAGAGCGTGACCCGTGCCGCGCTGGTCGGACTGCATGACGAAGTTGATGCCGGTGTCCATGACGGCGGACCGAACGCGCCCGGCTTCGTGGCCAATGATGACGAAAACATCCGACGGAGCCACCACGCGCGTGGCCGCCGCGATTACGTGGCCCAGCAGAGGCTTGCCGCCCACTTCATGCAGGACCTTGGGTAGCTGCGACTTAAGGCGCGTGCCTTTGCCGGCAGCCATAATGGCAACCGCGACGCGGGGAAGGGAATCCTGGGCAGTTTTGGAAGCCGGTGCGTTCGTCGATTTCTTCATTCTGATTCTTCGTTCGAAATTCTTCAATCGCCCCACTATACCTTGACCCGAAAGAGTTCAGAAGAGAGCCGGCGCATTTCCGACGACTGAACCCGTGCCCTTCCCGAACCCATTCGTGAAACCGCTGACAGCTTCTAGAGCCCAAGCCCTCCGTCGACCGCGAGAATCTGTCCAGTAATAAACTGCGGAGCCGTGGCGAAGAATAGAACAGCGGCAGCGATCTCGTCGCCTCGCCCGTTGCGTTGCATGGGGGTCTGCCTGGCCATGCGACGCATGAACGCCGCAGCCGACTTCTCGCCAAGATCGATCATGCCGGGCGCGACCGCGTTGACGGCGATCTCGGGAGCCAGGGCCCTTGCCATGACCTTGGTCAGCATGTGCAAGGCGGCTTTGGAGGAACAATAATGCGCATGCGTGGCCCATGGACGCAGGCCTCCGAGCGAACCCATGTTAATGATTTTGGCCTCGATTTTGTCCCGCTTCAACCCGGTTGGTTTTCTGCGCATCCATTTCAGGGCTTCGCGCGAGACCAGAAAAGGACCGCGGGTGTTCGAGGCGAAGATGGCATCCCACTGCCGCACTGTGAGGCGCTCGAAGACGGCGGTTTCGTAATTGGCAGCGTTGTTGACAAGAATATCGATCCGGCCCAACTCCCGGCCGGCTCCCTTCATCATGGACTTGACGCTGGCTTCATTAGTCACGTCGCAGTGCAAGGCGAAGGCGCGCACGCCGAGACTGGCGAGGTCGACCACTGTGCGTTGGGCCTCGCGGGCGGAAGTGCGAAAGGTTATCGCGACATCAGCGCCGGCCTGCGCGAGAGCGAGGGCTGAAGCGCGACCGAGCCGCAGTGCGCCGCCGGTAATGAGGCAAGCCGTGCCGCGAAGAGGTTTGCCGGGATCGATAGGCATGGCGGAATTCTACCTCTTAAGGCGCTCCCAAGCTCGGCATCCACTCGGCGATTGAAACCGATCGAGAGAGCGCGGCCCCAAAATCGATTTGGCAAACATCCAGCGAGGTTCGGTACGGAATGTGCCAAATCGGCGTTCGCTTGTTTTCGCGGCTCCGCTTTTTTACGTTTCTTGGCAATTTCTCACTGGAATCGGCACATCCCGGAAGCTACAATTCACTCGTGCAGGACTTCCGCCAAGTCGTAGTTTATTCGCGCAAGGGATGTCATCTCTGCGAAGTGGTGAAGGAGAGCCTTACAAAACTCTCCCGCCGCGGCGGATTCACCTGGCAGGAAGTGGATGTCGACAGCGACAACGAACTGCGCCGGCAGTTCAACGACGATGTTCCGGTTGTGTTCATCGACGGGCGCAAAGCCTTCAAGTACCGCATGGACGAACGCGAGTTTCTGCGCAAACTGGCGAGCTAATTTCTAATGTTGCAAATCCGGACGTCCCGCAAATCCGACGAAAATTGTTAGGACTCACGGCGAGACTGAAGTCGCAACCCAGATCGGCTAATTGTGGGTCAGCCAGATCTCAGGTGTGGCCACGGCGCGGTTCGTCACCACGTGCGGTGTAATCGTGATCAGCAACTCGTCATACTCTTTCATGTGCGTGTTGTCGGTGAAAACCTGGTTGAAGCCTGGGAGGGCGGCAATGCCGGGTATTCCGCTCATCGCGAGTTGATCGTTGGTGGTGATTTCCCCTGCCACCACGGCGGGCTCGCCATCGCGGAGGCGTATGCTGCCGTGGTATTCCTGGTTGGAGATCACAGGTACGCCGTTGGCGCTGGCGCCAGTCAGGGCACGCTCCTGCAGCTCAAGGGTCATACTTATGTCTCCATCGCCGTGGACAACCGGCTTCGCCTTAAGGTTCAAACCCAGGTCTTCGTAACTGACCGAAGGAAAGGGCGGGACGTAGCTCTGATTCCCCAATACGGCCGAGACCGCGGACGAGTTATAGATGGGCGCGTAGGAGGCATTCATGATGGGGTAGCGTTCGCCCACATGGAAAGTGGCTTCGTTTCCTTGCGCCACCTTCAGAGTTACGTGGCTCAGACTGCGCGCCCACGACTCGTTCAGAGAGAGAGCCGTGGTGATGTGATCCAGACTCACGCCCGAGAAGCTGAGGCCATTGCCGAAGGTAGCCAACGGCTGGCTAAAAATGCCACTTGACTGGTTTTGCAGTTGGGCCAGAATCCCCGACAGCGCCGAACTCCCCGCCTGGTTAATGCCGCCCGAAGAAATCAGCTGGTTGACCAGCGACGAGATGCTCTGGCCACCCAGCGCCGCCGCCGCGGCCGCCACCGCCGCAACAGGAATGTTGTACATCGTGAAAGTATCGGGCGTGTGTATGCCGATCTCGCGCGTAAAGTTGTAACTGATCTGGTAGACCTGAATGTCGAGCGCTACTTGGGGGCGTTCGCTGGTCAACTGTCGCAGCAGCTTCGTACATGCCGCCAGGGTATCCTGCGGGGCGCGGAGTTCCACGGTTCCATTCTGATTCGTGACTATTTTCTGGAATTCGCAGATGGCCTTTAGCGAGTTAACCAGTTCGGTGGCCTGTTGCGGGGTGGTGGCTCCGGGCACGGTAAACGTCAACAGCGACATGCGGTCGTATTGTTTGTGGTTTTCCGGAGTATCCTCTGCAATCAGCATCTGGTGCGCGTCCAGCGGCGTCCACATCGTTTTGGTGACGCGGCACGCCAGTTGCAAGGCGGTGAAAAAATCAACGTCATCCACATAGAAGCGCACCGTTTTGGCCTTCACCCCATCGTCAAATTCAGCCTGCACCCCATAAGCTGATGCCAGCTCGGCGAAAAGGCCGTGAACATCACCCCGGTAGTGAAACGTGGACCGTCCAGCTTTGGGTTGCAGATGGATTTCAGCAGAGTCGCCCAGCACCGGCGGCATAGCGGGCGGCACCGGAGGGGTGGCGGGCGCGGGTAAGGCCTGGGCCAGGCGCTTCTGCAGATATTGATTATCGGGGTCGAGATTAAGCGCGGCACGAAACTCGGCCGCAGCCTGTTCCGGTTGGAAATTTGCCAGAAGTTCTTCGCCGCGCTGCGTGTGCTGAAAGACCGACTGCGATTTCGCGACCTCCCGTGCCGAAAAGAACTGAACATTCCTCGGAACCAGATGTGAGGCTTCGTCAAATTTGGCGAAAGCTTCTTCAAAGCGCTGGCGCTCTTCCAGCTTCAGTCCCCGAGCGTAGGCGTTGTGCGCATCTTTCAGATCCTGCCTGGTGGGGGCGCAGTTGATGCCACCTGGTACTCCGTTGCCGCAGGAGATGACCGAGTCGTCGGGCGCCGCAGCGCCCCTGGCATAGGCCGGGAGGCCGGCTAGCGCGGTCAGAAGACAAATTGCAAACATGAAGCGCGCACACTGCATTCGGTTGATTTTACCTTGCCGCCGGCGTTTGGCAGATGACTAGTGGTGCGGGTACCTTCGGTTCCAATAGGGACCGAGGGACAGCACCTGGAGAACGGGGAAGCGAAGCTTTCTTGCAGGAATGTCAATTATGAAGTCCGGGTGGGTGTCCTGGCGTGTTGGGACATCTGTGATTGTCGTCAGCCGGGTCAATGGGGACGTGACGAAGTGCACGGTCCACAAGCGGGAGATGGCGCGGCTGGTGGAGATGGTAGTGGCTGCTGCGCCTGGGATTAAGAGTTTTGGCAAAACTAGTTAACGCCTTGCACAGGTCAACCTTAGATTTATTTCTGGCTCAGAAGATAGAGGTCCGCATGACCGGCGGGGCGGGCGTAAACCACCGTGGAAAGATCTCGAGAAAAATCGTACCCGTTGCCAGAGTAGCCCTGGCGAAATGCGAAGGGGAGTTTGAGGACCACTTGGGCAGGCCCGGTTAATTTGCCGTCGTGCCAGGGCTGGCGATAGATTGTGGTCTCTCCGCGCGCGGCCGCCAAGTACAGGATCGATTTGCCATCGGAGGCGAAACGGACGATGAGAGTGCCGAGCTCCGGCAGCAATGGGATGCACTTGCGATCAGCCAGGGAGAACTCACTTACCCCAGTTAATTGCGCCGACGCGCTTTGCGAGGTAATCAGATATTTTCCATCAGGCGAAGCATCCCAAACGCCGCCGCAATTATTTCCTAATTCCTCGACGCTGGAGCCGTCGATAGCGATCTTCCAGATGGAGAAATTAGCCGAATTGGTTTCCTGACCACCGAAGTAGAAAACATTCGGATCTACGCTTGCTGACCCATAACCGGCGAGCCCGCCCTGCCAGGGAATTTGGCGAAGATCAGTGCCATCGGTCTTGACGATATAGACCTTCGTCGCTCCGTTTTCTCTCGCGGTAAAGACCAACCTGGAGGCGTCCGAGGTAAATGTTGCCGTTATGAGTTCTGCTCCCGAGGCGACTTTGACACGGTTGTTACCGTCGATGTCGGAGGCCCAAAGGTCTCCCTGCTGGGCGTTGCCCGAAAGCGTGATGTACATAATGTGGCGGCCATCCCAGGCGAGAGCGGGCTGAGTGGCTTCTTCATTGGTCAAATCGAGCGATTGCTTGCTTAACGGATGGTAAACCGTGAGAAAACCCGAACGCCTTCCATTTACGAAATAGATTCCCTTTGCGTCGGGTGCGGGCATGGGTGAGAGATCGGGTCCGGCGCCGGTTGTTACTTGCCTGAGGTTGCCATCGGCCACACGGTATTCCCAGATATTGGTGACATCGTTGATGGTGCGGCTGCATAAGAAAGTCTTGCCCGGATCCTTCCAGACAAGGCCGGTAGGGCTTCCGGAAAGATCGCCGATTTTCTGGGAGGCGTGAGTGGAAAGGTTGACCCGGTAAAGCGTGAGACTTGGAGAACCCTGTATGTTGTCAGTTCCGGCGACAATCAACAAGTCTTTACCGTCTGGAAAGGGCAGAATCTGTATGGGGGTCGAGCCCTGGGGAGACTGAAAAACTATTTCCTCGGACAGGCCAGTCTTGGGCTTGCGGAAGACTGCATTCTCCTGGCGGCCCCTTATGAAGTAGAAGGAGTCTCCGTCGGGAGATATCGCCAGCGAGTGCCCAGCCACCACGGGAGTGGATGCGCCGCCGAGAGTCGGCACGCTGCGAGTCTCTCCGACCGTAAAATCCAGGGAATAGTAGATTTGGGTTCCATCTGGCGAGAAGCTATCCACCAATTTATCTACGGAGTTGTTGGTCAGTTGCAGCGGCTCTCCACCGGAGGCCAGCATCACGAAAACCTGGTCAAAACCCGCGACCGATGAGGTGAACGCCAGGGTGTGACCGTCGGGAGAGAGAACGGCGGTGTTGATGGGTTTGTTCCAATGGCTAATCTGAGTGATCTTTGCGGGACCGCTGGGTGGGGCGTGAAAGTAGTAGGCGGCCAGCGCACCCAGCAGGATGAGCGCGACGATGGCCGCTACGGCAAACTGCAGCTTGTGAGATGGTTTGGCTTCGGCCGCAGCTGCTGAAATGCCACTCGCAGACCGGGGCAAGGCCGTTTCGAGGGCACTGGGTGAGGCGCTGCTGGAACGTCCGGAGCCGGAATCACGTTTCGAGCGTTTCAAGTCGCCGCGCAATTCGGCCCCGGACTGGTAGCGCAGTTCGGGATCTTTTTCGAGCGCTTTATTGATGATGCGATCGAGTTCCGGCGGAAGTTCAGGATTCAGGCGAAGGGGCGAGACCGGCGCTTTGTGCAGAATGGCATCGAAAATAAGGGCTGAAGTTCCGCCGGAGAATGCGGGACGCGCAGTTGCCATCTCGTACAGAACCAAGCCAAAAGAAAACAGGTCGGTGCGGGCGTCTAACTCTTCGCCGCGCGCCTGCTCGGGTGACATGTATGCAACCGTGCCTACGGCGCTGCCCGGACTGGTGAGATGCTCGGCGAAATCGAGAGTCGGAGAAGTCATGCCCGCGCTCTCCAGCTTAGCGGTGACTTTGGCGAGACCGAAGTCGAGAATTTTTGCCTGACCCCGCGTGGTAACAAAAATGTTCGCTGGCTTGATGTCGCGATGAATGATTCCCTTGGAGTGCGCCGCGTCCAGTGCGTCGGCGATCTGGATGCCAAAATCCAGAACGGTTTCGACTTCCAACGGCCTGGTAGCAATCTTGTGCTTCAGGGTGACGCCTTCCAGGTACTCCATGGCAATGAAGGCCTGCTCATGCTGGTCATCGATCTCGTAGATGGTGCAGATGTTTGGGTGATTCAGCGCAGAGGCAGCTTTGGCTTCACGCTGGAAGCGGGCCAGCGCTTGTGGGTCTCTGGCCACATCATCGGGCAGAAACTTCAGCGCGACAAAGCGTCCGAGCTTCAGGTCCTCGGCCTTGTACACCACGCCCATGCCCCCGCCGCCGAGCTTCTCCACGACACGATAATGAGAGATAGTTTGGCCGATCATTCGAGGCAAATCCTACGAGTGTGAAACGGGCAAGTCAATAAAGGCCATTTGCGTCGACCGGCCAGAGATTCTGCGCTCCAAGTCGACTTCAACTCAGCATCAGCCGCTCAATATCCCTTGCCTTGCCGGTCTTCTCGTCGCAGTCAACAATCACTGCACACAGTCGCACGTCGCCCGTAGCCGGCTCGAAGCGCACCGGCATGCCATTGAGGAACTTGCCGACTACCAGTTCCTTCTTCACTCCGATCACGCCGTCATAAGGGCCGGTCATGCCAACGTCGGTAACGTAAGCAGTTCCATTGGGCAGAACGCGCTCATCGGCCGTGGGCACGTGCGTGTGCGTGCCGACGACCGCGGTCACGCGACCGTCGAGATACCAGCCGAGGGAAATCTTCTCCGAGGTCGCCTCGGCGTGGAAGTCGACGAAAATTATCTTGGCGTCAATCTTCTTGAGAAGCTGGTCCGCGATCCGAAAAGGATCATCGTTCGACGCCATGAACACGCGCCCCTGTAGATTGATCACGGCGTAAGGAATTTTTCCTTTGTGGCCCTGATACATGCCCCAACCCGGCATGTCCGCCGGATAATTTGCCGGACGCAGCACGCGGCGCTGCGGGCCGTGGCCGTTGCCTTCGGCCATCTGAAAGTAATCGAGAATCTCGCGCTTGTCCCACACATGGTTGCCGGTGGTGATGACATCGATGTTGAGATCGAAGAGTTCTTCGGCCAACGCAGGCGTGATGCCGAACCCAGCGGCTGAGTTCTCACCGTTGGCGATGACGAGATCTATCAGTTGATCGCGGACTATGCCCGGCAGTTTGTCCTTGACGATGGTGCGTCCGGGCCGCCCGAAAATGTCGCCGATGAAGAGAATCCGCATGGATTGCGCCGAAGTTCGATGGTAACACGCGATGTGAGAGGCTCATTTAGCGGGATCGGATTGCAGTAACTGCAGCTCCTATATGCGCTCAGTTCGCGTCCGGCGCCAGCTCCGCAGTCCGCAGAAAATCGTAGTTTCCCGCCGGATTCAACTGAAGATTCAAGACGCGTTTGTTGTGAACGAGAACGTTGTCGAGATACCAGAGATCTATGTATGGGAGTTCTTCAGCCAGAATGCGCTGTAATTCCGCATAGATCGGCTTGCGCACCGCGGGATCGACCTCGCGGCGCGCCTGGTCAATCAACGCATCCACTTTCGGATTCGAGTAGTAGCCACGGTTTGTCCCTTTCGGAGGAAAGCGCGAGGAATGAAACACGTAGAAGATGTCGGGGTCTTCGTTGCCTCCCACCCAGCGCAATCCATAAAGTTGAAATGCTCCGTGGGTGACGTCGGCAAAGAACGTAGCCGATTCGAAGCTGCGAATGTCGAGCACAATCCCCACCTCGCGCAACTGCTGCTGCATAACCGCGGCCATCAGGCGCGTGCTCTCGGTAGTGGAAGTCTTCATGGTGATGTGGAAGCGCACACCATTGTTCAGTGGATAGCCGGCCGCATCGAGAAGCGCGCGGGCCTTATCAGGATCATGGTCATAGGCAGGCACATTGCCGTTATACGCCCAGCTTTGTGGCGGAAGAACGCTGCGCGCCGGTTGCGCCTCACCGCGCCACAGATACTCGATCATCGGCCGGCGGTCGAGAGCGTAGGCGATCGCCTGGCGTACTCGCACATCCTTCAGAATCGGATCGCGAAGATTGAATCCCAGATACTGTACTTCGGTGCCCGGCGCGTGTTCGACGGCAAGGAACGGCTCGCGTGCGAGAGTGAAGACGGTGTCCGGCGTGAGGGCGTTGATAGCCAAGTCGCCGCTGCCCTTGCGAAGTTCGAGCGCCTCGGTGGTCGCGTCCGGGACTACGGCGAAACGGACGCGCGCCAGTTTGGCTTTCTCGCCCCAGTAGTCGTCATTGCGCTCAATCACGACTTCTTTGTCGGTTTCGGCGCTGACGAACTTGAACGGCCCCGTGCCGATGGGGCTGCGTGAAATCTCATCTCCGCTACCGTAGGGAACAATGCCGATCGCGCCGTCGGAAATGTTCCATAGCAGTGCTGCGTCCGCTTCCTTCATATGAAAGACGATCGTGAAATCGTCCGGCGCATCGATGTGATCGACAAACCGATAGGCTACCGTCTTGGTGCTGCGGATCTTGCCTTGAAGCAGGGAATCGAAGGTCCACTTCACGTCCCGCGAAGTGAGCTGACGGCCGTCGTGAAACTTCACTCCATGATGCAGATGAAAGACGTAGGTCAGCGCATCGGGGGTCTCCCAGCGCTCGGCTAATCCCGGCGCCACATCCAGGTTGTCGCCGCGGGAGAGCAGGTCGTCGAAAATCAGGCTGTCGATTCGCTCCGAATACGCGTCCTGGCCTACGCGGGGGTCCAGATTCGTGGGGCTCGATTCGATCACCATCACCAGCGTATTGGGGTCAGGCCGGCTGGAACACGAAAGCAGGGGAAAGCACGCGAGGAGGACGAGCATGGCGAGGCCTTTGATTAGGGGGTGCCGCACCTCGGATGCCAGAGCTCGAAATTCGGGAGCTTGAGATTCGAGACTCAGGCTCTGACCTCTGACGCCGGAACTCGCTTGGTCCGCCATTACTCGCAGTCCCGGCACATTTGATGTAGGACGTTCACGGTTTTCCAGTTGCGGGTTGTGGTGACCACGGCTAGCGCTTTCTCCCAAGGAACTTTCCACAGGCTGCTTGCGGAGAATCCGTTTGGTAAGTAGAGGAATATCTCTTTGCCTTCACACTGCGATTGGTCGGGAGCGACTGTAAACTCGGCTAGTTTCTTCAGGGCGGGAGTTGCGGGAACGTCCGAAAGAAAGGTGACATGAAGTTTCTCGTGGTCAATGCCTCGCTGTGTCAAGAAGGGGTTGGCAGCGATGATCTTGCCCAACTCAGCCCCGCTCCTCACGATCACCGAAGCCGGGAAGCCGAAGTCGCGCATAATTGTTTCCTCGATTCTCTTCGACAGCGCGGCCGGAGAAACTTTCCCTGTCTTGAAAACCACATTTCCACTCTGAATGTAGGTCTTCACCTGCTCGAAGCCCAGGGCTTCGAAGGACGCACGAAGCGCCTCCATCTTTACTTTCTTGTGCCCGCCAACGTTGATTCCGCGAAGCAACGAAATATAGACCGGCATAGGTTTCTGTATTGCGCTGCAGTTTTTTTGCGTTACCGATCTTGTAACAAATCTAAGGATACGAGATTTTACCAAGCACGGCAGCACGCTTCGCCCCGGTTGCCGAAGGAATGCTCGACGGCCTGCGGTGCCAGGTTTCATGTGCCAGAACCGCAAAAGCGGCCGCCTCCTTCGCCGCCGAAGGCAAGCCCAACTCGTCGGAGAATCGCAACTGTAATCCGAGCGGCTGGAGTTCGGCACTTAGCATCTTTACGAGCGTGGAGTTTCTTGCGCCGCCGCCCGAGAGAATCATCTCTTGAAAGTCCCGCTTCCGCGCCGGCCTTGAGCGTGCGGTTGCGTATCGCCGCACCGCTTCCGCAATCGACTTCGCGGTGAGCGCGGTCGCCGTAGCCACCACATCCTGCTTGCGGCAACGTCCGCAGGCTCGCAAAAAGCCGCGCACAAACTCGCCGCCGAATTCTTCGCGCCCCGCGGTCTTAGGAGGATCTGTCTTGAAAAAATCTCCCCGCAAGAATTTGCGGACAACTTTCTCGATCACCTTTCCGGAAGCTGCAATCCTGCCATCACGATCAAATGGCTGGCCGAACAACCTCTCGGTGACGGTGTCGATTACCATGTTGCCGGGTCCTGTGTCGAACGCGACTACGTCGCTGGCATTTGTTCCAGCGGGGATCAGCGTAAGGTTCGCAATGCCGCCGATGTTTTGCACGATTCTGCCCACGCGTGCATTGCGAAACAGCATATAGTCGAGGAAGGGAACGAGCGGTGCACCCTTGCCGCCAGCGGCAATATCTGCGGGACGAAAATCTGAGACTACGGGCACGCCTACCCTTGAAGCGATGACCGCTGCCTCGCCCGTTTGCCAGGTGGCCGCAAGCTTGCGAGCCAGGAAGATCTGGGGATCGCCTTGATGGTAGAGCGTCTGACCATGACACCCGACCAGATCTGTCTTCACGCGAAATCGGCGCTCAGTGGCGAGCACGGCGTCGGCATAAAGTTCACCGAGCAGGAAATTCAGCCGCGCTAGATCGGCCACGCTGGCTAGCGAGGCGTTCATCGTGGCGAGAATCGTCGAGCGTACTTTCTTGGGGTAAGAATATTCGGCGTGGCCGAGCAGTTCGAAATTCGTGCCGACGCGGCCCCGCATCCGCACCAACGCTACGTTGATGCCATCGGCGGAGGTGCCGCTCATTACGCCGGCGACAATCAGGCCGCTTTTCTTCATGCCCGCAGCCGCCGCCGGTTTTCGTCGCGCAAGTTCTCCGCTCGATTCAGAGCTTCCAGGCGCACTTGTTCGCCGAACTCCCACAGCTTGCGCGAAAGCTTCTCAACTGTCGCAGGGGACGGCGCTTTTGTCTTCCGGAACAGCTTGGCCGACTTCTTCTTGAACCCGAGCGTGCGTTGCACGGACTCTTCAACCCGAGCGGCAAACTTTGAATCGTGCTCGGCAGTTCTTGCCAGCTCTTCGTACGCTTCTGCGATGCGCTCCTCGCGATGGCAGACCAGACACAAATCGCCCCCGGAGCGGATGTGCTCGACCGCGGCCTGGCCTAGCGAAGCGGCCGACAAAACCCCACCCATCTCGAGATCATCCGATACGATCAGATTGCGGTAGCCGATACGTTTGCGCAGGATATCGGTAATCCACAATTTCGAGAGCGACGCGGGAGTTCGAGCCCTTGTGACTTGCGGATAAGCCGCATGCGAGATCATGATCAGCGACATCTCGGCGCGGAGCGCTCGGTACGGGAGCAGGTCCTCAACCCAAAGCTTTTTAAGCGTCTTTTCGATTACAGGCAGCATGTGATGGCTGTCGAGGGTGCCCTCGCCCAGTCCGGGAAAGTGTTTGCCGCACCCCAGAACGCCCGCTGTACGCAGGCCGGCTAGAAGCTCACGAGCGTACGCAACCGTGTCACGCGGCTTTGCCGAGACTACGCGCGAACTCAGCACGCTGCGCGAAGCTTCAAAGGCCAAGTCGAGCACGGGAGCGAAGTTCACGTTGAATCCCAAAGCGCGGCAGTTCTCTCCGAGGACTTGCCCGTGTTTACGGAAAAGTTTGCGGTCACTGGTGGCGAATACGTCTGCCGCGGAAGGCGTCGGGCCGAGGACGTCGCGAAAGCGGTCGACGGCTCCGCCTTCCAGGTCGACGCAGGTAAATAACGGCGTTGAAACGCATTGCTGGCAATCGCGCAGCAATCTCCACGTCTGCTCGGGACTTCTTATATTGCGCGCGAACAGGATCACTCCGGCAGGCTGCAGGTGAGTGAGCAGGGAAGTGAGGCGGGGAGTTATCTCCGCGCCGTCGAAGCCGACGATCAGGAGCTGACCGATTTCGAAAATCGCACGCGCCTTTTTTCGAGTAGTCATCCGTTGAGCACAGAACGCAATCTGGATTCAGATTTCTTTCTTCAACTCCGCCAGCAGGTTCAGCGCCTCCAGGGGCGTGAGCCGGTTCAAGTCCACTTCGCGCAGCTTCTCCAGCACAGGCTGTGAGATCGGCGTGAAAATGGTCAACTGCGTCGGCGGAGGCGTGGCGCCTGGCGAGAGATGTTCGGTCAATTGCCGTTCGGCTGATTCATGCTCGGCCAGAACCCCACGCGCGCGCGTGATTACTTCGTTCGGGAGCCCGGCCAGTTTGGCGACTTCGATGCCGTAGCTGCGGTCGGCTGCTCCCGGCTCTACCTTGCGCAGGAACGCGATACCTCCTCCAGTTTCCTTCACCGAGACGTGATAGTTCTTTACTCCTGTAAGTTGTTCGGCCAATTCGGTCAGCTCGAAATAGTGGGTGGCGAATAGAGTTTTGGCACGCACGCGAGCGTGCAGATATTCGATTGCAGCCCAGGCAATCGCAAGGCCGTCGTAAGTAGATGTGCCGCGGCCCACTTCATCCAGCAAAATTAGCGACCGTGCTGTAGCCGTATGCAGAATCGCGGCTGTCTCCGTCATCTCGACCATAAACGTCGAGCGGCCGCGCGCCAGGTTGTCGCTGGCGCCGATACGGGTGAAGACGCGGTCCACCACGCTGAGGCGCGCCGACCGCGCGGGAACGAACGATCCCATCTGCGCGAGAATCACGATCAGCGCGGTTTGCCGCAGGTACGTCGATTTTCCCCCCATGTTGGGCCCGGTCAGCAGCAGAATGGTGTGCGTGGTCGCATTCAGATAAAGATCATTGGGGACGAAACGCTCGCTCCCCCCGGCCATCTCCTGCTGCTCGATTACAGGATGGCGGCCCTCGACGATCTCCAGATCGCCCGCATCACCCTGGGCGGAGGCGATAAATTGTGGCCTGCAATAATTACGCAGCGCCGCGGTGTGGGCCAGCGAAGCCAGCAGATCAACTTCAGCCAGAGCCAGTGCGGTCTGGCGAATCCGCTTAGCTTCTGCCGCAATCGCGCTGCGCAATTCGGTGAACAACCGCCGCTCGATTTCGACTATCTTTTCCTGCGCATCGAGAATCTTGGCTTCGTATTCCTTTAGCTCAGGAGTGGTGAAGCGCTCCGCGCCCACCAGGGTTTGTTTGCGTTCGTAATCCTGCGGGACCAGGTGCAGGTTCGGTTTCGAAACCTCAATGTAGTAGCCGAAGATAGAGTTGAACTTGACCTTGAGCGATGCAATTCCAGTTCGGCCACGTTCCCGCTGCTCGATCTGCGCCAGCACCTGCTTGCTGTTGCGAGAGAGTTCGCGCAGTTCGTCGAGATCGCAGTCCACTCCCGCGGCAACCACGCCTCCGTCCGCGAAGCTCAGTGGAGGTTCCGGCACGATCGTTTTCTGAATACAGTCGCGCAGATCGGCCAGTTCGTCAAGCGATGCGTGCAAAATCCTAAGCCGCTCTGCCGCTAACTTCGCAACTGCCATTTTAATTGCAGGAATCTTTGCGAGCGAAGCGGCCAACGCCAGCACATCCCGCGGATTCGCCGTCTCCAGCGTCACACGGCTCAAAAGCCGCTCCAGGTCGAGCACACCATCGAGGGCCCGGCGCAACTCCTCGCGTGCGATAGTGTCTTTTACGCCGACCGTGACTGCATCGAGGCGCGCATTGATTTCCCCAAGATCGAGCGATGGCCGCAGCAGCCACGCGCGGAGCAGGCGCTTACCCATCGGACTGATCGCGGCATCGATCGAACGAAAAAGAGTGACCCCGGCATCCGCACCCGCAAAAAGCGGTTCGATCAATTCGAGGTTCCTTACCGTAACTGCATCGAGCACAAGACAATTCTGTCGCTCGTACCAGCCAATTCGGTCAACGTGGTCGAGCGATCCCCGCTGTGTGGAGCGCACATAGTAGAGAATCGCCCCCGCGGCCGCAGCTGCGGCTGTGCGCCCGGCCAGGCCGAATCCCTCGAGCGATAGCACTCCGAAATGATTTTCCAGCAACGGAATGGCATGGTCAGGCGCGAAGACCCAGTCATCGAGCGGTGTCTCCGTGCAAGTTGCTCCGGACGGCCGAGGCCGAGGCGTTTGGCCACGGCTGGCGCCGGCGTCGAAGAGCGGAGCAGCCGAACCATACAGCAATTCTTTCGGCCGCAGTTGCTCCAGTTCTTCCTCCACCCGGCGCAGCGCACTCTCGCCCATAAATTCCGTGGCGCGAAATTCTCCCGTGGAAAGATCGAGCGCGGCAAAGCCCACACACTCCCCGACTTGCGCCAGCGCTGCCAGAAAGTTGTTTTCTTCGGAACCGAGCAGGGAATCCGTCGCGGTCCCGGGCGTGACCACGCGCGTTACTTCGCGGCGCACGAGTTTCGTGCCGATCTGCTTCTTAGCGAGCCGGGCATCTTCCATTTGCTCACAAATGGCCACTTTGAAGCCTTTCCGGATGAGTTTGCCGATATAGCCTTCCGCCGCGTGATGCGGGACTCCACACATGGGTACCGCGATGCCCTTCTCTTTGTTGCGCGACGTGAGGGTGATCTGCAGTTCTTTGGAGGCGACGATCGCATCGTCAAAGAAAAGCTCGTAAAAATCTCCCAGCCTGAAAAACAACAATGCAGTGGGATGTTCTTTCTTGACGGCGGCGTACTGCCGCATCAGCGGAGTGGAAGGCTCGGTCATCGTTTCGGCAGGCGCAGCGGGTTTGGCGCGGATTATAACAAAGGCCTCATTTCCACCTTCATTATCACTCTCTCACAGCCCGAGGTGGAAATGGCGGTTGACGCAGCTTCTCTCCCAGTGCTTTCCTAGTGCATGGAACTGCGGAAGGATCCCATCACTCGCTCCTGGGTTATGACGGGAGACGAGCCGGCCGAGAGCGCCCGTCCTGAAACCGTTTGCCTTTTCTGCGCGGATTCTCCCAACGCGACGCAAGTCATCTCCGCCTTACCCAGCGCGGGCGAATGGTCTACGCGCGCCGTGGTGCATCCCAAGCCGCTTTACCATATTGAAGGCGAGCCGGACCGGCGAGGCGACGGGCTTTACGACTGCATGAGTTCAGTCGGCGCCCACGAAGTGCTGGTGGAAAATTGCAGGCACGACCGCCAGCTCTGGAACGCCAGCGATGACGAGATTGGGCTGTTCCTGCGATTGGCCGCCGAACGCATCATGGATCTCAAGCACGACCCGCGCATCAAGTATGTCAGTCTCTATAAGGATTACGGTGCGGGCGCCGGCCAGGAATTCAGCCATCCTACTTCGCAGATCACGGCGACCATGTTTGTGCCGCGGCGTGTTCTTTACGAACTGCGGGCGGGGCGCGAGTATTTCCAAGCCAAAGAGCGCTGCGTTTTCTGCGACATTCTTGCGCAGGAAGAGCGCCAGGCCTCGCGCGTGATCGAGGCTCGCGGCGACTACGTTGCGATTGGACCTTACGCTCCGCGCGTTCCGTACGAAACCTGGATTCTGCCGCGCAACCACGAAGCATCGTTTGAGCGCACTGGTTTGTCGAAGCCGGGACTGCGGACGAATCTCGCCGCGCTCTTGCGCCGGACTCTGCAGCGGATTCGCACGCTCACCGAAGGTTTTCATCTGGTGCTGCACACTTCACCGAACAGCCTGCATCCTTCTAAGACTCTCGGATACTGGAAGACCATCGACGACGACTACCACTGGCACATCGAGATAATGCCGGTCCTCGCGGCCAAGGCTCGTTCGTATACATTCAAGGAAGTTTATTATTCGCCCGTCAGCTCGGAAACCGCGGTGAAGCAGATGCGAGATGCCAAGATAGATGGATGAAGCAGAATCCAGCACGGACGCCCGTCCGTGCTGGGTAGTGAGATGCCAGCTGCAATCCGATACAACCCACGCGCAGAAGCTAAGGCGTGATCTCGAACACGGTGCCATTACCCTGAGCACCGCCATACCAGGTTGTACCGTAGATATTCCCTGCAGAATCACTGATCAACCCGCCCGCGGGTTCCATCCCGTCACCACTTCCGTCGAAGCTGAGCAGTAATGTCTCCTTCCAGGGCCCACTTGCCGTGGGCGACAACTCAAACACCACACCGTCGTTATCTTTGCCGCCATTGGAGGTTTCTCCATAGAGATTGCCGAAGGTATCAAAGATCACGCCCGCATCAGGCTGGCTCCCGTCCCGGCCGCCGAAGCTGTACAGCACTTTCTCCATCCAAGGGCCGCCTGCCGTGGGCGACAACTCGAACACCACACCGTCACCGCTCTGGCCGCCAGATGCTGCACTGCCGTAGAGATTGCCGGCCGCGTCCATGACCAGGGCCCCAGGATGCGTGAAGATATTCCCTCCATCCTTGCCGCCGCTGAAGTTATACAGCACCTTGAACTTCCAGCCCCCACCGATCTGCGGCGACAGCTCCCATACCGTACCAGCTCCGTGATCGCCACCGTATTCTGCAGTGCCGTAGAGATTGCCGCTGGCGTCAATGATCATAGTGCTATCGATCTGATCCCCATCCGTGCCATCGAAGGAAAAAAGGGTTGTCTCCGCCCAGCCACCACCGGCAGCGGGCGTTAGCTCGAATATGGTACCGTCTCCTTGAACTCCCCCTCCCCAAGCCGTTGTGTAGACATTGCCTGCGGCATCGGGGGTCAGGCCTGCCTCGGGAAACAATCCCTGGTCGGTAGACAAACTATAGAGCTCCGTCAGCTGCCACGTTCCGCTTGCGGTGGGCGCCAGTTCGTACACCCCACCGGCGCTGTAGCCGGGGCCCAGTTGAGTTGTGCCGTAGAGGTTGCCCGCGGAATCCAAGATCAGCTCGTCGGGATAGCACCCTTCGCTGCCGTCGAAGGTGTACAACGTGCTTGCTACCCAGGGGCCACTCGTGGTCGGCGTCAACTCGTACACAATGCCGCATGCGCCAGGCCCGCCGTCACTGATGGTAACGCCGAAGAGATTGCCTGCGCTGTCGATGACCCCGTTGTAGGCGCCCTGGCCCTCGCTCGACCCAAACACGTGCAGGATCTTGGTCGTCGCGGGCCACGCGTCTGCCATCAACAGGTTCACTGTAAAGATCGCCAAAGCCACTCTCAATCCGATGGAAAGTTTTTTGCCTCGCATAAGTCCTCCTTAGAGTTAGGTTAGGGGCCCCGTGGAGATGGTCGGCAACCGAAGCCGAAGCTAGGGTGTGATCTCGAACACTGTACCGTCGCCGTACTTGCCCCCCGCTTGCGCCGTGCCGTAGAGATTGCCGTCGGCATCGAAGATCAAACCTTGCCAGGGACCCGACCCGTCCATGCCGTTGAAGCTGTGAAGGATGGTCTCGCTCCAACGTCCGGCCTCGGCAGGAGACAACTTGAACACGACACCGTCGTTCTCAGAACCTCCGCTGAGGGTTTCTCCATAGAGGTTGCCGGAGGCATCGAAGGTCACGCCAGCGGTCGGACCGCTCCCATCATTGCCGTTGAAGCTTAACAGCACCTTTTCTGTCCAACTCCCGCCTGCGGCAGGCGATAGCTCGAACACGGTACCCATGCCGAAGTATCCGCCGTTTTGCGTCGTGCCATAGAGGTTTCCGGCCGAATCGAAGACCAGACCGCACTGGTCGTAGGGATTGGATTCGGAGCCACCCTTGTCGAAGGTGTAAAGCGTCGTTTCCGCCCAACTTCCGCCCCCAATTGGCGTCAGCTCGAACACCGTGCCGCCGCCATAAGCATCACCTTGGTAGGTTTTGTAGGCAGTGCCGTAGAGATTGCCGCTGGCATCAAAAATCACGCTATCGTAGGGATTCATGCCGTCCGTGTGATCAAAGTACAGAAGCGTCGTTTCCGTCCAACTTCCGCCCCCAATAGGCGTCAGTTCGAACACCGAACCAATTCCTCCCAATATTTGGTTCCCCGTGACGGTGCTGTAAATGTTGCCCGCAGCATCGAAAATCACCGGCGCGCTAGGATAGGAACCGACCCCAGATTGTTCATCAGAGAGGCTATAGATGACCGTAAGGTTCCAGCCCCCGCTCACGGTGGGCGACATCTCGAAGACACCGCCAGTGCCGTTGGTGCCGCCCACCTCAAATGTGCTATAGAGATTGCCTGCGGAATCGAACCTAAGAGGTGCACCCGGCCAGATCGCTCCATCCGCATCATTCCCGCCGAAGATGTATAGCACCGTTTCCTTCCAGCTCCCGTCCCCGGTTGGCGTCAGTTTGAATACCGTACCGCAGCCAAAAGAAACCCCGGTCACGCACGTTGTGCCGGTGCTGCCGAAGGTATTCGTGCCGTAGAGATTGCCAGAGGCATCGAAGACAACGCCATTGGGTTGGTAGCCGTCCTTGCCATTGAATTCGTGCAACACCTTTATGCTTCCAGCTGATGCCTCTATGACCAACGAGGTCACAGCAAAGATTCCCAGTATCGCTGTTAATCCGATGGAAAGTTTCTTGCCTCGCATAAGTCCTCCTTAGAGTTAGGTTAGGGGCCCCGTGGAGATGGTCGGCATTTTGGAAGAAAGCTAGCCGGGGGAGGCTATGCTGGAAAGCGGGGCCTGGCGGCCCGTTTACCACACATCTGCTGCTCAACTCCAAAAACCGCGACAACTATACACCCGATCTGCTCTTTTGCAACCGCGATCAGACGAAATTTACACTTCGCGGACTTTATCTTCTATGGTTAACTGTTTTCGACTTTGACGGCGCTACCTCGGAGGACTTTCTTCTTGAGATATCTCTTCTGCTTAATCTTGCTTTTCGCGACCGCATGGGCGCAGACTCCATCCGCGTCATCGCCATCTACTCCCAATAAGAAAACAGAAATCCTCTGGCAAAAACTCGAATCCACCATTCATGATGTCGATCATCAGCTCGACGGCGTGATGGGAGTTGCGATCGAAGACTTAAACACTGGCCACCAGTTTTTCCTGCACGAGGATGAAGTCTTCGCCCAGGCCAGTTCGATCAAGATCACCGTCCTCGCCAATCTTTACTTGCAGGCGCAGCAAGGCAAGTTGAAGCTTACAGACCTCTATACGGTGCAGTCTTCCGATCTCGTCGCCGACAGCGACGTCATGGGCGGACTCACCCCCGGCGTTACGCGCATCACCCTGCGCGATCTCGCCACCATGATGGTTGCGGTCAGCGATAATTCCGCCACCAACGTACTGATCGACCGCGTGGGCATGGATAACGTAAACGCCATGCTCGACTCGCTGGGACTCGCACATACGCGCCTGCGCCGTAAAATGATGGACGTCGAAGCGGCAAAGCAAGGTCGCGAGAATATTTCCACGCCACGCGAGATGATGACCCTGCTGGAAACTATCTACCACGGCAAACTGCTGAATAAAGAATCGACGGAAGACTTTTTCAGAGTTCTAAGCACACACAAAGATTCGTGGATTCCGCGCGATCTGCCCGCCGACGTGAAGATTGCCGACAAGCCGGGCTCGCTTGAAGGGGTGCGGAATGACTCTGGCATCGTATTCGTTGAAGGTCGTCCCTATGTTATTTGCGTGATGACCGCTTTCCTGGGCGACGAACGCGATGGCGAAGAGGCTATCAGCAAGATTTCCCTGGCCACATGGCGAATGTTTGACCGCCTCAGTCGCGCTTCGGAATATGGCCGAGTCGTTTCCCCAGGCAATGGAAGTCGGTAAAGGTCTTGTCGTCAGCGCGAGTGCAATATCCGGCTAAGGCCTGCCTCCGGCGCGACGCAGTAGTCGAACCACTTCGGCGTTATTGCGATTCAGAGCCCACGTCAATGCGGTGTACCCGGTCCGGCTCCTTAGGTTCGCATCGGCGCCGGCGGCGAGCAACGCCTTGACCACGTCGGGGTTCGCCTTTGGGTTCTGGCAGGCGATGATTAGCGCGGTTTGTCCCGTCTGATCCAGAGCATTCACGTTAGAGTTCCCGGGCGCCGAGAGCAACTGCTGCACCACCTTCAAATCCTCGTGCGCCGCCGCGCGCATCAAATCCGTTTCATCGGGGTCCTCAAGGGTTTCGCCGCCGCTTCCCAACTCAACTGGCCAAGCGATGGGAATAATCTTGACGACCTTAATGCCCACTTCGCCATTCATTTTCTGCCAATCGTTCAGCGTGAAATAGCCTCGTAACAACGGCTGAATCTGAATGCCGATGGTCGATTGCCATAGCTGGCTGCCTAAGGAATTCCGCGTTTCTCCCGCGTCGTCAGAGGATTGCAGGCGAAAGACGTTAAACCCGTCCGCCGAGTTCCATTCAAAGTGGGCATCCAGGTCACGAATGAAGCCGGCAGGGCTGATCCACATGACGGCGCAGAACACCAGCAGGGCGGCCACAATAAATGGCCACGACCGCCAGCCGGAAAAACGAGACACAACCCCTGCCACGGTCGCAACCAGCGCCAGCACCTCGGTGAACAGGCCCACGGCGATCAGTATTTGACCGGCGGCGTTCCACCAGTGCACGCGACGATCCAGAAACCCGCCGTCATCGAAATGCCAAAACGGATTGAAGTAGAGAAGCGCGAGACCGGCGACAAACAGCAATGCCCCGGCTTCCAGACCGTAGATTGTCCAGGTAATGCGACGGTTGTGCTTCGCCGTTGGTGTGAGCATCGATTTCTGCCAGCGAGATGAGTATAGACACAGTGCGGGAGTAGGGGAATCAAGGAGGGAATTAGGGACAGCGTGGATAGACGCGGACTATGCCGTTCCGGCTGCCTTGCTCCCTCCGGGAGTTCGTTCGCGAAAGAATGGTTGCGGCCTTCGCCGCTAGGACAAACTTACCGAACGCGGTTCATAATGGCGGGATGTCTCTGGATAAGACAGTCCGCCGCCTGAAGACCTACGCCGGCACGCAGGGATATGTCTACCAGTACTACTTCGTGGGCCAGCGAGCGGCGCTGGCGAACGATCCCGAAGCCCCTGCGACGGAATTCGTCTTCGACGTTACTTCCGATCGCAAGTTGACTTACGCCGTGAGCGTCTTTCTGCCGGAGAAGTCAGTAGCCTCGTGGACGGCGACTCGTAGCCGCATGCTGACCGAGGCAGAACAGTATGCCGCGGCGAAACTGCGCCTGTTCGGCGCTTTCGACGAATTGGAAGACGTAAAGACCCACGGCCGCCGTCTGGTGATTGATGCAGCTTGGCTTGCGGAGGCGTTGGCTGGTCTTGGGATCGAGTAGGATGTGATCCGCAACACAGCGGGACGTGATGTTTGGCACTTCTGGCTCCGCATTCTCTATGCAGAATATAATGCATGGAAAGAACGGGTTTGCTTGGGTCACAAACCTGACGCACTCGCTCTGACTTGCATTAAACTCAGCGGACTCTGATACTTACCTAACCTATGGCATTACTCTGGCTGCGTTTCGCGCTGGCGTGTTATTTTATCGGGCTGATCTACGCCCTCTTCGCGCTCACCCGCACCAGCGATCTTTTCAGCCGCATCGCGCTGCACGCCGCCAGCCTGGGTATGGTCTTTCACTTCGTCTCGCTGGTCGAGCTTTTCCTCTCGGGCCACGTAGTCTGGGCCTCGGTGCATAACGGAGAGTCGCTGCTGGCGTTCTTTTCGATGACCTTCTTCATGATCATTTATGCCATTTACAAGACGACTTCGCCTGGCGTGGTGGTTTTTCCTATCGTGTTTTTTCTGACCTTCATTGCCGCACTGGACGAGCAACCGGTACTGTTGACTTCTTTTGTGCAGCATAAGGGGTGGCTGATCGCCCACATCATCTTGATCTTTACCGGCTATGCCGCGCTCGTGCTAAGTTTCGGCGCCAGCCTGCTCTACCTGCTGCAGGAACGCCGTCTAAAGGCCAAGAAACCCAGTAGCCTGATTTCATTTTTACCCGCGCTCGAAGTCATTGACCAGATCGGTTACCGCTCGTTGCTGCTCGGGTTTCCTTTCATGACGTTAGGCTTGATTACCGGATCGGTCGTTGCCATGTCGACCTACGGGCACATCGACTTTGCCGATCCAAAGATCCTATTGTCGATCCTGATGTGGTTGGTCTATATGATCATGGTCGTGACCCGCTGGAACTCGGGATGGCGTGGGCGCCGCGCCGCCGTTCTCGCGACCTGCGCTTTCGTGGCTGCCATCGTGGCCTGGGCCGCCAACTATTTCTCGGCCATCCACGGGTTCGCCTCATGAGATACCAGCTCATTGGCGTGAATCACAATAGCGCGCCGGTCGAGGTGCGCGAGCGATTGGCGATTCCCGAGTCGCGCCTACCCGACACCTGTCGCGATCTCACGGCACATCCGGGAATCGAAGAGGGCATGATCATCTCCACCTGCAACCGCGTGGAGGTGATTACACACACCACGAACGGCTCGGCCGATCTGCGCGGATTCTTGCATGATCACTTTCATCTGACTGCGGAGGAGTTGGACGCGCACTTATACGAGTTTCGAGAGAAAGACGCGGTACGGCATGTCTTCCGCGTAGCTTCGAGTCTGGACTCAATGGTGGTTGGGGAAGCTCAGATTCTCGGCCAGGTAAAAGAGGCTTACGCCACCGCCCGCGCTGTAGGCTCTGTGCGGGGCCAGCTCGACCAGCTCTTCACTCGCGCCTTCGCGGTCGCCAAACGCGTGCGCAGCGAGACCGCCGTAGGATCGTCCTCCGTTTCCATCGCCTCGGTCGCGGTTGAACTCGCCAAGAAGATTTTTGGGTCTTTGCAGGGCAAGACCGTTTTTATCGTGGGTGCCGGCAAAATGAGCGAACTCGCCGCGCGGCACCTGATGGCTCACGGTTGCGCCTCGATTTTCGTTTCCAATCGCACCTACGAACGCGCCATTGGACTCGCGCAGAAGTTCGATGGCCAGGCCATCAAGTTCGACGATCTTTATGATTCGTGCGACCGCGCCGACATCGTCATCACTTCAACCGGAGCGCCCCACGCCATTTTCCGTCGCGAGCACGGCGAACAGTTCCTGGCCCGCCGAAAAAATCGGCCCATGTTCTTCATCGACATCGCCGTTCCCCGCGACGTTGCGCCGGAAATGGCCAAGCTCGATGGCATCTTCACCTACGATATGGATGACCTGCAGCAGGCCGTCACCAGCCACGTCGCCGACCGCCGGAAAGAAGCCGAGTTGGCCGAAGCCATTATCTCGAGCGAGGTGGAGAACTTTAAAGCCCGCTTCGAAGCCCGCCTGCATACGCTCGATGTCGTGCCGACGATTGTCAGCCTGCAGGATCATCTGGAAACTATCCGCCGGGCGGAAATCGATCGCGTGCGCGGCCGCATGGGCCCGTTGACCCCGGAGCAGGAGATGGCGGTCGAATCTCTGACCCGCGGCATCATTAATAAAGTCATGCACACTCCGATCACCACGCTGAAAACCGCCGCCCGCGAAGCGGAGGCGACCACTGTGATCGATGTTGTGAAGCGCCTGTTCAACCTGGAGACCAAACGAAAAGACGGCGTGCAGATCGACATGAAAAAAGTGAAAGATGAAGATAAGGACACGCAGTGATCGCGGCCTGATCGAATGATCGAGGTACTCTTCACTCTCTGGGATTGCGTGTTTCTGCTTGCAGGATGGTACTTATACCGCCATCCGCTCCTCTTCCAGAACGTTCGACACGAGAAATGGCAAGTACGGATTAACAAAGTCATCGGGATCGGGTTGATGATTTGCGGAGGAATCTTCGCGGTTGCGCGTGTGGTCTTTTCATTCATCAGGATGTAAGAATGCGTTTTTAGAGAGAGGGAATCTAAGCCTGTTACACAAGCCCACAAACTCCGCATCGGTTGCCGTGGCTCGCGCCTTGCTCCCCAGCCGCGAACGTGGAATCATGAATCCAGAGGGAGACAGATTATGTCAGCGATTATCCAGGTCGATTGGTCACAATGTCCGTTGGTTGAAGTCGATTCAGAAATCCAGAGCGGCGCTCCGATTTTAGCCGGGACGCGCCTGCCCGTGAGCGCAATCGTCGACAATGCGGAATATGGTTTGAGCGTGGCGGAGATTTCGGAACAATTCGAAGTATCAGGAACGCAAGTGGAGGCAATCCTGGCGTACGCCAAAGGTCACCGCGTTGCGGATACCCTTCGATAGAAACGTTCCGGTAAAGGTGCGCGGCTTTCTGCCGACGCACGACGTTCATACAATCACTGAAATGAACTGGTGCCCCGGCTCAAGAATGGTGAGCTTCTCAATGCGGCCGAAGCGGCTGGATTCGATGTCCTGCTTACCTGCGATCAAAACATCCGACATCAGCAAAATCTGACCGGACGGAAGCTTGCGCTTGTAAACTTAACCTCGAACCTTTGGCCCTCGGTACGCAAACCACAGTGACGCTTGAAACGACAAACAAATTCCGCATCGGCTCCCGCGGCTCGCAACTCGCCCTATGGCAAGCCAACCACATCTCCGCACTCCTGCGCGGACGCGGGCACGAAGTGCGAATCGAAATCATCCATACCACCGGCGACAAGATCACCGACGTTCCCCTCGCAAAAGTCGGCACGAAAGGCATGTTTACCAGGGAGATTGAAGAAGCCCTCGCCGCCGGCCTCATCGATCTCGCCGTGCATTCCCTGAAAGACCTGCCCACTGAACTTCCCCCGGGTTTTGAAATAACTGCCATCACGGAACGGCAAGACCCGCGAGACGCCTTCTGCTCGCGAAATTATTCGACAATCGAAGACTTGCCGCAAGGTGCACGCGTAGGCACCTCCAGCTTGCGCCGCCAGGCTCAACTCAAAGCCATTCGCTCCGATCTCGATATTCATCCTCTGCGCGGCAACGTCGATACCCGCCTGCGCAAGCTCGAGCAAGGTGAATACGACGCCATCATCCTAGCTGCATCCGGACTGAAGCGGCTGGGCAAAACCGAATTGATCAAGCTGATCATCCCTGTCGAAATCATGTGCCCCGCCGCCGGGCAAGGAGCGCTCGCCATCGAAATCCGCGAAGGGGACTCAGGCACTCCCCACCAGCTCGAATTCCTGAACGACCCCGCCACCCGCGCCGCCACGACCTGCGAGCGCGCCCTGCTCAACCGACTCGGCGGAGGTTGCCAGGTTCCCATCGGCGCCTTCGCAGAGGTGCGAGGTGCAAAGCTCTATCTCGAAGCCATCGTCGCCGATCCCGACGGCTCGAAGCTTCTGCGCGAATCTCGCGACGGCGATCTCAGCGATCCGGAGAAACTTGGCAACGAGGTAGGCGAAACCTTGCTGAGCCGCGGCGGCGATAAAATTCTTGAAGCCGTCTATGGCCGCGGCGTCGCCGTGCCGCCGCAACCATGAGTCCGGAATGAAGATTTTGGATAGGGGCCGAGCATGAAAAGCGGCAGCGTTCTCCTGCAACTTCTCGGCGGCACCAAAAGCTCGCATGCGCTCCGCCGCTGGATCAACCTCTGGCCGCCCTTTCTGGGCGCGGGCATTCGCGTCAAGCACATCGCGCCCGACATGAAGGCCGTCGACGTCGAGATGAAGCTGCGCTTCTGGAACGCCAACTACGTGGGTACGCAATTCGGCGGATCGCTCTTCGCCATGACCGACCCGTTCTATATGCTGATGCTGATGGCGAACCTGGGCGATGAGTATATCGTATGGGACAAAGCCGCGACCATCCGTTATAGAAAGCCGCGGCGGGGAACCGTGCGCGCTGAATTCCGTTTGTCCGATAGCCGGATCGACGACATTCGCGAGAAACTGAAGACGCTGCCGAAATATGAACCCGTCTTTTCCGTCGAAGTGAAAGATGAGGCCGGAGTGGTAATTGCCGAGGTCGACAAATTGTTGCATGTGCGAAGGAAATGACCGCAGCCCCAGGGCAGCGCAAATTGGCCAGGTCTGTGGATCAAAGGAGAGCTCAAGAATGTACATTCCGGAATTCAACCGCGTTCGCGATCACGCGGATACCGTCTCGTTCGTCAAGGCGAACCCCTTTGCCATTCTGGTCTCAGCCTCGGACAACGGTCCCTTCGCGACGCATATCCCCATTCTCCTTCGAGAGGCGGACAATCAGACGGTTTTACACGGGCACATGGCTAAGGCGAATCCGCACTGGGAGCTTCTGCAAAAAGGCCAGGAGTCTCTGGCGATTTTTCACGGGCCTCACGCCTATATTTCTCCCAGCCTGTACGAGAGCCGCGAGAGCGTTCCCACATGGAACTATGCTGCCGTGCATGTGTATGGCAAAACCAGCGTAGTCACCGAACCCGAGCGTCTTTTGGACGAAACCAGAGACATCATCAATGCCTTCGATCCGGCCTACTACGCGCAATGGAACAGCCTCAGCGACAGGTTTCGCAATGGGATGCTGAAACATATCGTCGGCTTTGAGATGGTTGCTACTCGAATCGAAGCCAAATTCAAGATCAGCCAAAATCGCACCAAGGTGGATCAGTCCACGGTGATGGCTTCTCTGGCGCAGAGCACGGATTCATCTGCCGTTGAAATCGCCAGGCTGATGGAAAAGCAAGGACTGGGAGTTGATCGCGGGGAATGAAACGGCGCAAGCAATCCGAAAGGGCGCGATTGGCGTTGGCTGGCGTTCGCGTGCTTGTAGGCCGCGCGCGGCATCAGGCCTCCGCGCTCTCGGGCGAACTGCGGAACCTGGGCGCGACGGTGCTTGAGATTCCCTTCATCGAAATCCGCAAGCCGCGGAGTTTCGCGCCTTTGGATTTGGTGCTCAAGAGTCTTGGCAGTTACGATTGGCTCATCCTCACCAGCGTAAACGGAGTTGAGGCCATGTGGGAGCGGCTGGCTAAGCTCCACCTCACGAAAACGAATCTTAATTCCCTGCGTATCGCGGCCATCGGGCCGGCGACGAAGAATGCAATCGAAAAGCGCGGCGCAAGAGTCGACGTCGTACCCAGGGAATACGTGGCCGAATCCGTCGTGCGCAGCTTACGTAGGCGAGTAAAGGGCAAACGGGTGCTGCTGGTGCGTGCCAAAGTAGCACGCGACGTGATTCCGCGAGAACTGCGTAAAGCCGGAGCGCTTGTCGATGTGGTGGAAGCTTACGAAACCGCAATGCCGCAATCTTCGCGCACGCGCTTGCGCAAAGCGCTGGCAAATCCGAAGCTCTGTCCCCATGTGGTCACATTTACCAGCTCTTCGACTGTGCGCAACTTTGTAACGTTACTCGGTGCGCACAGGGCGAACCTCCACGGAATACTGCTCGCATCAATCGGCCCGGTCACTTCTTCGACTTTGCGCGAGCTCGGCTTGCGTGTGGATATTGAAGCCAAGGAGTTCACTATTCCGGGGCTGGTCAAGGCCGTTCTTCGAGACATAGCCTCTCGCACAGAGTCCCACGCCACGGCTCGTATCAGACGTTGACACTCGGTACAAACGTCGCTAAATTGCCCGGATGAAGCCCCTCGTAAAACCAAAGACCATTTACCTTGTGCTTTGTTTCATTGGTCTGGTGCTTCCATACTGGCAGTTTGTGCCATGGGTGGCGCAGCACGGGATGTCTTCCTCTCTTTGTTCATGCGGGTCGAAAGCACCCGGTTGAATATTCGCCGGCGCTGGCTTCCGTTACTGGCAGTGCTGCTGGTCGGAGTTTCGCTCGGTTTGCCGCTGTTTCTGTATATGCGGCAAGTCAGACTCGAACAGATTGAGTTGGACGTCAGGCCGGCGTGATCGGGCGCTCTACTCCGTGAGCGAGCAACTGCAATCGGCTGGGACGACGTGGGCCAGCAAAAAGTCGGCGACGCGCTGGTAGGCGTCAATCTGGTTTTCCACGCGTGCGAAGCCGTGGCCTTCGTTTTCGTAAATCTTGTAATCGACCGTTCCCCCGCGCTTCTTGATGGCGTCGACTACCTGTTGCGTCTCCGACTTCGGGCAGCGCGGATCGTGTCCTCCCGCGAGCAGCAGCAGCGGCGCTTTAATCTGATCGATGAAGTTGATGGGCGAGCGGTCTTCGTACAGCGCTTTGTTCTTCACCACGTCACCCATGGTCGCAAGATCGGATTGCTGCAGCACCGGGTCTTCATTCTCAATTTCCGTGAACCAGTTGACGAAGGGCACAATGGGCACGCCGGCGGCCCAAACGTCAGGAGCTTTCGTAACCGCGATCATGCTGAGATAGCCTCCGTAGCTTCCGCCCATCACGGCAATCTTCTTCGGATCGAGGTGACCGGTCTGCTTGATCCAGTCGACTCCGGCGAGTACATCCTGCAAGTCGCCGCCGCCCATATCAAATAAGTTCGCCTGCTGAAATTCTTTGCCATAGCCGGTTGAGCCGCGGTAGTTCGGCGCGAGCACCATGTATCCCTGATTGGCCGCGTACTGAATGAAACGGTTGAACGAATTCATGGTTTGCGCCGTCGGTCCGCCGTGGATGTAAACGATAGCTGCATTCTGCCCGTTGCGCGCCATGTTGAAGGGCACATAAAGAAACGCGGAGATCGTCCACTTGCCGTCGCGACTGGGATAGTGCACCAGATGAGGCTCGACCATATCTTCGGAGCGCACGCCGCCGACGAGGAAATGGGTAACTTGATGTGATCTGCCGGTAGCCAGCGTGTACACCCAAAGATCACCGGGAGCGGTAGGACCGTTGTGAGAATAAAGCATCCTCGCGCCCTCCTTAGTAAAAGCAGCATGCCCGCCCGCAGGCTTGTTCACGCCTTTTGGGATGGCGAGCACGGTTGACTTGCCAGTCGCGAGGTCATGCAGGTAAATGTCTTCGTTGCCATCGACGTTTGCGCTGAAAGTAATGTGCTTGCCGTCGGGCGAGAACTCGCCACCACGGATTTCCCACTTGTCTCTCGTGAGCCACGAAGTCTTTCTTGTTGCGATTTCCAGCAGGCCAATATTGTCGTAGCTATTTGCGGCGTTGGAAGTGAACAGAACATGCCTGCCGTCGGGCGAAATGTCGTTAGCGTAATAGCGTTGCTCTCCTTCGTGCGGCGTCAGCAGCGTGCTCGTTCCCGTTGCTACATCGGCAACAAAGATGTTCGAATCTGTTCCTTTGGCCTGCTCCTGCGTATAAACGATGTACTTTCCATCTTTCGACCAGATTGGATTTGAGTTGCCCTTATCCTGCGGTGTGGCCCTGGTGATGTGCTTCACCTCGCGCATCACAATGTCATAGACATCGATCTCGTGGGCGGCTGATGTCTTTGGTTTTACTAAGTAAGCCAGATAGCG
>Ga0302326_10002307_pt1 | contig 46706 bp, 30 predicted proteins | sample Palsa_T0_3_FD_202264 | JGI IMG/M metagenome (GOLD analysis project Ga0302326, IMG submission 202264) | Peat permafrost microbial communities from Stordalen Mire near Abisko, Sweden - Palsa_T0_3 | ecosystem: Environmental > Terrestrial > Soil > Palsa > Peat permafrost | place: Sweden: Abisko... | reverse complement strand
TGAGAGTAGCCCAGGACGCAGTCCTGGGAACCGGGTCTCAACCCAGAAACCAGTCCCGTTAGGGACGACCGAGAATAACCCAGGACGAAGTCCTGGGCAGCCCGGCACGTCAGTGCCGGGTAGGCTAAGGTTTATCAGGCGAGTCCCGCCGGACGACACATCCCGGCTCAGGCCCATTCAAGAGTCATGGCAACGGAGCCGGCCTCGCCCTCGCGTATGCCGCACTTGTCGGCGCAGAGCTCTCACAGCGGCACCTTCGAAAGTGCAGCTATATTTCCGAAATAGAGGAGATCCCTTGAAAATTGCGGCAATCTCTGACATTCATGGGAATCTGGGCGCGCTGGAGGCGGTCTTGGCGGATATTGACAGAAGAGGCGTCGACGCTATGGTCAATTTGGGAGATACCCTTTCCGGCCCGCTCTTTCCAGCAGAATGTGCAGACCGCCTGATTCCACTCGGGATACCTACCATTCGCGGCAATCACGAACGTCAGCTGCTCACGTTGGAAAGGAATCAGATGGGTGAGTCTGACCGATACACTGCGGAGTGCCTTCGTCGGGATCACTTTTCGTGGATGGCGCAGATCCCAGAATCTTTATGGATACAGGATGAGGTGCTGCTGGTACACGGAACGCCGGACAGCGATGTTTCATATTTCCTCGAAACGGTGGAGGCATCTGGCGTCCGGCAAGCAACGTCCACGGAGATACGAGATCGAGCCGGAAGGACATCGGCGGCCCTGATTCTCCACGGGCATTCCCATATTCCGCGGATTTTCGAATTAGCGGAAGGATCACTCATCGTCAATCCGGGATCTGTCGGCCTGCCCGCTTACCGGGATGACCTCCCGTTTCCCCACAAGATGGAAACCGGCTCACCACATGCACGATATGCAATCCTTGAGAAGCGGGATGGATCGTGGTCCGCGGAATTGAAGGCTGTGGTATATGACTGGGAAGGCGCTGCTGCCGCGGCTGAGCAACGCCAGCGACCGGACTGGGCACGAGCCTTGCGCAGCGGCCGCGCATGAATTCCAAATCGAACTGCGAAGCGCTACGACGCCATTGATTTCGGTCTTATATGTAACTCGCGCCGTTTCCGAGCACCGCTGCGTCAGTCCGCTGAAACCTGTTCTGCTTGCAACGGCGCCGGAGCCCGCCACTGAAACGCGAACAACGTGAGGATGTAAGCCGACCCGGCTGCGAGAAAAATCAGCAACGCATAGTGCGTCCACAGCACCCCCACCAGAAACGTGAACAGTACGCTGCCCGCTGCGCCGGCCGCTCCACCAATCCCGACCACCGTACCAACCGAACTGGAAGGAAACATATCAGACGGCGTGGAGAGCAGGTTCGACGACCATCCTTGGTGTGCCGCCGTTGCCAGGCACAACAGCGCGATTGCCTGCCATAAAGGATGAACAAAAGGAACCAGCACCACCGGCACCGCACAAAGTGCACATACCAGCATGGCGAACCTTCTCCCCATGCGGACGGAATGCCCACGACGGATGTAAAAACCCGCCAGCCAACCCCCGGCAATGCTGCCAAAGGTGGCGCCGACGTACACAATGATGAGCGGCAACCCCAGGTGCTGCATATCTACGTGGAAGCGCTCATTGAAATATTTCGGCAGCCAGAAAAGATAGAACCACCACACCGCGTCGGTCGTTCCCTTCGACAGCGCAAATCTCCAGGTGCCAGGGCTCAAGAGAAGAGCCTTATAAGTCGCCGGGGGGACAGTCAGAGAAACCGGAGCGACTGGGTTGCCGAACCTGGAATGAAGCCGGTCGTAGGGAAACAGCAGCCAGGTGGTAAGCCAGAGTAGACCGAGAGTTCCAGTGGTATAGAAGGCTGCCTGCCACCCAAAACGGACCGCGACCCACGGAATGAGCAGCGGGGCAATCAATGCTCCGGCGCTGGTGCCGGAATTAAAAATTCCCGTAGCCAGCGCACGCTCTTCCGTAGGAAACCAACCCGCAGTTGCCTTAAGCGCAGAAGGAAAGTTGCCCGACTCGCCCAACCCCAACGCAAAACGCGCGATCCCGAAACCAAGCGCTGTCCGCGCAAACGTATGGCTGATCGACGCCAGCGCCCACAGTCCAATCGCTAAGGCGTACCCCTTCTTTACTCCGATGCGGTCGACCACCCGGCCGGCAACCAGGAATCCGAGTCCATACGCCAGGATGAAACAGTTGACGATGTCGCTATAGCGCCGGTTGTAGAGGGCAATGTCCTGATCGCCGCCGAGCAGGTGCTTGAGGATGGGCTCCACCAGGCTGAGGGCGGAGCGGTCCATATAGTTAATGGTGGTGGCCAAAAACAGCAGGCCGCAAACTACCCAGCGCAAATTCGATCTAGCGGGAGTCGAATTCATGCGTCCATCATGTAAGGGGCACGTTGAGGACGCGACAGCATACAGTTCGCTTCATCGTCGTTTTTGAAATGCTCTTTGATAGGATCCCAATAGAGCCTGCGTTTGGTCTTCATCGCGATGTGATGGATCAAACAAGTCGAGCACGCGCGATGGCCTATTTCTGCCGGCGCGGCCGGCGCCTTTCTGCTCTTGATACATTCCAGCCAATTGCCATGCTGGTCGTCGCTTTGGTAAAGATGACCCTCGTCCGTACCGATGACGCTGTCGAGGATTTTGGGATCACTCGCAGTCAGTGGTTGCAGAGCCGCCGCCGGCTTTCCTGAATCGGTGGGCGTGACCATCTCATCCCGGGTAACAAAAATCCAACCCTCCGTGCCATAGAACTTGATCCCGTTGGGAAAATCACCACTGATGTCCATGGTCACGCCGTTGGCGTAAATTGCGTGGGTCAGGAACTTGCCATGAACATCCCACAGGCCATGGGTAGGGAACTCCGCCGTACCCCATACCTCAACCGGGCCGGTGTACTCCGTATTCATCCCCCAGTGGGCCGTATCCACGTGGTGTGCTCCCCATCCCGTGATCATGCCCGCGCCGAATTGCTCGCAGCGCAGCCATCCAGGCCGGCTAAATCCATCCTGCGGATGGACCCGCATCTCGGTGTAGTAGACCTCCGGCGTGGAACCCAGCCACGCATCATAATTCAGGTTCGACGGAATCGGCATAGGCGAAGCGTCCGGTCCGCTCGGATCTCCGGGCAAGCCAATTTCTACGTGCTTGACCTCGCCGATGCGCCCGTTGCGCACTAACTCACAAGCGCGGTGGAACTGCTTCCATGATCTCTGCTGCGAGCCAATTTGCAAAATCTGTCCCGAAGCCATCACCGCGTTGCTCATGGTGCGTCCTTCGGCGATGGTGAGCGAAGCCGGCTTCTGCAGGTACACATCTTTCTTCGCATGAACCGCATCCACGGCCAGGATCGCGTGCTGGTGGTCGGGTGTGCTGATCACCACCGCATCGATATCTTTGTTAGCCAGCAATTCGTGATAGTTATGGTATCCGGCGACGCCGTCGTAGGGTTTCCCCGTTTTCTTCGAGTAGACGCCGTTAATCAGCGTCTTTGCCTGGTCCACGCGTTTCGCGTCCAGATCACAAACAGCCATAATCCGCGCCTGGTCGAACTGCCAGATTCCCGGTAGGTCGTGCCCGCGGGAGATGCGGCCTACCCCGATCGCGCCGACGTTAATGCGGTTGCTCGGAGCGGTTTGCCCAAAAACGCTCGCCGGCACGATGGCAGGAAAGCCCATCGCCACTACCGCCCCCATCGACCCTTTCACGAAGTCTCTGCGCGTCTTTTGCAAGGTTTACCCCTTAGGCGGTGAAGGTTAGTACCTTGGCATCCCGTTGTGCGGTAAGCACCAGCTCCGCGGCCAGCAGCGCCTGTTCCTGGTTCTGTGCGCTATGGGTCCGGTTCACAATGTCGGCGACAAACTGAGGACCAAAAGGCAGCTCGACCTGGCTGCAATCCATAAACGTCACCTGTTTCTGATCCACCATGTACAGGTGATTGCCGCCGGGCTTGCCGGCAATATCAATGTACTTGCGCAGCTCCATGTAACCATCCGTTCCCAGGATGAAGAGCCGCCCATCGCCCCACACACTCAGTCCATTGGGCGTAAACCAATCCACGCGAACATACCCGGCTCCGCCGTTACCATGCATCATCATGTCCCCGAAGTCCTGAAATTTCGGGTGCGTCGGATGATTCACATTCGCGATTTGTGCCGCCGTCACCTCAGCTGTAGTCGAGCCGGTGTAGTAAACGAACTGGTCTGCCTGGTGGGAACCGATATCGCAAAGAATCCCACCATACTCAGCGGGATCCCAAAACCAGTCTGGCCGGCTGACGTCATTCACTTTATGGGGAGCGATATTCACTGTCTGTACCACCTTGCCAATCGCTCCGGCCTTGATCAGATATCCGGCCTGTACCGCGGCACGCACTTCTAATCGCTCGGAGTACATAATGGCAAACATCCGGCCCGTCTCCGCCGATACTCTACGCACCTCTGCCAATTGGTCCAACGTCGTCACCGCCGGCTTGTCGCTGAGAAAATCTTTGCCTTGCTTCATGGCGCGGATGCCGAGTGGACCACGCAACCGCGGGATCGGCGCACCCGCGATCAGCTGGAGCGAAGGATCGTCGAGGATTTCCTCTTCACTCTTCGCCAGCCTGGCGTTGGGATACAACTTCTGAAAATCAGCGATCGCCTTGGGCAGGTTGGAGTAGAACGAAACCAGCTCTCCGCCCCCGCGGATGACCGCGGCGGTCATTCCCATGATGTGATAGTGGTCCAGGCCGATCACGCCAAACTTGATCGAGTATTTCGGCTTTGCTGCGCTGTCCGGGCTGGCTCCGGCGACCTGTTCCACCACCCGTCCGCCGGCGGGATGCAATCCCAGTGTGGAGGACATGCCAACGGCGCCCATGACTTTCAGAAAAGAACGGCGATCCACACTCTCATCCTGCACCTGGCCCACTCCCCCCCGTCCCGTGCCACTGTTCCGTAACGTTGTCCCGCTGTGGGGTACGGCTCCCCGTGATAAGCTGCGGGATCATCCTACTTAATTCGCATCTTGGAGTAAACATTGGGGTCTGGCCAGGAGTGAATCCATGAAGATTGTCAGCGCCAAGGTGATTGTGTGTAGTCCGGGACGCAATTTCGTGACTCTGAAAATCCAGACCGACCAGGGAATCTACGGTTTGGGGGACGCCACGCTGAACGGACGGGAACTAGCGGTAGCCAGTTACCTGGAAGATCACCTGATCCCTTGCCTGATCGGACGCGATCCCTTTCAAACCGAAGACATCTGGCACTATTTCTACCGCGGTGCTTATTGGCGCCGCGGGCCGGTGACCATGACCGCCATCGCGGCCATCGATGTGGCCCTGTGGGACATCAAGGGCAAGGCGCTGGGTGTTCCCGTCTACAACCTGCTGGGAGGCAAGAGCCGAAACAGTGTCATGGTCTACGCTCATGCCACTGGACGCGACATCGCCGAGACCGTGGATGAAGTAGAGCGTTACCGGGCCATGGGCTATCTCGCCATTCGTGCGCAGAGTGGAGTTCCCGGCCTCAAATCGACCTACGGTGTGGCGAAAGACCAGCAGTATTACGAGCCCGCAGAACGCGGCCTGCCCTCGGAGAGTCTATGGTCCACGGAAAAATACCTGAGGCATGTCCCCAAGCTGTTTGAGGCCCTGCGCAGCACGCTGGGGGATGATCTCCATCTGCTGCACGATGTTCATCACCGCCTCACTCCCATTGAAGCGGCTCGCTTGGGCAAGGAGCTGGAGCCGTATCATCTTTTCTGGTTGGAAGACCCGGTCGCCGCGGAACTTCAGGAGAGCTTTCGGCTCATCCGTCAGCACACCACGACCCCACTGGCCGTTGGCGAGGTCTTTAACACCCTTTGGGACGCGGAGCAGTTGATACGCGAGCAGCTGATTGATTACCTGCGCATGAGCGTGGTGCACGGCGGCGGTCTTACGGCAATGAAAAAGGCCGCTGATTTCGCCGCACTTTACCACGTGCAGACTGGCTGTCATGGGGCGAGCGATATGTCGCCCGTCTGCATGGCTGCGGCGCTGCATCTGGGGATCGCCATCAACAACTTCGGCATTCAGGAGCACATGCTGCACCACGCTCAGACTGAGGAGACGTTTGCCCATGCCTATGTCTTCAGCGAGGGTTCCATGTACCCAGGAGACATGCCCGGCCTTGGCGTCGACATCAGGGAAGACATCGCGGTTGGCTTTCCGTATCAGCGGGCGTATCTGCCGGTCAACCGCAAGGAAGACGGAACCCTTTTCCACTGGTAATGGGGGTGTCCGTCGTCAACGAGTGCGTCGGTATGCTGAAATCATGCGGTTGTTTGAAGACCTGGTGGCCGAGGCCGGGAAAGCGGACGTAACAGGATGGGGCTTCGGTTGGCTGAATGGACGTGCGACCGAGGAACGGCCGCCCTGGGGCTACTCGCGTTTGCTGAGTGACCGCCTCGCGCGCGTGCGCTCCGCGCTCGACATCGATACGGGCGGCGGCGAAGTGTTGTCAGAAACCGCGATCCTGCCCGAGAGGATGTGCGTCACAGAGGCTTGGCCGCCAAACGTCAAACGGGCTCGGGAACTGCTTGGTCTGCGAGGTGTCGAGGTCTACGAGGTGAGCGAGGATGGCATTCTGCCGTTCCCCAACGAGTCATTTGAGCTCGTGACGTCCCGGCACCCGGTGAATCCGAAATGGCCAGAAATCTACCGTGTGCTTTCACCGGGAGGACGTTACTTCGCCCAGCACGTCGGCCCCGCGTCCGCGTTCGAACTCATCGGATTCTTTCTCGGCCCACTTCCCAACCGTCGTCAAGCACGCGATCCTTTCGTTGAGAGGGCGCGCGCGGAGCAGGCGGGACTGCTCATCACGAATCTTCAGACGGCCAGATGCCGCATGGAGTTCTTTGACATTGGCGCAGTCGTATGGATTCTTCGTAAGTGCGTGTGGTGGGTTCCGGACTTTTCAGTGGAGCGCTACCGCGACCAGCTTCTGCAACTGGACCGGCACATGCGAGAGCAAGGCCCGTTCATTGCACACTCGACCCGCCACCTGATCGAAGCCCGGCGATTGCGCAAAACCGCTAGACTCTAAAAGCAAGTCGTAATGAGGGGAGACTGTTATGTCTGAAGATCATTCGCGTTTGTCGACGCGGCGCAAGTTCCTAGGAGTCAGCGGAGCCGCACTCGCCGCGGCTGCCATGGGCCAGCAAGTGCGCTCGGACGATCACGGTCAGCCGAATGAAGAGCAGCCGGGTGAGAACAACACCGCCCTCGATGCGGAGAATCCCAGCTCGGTCTGGTCGCCGGAAACAGATAACGGTACGGTGGAACCTTTCAAATATTCCTTCGCCCTGGCGCACAAACGGATCGAGAATGGCGGCTGGACGCGGCAGGTGACCGAGCGGGAGCTGCCCATATCGAAGACCATGGCCGGGGTGGAAATGCGGCTTGTTTCGGGCGGCGTTCGTGAGCTGCACTGGCACACCAGTGCCGAGTGGGCCTACATGATCTATGGCAACGCGCGCATCACCGCTGTGGACACTGCAGGGCGCAGCTTTGTCAACGACGTGACCAAAGGCGATCTGTGGCTGTTTCCCGGAGGGATTCCACATTCCATTCAAGGGCTGGGACCGGACGGATGCAAATTCCTGCTGGTATTCAACGACGGAAGCTTCAATGAATTTGAAACGTTCTTGTTGACGGACTGGTTCAAGCACACGCCCAAGGAAGTGCTGGCCAAGAACTTCGGCGTGCCGGAGTCGACTTTTGACAATGTGCCTAAGCGCGAGCTGTTCATCTTTGCCACCGATTTGCCTCGACCACTGGCAGAAGAGCAGAAGGCGGCGGCGGAGGGAACCAGCGCCATCGACGGCGAGTACGTCTTCAAGGCCAGCACCATGGCGCCGACGAAGGTAAGGGCGGGCGGGGAAGTTCGGATAGTTGATAAGAAGGCATTTCCGGCGACGGATATTGCAGCCGCCATTGTGCGGCTAACACCCGGCGGCCTGCGCGAGTTACATTGGCATCCTCATGCCGATGAGTGGCAATACTATGTGAGTGGCAAGGGGCGTATGACGGTCTTCCAGGCTGGAGGCAAAGCGCGAACCTTTGATTTTCAGGGCGGCGACGTAGGTTACATCAAAATGTCGCGTCCGCACTATATCGAAAATACGGGCATTGAAGATCTCCTGTTTCTCGAGGTGTTTCCTACCGGAACATACCAAGACATATCAGCCGGGGAGTGGCTGGCCCACACCCCGGCGAGGTTGGTGGATCAGCACCTCAAAACCGGGGAGGAATTCGTGGAGAAGATCAATAAGAAGGAAGCAATTCTGACCCCGGTCTAATTGCGATCTCGTCCTTGCTGAGTCGTATCCGGACTAAAAGGCTGCGGAAAACCCCGCGGGAGTGCTGAAGGGACGTCTGAGGTTCAGAGCTGTCCAAATTAGGCTCTTTAGAGGACGAGGAGGGACTTGCTATTTCTCCCCATCCCGCTAACAATCTCAACCACAGCCACCCCTCTCCCCTTGTCATCCCGACCGAAGCGCAGCGAAGTGGAGGGACCTGCGGTTTCTTCCCATCCCGCTAACAACTTCAACCCCAGCCACCCCTCTCCCCTTGTCATCCCGACCGAAGCGCAGCGAAGTGGAGGGACCTGCGGTTTCTTCCCATCCCGCTAACAACTTCAACCCCAGCCACCCCTCTCCCCTTGTCATCCCGACCGAAGCGCAGCGTAGTGGAGGGACCTGCGGTTTCTTCTTCCCATCCCGCTAACAACCTCAACCACAGCCACTCCTCTCCCCTTGTCATCCCGACCGAAGCGCAGCGAAGTGGAGGGATCTGCAGTTTCTTCTTCCCATCCCGCAAACAACCTCAACCACAGCTACCCCTCTCCCCTTGTCATCCCGACCGAAGCGCAGCGAAGTGGAGGGATCTGCAGTGCGCCCTGCGGCTCTCTCAAATCCTTCGGAACCCGTCAGGATGAACCATCCCGTCCGAATCAAGCGCTGCCCCAACCCGTTTCGCAATGTCTAGTCGCAGCAATTGCCCAATAAATCAACCCAGGTGGCTATGGTTCGGAGCAGAGGGTGAAGAGAAGAGAAACCGGACGAGTGAGAGTTAGGAAAATGCAGCGGTTTCACGCGGCGGGAACAGTTCCTTCGGGTCGTTCCCTAGGAAGGATTTGAGAGAGCCGCAGGGCGCACTGCAGATCCCTCCACTTCGCTGCGCTTCGGTCGGGATGACAAGGGGAGTGACGGTGCGCGATGGAGCCGGGTTTGTGGCGGGATGGGACGAAACCGCAGGTCCCTCCACTACGCTGCGCTTCGGTCGGGATGACAAGGGGAGTGATGGTGCGCGATGGAGCCAGGTTTGTGGCGGGATGGGAAGAAACTGCAGATCCCTCCACTACGCTGCGCTTCGGTCGGGATGACAAGGGGAGTGATGGTGCGCGATGGAGCTAGGTTTTTGGCGGGATGGGAAGAAAACCGCAGGTCCCTCCACTTCGCTACGCTTCGGTCGGGATGACGATGACAAGTGGAGAGGGGTGGTAGCAAGCAGAAAGCCAAGCGAAAGCAACTCGGTGGATCAAAGCCGAACTAGCTCCAGCACCGGCAAACGCAACCCACCGGTCCTGGAGCTAGCCCTCGCCCGACTCTCAGAAAAGAATCTTGAGCGCCAGTTGCACGTTGAAGGGTTCGCCAGGCCCAATGCCTGGGGAATAGTTGCCTGCTCCAATGGTTGAGCCGATCTGCCCAAAGCTGCTCGTATCCGTATAGGCATTGTCGAGCTGTGTGGGCCCGGGATTTGCCAGGTTCAGGCGATTGAACAAGTTGAACATCTCCACCCGGAATTGGGTGTTGATGCGCTCGGTGATGTGAGTGTTCTTGAACAGCGATAGATCTACATCCTCAAGGCCTGGGCCAAAGATGCTGTTGCGGGTGTAGTTTCCGTAGGTGCCGGCCGGGGGATCAACAAACGCGGACTGGTTGAACCACTGAACAACACCATTCTGAATCTTATGCGACACTCCCGCGAAAGGACTGCCCACGACGTTCGGGCGCTGCTGATATTGGTTCTCCCCGGTTGTGTCAGTACCCGTGAATAGGTTGATGGGCTGGCCGCCTTTCAGGGTGATCACGGTGTTCATCTCCCACCCATTGGTGAGCAGCTTAGGTCCGCGAAATCCTGGAACCTCGTAGTTAGCGTAACCAACGAAGCCATTACGGGTGTCGAAATCACTGTTTCCGTAGTCGCCTTTGAAGTTGGTGCTGTCCTGAGGTAACTGGCCGCGGTATGCAGTCACCTCATCCAGGTTGTGACCCCAGGTATAACTGAACTGCGAAGTAAACCCGTGGTAGCTGCGGATCTTGAAGGTAGTTTGCAGGGAGTTATAGTTCGAGGTGCCGATGCTCTCAATCTGGTTGATATCCCCGTATTGCGGATAAGTGCCGACGAAGGGTCTTTCCGTGACGCCGGGGTAGACGGTGTTCTGGTAGGTCACACTGGTTGTCGGGCCGCCGAGGTAAGGCTGATTGATATTCAGGATGCTGAGCAGACGGCGTCCTTCGCTTCCGACATAGCCGACCTGGATCAGAGCATGGCTACCCAGCGATTGCTCGACCTGCAAGTTGAAATTGAAATTGTAGGGAGTTCTAAAGCGGCGATCGACGGAGAAGACTCCGCAGGGATTTGCGGGACTGCACAAGCTGGTAGTGGTGGGCGTAAGCACGGGAAAGATGCCTTGACCAGGAACGACCGTAGTGCCGTAAGTCGCAACCGTGTACACCGGTTCCGGCCCGCCGGGGTTGCCTTCCAATCCGTTGGGAGCAGCGTTCCCTGGACGGTTGTCAAGAAATGGATTGATGTTCGGGGTGTCGAAGAACATGCCAAACCCGCCGCGCACCACGACTCCATTGACTACGGCAGGGGAATAGGCAAAGCCGACGCGCGGGCTTACGTTTCCATAGTCTGCCGGGTAGATAGAGCTAATCTGATTGCCCTGAAAGGCTAGGCCGTCATCGCTGGTCAGTTCTGGCCGGAAGACCGAAAGATTTTTGTATAGGCTGTGGATCGGTTGCATGAAGTCGTAACGAAGGCCGTAGTCAACATTCAGCTTGGGAGTGAGTTGCCAGCTATCTTGTGCGTACAAGTCGAAGGTGGTGGTAAAGACCTGACGCTCTGCGTTGCCCCGAGCAATCGCGCCGGAGGCAATATCGCCGGCGAAGAAATCAGCTAGGGCAAGAACGTTGCCCAGCGAGCCACTCTCGCAGGCGGCCTGGACACTGGCATTGGAAGCAAAATAGCCGGTGCACAACGGCTGACCATTGGAGTTCTGATAATCATTCGCCCACGGTCCGGTAGCGCCGGTGAACTGGAATTTACCCACCGATTTGCGCTGGTAAAACTCGTCCAGCTGTGCTTGCCGCAACTCTCCACCGAAGCGGAATTGATGCTTGCCCTTGATCCAGGAGAGCGATTCATCCAAATGGGCGGTGATGTCGTTGCGCCCAGCCGGAGCGGTAAGACCGATTTCTTCGAAACCTGTGATTTGGATATTAGGTGACTGGGTGTAAGGAGAATTGGTAACGAAGCCCAGTGAGTCCACGTCAAAACCGGTCTTTTGATCGCTGAAGGTCTGATTGAAGTAGTTCACCCCGATGGTGATCTGGTTCGAGATGTGCGGGGTGACGGTCATGTTGTGCACTACAGAGTAGTTGTAAACGTGAATGGGGCCGACTTCGAAGTAATACGGAATGGTGCAATTGCAAACCGGCGCGATCTGGTTGCCTTGACCAAGAAAGGCGCGCGCTGAGAGCGATTGACGCTCGTTGAAATTGTGGTCCAGCTTGAGCACACCGTTGTAGCTGTAGCCGGTTTCAGGAGCAGAGGGTAGGAAGTTGGGACTGGTTGCGGGTCCGGTAAGCGAATCGGCAGGCCACAAAACCGATAACAGGTTGGTAGTGGCGGAATTCTGAGCGACATTATAGTAAGAGAGCAGCGGCAGCGCTTGCGCCTGCCAGGCAGCTGAGGGTTCAGTACCCTGATTGCCGGTGGCAATTTTGAATTTCTGCTTTTCGAAGTTCTCAAACCAGAAAGTGTGATCCTTCCAGATAGGGCCACCCGCTGACTCGCCCCACTGCTGATTACGCAGCGGCGGGTTGCCTTGTTGGAACGGGGAAACTTCCGCCAAGGCTTCGTTACGGTTGTAGTAGTACGCGCTTCCGTGGATCTGATTGGTGCCCGACTTAGTGACCAGGTTCACCGATCCGCCGGGATTGCGTCCGCTTTCCGGCGAGGGTTGGGTCTGCAGGGAAAACTCCTCCACCGAGTCAATGGGTAAGGTAATGCCGGCGATGTTTTCCACGCCGCCCTGGTTGACGGCCGGGATGTTATGCCACAGATCATTATTGTCTGATCCGTCAATCTGCCAGTTGATCTGGTTGGCGCGCGTTCCATTGACGGAACCATACCCGCCCAGGGAGTAGCCGGCGAAGCCCGGAGCCATCCCGATCATCTGCGTAAAGTCGCGCCCGTTCAGCGGGATGTCCTGAATGGTCTTGCCGCTCAGCACCGTTGTTTGCGTAGGGGTGGTGGTGTCCAGCGCCACGCCGGCAGCATTCACCTCGACGGTAGTCGCCTGGGCAGCCACCGCAAGCTTAATCGGTAGGGTATAGATCGTTCCAGCGGAGACCGATACCTTTTCTACCTTCAAAGTCTCGAATCCAGAGGCGGTCGCCGCAACGGTATAGGTGCCCAGGGGTAGATCGGGGAAGTCGAACTCGCCCGCGCTGGACGATACCGTTGCCTTACTGACGCTGGTAGCGTCGTCGGTAATCTGCACTTGAGCGCCTGGAATAGCGGCGCCGCCCTGGTCCGACACGATACCGTTAATGCCGCCACGGAAGTTCTGTGCTCCGGCGAATGTCGCGCCCAGAAGCATGATCATGAGCAAAGCGGCGAGTGGGAAACGTCGAGTGCGTATGTAGCTGGATGACATGTAACAACCTCCCAAGAGTGTGCGAAAAAAAGCGTCGTCCAGACCCTCTGAAACCTCGGGGCGGATGAGTAAACTCGGACCTATCTTCGACTTGGAAGGGTGCTACAGGGCCTGTTCTAATCAGAAAGGCACAGCGGTGTGATATCGCGCTTCGACAGTGAAGGCTTCACCGCGATTTCTTAGTCCCGTAACAAAAACCAGTGTCCGTTTAAGGTAGCGGCATTGCCCGTCAAACGCAACTAGAAAATGAAGGTCTTCCCGACTTGGTCCTGACGTCAGGTTTTCCCGGGCAACTCCCTGGGGGGTTATTCCGTCGCTGCGCGGCGCCGGGTCAGGTGGTAATACACCACCGGGGTAACCACCAGGCTAAGCACAATCGAAATCGAGAGTCCTCCAATGACCGCAATGGCCAGCGGCTGCAACATCTGCGAGCCCGCTCCCAAGGCCAGAGCTAAAGGAAACATCCCACAAATCGTGGCCATGGCTGTCATCAGGATGGGCCGCCTGCGGCGCTCGGCAGCCTGGAGCATTGCTTGCCGCGGGTCCATTCCGCCGGCCCGAAGTTGTTCATCGGCATCGAGCAACAAGATACCGTTCTTGGCCACAATCCCAATGACCATGATCAGACCCATGAAGCTCGACACATTGAAATTTGTTCCCGTGATGAGCAAAGCAAGCACCACACCCGCCAGGGACAAAACCGAACTGGTCAGGATGGAAATGGGAGCAGCAAAGTTGCGGAACTCCGCCAGCAGCACCCCGAACACCAGGGCCAGCGCCAGCACCAGTACGCGAGCCAGGTCGGCAAACGATCGTTCCTGCTCCTGATAGGTTCCGCCGTACTCCACGCGCACCGAGGACGGAATCTGTAGCCGGCTCACCGCTGCTCGCACCTGCTGCATGGTTCCTCCGAGGTCGGAGCCTTCCAGCCGGCCGGTCATCTGTATCACCTGTTGCAGGTTCTCGCGCCGGATCTCATTCTGTGGTGGCAACTGGGTTACTGTGGCCATGGAGCTTAAAGTAGCGGTGTGGCCGCTGCTGCTGTTAAAGACGGTGTTCTCGAGAGCGTCGAGAGAAGCACGGTTGGCTTCTGGCAAGCGCACCCGGATGGTGTAAGGCCGGCCACCGGAAATGAGCGGATTGTTCGCCGGCAATCCGTCCAGGATAGACGTGGCATCCTCCGCGACTTCAGTAGGCGTAAAGCCAAGCCGCCCGGCAACCACGGGGTCAATTTGGAAGTCCGTAGCCGGACCGCTGATGGTGTTGTCCACGCCGTTTTCCGTATCCACCACGCCCGGGATTTTGGCGATTGCCTGCTGCACCCGGGGACCGAGCGTGAGCAGCAGGTTCTGGTCATTGGAAAAAAGCTTGATCTGGATGGGTTCGGGCGAATTGGACAGGTCGCCAATCATGTCCTGCAAAACCTGGGTGAACTCCATATCGACCGAGGGCTCAGCCGCATGAATCTGGGCCCGTGCGTCTGCGATCACCTCATCGATGGCACGCGCACGGTCTGCTTTGAGGCGCACGGTAAAGTCACCCGTGTTAGCTTCCGTTACAGCAGCCAGGCCCATCTGCAGGCCGGTGCGGCGCGAAGTAATGGACACTTCGGGGATGCCCCGTAAAATCTGGTCCACGTGGTCCAGAATGCGGTTGGTCTCGGTCAGGGAGGTTCCGGCAGGAGTGAAGTAATCCAACACAAACGCCCCCTCATCCATCTCTGGTAGTAAGTCAGAGCCCAAACCCTTATAGCTGAAGTAGCCGGCGATGATGAGCACAGCGCAAACTGCTGTCAAGGCGAGAGGCCGTTGGAACGACCATGCAAGCGCACGCTCGTGATAACGCAGCAGGCGGCCGAAGACGTCCCCCCCTCGGTGCCACATCGCAATAAAGAATCCCCTCCGCGGTTCGCCGATTGCCCGGCCATCCGGTGCCGCGGAAGCCGCATGCCCTTTCCTCTCCAGCCGCATCGACAATGCGGGGGTGAAGGTCAGGGCGAGCAGCAGGGAAGTAAGTAAAGCAACCGTCATGGTTACGGCAAGCGCGCGGAAGAAGCTGCCAGTCACCTGGGTCACTGAGACCAGGGGAAGAAAGACGATGACCGGGGTGATGGTGGAAAAGAAAAGCGGCCGGCTGATCTCGCGGATGGCCTTGCGCACCGATCCAATCCTCGACTCTCCTGCTTCGCGGTGGACGGCTATATTTTCGACTACCACAATCGCGTCGTCGATAACCAACCCTATGGCCGCAGCCAACCCGCCCATGGTCATCAGGTTAAAGCTCTGACCCGTGATGCGGAGAAACAGAATCGTCACCGCCACGGTGACCGGAATCACCAGCCCAGCCACCAGCGAAGAAGTCCAGTCGTGCAAGAACAGGAACAGGATGATACAGGCCAGCACCAGGCCGATGAGTATCGCGTCGCGAACGCTGAGAATACTGTCCCGCACCAACTCCGACTGGTCATAAAACGGTTCCAGGCGAACCCCCGCCGGTAACTTAGACTTCAGTTGATCGATTTCTGCCGCCACGCCATTCGCCACCGCGACCGTATTGCCCGAGGGCTGCCGGCTGATATTGAGCAAAACAGCGGGTTTGCCATTCGCCCTGACCGCCGTATACACCGGCATGGTCGACGGCTCAACCGTGGCTACGTCGCCGACGCGGATAGCTACCCCGCCCGCCGAGGTCTTCACTACCAGATTCGCCAGTTCGGCCGCGCTGTGCGCCTGCGCTCCAATGAGCCCCAGGATAAGTTGATGGTTTGCCTCGTACAGACCAGGAGAATCAACGATGTTAGATTCCTGAATCGCGTTGAGCATCTCCAGCAGGGTCACACCCGAGGCCTGCAGACGGGCGAGGTTGGGCACGACGGCAAATTCGGGCACCTGTCCACCCTGTATCAGAACGGTGCTGACGCCGTTGACGCGGTTGAGCGGCGGCTTCAGGTCGTAGGTGGCGATCTCCCACAGGCGCGTCTGCGGAATGGTGTCCTTGCCGCGATCATCCGCGGTGAGTGCGTAGCAGAGAATAGGAAAGGTGGCGAAGGTGAGACGGTGGGTGGTGATGTGGGCCGTTGCTGGAAGGGATTGAGATGCTCTTGCCAGGGCCGCGTCCGTTAACTCGAGCGTGCGGAACATATCCACGCTCCAGTCGAAGAACAGGCTGATCTCGGCCGACCCGCGGCTGGTCGTACTGCGCACAATCAGCAGGCCGGGGACGCTGTTGATAGCGTCCTCGATCGGCTTGGTGATGGTGACTTGCATTTGTTCGACTGGCATTACCCCGTTGTCCACTCCAATGACAATGCGGGGAAAGTCGGTTTCGGGGAAAACGGAAATAGGTACCTGGAAGGCCATGTAGACGCCGGCCAGCGTCAACAGCGCGAGGAAGAAGAAGATCGGCTTGAACGCAGCAGCCAGCCAGAAGGAACTCTCGCGTTCGACCTCCTCTGTCGTCCCAAGCATCAGTCCTTGTCGCCTCCGGCTTTCTTCCCGGCATCGTCCGCTTGCGCTGCGCCCACCTTAACCTTGGTCCCTTCGTCCAGCCCGTAGGCGCCGGTAGTGATGACCATATCGGCCGTGGCCAGGCCGCTCAGAACCTGGGCTGATTCGCTGTTGTGGATGCCGAGCGTCACCGGGCGCTTGGCAGCGGTGCCGTCCCGCTTGATGACCATCACAAATTTGCTGACCCCATCCGGGTCAGTCTGGATCGCTTCCACCGGGACGATCAGTGCAATGCTGGCCGAGCGGCCAGTAACCGTGGTGTGGACAGGCGTGCCCGCCTTCAACGTTCCTTTTGCGTTTGCGAGCCGGAGCCAAACCTCTACCGTAGTGCTGCCCGGATCAAGCGCGGGGCTGATGAGCGAGACCTTGGCCGGCACCGGGTCGGTGACGCCGGGGACAGTGATCGTGGCCGGCGCCCCCAGCGAGAGTTGCTGCGACTGTATTTGTGACAGATGGAGCTTGGCCAGCAGCGCGGAAGTATCCATCACCGTAATCACGGGAGTGCCCGCCGAGGCTGTCTCGCCGGCAAATAAGGGCCGATCGGTCACCACCCCGGCAATAGGACTGCGGATTTCCGTGTAGCTCAACTGCGCCTGGGCCCCGAGGTACTTCCCCTGGGCGGAAGTGAGCTGTCCTTGTGCGCTCTCGAGCGCGGCTTTATGGCTGACTTTCTGGACTGCGTCCAGATGCTGCTTAGCGATATCTTGTGCGGCTTGGGCTTGCACCAGTGCAGCTTTGGCAGTATCCAGATCGCGCCCCGGGATCGCGCCTTCTGAGAACAGTTGTGCCCGGCTGTTCACAATGCTCTGCGCCAGGTTCAGGTTGGCGGTTGCCTGGGCCAGGTCCGTCTGCGCCTTTACCGTGTCTTCGGGAACAGTAGCCCCGGTAGCAATGTCGTAAGTACCCTGGGCCGCGGTGTAAGCACCCTTGTTGTCCAGTGCGGCGGCCTCCAGATCACTGTTCTCCAGAGTCGCTAAAAGCTGGCCCGCGCTGACCCGAGAACCCCTTTGCACGTAGAACTTCTTCACCGGCGCGGTGACCTTGGGCGAGATGGCGGCCTGGGCCAGCGGCGCCAGCGTAGCATCGACCGTGATCTGCTCGGCGATGCCGCCCCGTTCCGGATGCTCCGCCTGTACGTTGACCTCGGTCGGAGCAGTCTCTGCAGTCTTGCTGCAGCCGGTGACCAGCAGGGAACTGGCGCAGAGGAGCAGAGCAGCAAATCCTCTTGTGGTGAGAGCAGGCAATGGCGATAGCGTGCTCATGGCTCAGCTTGCTCCGGTCAGGAGTTGCAGAATTTTGCCGGCCAGTTGATAGCGGACACTCCCGTCCTCACGCGCCATCTCCGCTGCGGTCAATGAGTTTTCTGCGTCCACCACTTCGAGTACCGTCGCTTCTCCCGCGCTGTAGCGCAGCCGGGTAAGGCGCAGACTCTCATTCGCCGTTTGCACACTTTGCTCCAGGGACTGCAATTCGTCGTGCGCTGTGGCGGCCTCCGAGTACGACTCGTCCAGCTGGGCCACCAGCCGCCGTTGGGTCGCGGTGAGCGCGGTGTGGGCCACATCCCGCAGAATCTCACTCTGTCGAACCTTGTGCTGGGTGGAGAGCCAGTCCCACACCGGGATATCAACCGTAGCGAAGGCAGAGTAGCCGAGATTGCGGGGCCGTACGCCGTCAACATAATTAAACTGCCCGTTGGCGGCGAACTGCGGTGCGTCGATGCCGTAGGTAAAGTTAAGCGCCAGATCGGGGAGATAAGCAGCCCGCGCCGCGGACACCTGCAAGGTATTGACCCGCAGGGAGGCCATAGCCTCACGCAACTCTGGATTGAGCCGCATGGCGTTCGCATCGACATCCGCCCGTGCCGGCAGCGGCACAACCGGACCCGGCGAGAGGGTATAAGCAGTCCGTGGATTAGCAAACAAGAGGACAGCCAGATCCAACCGGGATTTCTGTTCCTCCAGCAGAGCTTCCGCCAGGTCGCGATCGCGCTGCTGTTGCTGCAGCTGCGCCTTCACCACATCAGCATGCGCTCCTTCCCGGGCGCTCTCCCGCTGTTGGGTGAGATGAGTGAAATTGGCGGCTTCCTCCGCTGCCCGTTGCGCGGCCGCAACTTTGTGGCCGGCCGCTAGCGCCTGGTAAAAGAGGCCGGTGACGGTAAGCACCAGTCCGCGGCGAGCAATTTCCAGCTGCGCCGCAGCCACGGAAGCAGCCGCGGCCGTGCGCGAGACAGCAATGGTTTGTGGCAGTCCCAGCGTCTCGTTCACCACCGCCTGGCTGGTATATTCGTGAACCGAATTGTTGGCAATAAAGACCGGAAGAGACTGCGCTCCAATCGCGTTGGTGGGAACGTGGATCCCGTTCGGCTGGGTATAGAGGTACTGGTTGTGATAAAGGGCATTGGGCAACAGAGCGGCGCGCGCTACGGAGTGATCCAGTGCGGCTACCCGGGCGTTCGCGGCCGCAGCGGCGAACGTTGGCTCGTTGCCACGAGCCAACGAGATAGCCTGCTCCAATGTGATCGGCGCGGTCGGCGCAGGATTGACTTCCTGCGCAAAGGCTGAGCTCAGGCACAAGGCGAAGCCTATGAAAGCAATTCTCATCATGGCGTAAACGACGGCGCGGACGGTAATGTTTGGGGTACCCGAGAATCGAGGGACCTGCGGTTCTGTCCCTCTCACGCAGCGTCGGCAGCAGCTCACTTCGGCCCCACCACCAGGATGGTGAAGCTGCCGGGAACAATCGCCGGCCGTGGATGCGGATTCGCTGCCGTTGCCGCCGGACGTTCGCCAAACAAGGCCGTTGCCAGGTAAATGCGTCCCGTCGCTTCATCCAATGTCATAGTTCTCGCGCCGCGCTGTGTGGCCAGGTTCTGCACCACCGGATAGCTCGGTTTGCCGGCGTCGATGATGGTCAGCGTGCCGCCTCCGTTGGAAGAAAAAGCCAGCTTGCGCTTGGCATCATAGCGAGCCGCATCCGGACCATCGCCGATCGCAGGATTGGCCAGCGTCTTCCCGGAGTTCGCATCCACCACCGCCATCTTTCCCCCGTCACAAACCGCAAACAGCCGCCGGCCTGCTGTATCCATGGCCAACCCGGAGGGCGATTCGCAGTTGGCTACCGGCCAGGTTGCGGTGATGGTCTTTGCTGCCGCGTCGAATCGGTCAATCTCATTCTTGCTTTCGATATTGTCGAACACTGTGCCCGAACCGTCCGCAACCGGGAACTCAGGCTTGCCAGAGAGCGCGATGGTTGCCACCACCTTACGCTGATTGATGTCAATGACGGTTACGTTACTACTGCGGCCATTGAAGGCCCAGACTGTCCTGGTCTTCGGCTCGAACACAATTCCATCTGGATTCGTGCCCGCCGGAATCGATGCCACCGTAGCCAACGAACCGCGGTCAAACACCACCACGGCATTTGCCCCCCCATCGCTGATATACCCGTACTTACCCGCGTCATCCAGCGCCACACCGTGGGTGCCCTTGAGGCCGGTGATGCTGCCCACTACTTTCCCCGAGTCGCTGTCCAGCACCTCAACCCGCGGTCCGTGGGTGACATAAAGACGGTGCGCGTGAGCATCGGAGGTAAGGTAATCCCAACCTCCCTCGCCGCCGATTTTCCATTGCGTCAGAACACTGTACGGGCTTTGCGCGCATGCGGTAAACGACGCGCTCAAAGCGAGCATGAATAAGGTGGTGTGTATACGATTCGGTGTCATCATCTTCAATTTCGCACAGCTACCTTAACCGTAGCTGAAGGCAACACCGCCGCCGGGAAGCGGACTATCACTTTGGTCCCGGCCCCCAGGTTGCTGGCTATCTCGATGGTGCCCTGCCAGCGGGAGGCAATCGCCTTACAGATGGCAAGCCCGAGGCCGGTTCCTCCCGTATTGCGGCTGCGTGACGGGTCGCCGCGGTAGAAACGCTCGAAGACGTGAGGCAGGTCTTCGGGCGCGATGCCTTCCCCGGCATCCTCGATAGCCAGCTCAGCGCGGGTCCCATCCTGCTGGACCACTCCCCGAATTGGCGAGCCCGCAGGACTGTGCTGCAGCGCATTCAAAAGCAGGTTGGAGCATAGGAGTTGCAATTGCTCCCGATCGACGTCTACCCACACCGGCTCCTCAGCCAGCAGGACGATCTTCAGGTGCTTCAGCTCCGCCATCGATTCAAACTGCTGGGAAACCTGTCGTAGTACATCGGCCAGATCTGCCGCCATTTTCGGGGAGACGGTGCTTGTTTCCGTCCGCGCCAGGGTGAGCATCTTGGCTACGGTTTCTTCCAGGCGTTCACAATCCAGCTGGCAGCGTTCGATCCCATGTTCATATTCGAGCGCTGTTCTTTGCTTCAGGGTGAGCAGTTGCAGCGAAGACTTTAAGACCGCAACCGCCGTCTTGAGCTCATGCGCGGCATCGCCGACAAACCGGCGTTGCTGCATAAAGGCATGCTCCAGCCCAGTGAGCACAGTCTCGATCGCGTTGGTGAGCGGCGCGAGCTCCTGAATCATGCGCGCCCGTTGGGGAGGAACAAAGTTCCAGGAATTCACCGAGACGCCCGCCGCTTCCGCCGCCAGTTGGCGCAAGGGAGCCAGTCCGCGATTGAGCAGCCAAAAAATCAATATCCCTGAAACTGCCAGCAGGCACAGGCTGCTCGCCGCGTAAAAACCTACCGCTTCCCAAATTTCACCCCAAACGCGACCGACCGGGGATCCATAAAAAATGATGACGTGGCGAGCGATGCCGCCGGCTTTTTGCCCCGGATCGACAACTCGGATGCCCTCGATCCGCAGTGCTCGATAATGCTTACCGCCGACGGAGAGTCGGAGTAGTTTGCCGGCTCTGGTGTTCAGCAAAGCCTGGTTTGGTCCGTCCCAGTTCGGCGAATGGCCCAGGACGTGTCCGCGGGCGTCCTGCACCTGGTAGATATCCTCCGCCGGAAGATTCGCTTCCGTGCCGTCGAGCATCACGTTATCTCCCTCGTCGTCTGCATCCTGCACCGCGCCCAGCAGGGAATCTGCCCGTCCGCGAAGCATCACGTCAAAGGAACGAAAGCGCACATGCCGCTCGTAGAACATCGCCGCTCCGGATATCGACAAAGCGGCCAGCAGTTCCACCAACAGAATGGTGGCGATGAGCCGACGAGTGATGGAATAGGACTTCACAGCAGGCGGTACCCTCGTCCACGAAGAGTCTCGATGCTTGGCTCTGGCTTGGCTGCTTCGAGCTTGCGGCGCAAATTCGAGATGTGGGCCTCAATCACATTGGAGTGATGTTCCCAGTTGTAGTCGTATAGATGCTCCAGCAACTCTCGCTTCGACACGATGACGCGTGGCCGATGGATCAGGTATTCGAGGATGTGGTACTCCGTCGGGGAAAGATCCACCACCATTCCGGAACGATCAACGCTCTGCTCGACGGTATTGACTTCCAGATCCGACCAACGGAGGATGGGGTCGGCCACTCCCTTGCCGCGGCGGATGAGGGCTTTCGTGCGCGCGATCAATTCTCCCAGATCGAACGGCTTGGTGAGATAGTCGTCTGCGCCCGCATTGAGCAGCGCGATGATAGAACTTGCTTCCCCTTTGGCGGTCAGAATGAGCACCGGCGTTCGATCTCCGCGAGCGCGCACCTTCTTCAGGATCCCCATGCCATCCAATCCGGGCAGCATCAAATCCAGTACGATGAGGTCATAACACGCATTTTCCGTCAGGTGGAGACCGGTGAGTCCGTCCTCGGCGCAGTCGACGGCGAAGTTGGGCCCTTCGCGCAGGGCGGAAGCTACGTTCTCCGCCAGCCGCACCTCGTCTTCCACCAGCAGTACCCGCATAACCGCAGTATCCCTCAACAAAGGTTAAGCGAACCTGAACTTAAGCATGAACCTGGCGCGGACGAATGTTGAGTGGGTGGCCCAGGTCTCGCTTTTGAGACCTGGGTTTCTCCTCGCCCACCCACTCAAAGTCTGGAGGTTGTGGCTTATTTTCGATCGAGCGAAGAAAGCTGGTCAGTCATTTGGCGTCGTCTTTTGTGTGCTCCGAAGAGACCCTTCATGGCCATGGCGTATAAATATGACCGTACTTCAGGAGACATCTTTGAACCGACCGTATTTCCTGGTGACTGCCTTGCTCCTCTCCTCCGCCGCCATCGCACAACCGGCCCCGACCTTGACCATCGACCTGGCGCAACCCAAAGCCAAAGTCAGTCCTCAGCTCTACGGCTTGATGACCGAAGAAATCAACTACTCCTACGACGGCGGTCTCTACGCCGAGCTGGTAAGAAACCGCACCTTTCAGGACGACCGGGGCAAAATTCCCCCCAGCTGGTTTCTCTCTGAAGAGGGCAGTGCAACTGCATCGATGGCCATTGACCGCACTACCGGTCCCAGTGCAGCCCTGCCGCTGAGCCTGCAACTAACAGTCAAGAGCGCAACCGCCCACGATCAAGCGGGCATCAGCGACCTGGGATACTGGGGCTTTCCGGTCAGGCCACAAACCACCTACCACGGCTCGTTCTATGCCAAGGCGAGCGACCCGTCCATCGGCCCGGTCACCGTAAGCCTCATCGAGGATGAATCCGGCAGCGCCATCAGCACCACCGTGCCCACGCTCACCGCAAACTGGCAACAGCATGAGTTCACCCTGCACTCCGGTTCCGCCACCCAGTCTGCGCACTATCACTTGCTCCTCTCCGTCGCCCACCCGGGAACAGTCTGGTTCACCCTGGTGTCGCTTTTTCCCCCCACCTATCACCATCGCGACAACGGGAACCGCATTGACCTGATGGAGAAGCTGGCAGCCATGAAGCCGGCATTCCTGCGCTTTCCTGGCGGAAATTACCTCGAAGGCGATCACCTCAACGAGCGCTACGAGTGGAAGAAAACCATCGGCCCGCTGGTCGATCGCCCCACCCATCCCAGCCCCTGGCACTATCGCTCCAGCGACGGCATGGGCCTGCTCGAATTCCTGGAGTGGTGCGAGGACTTGAAGATGCAACCGTTGCTGGCCGTGTATGCCGGCTATTCCATGCAGCAGGAATTCGTAAAACCCGGGCCCGATCTTGATCCCTATGTCCAGGATGCTTTGGATGAGATCGAATACGTTACCGGCGATGCCAGCACGAAGTGGGGGGCAGAGCGGGTCAAGAACGGCCATCCGGCGCCATTCAGGCTGAGCTACGTTGAGATTGGCAACGAGGATGGGTTCGACAAGTCCGGAAGCTACGGCGGCCGTTACGCCCAGTTCTACCAAGCCATCAAAGCCAAATATCCCGACCTACAGCTGATTGCTACGGCGCCGATTACCACCATGAAGCCCGACGTGATCGACGACCATTATTATCGTCGCGCTCAGGAATTTTACGACGACGTGCACCACTACGATCAGACCGATCGCAACGGCCCCAGGATCTTCGTCGGCGAATGGGCCACCCGCGAAGGCACCCCCACGCCCAACTTCGGCGCGGCGCTGGGAGATGCCGCTTGGATGACCGGAATGGAAAGAAACAGCGACATCGTCATCATGGCAAGTTACGCACCCTTGCTGGTCAACGTGAACCCGGGAGGCATGCAGTGGGAATCAGACTTGATCGGGTATGACGCCATGAACAGCTACGGCTCCCCCAGCTACTATGCCCAGGTGATGTTCAGCGATCATCTGGGTGATCAAATCCTGAATGCAGAACTTGAAGATGCTGCGCCCAAGTTGTTCTATTCCGTCACCCGCGGATCTGCCAACGGTACGGTCTATCTCAAACTGGTAAACGCAAGCTCGACACCTCAGCCGATGAAAATTCAGTTCACCGGCGGCAAAGCCGCAAGCAGCGGAATGCTCATCTCCCTGTCCGCAAGGACGACCGCAGCTACCAATAGCATCACCCAGCCTGCTCTGATCGTGCCTGTTGAAAGTGGCCTGCACGATCTTGCTTCCCACACCGTTCCCGGCTACACCATCCAAGTTTTGGAGTTCAAAGCACAATGATCCTGCGCTGGTGCGTAACCCTGTTTCTGTTTATCAACTATTGGCCTGCCGCACTTGCCGCTATCCAATATTCCCCCGAGAAAAAAGTCTGGGTGCTCCAGGCCGGTGAAACGACCTACGCCATGGGAGTGAATGAGCGTGGCGAGCTGCAGTCGATCTATTGGGGTCCGCGCGTGGCACGCGAGGCTGACTTCTCCACCCCCCGCGGCCGTCCCGAAGTGGCCTCCTTTGACTCCTCCACTAGCACCACCCCGCAGGAATATCCGGGCTGGGGCGCAGAACTCTACAACGAGCCGGCACTCAAGGCTACCTACGCAGACGGAAACCGCGATGTGGTCCTGCACTTTGTGGACTCCCACACCGAGGGCGACACGCTCGAGGTTCAATTAAAAGATATCGCCTCAGATCTCCAGGTTCATCTGTATTACCGCGTCTTTGAAGATACGGGCATCATCCAGCGGTGGTCGCGCATTGAAAATCGAACCAATCAGGCCATTATCTTGGAGAGCGCGCAATCCGCCGCCTGGAGCTTGCCCCCAGGCGAAGGCTACGGCTGGCATTACCTCACCGGCCAATGGGGCGCGGAGTGGCAGCTGCACTCCGAGCCGCTCCAAACCGGAGCCCACGTCATCGAGAGCCGCCGCGGCAGCACCTCGCACCAATCCAATCCATGGTTTGCCATCGACCGGCCGGCCCAAACCACGGAGGAGAGCGGACCGGTGTGGTTTGGGGCATTGGGCTGGAGCGGCAGCTGGCGCATCACCGTCGAACAAACCGCCATGCGGCAAGTGCGGGTAACCGGCGGATTCAACCCTTTCGATTTCGGCTACCGCCTGAAGCCTGGCGAACAACTGGAGACGCCGCCCTTCTATGGCGGGTTCACCGGCAAAGGCAGGGGTGAGGCATCGCGCATTCTGCACCGCTTCGAGCGCATACACATTCTGCCGGGTGGAGAGAACGCTCGCTTGCGTCCCGTCCTCTACAACTCGTGGGAAGCGACGGAATTCCGTGTCAGCGAAGAAGGCCAATTGGCCCTGGCGGAAAAGGCCAGCAAGCTGGGAGTAGAACGCTTCGTCATCGACGACGGCTGGTTCGGCCAGCGTAAGGATGACCACGCAGGCCTCGGCGACTGGTACGTGAACCAGGAGAAGTTTCCCCACGGCCTCAAGCCGGTGATCGACCGCGCGCACGCGCTGGGCATGGACTTCGGCATCTGGGTCGAACCTGAAATGGTCAACCCGGACAGCGACCTCTACCGCAAACACCCAGACTGGGCGATGAATTTTCCTGGGCGGCCGCGCACTGAAGCCCGCAACCAGCTACTACTCAACCTGGCTCGTGCGGACGTGAAAGAATACGTTTTCAACTGGCTCGACCAGCTGGTGAGCAACAACGACATTGCTTTTCTCAAGTGGGATTACAACCGCAACTGGTCAGAACCCGGCTGGGACGCGGTTCCGGTGGAAGAACAAAAGAAAATCTACGTAACTTATGTGCGCAACCTCTATGACATTCTTGATCGCTTGCGAGCCAAACATCCCAAGCTGGAGATTGAATCCTGCTCCGGTGGGGGAGGCCGGGTCGATCTCGGCATTCTGAAGCGCACCGATGAAGTTTGGGCCTCGGATAACACCGACGCGCTGGACCGGCTCACGCTGCAGGACGGCTTCACCCAGGCGTACACCCCGGGCATCATGATGGCCTGGGTGACCGATGTTCCCAGCGGTATCGATCACCGCGTCGTCCCACTCAAGTTTCGCTTCCTGGTGGCCATGAGTGGCTCGTTGGGCCTGGGAGGAAATCTGAACAAGTATTCCCCTGACGATCTGCAGGCGGCCGCCCGTTATGTTGCCTTCTACAAGCGTATTCGCCCTGCGGTGCAGAGGGGAGCGCTTTACCGTCTCATTGCGCCCGAAGACAGCGAATCCTCTGCTACTGAGTATGTCTCCAGCGATGGGCGCCAGGCCGTGCTCTTTGCCTATCTTCATTCGCAGCAGTTCGGCACCCCGTTTCCCACAGTCTTCTTGCGTGGTCTGGACGAAGACGCCCTTTATAAAGTGGAAGCAATTGACCCCGGCCAAGTGCAGGAGGTGGGGACCGTAAGCGGCGGCTACCTGATGCATCACGGCATCGATCTCGATCTGCACAGCGACTACGACAGCACTTCGGTCCTATTCGAAAAGCAGCCATAGGCTGCACCCCGTTGACTCTTCTTGGTTCGCCTGCACGCCGGAATGTGAGATGGCGAGAACTTCAGTGCACAGGACGGGTTAGCATCGGAAGGGATTGGAGTGGCTCAATGAGGAAAAAAGGATTTTTGCCAGTAGTCGCGTTGGCGATTCTGACCGCACTGGCCGGTTGCCACAAAAATGACCAGCAGGTCGATGCCGCTGAAAATGGAAACCTCGCGCCGGTCAGTGACAACGGCCAGGCAGCTCCGGTCGAACAAGCTGCGCAAAGTGCCGCTCCCTATTCCGCCCCGGCCAGCCAGCCGGCGCCGGCCTCCAACTACGCTCAGCAAACCCCGCAGCAGCCCCAGCAGACGCAGTATGCAGCGCCAGAGCAGCAGCCTGAACCCCAGCAGCCCCAGTATCAGCAGCCACAGGAACCCCAGTATCAGCAGCAGGATCAGAGCCAGGACTACGGCGGTGACAACTACCAGGATTACGACCAGGTCGCCGAGTACGCTCCCGAGCCTCCTCCCCCGTTGCCGGAATACCAACAGCCGCCCTGCCCTGAGCCAAACTACCTCTGGACCCCTGGCTACTGGGCCTATGCTCCGGCCGGTTACTACTGGGTTCCGGGAGTCTGGGCTGCCGCTCCTTACACCGGGGCTCTATGGACTCCTGGCTACTGGGGCTTTATTTCAAATCGCTTTGGATGGCATCGTGGATTTTGGGGCCGCTACATCGGCTACTACGGTGGTGTGAATTATGGCAACGGGTACGTCGGCCGTGGCTACTATGGCGGATATTGGAACCATGATCAGTTCAATTACAACCGCCAGGTCACGAACATAAACAACACCGTCATCCACAACACTTACATCACCAACGTGACCAACATCACCACCTACAACCGGGTGAGCTATAGCGGCGGCCGCGGGGGCGTAAATCTTCCCCCGAGCGCGGCTGAATTGGAGGCTCTGCGTCAGCCACGGTTGCAGGAGTTGCGAGTGCAGCAGCAAGTCAAGGTCGCAGCCAGCACCAATCGTGCTCAGTTTGCTTCGGTGAACCACGGCCGGCCGCAAACAGTGGCCATGACCCGGCCGCTTCCCGTGGAGCACCTGCAACCGCAGGCGGTTCCGGCCATACGGCAAGTCGCCAGGCCCACCAACCAGCCGATCGCCCCTCAGCAGCTAAGGCCAAACCAGCCCCAGCGCCCGGTCCAGTCGGTGCAGGCACATCCAGTTCCTGTCCAGCAAGTACGGCCGGTCCCCGAGGCGCACCCAGCACCAGTCCGTCAAGAGCCGCGCCCCACTCCTCAGGAGCGACCCGCCCCGCAGGCGCAGCATCCGGCTCCGCAGGTGCAACATCCGGCCCCGCAGGTGGAGCATCCGGCTCCGCAGGTGCAACATCCGGCCCCGCAGGTGGAGCATCCTGCTCCGCAGGTGCAACATCCTGCTCCGCAGCACCCGGCCCCTCAGGAACGCGAGGCACATCCGGCGTCACAGCAGCACCCGGCGCCGCAAACCAGACCCGAGGAACCGAAGCAGCAAAACCCGCGTCCCGAGGAGCCGCGCTGAGAGCGAAGTAACCGCGCAGAAATCCGGGGGAGCGTAGTGGAGGGATCTGCAGTGCGCCCTGCGGCTCTCTCAAATCCTTCCTGGGAAGCAACCCGGACGAACCATCCCTCTCCGAAGAATCGAAAACCCATTTGGACAGCCCTGAGGGTCAGCCGCCCCCTGCGGCACTTTGAGTAGAGTTTTCCGCAGCCATCAACTTACTTCCAGCAACGTATACGGCGTAGACTCTTTTGGTATACAGTGTATACGTGATGGCAACGACGACACAGAAAATTGCCCGCGCCGCGCGCCGGCTCCTCGATAGAGAGGGGGCGGAGGGCGTGAGCATGCGCAGGGTAGCAAGCGCTGTTGGCATTACGCCCATGGCCCTGTACCGGCACTATCCCAATCGCGAAGGACTGCTGAATGCGCTCTCTGATGAAGGGTTCGTGAAACTGGCGGCGAAGCTTGCGCAACTGCGATTGACGGGTGGGATCGATCGGCAATTACTGCAGATTCTCGATGTGTTCCTCGATCACGCCTTCGATCATCCACGGCTGTTCGAGTTAATGTTTCTTACCCGGCGCGAGGGTGCGCGCCAATATCCGGACGATTTCAGGACCAGGCGTTCGCCGACGGCGAATGTGTCGGCCGATGTAGTCGCAAGTGCGATGGAGTCGGGCCACCTCCGAAAAGACGATGTGTGGGAAATCGTCTTCGAGACGGGTGCGTTGATGCATGGTCTTGTGATGCTGTACCTCGGAGGACGCATGGCCATCTCGCACTCCGAATTCCGCAGTTACTGCCATCGATCATTTGGGAGGTATTTGAATGGCATTCGCAGTTAGCTACCAGCGAATAATGGAAGCGATCCTCGCCATCATTGCGAGTGCAACCATGTTTTACTTCGGTAACGGCCTGGAGCCCTGGTGGCCGCTGATGTGGTTTGCCCCTTTGCCGCTGCTGCTGTTTGCGCTGAGGAGTAAATGGTGGGCGGCGGCGTTAACTACAGTGGCTGCGATGATGCTTGGCAATTTGAACCTGTGGAGCTACTTAGTCAACACGCTGGGGTCGCCGGTCTCTGCTTGGGTGAGGATCTTCTTGGCGGCGAGTGTCGGTTTCGCTCTGGCAGTGCTGCTATTTCGCACGCTGGTGTTGCGAGGCGCAGTGTGGAGCGGGCTTCTTGCTTTGCCGGCCTTCTGGGTTACCAGCGAGTACGTGCGCAATCTGACCTCGCCTCATGGTACGGCAGGAAGTCTCGCCTACTCGCAGCTTAAGTTTCTTGCCTTTTTACAACTTGCGTCCATCACCGGGCCGTGGGGCATGAGTTTTGTGCTGCTGCTGTTTCCTGCTGCGATCGCGATTGGACTCCATTTGAGGCAGAGCTCACCGAAACGCGCGCTCCAGGTTGCGGGTGTGGGGATCGGAGTGGTCGCCTTGGTGCTGGTGTTTGGCTTGGTGCGGTTGGCAATGCCAACTCAGAAGCAGATGGTGAAGGTGGGACTGATCGCCTCAGACGAGAAAGCCAATGTCACGGTGACTGATCCGGGTGCCGATACTGAGCGGCTGTTTCGCGACTATGCACGGGAAGCCAGCAGGCTGGCGGGCGAGGGGGCGCAGGCGATCGTGATGCCGGAGAAGCTCGGGGTTACCCTCCAGGGCAAAGCTGCGGGAACGGATGCGCTCCTGCAGTCGGTCGCTTCCCACACCGGAGCGACGATCGTCGCGGGTGTGGTGGACGTGGACCCACCGGTGAAATACAACCAGGCCCGTATCTATACTCCGGGCTCAGGCGTGCAGCGCTACGACAAGGAGCATATGCTCCCGCCCTTCGAGTCGAACCTGACCATCGGCACGACGCGCGTGTTGCTGCCCCGGTCGCAGCAAACGTGGGGCGTGGCGATCTGCAAAGACATGGACTTCGAATCGCCTTCCCGTCTCTATGGAGAGGCTGGGGCAGGACTCATGCTGGTGCCGGCGTGGGATTTCGTCGTAGACGCAAGCTGGCACGGACACATCGCGGTGATGCGCGGTGTGGAGGAGGGCTTCAGCATTGCGCGTGCCGCGAAGCAGGGCTTTCTGACAGTGAGCGACGACCGCGGCCGCATCATCGGAGAAGTGAGCAGCAGCTCAGCTCCCTTTGCCACGCTGCTCGTGTCCGTGCCTGCGGCACACGATTGGACGGTGTATCAGTGGCTGGGCGACTGGTTTGCCTGGGTTGCCATTGCGCTACTGGTCGTTGTGGCCGTGCAGATGGCGCGTTTACATCGGAAATTGAGTAAACCTCAAATCCCCGCGTACCAGGCGTAACCGTCTTCCGGCGACGCGGAGCCCAGCCCCTTGCCGAAGCCTTTCAGGCTATCCGTTGCCGTAATCCGCGTTATGTACTTCACGCTCTTATAGCCCAATTGACGGGGCACACGCAGTCGGAGCGGACCCCCGAACGACACCGGAAGATCACCCTCGTTCATGCCCAAAGTCAGCAGAGTCTGAGGATGCAGCGCATCGGCCAGGTCGATGCTTTCCCACCAGCCAGGGTCGATCGAGAAGTACACCAGATAACGCGCCTGGGGTAGCAGCCCGGTAGCATGCAATACCTCGACCAGAGGCGTTCCGATCCACTCCGCGATATAAGACCAGCCCTCCTCGCACGCCACTTCGGTGATTTGGCTACGGAACGGTAAACTCCTGAGATCAGAGAGCGAGAGCGATGCGGGCCGGGCGACCATTCCGTCGACGGCTAACCGCCAGTCCGAGAACCCGCTAGCCTGGTGGTGTTTGAACGCATCGTTGGCAGGTGGAGTCTCGTTGGCGAAAGGCATTTTGGAAATCATGCTGCGCGGGAACTCGCGCGCCGGCGAGTGCGTGGTGAGAAGACGTTGGGCAGCATACGTCAGCGTTTCCCCGGGACCCCAGACTCCGCCGTGATCGGGTGGGATCAGTCCATAACGCTGCGCCGCCAGGGCGGCCGCGGCCAGGCCGGATACCCCTGCAGTGGCGGCCAGTCCACCGGTGATGAGCTTGCGGCGTGAGAAGTTGGTCATGTGCGCTCCTTGGCTACCACAACCCGCCCGGTGATCATCGCCCGCATGCGGCCCGCAACTACTACCATCGCCACGTGGACCACCAGGAAAACCACAAGAAGGCCGGAAACCAAGAAGTGAAGCGTGCGCGCCGACTGTCGCCCTCCCAGCGCGCTGGCGGCCAACGGAACTGCGGAAGTAAATGCCGGAGACATCGCCAGGCCGGTCCAGATCACCAGCGGAAATAGCACAAAGATCACCATCAGGTACGTGGTCTGTTGAACTACGTTGTACGAACGGGCCGCCGCTTGCTCCGTTGGTGCGCGGCGAAGAGACCTGGTGAACACTTCCTGGAACGCCCGCCACTTTCGATCGGCCGGCACAGGGAACAGGTCTTGGCGGATGTGCCCGTTCGCCAGGCTCCAGATCACATATACCAGGCCGGTCAGCACCGCGGCCCATGCTGCTTGAAAATGGAGATACCGGCTCCAGCCATTTTGGTCCGGCAACACGTAGCCGTAGCCGGTTGGAACCGTATGCCGTGATGACGGAATCGGCAGCGTGAACAGGGGCTTGGTCATCACATTGCCAACCTCACCCCAGTAGAACCGCGGGTGAGAGACCACTATCTCGCCGCCGCTGACCAGCAAAGCAAGGAACGCGATCACTGTAATCCAGTGCGTCACGCGGACGACCGCGGAATGGCGGAGAGTCTCGGGCTTGCGCAGCGTGGAGGTAGCAGACACGTCGCGAGGATAGCATAGACGACTGTTGAGTGGGTGGCCCAGGTCTCGCCTTTGAGACCTGGGTTTCTCCGCAAAATGAGTCCTCGACCGGAACACCCAGGTCTCAAAAGCGAGACCTGGGCCACCCACTCAAAGTCGGCTATTCGCATACCAGTTGACGACTGAAAAAGAAGGGACCGTTCATCGCCAATGACCGCTGCAACTCAGTCCACAGCAGCAATACTCTGAACACCGTCCAGATCAAAGTAAAACGTTGCTCCTTGACCGCGAGCTCCAACGGCTAAAAGTATGTTCGATAGATATCGAGCAGGTTATAGGAGTCATCCACAACGGGTAGGATTCTCCACTTATCAAGGGCGGTACAGGGATGAGATATCCCGCAGCAAACCTGATCGCCAATCCTCAAATGCTCGCTGCCGGGACCTCTCAGATAGGCATGCTGATCGTTGGTATGGAACACAGTCGCGGTGCTCAAGTCGATCCTTCGTCCTGAATTCAGACTTTGTGCAAACAGCGGAAGCGGCAACTCTATATCGTAAGAGCAATCCCGCTTACCAAAATTCAGGATAGCCAACCCTTCTTCCGGCTTCGACTGAACGAGCGACCACAGCTCCAACGCCGGGCGAAACGCCGGCAGACGTGCTCCGCCGTCACTCCTTTGCTGGGCGGCAGCGAGTTTTTGGGCATAGTGCCCATGGTCGTGCGTAACATAGCAGCCGCTTCGTATCACGATCTGAAAATCCCCCCGCATCTGCCGCCCAACTTCCCCTACCGCATCCAGAAAGCTGCTGCCGCCGACGCTGAGAAGAAGTGGCTCCTTGCCCGCCCAGTGAAGGCTTTGGACATTCTTTCCCAGCGTCGCGACGTCGGCCAAAAACTGCCTTACCTGTCTTACTTCCTCTTCCGGCTCCGGCGCGTGCGCCAGCCCTTCAAAGCCCTCAATACCTCGCCAACGCAAAGTCTGCGGATGGCGCAAGATCTCCGCACATAATTCAAGGGCGGACTCGACCGACCTGGCACCCGTCCGCCACCCCTGGCGGCCCATTTCTACCAGAACCCCCAAACAACGATTTGTGCCCGCGGCCCGCCACTCCGAGGTCAGGAACTCGATTCCCTCTGAACTATCAACCAGGCAGAGAACATCAAGCATCGGATCCGCTTTCATCATCGCCGCCAGCGATCGCAAATTCGCCCGGCCCACAACCTGGTTTGCGATCAGGACACGCTTGATGCCCATCTCCGCGCAGATAGCGGCTTGAGACACGGTGGCCACCGTAATCGCCCAAGCCCCCGCTTCCATTTGCCGCTCAAAGATGCGCGGAGTCATCGTCGTCTTGCCATGCGGGGCGATCAGGAAGTTGTTTGCCGTGCACCACTCCGCCATCGCCGCCAGGTTATAGGCAAGCGCAGCTTCTTTTAGAACCAGCAAAGGAAAATGCAGCCCGTCGGCGAGAATATTGACTCTCGATTCCATTGCAGACTCGAAATCAAATCCGAAAGGGATGCCTTTATCGAGCTGCGAAGCGCCGGTCCTCTTGAGCCCCTCACTCCCACTGGAACCCGCCAGGAATTCCCTCATCCATTCGCTCCGCACCCAACTTAATTCGCATAGTTCGCACTTTTTTGCGGAAGCCGGCCGCTCAGGCTTTAGCTTGCTTCCTGGCCTCGATCAGGGTCTGGTAAAGGTCAATCGTCTGATTGGCAATACTGGTCCAACTGAACTTCTCTTCCGCGCGTTTCCTGCCCGCTTCCCCAAAACGCCGGCACTTCGCTGGATCAACCAGCAAATTGTTCAATGCAGCGGCGAGATCCCTGGCAAAACGATCAGGGTCCAGAGGAAAGCTGGTGATTGGATCCTGATCGAAGGGCACCAAAAACCCCGTTTCGCCATCCACCACTACCTCCTTGATGCCGCCTACCGCGCTGGCGACGACCGCTGCCTGGCAAGCCATGGCTTCCAGATTGATGATGCCAAACGGCTCGTAGACCGAAGGGCAGCAGAAGACCGTTGCGTGGCTATAAAGCTGGATCGCCTCCTGCTTGCTCAACATCTTGTCAATCCAGATCACTCGGGGATTGAAGCCACGTGCCTCGGTTACTTTGCGTTGCAGTTCCGCGGAGATTTCCGGAGTATCCGGAGCGCCTGCACACAGAACCACCTGGGTAGTGGGGGGAAGGTAGCGAATCGCGTCGACCAGATGGGTCACGCCCTTCTGCCGGGTAATCCGGCCCACAAAAAGCACGTAGGGAACCGCCGGATCGACTCCATATTCGATCAGCGCCGAGGTCTCCGCCGTGCGCTGGTACTGCTCGAGGTCAATGCCGTTGTAAATGACGTGGATCCTCTCCGGGTCCACGGCGTAAGCACGCAGAATGTCTTCTTTCGTCCCGCTGGAGACAGCGATCACCGCATCCGCGTCCAGAATCGCAGTTCTCTCCATCCACGAGCTCATGGCATAGCCGGTTCCCAGTTGCTCGGCTTTCCAGGCGCGCAGCGGTTCCAGGCTATGGGTCGTCAGCACAAAAGGGATGTCGTACAACTTTTTCGCCATAAACCCGGCCATGGACACGTACCAGGTATGCGTATGCGCCACGTCGATCCCAGACAGGGCCTTCACCTGGGTCAGGTTCAGAGAGAGAGCTTCCAGCGCGCCCTTGAACTTCTCTTCCGTGCCTTGGGAAATTTCGCTCCAGGGCTCCTGGCCGCGCACCTGCAGCTTGCCCTCGTCGGCATACTGGCGGCCCCAACAATGGACTTCGACGGAAACCTTGCGTGCCAACTCCCGGCTCAGGTACTCCACGTGCACTCCGGCTCCACCATAGACCTGCGGCGGGTATTCCCGCGTGAAGAGTCCTACTCGCAATGTACAGCCTCCTCGAGTGAACCCGCGCAACGCCCAATCTCGTGCGAACGGGTCGACTTACAGTAGTATGGCGAGGATGAAATATTCAAGCCGCCGGTCTTTTCTGGCGAAACTCTCGGCGCTCGCCCTCGCTTCGCGAGTCCGGTCATGGGCCAGCGAACCAGCCAGGTTCCTCTATGCCGGCACCTACACCAATGACAAAGGCAGCACCAGCCAGGGGATTTATGGCTTTCGCTGGGATCCGGATGAGGGCACACTCGAACTCGAGGGACTGGCGGCTGCTACCGTCAACCCCAGCTTTCTCACCTTGTCGCCCGATCGCCGCCACCTCTACGCCGTCAATGAGGTGGATGAGTATCGCGGAAGCAAGACTGGTTCTGTGACTTCCTTCGCCATTGAGCGCAATTCCGCCAAGCTCAAGGCCATCAACACGGTTCCCTCCGGCGGCGCAGGCCCATGCAAAATCGCCGTTGACTTTACCGGTAAGGCCGCTTTCGTGGCCAACTATGACGGCGGCAGCGCCGCATCCTTTCGCATATTAAAAAACGGAGCCCTCAGCAAACCCGTTTCCACCTTCCAATACACCGGCCACGGCGCCAATCCGGAGCGACAGGCTGCTCCTCACGCCCATTGCACCACCCTATCTCCTGACAATCGCTACCTGCTGGTCAACGACCTTGGTCTGGATCGGATCTCGGTCTATCATCTGAACCCGCAGACGGCGCAGCTCACCCCCAACGATCCTCCCTTCTACGAAGCGCTTCCCGGTTCCGGCCCCAGAAGTTTCACCTTTCATCCCAGCGGCAAGTGGGCCTACTCACTCAATGAAATAGCCAACACCGTCGATGCTCTGGCATGGGATGGGGAGCATGGCACGCTGAAGCGGCTGCAGAACATCTCCACGCTGCCCGATGGATTTAACGGATCGAATACCGCCGCCCAACTGGCGGTCGACTCTTCCGGCCGCTTCTTGTACGCTTCCAACCGTGGTGATAACAGCGTGGCGGTTTACTCCATCAGCGACAGTGACGGAACCCTCAAAGCAGTGCAGCACGTGGACTGCGGAGGGAAAACGCCTCGCCATTTGGTCCTCGATCCCGGTAACCAGTGGCTGCTTGTTGCCAACCAGGACTCGTCCAATATCGTCGTCTTTGCACGCAACACGCGGTCCGGAATGCTGAACCCCAGCGGAAAGCAATACCCGCTCAGTTTTCCGGTCTGTCTTGTCTTCGGCTGATCAAGCTCGGCTAACCGGGCCATTAAGGAAAATCATGCAACGCAATCCTTTGCAAGCAATCCTACCGGCGCTGCTTTTGCTGGTATCGCTCGGCGCGGTCCCCTCCACGCTGGCGCAGGAGCCGCGCCTGACCCAACCGGTGAATGAGCACGCCCTGGTCACCTTGCGCGCTACGGTTCATCCGTTGGCGAATGCCGCCAACGACCGCGGCGCGGCTTCTCCGGATATGCAACTCGAGCGGTTGCAGTTAGTTCTGAAGCGCAGCCCGCAACAGGAAGCCGCCCTGCAGCAACTGCTGCGCGACATGCACACTCCGGGCACTGCAAACTTCCACCAATGGCTGACGCCGGAACAATTTGGACAGCAGTTTGGACCCAGCGACCAGGACGTGCAGACCATCGAGAGCTGGCTCCAGACCAACGGCTTCCAGGTATTGAAGGTGAATCCGGGCAAGCAGACGCTGGAAGTCGCCGGCACCGTCGGCGCTTTGCAACAGGCATTTCATACCACCATCCACAAATACGCGGTCAACGGCCAGCAGCATTTTTCAAATACGCGAGATCCGCAAATACCGGTCGCGCTGGCCCCCGTTTTGGGTGGCTTTGTTTCGCTGAATAACTTTCCTATCCGCCATTACAGCCGCTTCCTGGGCCGCGCCCAATACAATCCAAAGACGCATCAGGCGATCCCGGAGTGGACGTTGCCGGGAGGAACGTTGGGCAACACGTATGCTGTGGCCCCCGAAGATTTCGCCACCCAATACGACGTGACCCCCCTCTACACCGCTGCCAAGCCGCTCAATGGCAGTGGCCAGACGATTGCCATCATCAATGAATCGAATATCAACATTAATTTTGTTAACAATTTCCGCAGCCTGTTCAGCTTGCCGGCTTCAACTCCCCAGGTGATCATCGATGGCAACGATCCGGGTATCGACGGCGCCAACAATCCGGATGGCCTCAATGACGCCTCTGCCGAAGCCTACCTGGACGTGGAGTGGTCGGGCGCGGTGGCTCCCGGAGCCACCATTGACCTGGTCATTGCCGCGGATACCAGCGTGGAGCAAGGCTTGGTTTTAGCCGCCGAGCGGGCCGTGTACTCCAACCTTGCACCGGTTATCAGCATCAGCTTTGGGGAATGCGAAACTACCCTCGGCGCTTCGAATTCATTTTTCTCTGGATTGTGGGAAGAGGCAGCGGCGCAGGGCATCACCGTCATGGTTTCCACTGGCGACAGCGGTTCGGCCGGCTGCGACGATCCAGACACCGAGACCACGGCGCAGGATGGCCTTGCTGTCAACGGGTTTGCCTCCACCGCGTTCAACGTGGCGGTCGGCGGCACCGATTTTTATTACCCCAACGCGGCCGCCCTTGCGACCTATTGGAACAGCACCAATGACAGCAAGAACGGTTCGTTGATCAGCTACATCCCAGAGCAGGTTTGGAATGACAGCCAATTTGGTCTGAACCTGTTGATCAACCCCGCCGGTTCCATCTCCGGCGGCAGCGGAGGGCCCAGCACCTGCGGCAATCCAACCCTGGATTCCAGTGGTACGGTCACAGCTTGTGCGCCGACACCCAAGCCGTCCTGGCAAGTGGGTACGGGAGTGCCTGCTGACAGTGCCCGCGATCTACCGGACCTCTCCCTTTTTGCTGCCAACGGTATTAACGGGAGCTATTACGCGGTTTGTGCTGCCGATGGCGACTGCCAGGGCGGTTCCAACCCGCAGATCAGCGGATTCGGTGGCACTTCCGTTTCCTCTCCCGCCTTTGCCGGCATTATGGCGATCGTCAACCAGGCTTATGGACCGCAGGGACAAGCGGACTACGAGCTCTATCCCCTGGCTGCCAAAATGCCGACCGCGTTCCATGACATCCAGGCGGGTACCAACCAGATGCCCTGCGTGGCCGGCTCGCCCAACTGCACCAACGGGGAACTCACCGGCTATGCTGCCGGCCCGGGTTACGATCTGGCTACCGGCTTAGGCTCGATCGACGCCAATGTGCTGGTGACCAACTGGAACAGCCGCAGTAATGGAACTGCGACCACGACTTCCTTCACCCCGGCGTCCACTTCCTTTGCCCATGGAACTGCGGTCACCCTCAAGGCGTCCGTTACCGGCAGCGGCGGTACCCCTAGCGGCGATGTAGCGGTCATGACCGACAGTCCTTTGATCACCAATCAGGGGCAAGTCATCCTGACCCTCGCCAGCGGTGCGGCCTCCGGCAGTCTGAATAGTTTGCCGGGAGGCAGCTATAACGTCTGGGGAAGCTACTCCGGGGACGGCACCTTTGCTCCGAGCATGTCCAGCAAGACCCCGATCACGGTGACTCCGGAGGCCAGCACGCTTGAGCTTCAGGTTTCCGAGAACTCCAATGGACAACCGGTGAGTATCGCAGGACAACAGGTTTCTTATGGCACTCCCGCCATTCTCAATGCCTATCCAATCCCGACGAGTGAGGCCAACTGTACCTCGAATTGTCCCAACTTCAGCTCTCCAACCGGCACAGTGACGTTTACCGATAACGGGAACGCGTTGAACACGGTTCTGCTCAATTCGGAAGGTGATTCGGAGTACACCACCGGAACCCTGGCTGTGGGTGCGCACTCGATCGCCGCCTCCTATCCGGGCGATGGCAGCTATAACAAATCGACCAGCACCCCGGCGACCGTAGCCTTCACCGTAACCAAGGGAGCGACGCAGGTGACGGTGAGCACCGCGCTCGCCACCATTGCTCAGGGGCAAACAACCACCCTCACCGCTTTGGTCGCGACCAACGGTGGGGGCGCAGCGCCGACTGGTTCGGTCACCTTCCTGGCGGGCACAACCACCCTGGGCACCGGCACTCTCAGCGCCATCGAGTACAGCTATGCGGTTGCCACTTATACCATCACCAGCGCCCAGAGTACGGCCTTGCCGGCAGGAGCCGTATCCTTAACCGGAACCTACCCCGGCGACAGCAACTACAACAGCGGCACCAGCCCGACGCCGGGGAGCCTGACTGTAACCGCACCCACCACGCTGTTGCCCACCACCACCACCGCCACCGCAAGCAGCTCCACCGCCGCGCCGACTGCGCGCATCAACCTGACGATCACCGTTACGGGGAAGACTGGCTTAGCGTCGCCCACCGGCACGGTCGACATCCAGTCAGGAGGAGTGCACCTTACCCCCGGAGGCATTGCCCTCACCGCTGTAGCATCGAGTGATACCTCAACGGCAACCTACTACTTCGACAACTCCTCTGCTTCGCTTCCGCAGGGTAATAACTCCGTCGTGATTACGTATTCTGGGGACACAGCGTATGCTCCGTCTCAGTTCGGCCTGTCGCTCACCAATCCTCTGACTGACTTTTCCATGGTGGCGCAAAACCCAACCGTGAGCGTTACGGCGGGTGCAACCGGGACAGCGACTCTGGCCCTGGGCTCGATCAACGGCTTCAATGCCGCGGTCGGCTTGGCGTGCACCGCGCCCACCGGAATGAGCTGCACCTTGAATCCCACCTCGGTCACGGTGAATGGAAACGCTACCGCCACGCTCACCATCGATGCATCCACTCCCGCGAGTTCGGTAAGGTCTCCCGGTCCCTCGGCGCGCCGGATGGAATGGCTCGCGGCCAGCGGCGGAGCCGCGCTGGCGGGCGTGTTCCTGTTGGGTCTGCCTACCCGGCGGCGCAAATGGCGGTCTATGCTGAGTCTGCTTTCGCTCGCCATTCTCGCTGCCGGCATTGGCTGCGGCGGTGGCGGCGGTTCCCCGACGCCGACGCCGACACCAACACCCACTCCGCCCTCATCCGGTGCCACACCAACGCCCGCCGGCACCTACACGATCGTAGTCACGGGGACCCAGGGTACGGTGCTTTCCCACGCAATCGCGGTCACAGTCATCGTGAGCGCCTCCTCATAGGAAAAGCTGCAACCTTCAGCCGTGCCGTAATCGCTTGAGACCTCAGCGGCTGAAGCCGGGCTTGGCTGTGCCATGGACGGCACAGTCGAAAACCGTATTTCTTGCCCAGCCACAAAGGATGGGGGTGGGCCATCCTTCGCGCTGTTGGCGAAGGGTGGGATGCCACTGCTCTTCCCCGAGGCCCTTCCCCGCAACTTCTGCTTATCCCACCCTTCGCAGAAACCGCGAAGGATGGGGCACCCGATCCTTTGCGGCAGGGCAAGAAATATTCGCCCCCTACGATGAGAGCCGCAGGCTCATGGGGACACGGCTGAAGCCGTGCCCTTCCATGACCGAGTTCTCACGCAGACTCTTTAGCCCTGCCTCAGCCCTTTGAGTCCGCTTTATCAGGATCGTATTGCATCAGGAATTTGCCCACGGAAAAACCACGAGTGAGCGCGATGTGATGCGAGCGGTTCACCTCCAACTGCTCGAAACCGCTGCTCGGCCAATCTTCGATCAAACGCCCCATGCGCTCCAAATCAAGCAAGCTGCTTGCTAAAGGCGAACACCGCAAACGCTCCACCTCGGCTGCCATCCGGCCGCGCACCGCCCCCAGGCTGACATACCAATCCGCCGATTGACTCCCACGTTGTTTCCTGCTCAGTGTGCTTGCAGGCAACCGCCCCACCATGGCCCTCCTGGCCAGAGAACGCTGTTGCCCGTCCCGGACAAACTCCTCCAACGGCACGGTGAGGCAAAACTCGACCACCTCGCGGTCATACGTAGGATCGAGAAAATCAAGCTGCCATCCCCCCTGCGCGGCTACCTGCGTATCAGCAATATCCCCGTACTCGAGCAGCGTACGCAGCATGGTCCGTCCGTCCGGCGACTGCCGATTCATATCCCGGAAAGCGGTACGCTCCAGGTCAAGCCGTCGCGCAATTTCGGGATGGAGAATACTGTAGTCGAGCGAGAATCCCCGCAGGTGCGGATCCGTCATGCTGCGCAGCCAAAACGGCAGCGACGGCCACACCGCGTTGCGAACGATGGAGCGGGCCGATGCGTTCCCCGCCCGGGTGAGCTGCCTTGCCACCCGCGCCAGCGTGCCCCAATGGCCAGAGCGAAACCATCCCGAGAAGGCTTGCATCCCGTCATAACTGAGGGTAGAGTTGCCGCAATTTCCATTCAGCAGCAGGGTAATTCCGTTTTCCCGGGCACGCGCCATGATGCCGTTGGACCAAACCTCATTGCTCGGTCCAAAGCAAGGATGATCGTAAAGATTGTTGTTGAGATCCAATACATCCAGAAACGATGTTGCGCTTGAGTCCACCAGAACGTGGCGCACGTTGGGATACAGTGCAGCGACTTCAGCCGCTGCTGGACCCTCATTGTCAAAGTGAGTGTTGCTGCTGGCGCCGCGAAAGCCAGGGCGAGGCACCGCAGTAAAGCAGGTGAGTTCGCGGCCCTCGTGGGCGAGCAATCGAGCAGCCGTGGCTGCGACCGCACCACTATCCAGCCCCCCGCTCAGCTGGGCGCCGATGCCGCCGCGCGTGCGCAGCCGCGCCCGTACGGCCCGGTCAAACTTCTCCCTGAAGCACTCCAGGTACTCCTCCGCCGAGCCCAGACGAAGATCTGCCAGCTGGTCCGTACGCCAGTGACGCCACAGCTTGGTCTGCTCACGTCTGACGCTGAGAGAGCAACCTGCGGGCAGGCGCCGCATGTGACGAAAGATCGTCTGCTCGATGGGAATGTTGGCCAGCGTCAGGTAACGGGCAATGTAGTCCTCATTCACCTCCGCGCCCACGAATGGCAAGCAATGCAGACCCTTCGGCATGGACGAGAAGGCGAAGTGGTTGGCATTGGAAGCATAGAAGAGAGGGCGTTCCCCGGTATGATCGCGCGCCAGAAAAAGATGTTGTTCCTTCTGGTTCCAAACCGCGAAGCTGAAGGCGCCGGAGAGATGATCCACACACTGCTCCCGCCAACGCAGCCATGCTGCAAGCAGCACATCACTGTCAGCCATGACGGCAGTCTCTTGCCGGGATAGACCTAATCCAGCCGCAATTTCTTCACGATTATCGAGACGCACATCCGCCACCAGGGCGGTGACGCCGTCCGCGGAAAGTGGCTGTCGATCGAAGCTGTCCTCGGGGAGCAAACGAAGAAGGCAGCGGCCCATGGAGAGGGAAAGACCGTCGTAGCGGGCGCAGTCATCTCCCCCGTACACGCTGAGCGCCTGGAGCATCTCACGGCACGAAGCAACAGCGGGGATTCCGCCGTCAAACGACCAGATACCCGCGATTGCACTCATACCCTAGAATTTTAAATTTGCGGTAAACTTCGGAAACGAGAACGCGGATGCAAATCTCCGCAAAGGAAGGTTGGAAGGGATTAGGAACGCGGACGTTGGAAGTGGCCGCCGCCACCGTCTACTCGCGAGGGATGCGTCCCGCCTTCGGCACTCTTAAGGGCAATGATTTCGAGCGACGGAGTGACCCACGGCTTCTTCGCCTGCCCCGCGACCTGGTCAGATGCGCCGTGATCTTTAGCGTCGTAGCTCTTCATGAAAGCTCCCTGGATCCCGTGAATTTGAAACATCGCTCTATCGCCCGGTACAGCTAGAGCGTAACGCAGGAGGTAGTGAGCGTCAATGCGTTCCTCCACGTGATAGTTACTAGAGTAGATACTAAACCTTGCAGGCCGGGTTTTCTACGCCTAAAGGTTTACTCGCAATAGTCGCGCCTGACACTTTTTGGGGATAGTCGATGAAACAGGTAGCAGGTGTGTATGCGTTTGGGGGGATTACTCTCATTTCTGAAATCGCGCTTCCTGAACTGCCTCTGGTACAACACCAAAGCGCCAAACTGCATCCCGTGCATATTCGTTTAGGCGATGTCCCCAGCCATTTACCCCAGGCCGTAGAAATCGACCCCGATTGCTTCGCCACCCCCACCTATTATTGGTTGCGCATCCACGGAATTGGATGCTACCTGGTTACCAACGGGGAAGAGATCATCGTGCGCCCGGAGCCAGGAGCTCGCCCACTCGACGTGCGGGCTTACCTGCTCGGCACGGGTTTTGTAGCGCTGTGTCAACAGCGCCAGTTGTTGCCACTGCACGCCAGCGCGGTCAGCAGCAGAAAAGGAGTGGTGGCCTTTCTGGCCCGGTCCGGTCAAGGGAAATCGTCGCTCGCGGCCTACCTCGCACAGCGTGGTTTTCCCGTGCTGGCCGATGACGTCTGTCTCATCGACTCCGCCTCCAGCGGCCCAGCCATGGTGATCCCCACTGCCCCCTGGTTGAAGCTGTGGCGAAATTCGCTCGAGCATCTCGGAAGGCAGGTACAGGGGCTGGAAAGAGTATTCAGCGAGGACGACAAATACCGTCTTCCGCTCCCCAATACGTTGCCTCCCGAACCCATCGCGCGGTTGGTTTTCCTGGAGACCAATCCCGATCAAGGGTCGGCAACTGAGGTGCAAGAGCTATCTGCAGTGGAGGCAATTCCGCTGTTGATGGATTTGACTCATCAGGCTTACGTGTTGCAGGCCACGGGTCAGTTGCAGCAAAGCTTTCTGCGTTGCAGCCGTGTGTCCGCGCAGGCCAGGGCATATCGGCTCTTACGTCCCTGGGGATTAGAGCACCTGGAGTCAAGCGTAGATGCGGTGGAGAAGTTCCTGCTCGAACCGTAGGTCCTCAAAGGTTTCTTAAGGGAAGGTGGTGAGGACCGTGAAGCGCGACTCAACATCGCCGCCCACCACGGTCCGATCTCCCACTTTGACCCAGGTGTGCGCTTTTAGATGATCTGCGTCCCGAGCGACGCCATAGAAGAGCTTGCTTGCGATGTGCCGGCGGCGCAGCATAAAGTACGCGGCCAGGCATTGCGGAAAACACACAAAGGTAAGTGGAGCATGGCGCACCACAGCGTCGATCGACCACTCAATCCTACGCAGAATTTCCGCCGCCATGGCCGGGGAAACGACCACTTGCGCCGCATCCGGTCTACTCATCCAGGTAGTGAGTTTCTGCACTGGTAGAAAGCTGAGTGCAAGGCGAAAGAAGATAAGCATGCAGCCGGCCTCGATCGCCAGGGCCAGGTCAGCAGGGGAGCGCGATGACCTCTTCAGCTTTTGTAATCGATAGTGGAACCACTCCACAGGACTGAGCACGGCATATAGAGGGAAGAGGGCGTCAGGCAAATCGAACTTGCGCCAGACACGCGGGCGAAAGAGAGAGCGCTGGACCAGGTCCAGGCGATAGCTCCAAGAAGAGTGAAGGCGGAACTCATTGGCAAACCATCGGGTGGAGGATATTTGCTCTCGCACGGGACGGTACTGGTTCGAAGTCATGAGCCGTTTGCCGAAACCCACGATGTGCGCGACCCTTCTGTCGCTGCGGTCGAGACAGCCTGCCGGCATGGGGAAAGAGCCGCCGTCACCAAGCATATCCTGGCAAAGAATGATGGCGGCACTCAACGCCGGCAGCGCCTGCTGCTGTGCTGCTGCCTCCGCAGTTCGAGCCAGTTGCTCGGCGGTCATGGTGCGCAGCAGTGCCGCTATATCGGCTAGCCATTTCAAACGCAGCCACCCGTCCAGCGCTCCATGGACGCAGAGATAAAGCAGCAACTGGGAAACAGGTAAGGTCGGCAGGCGTTCCGAGCCAAGCACCACCCAATCCACGCCAACCTCCGCCAACCCGGCGTTCGCGGGAAGGAACTGGTTGCGGAACAGACGCCAATGCAAATCGATGACCATGCCGGCTGCGGGATGTTCGTAGGAAAAATCCTTCTGGTGCGCGATGTAGGAGTGCAGTCTGCGCGGTGTGAGGTGGGCTCGCGGTTCGAAGCGCCGGTAGCCATGCGCGTGCAGAATGTCTCCGGCGCGGAAGATGTCTTTCTCCGCCACCAGCAGATCGATGTCGCCCAGGTCGCGCAGAGTGGGATCCTGAAACGCGGTCATCGATAGAGGGATGCCCTTGAAGATGCGTACATCGATCGCTTGCTCGCGAAACAGTCCATTCAGCAATTGCAGATGCGAGATGCGTCGCAGGCAGCTGCGCCTGTTGGCTTCCGTGCCGGCGCGCAGAGCAGCGGCTGTTTCTTCCGGTACGTGTTCGCCGGCGAAGGTTTCAAGGTTGCGCAACAACAGCGGAACCACTTTCTGGTGTTGGACGATTTCGAGCAGATAAGGCCAACGGATGGGCAGCTGGGCGAGGGACAGGATACGGGCGCCGTCCACCGTTTCTTGCGGCCAGCGAAGACAGGCCAGCACCAGATCAAATTCAGGTGCGTAGACTGGCTGTACCGGCTTCATTGGCTTTCCCCTAAGAATTATGTTGTATGCACACAGAACCGCCAAGTCTCCGACCAAGTTCCCTTTTACCGGGTAATCCTGCCCGACGGGTGAAAGTAACACTTGCTGGTATGCTGCCCATATGTATGATCCTGTGGCTGGTAGCAACTCGGCGCTCCTCATTACCGAGCAGCTGCTGGTGTTCGCCGTATTCGTCGGATCGGTCGCGGCCTTGCCGGCGTTTATCGAGTTTGTTACCGAGGTGCGCAAGCGTAAGGAACGCATTGATCTAAGTCTGGAAGACGAGGTAGCGAGCTCGCTGCGGCCCAGGGTCGCCGGCATGGACGATTTGCTCAACAACATCGCCGACTTGATCGATCGCGCCCGCAATCCTTCTGCATATCAGGACTTGAAGATTGGCAACGAGGTGTTGATTATTGGCCCCAACCAGACGGGGAAGAAGAGCCTGGCGCAGAAGATTGCGCAACTGGCCGGCATGGACCGCGTGGTCACCGTCTTCAATCCCCGCGACAGTGACGCACTCGCCAAGGCGAAGAGCCTGGTACGCGGATACAAAGGGCGCAAGGTCATGCTCCTGCTTCCCCGCATCGACCTGGCTTATCAGCAGGGAGATCCGGAAGTGCTGACCGAGCTCGACGCGTTGATTGAAACCACCTCCGAGCGGCAGAATGTTTTGGTGGCGGCCACCACGGTATCCTTCGAGGCCAACAGCGATCTGGACAATATTTTCGGCATCAAGCTGGTGCTCCCCGGTGCCAAGGTTGGCAAAGCTCATCGCGTCGAGATACCAGAAGATGCTCAGCGAATGCTTGCCGACGTGACCACGTTTTATCTCAACGAAGCCAGGCGGCACGGTTTCGTTTTAGAGGGTATGGACGAGCGGTCCTTCTGCGAGCACATCCTGGAAAACGTGATCAATCCCGCAGAAGTGGAAGACATCGTGGCGCTCTGTGAAACCACGGCGCTCTATCGCAAGCGCACCAAGCAAGCGACAGACCTGGTCTTCACCGCAGAAATTCTGGAACGAGCTATGGCGCGCGTCGTGGTCGGCTGAAAAACCCCGGTCGATGGTTAACTGGTGGGCCGCTGTGATAACTTGTGGCGGGGCTAATTCTTCATGGTTCAGGCGGCCGTAACCAAGACCACAGTCAGCAGCGATTCCACCCCCAGCAACTACCGCGCCATGGCGATGGTGACCACATTGTTCTTTATGTGGGGCTTCCTCACCTCGCTGAATGACATTCTCGTTCCCCACCTCAAAGCGATCTTCGAGCTGAACTACACCCGGGTGATGTTCATCAATTCCGCCTTCTTCGGGTCTTATTTCCTCTTCGCCATTCCCTCGGGCAAGCTCATTGAGAAAATCGGCTACAAGCGAACCATGGTGGTCGGCCTATTGGTGATGGCGGCGGGAGCGTTATTGTTTGTGCCCGCGGCCAACGCGCCTTCGTTTGGACTGT
>Ga0302326_10002304_pt1 | contig 46719 bp, 36 predicted proteins | sample Palsa_T0_3_FD_202264 | JGI IMG/M metagenome (GOLD analysis project Ga0302326, IMG submission 202264) | Peat permafrost microbial communities from Stordalen Mire near Abisko, Sweden - Palsa_T0_3 | ecosystem: Environmental > Terrestrial > Soil > Palsa > Peat permafrost | place: Sweden: Abisko... | reverse complement strand
GGATACTGAATCGTCCCCACCACGCAGTGCGCCTTGCTGTACCCGGTCTCCGGCTGTTTTTGCAGCGGCCTCAGATCCAGGTCGATATCCGCCCCGAAGTCTGCCCGGCACTTGGTAATCGCCGCCCCCATCCCCTCAAAGGTCATATTCGGATCTTCTTCGGCGTCGCAAACCACGATGTACTTGCAGCGTCTCCGCACCAGCTCATACAGACCCATGTTTTCGAAGTGGCCGCCATCGCTCAGGTTCACATACGGCGCCGCATCGTTCACCTTGCCAAACAGCTCGCGAAAGAGATACCACGCGGCAAACTTCGGCGTTGCACGATTCTCGTCCGCCGTCCACCTGTCCTTCTTGCGCGGGTTTGAAATCCACCATCCCAGACGCACATTGAAAAACGTCATCAAAAAAGCCAGCGCGGGATTGCTGTTGTATCCCATGTTGGGATTGACTGCGGCCCCAGAAATCGCAACCGCCGTATCCAGCGAAATGCCCTGCTCGGAATAGGCGTAGTTTTCAGTCGGAACATAGCCGTTGTAACTCACATTCGTATTCCGGTGGCCGTCCGTCCATGCGACGCTGTATCCCGAATACAACGGCGTAAAGGCAAAGCTGGTCCCTTTGCGCTCCTGCGTCGCCAGATCTTCGCCCGTGGTGAGGTTCAGCGTCGTGCAGAAAATCGGAAACGGCCCATCGTATTGACCCTTGACTTCATTGCCATCTCTATCGGGCTCCGTCGCCACGTATTCCTTGGGCAACAGGTCGCGCAGCTTGGGCATCGCCCTCTGCGTCTTGCCGTTCAAGAGCATCAGCTCCGCGCGGCCATCGAAGCCCGTAAACGGATCGGCCTGCCGCTCCGGCGTCGACGCCCCCAGGTAGCATCGCGAAAGCCGGTTGCGGTAAAACGACATCATCGAAAACTCGTTGATATCCACCCGCCAGCCAAAGAGGAGCGCCACCAGGCCGGCTCCCAGGCAGCACAGAAGGTCCGCCAGCCAGTAGTGCCCGCCCAGCCAAGTGAGAGGCACATGGTCCATCCCCCACGACATGCAGAACGACAACGCAATCAAGAGTCCTAGAATCGTGATGGGCGCCGCCACCAGCGCCAGCAGGTCCAACGGCTTGAAACCCAGAATGCCATCATCCGTCGGTTTGCCGTCGGCCTTGCCGCTCCATCCGGCAAAGACCATCGAGCCATGCGCGGCCGCAAATGTCACCACCGCGGACCAGGTTGCAATCTTTCCCTTGCCAATAAGCCAATACACCAGGTAGGGTCCCAGCAACGCCAGGCTGACCAAACCGAACCAAAGCAACGCGTAGAGCAGAGACCACGCCCGCAGCCGCGCCAGCCACTCCCGCCGCATGTCGGAAAAATCCCGCCCCACCAGCCCGATCGTCAGCTCGATCCCCACATACGGCACGCTCAGCAACAGCCCCGGCAGCACAGCCAGTTCAATTCGCCACGGGTCAATTGCATAACCGCCCACTGCGCTCCCTTTGCCGCTCAGCGCTCCGCTCAGGCTCGCCTGAAAAGCCTCCGCCGTGCCGCTTACCGAGAACTGCAGCGTCTGCTGCGCGGTTTGTTTCGCCGCATCCACCAACCCGGCTAGCGAAGAAATCTGCTGCGCGAGCCACGAGCTGCCAACCACAAATCCCCATCCCAGCCCGCACGCCACTAGCGCGGCCAACACTCCCAAGGCAATGAATCCGAGACCCGCGAAGACTTTCCTCGTCACCCCCGGGGTTGAATCTCGCCCCGAACCTCGACCCGAATGCAGCCTCCCATAAGCATCCATCGCCCCACCGGCAAAGATCACCACCATCGCCACTGTCAGAATCCAGACGCCTACCGGAATCAAGCCGATCCAGAAATCCGGGCAAGCCGAGTTCAGGCGCAACTGCGTCCAGTAACTCAGCCAGACCGACAACACCAGCCAGGGAAGAATCAACTGAAGCTGCACCTGGCCGTTGGTCATCAGCCGCTCCGCGGACATGCTTGCCGTCGAAGCGCGAAGTTTATGCATATTTTGCTGATGCAGCAGATTCTGGCCCAACCGGATCAGGGACAGGAACGCCGCACCCACTGCCAACGCTCCAATCACCTCCAGCCAGCGCCAGAGAGTCAAGCCGGAAGTACCTGGCCAGGTCCAGAAATCGCTTTTGCCCTGGATCGGCGTCAACACCAGCAGATGAATGAAGAGAAAGGCAAAGCCCAGTCCCGCCAAAATCGGTATCTGGTTCAAAATCGTATTCCTGAACCAGATCGCCGCCATGGTCCATGTATCCGTCGAAAACGGGCCTCGCATCGGCGTCAGGTAGCTCGCATACCGCATCAGCCACTTCACCGGCTCAGGCGCGCGCGGCAGGCAGCCCGGCTCGGCCTGCGGAATCAGCTCGTCGATCACTCCCTCGCGCCCATGCGTATGGCGCAAAATCCACGCCGCCAGAAACTCATGAATATATCCGCCTCCGGAGACCGAGGAAAGATAGTCGATCCACGGCAACAGGCCCACCTGCGCCAGCCCCTGGATGATGCCCAGGTTAAACGTCGCGCTTCGAATTCCGCCCCCGGAAAAGCAGATCCCGGTAAGCCCTTCGTTGGCCACGAAGTTGTAAATATCCCCGCCCTGCGCAGTCGACCACTTCTTACGCGATTCCAGCTCCTGCTCCAGCAGCCACTTGCTCGGGACAAAATGCACTCGCACCGCCACCCGCTGCTGCAGCTTTGGATTCTCCGGAAGCTCCCGCTCTAGCCCAAACTTGGTAAATTCCTCCGAGCCGATCGTGATCTTGGGCAGAAACGCAACCTCCTCCAATCTTTCCAAGGTCCACTTCTTGCCGTCGTGGTGATATCGCCTCTCCAGCTTCGCTACCAGCTTGTGATGACGCTCAAGCGCCGCGTGCAAACCGGCTCGTGTGTATTCCTCATCTTCGATCGTCGCCCGCGGCATGAAGGCGACCTCGACCAGCTCCTCCAGGGTCACCGGTTCCGGATCGTGGCGATATCGCCGCCTCAACCGCCATTCCAGCTCAGGGTTCTTGGCCAGCCTGTCGCGCAGCTCGGCTCGCGTGTGCTGCTTCCTTTCGATCTCCACCTTGAGCAAGGTCCTTGCATCGGCAGGCGCAAGCGGAAACGCAAGCTCCACCAGCCGTTTGCAATACTTTTCGTTCGGAGCCTCGCTCATCTCCGCGTTCTTCTTGCGTCCCATGCCCGCTCCCGCATCTGTCGTCGTTCCGTACACAGCGCATCCGCAGCGATCAATCTCGGCGATCAACCGCGGCGTTTTAGGCAATCTTTTTTAATACAGTGTGAACCCGCAACGATTAAACCACGCACCCAACCCACCCGAACAGGAAGAATTACGCCACATTTCGAACCGAACGCGAAATTCGGTCCGGCATCTTCGCACCTGTCCAACCCCATGCGGCGATTCCGGCGAATGCTATGTTGACATGAGGGGCTTGCACGTCCCTGGTTCCTGTCCTGATGAAGACAACCGCCAAACTCAACAACATTCAGGTCCTCCGAGCCTTTGCCGCGGCAGCCGTGGTCGTCTTCCACACTGGCTTCGCCTTCCCCCACCTGCGTCCCTTCGGTTCCTTCGGCGTGGATGTCTTCTTCGTGATCAGTGGCTACATCATGGCCCGTATCCTCGATCCGGCTAGCGGCTCGAGCAGCGACTTCTTTTTCCGCCGCCGCGTTCTGCGCATCGTTCCGCCCTATTGGTTTTTCACCATCCTGCTCTATCTCGCCGCGCTCCGCGTTCCGCAGCTCATGGGCTCCACGCGCGCCAATCTCGCCGATCTCCTCAAGAGCCTCTTCTTTATCCCCTTCACCAAGGACAGCGGCCTCATCCAGCCGCTTCTCTTCATCGGCTGGAGCCTCAACTACGAGATGTTCTTCTATCTCGCCCTGGCCATCGGCTTGCTCATCTACAAACGAAGATCCGTCTGGATCGGAGCAGCCATTGTCCTCGCCACCATGCTCGCCTGCATGCCCCTGGCCGCGCACAGCGTTTTGGCGCAGTTCTATTCCAGGGACATTAGCATTGAATTTGTCCTCGGCATCCTCAGCTACTATCTTTGCCGCGCCGTCCCCGCTCCCACCGCACGCCGCCTGCGGCTGCCGGCGCTGGCCGTCTGCGTAGCCAGCGCTCTTCTGCTCATCGCCACCCAGGCCATCTTTCCAAGTAATGTCTTCCCCTTCAACAGCTCCCGCGTCCTGACCCTGGGCACGCTCTCGTTCCTGCTGGTCACCGCGGCCAGCCTGCTCTCGCAGGCCGATTGGGATACCGGCATCCCCTGGCTGGTCCTCATCGGAGACGCAAGCTACATCCTCTACCTCATCCATCCCTACTGCGAATACGCCCTCGACCGCGTCCTCGCTCCCCGTCTCCACTGGCTCAAGCGGGAGACCGCCTCGGGAGCCTTCGCTGGCGTCACGCTCTCTATCCTTCTCGCCGTCGTCCTCCACGTCTACTGCGAGCGCCCAACCGTCCGCGTACTCATGCGCCGCTTCGGCGGCAAACGCAAATCCACTGAATTCGCAACCGCACCCTAGCTTTATGGAAACCGCCTACATCGCCCTCGGCGCCAATCTTCCCAGCCCCGCCGGGCTGCCGCGCCAGACTCTCGACGCCGCCATCGGCCGCCTCGCCGAACTGGGCCATCTCAAGGCGCGATCTTCTTATTACTCCACCGACCCGGTCGGCTACGAGAACCAGCCCAGGTTTCTGAACGCGGCCATCGCACTCGCAACCCCGCTCGATCCCCAGACCCTCCTCGACCGCCTGCTCGAAATCGAACGCAGCTTTGGCCGCAACCGCACCAATGCCATTCCCAACGGCCCGCGCACCCTCGACCTCGACATCCTGCTCTATGGCGACTACGTCCTGAACACCCAGGCGCTCCAGCTACCTCATCCCCGCATGGCACAGCGCTCCTTCGTGCTTCTGCCCATGGCCGAGATCGCTCCGAAGCTGATTCACCCGGAATTGCGCAAATCCATGACACAATTACTGCAAGACCTGTCTAAGTAAGCCGAGGATTTCTCCTAAATGGCCGCCGTAAACGCAGTTTCTTGCGTCCAATTCCCGAATCCGATGCCCACTCGGACCAGCGTCAGGCTGGCAGTGATCGTCTGCGGCCTCGCACTTTTCTTAGCACCGCTGCGCACGCAAGCTCAGATCACCAGCGAAACCGCGCCAGCCACCACGCAAATCACCGGCCAAGTGACCGACCAAACCGGAGCGATCATCCCCGGCGCGGAGATTCACGATGCCGCAACCGGCAAGCTCCTCGGTGTGACAAACAACGTTGGCCAGCTGACGCTCGTCTGCGCTGCCCCTTGCAGAGTCCGCATCGTTGCCAAAGCCTTCCAAACGACAGAAACAGAATGGCAATCCGCCAAGCCAATCGCACTGCCGATCGATCCTAAGTACGATGCGGGCTACCAGGGCCCCGGCCCATTCCCCGACCAACTTATAGCCATGCCGGACCGCCCAGCCCTCGATGCAACAATCCAACCCAGCCAGGCGCCGACCCTACCCCAGACAGTCAAGATTGCTGACCCCGAAATGGTCGACCTCCACGACCAGCACACCGTAACCGTCACCGCCTACCGCACCCCTCTCGGCGAGCTCGAAAGCCCGGTCAGTACCCGCACTCTCACCACACAGGACCTCCAGCAATCCGCCGCCATCACCCTAGACGGCCAGCTTCGCCTCATCCCCGGCGCGGAAACCTTTCGCCGCTCCAGCTCCCTCGTCGCCAATCCATCTTCGCAAGGCATCAGCCTGCGCGGCCTCGGGTCCACATCCGCCAGCCGCACCCTGGTCACCGAAGACGACGTCCCGCTCAACGACGCCTTCGCCGGCTGGATCCACTGGGAAGAGCTGCCCGAGCTCTCCATCCACTCCGTCGAAGTAGCCCGCGGCGGAGCGAGTGACTTGTATGGCTCCAGCGCCATCGGCGGCGTCATCAACGTCATCCCCGAGCGCCCCACTAGCAACTTCGCCGAGCTCAAATCCGACTACGGCTCTGAAAACACCTACGACTCAAGCCTGCTCCTCGAAGGCCATCACGGACCCTGGGGCGCGCTCCTCACCGGCGGCCTGCTCGGCACCGATGGCTTCATCCAGACCGCCCCCAGCGAGCGGGGCTCTATCGACATCCCCTCCAATGTCCACGCGCAAAACGGTGCAACCCTCTTCGAACATCAGCAGGGCACCCTGCGGCTCTTTCTGCGTGGGTCTCTGATGAATGAGGCCCGCAACAACGGCACCCCGGTCCAGACCAACGGCACCCGCCTCTGGCGCTTCTCGACCGGCAGCGACTGGAAGCCGGACAGCGGCTTCCTGGACGGCAGCACACTCACCTTCCGCGCCTACGGCTCAGCCCAGCATTACCGCCAGACCTTCTCCACCATCGCCGCCAATCGCAACTCCGAACTCCTCAACCGCTTCGCCAGAATCCCCGACGACGAAATGGGCCTGGTCCTCCACTGGAGCAAGCCGTTCACCCCGGAACTCCTCTTCCTGGCCGGCGCCGACACCCACGATGTCCGCGCAGGCGACTACGAAACCGTCATCCCCGCCTCCCAGATCGACACCTTCGTCAACCTCGGCGACCGCCAGCGCCAGACCGGCGCCTACGCCGAGTTACTCTGGACGCACCAGGTCTGGACCATCAGCGCCTCCGGCCGCTTCGACTGGTTCTCCAACTTCGACGGCCAGCAGTGGCAGCCAACCGTCACAACCCTCCCCGCCATCCACGACAACGTCTTCGACCCCCGCCTCGGCATCGCGCGCAAGCTCGGCGAACACTTCGCCCTCACCGGCTCCGGCTTCCGCGCCTATCGCGCCCCCACGCCCAACGAGCTCTACCGCTCCACCCAGGTCGGCAGCCTGCTCACCCTGCCCAACAACGACCTGCACAGCGAGCGCGCCACCGGCTGGGAGACCGGCGTAGCCATGGAGCAGCGCTGGGGCACCGTCCGCACCAGCTACTTCTGGACCCAGGTCAACCGCCCCATCACCGCCCTCACCCTCAACGCCACGTCCAACCCCATCAAGCTCATGCGCGAAAATCTCGGTCAGATCGAGAGCCGCGGCGTCTCCGCCGATCTCGAACTGCAACCCACCCACTGGATGACCCTCCAGGGCGGCTACCAGTACACCAACGCGGATGTCACCAAGGGCACCGGCGACGCCCCAGCCGGCAACTGGATTCCACAGGTAGCCCACAACATGGGCTCCGCCCAATTGCGCGCCTATAAGCCCTCCATCGGCACCCTCAGCCTCCAGGCCCGCGCCAGCGGACACCAATTCGACGACGACGCTAACACCTACCTGCTGCACAGCTACTTCAAGCTCGACGCCTACGCCTCTCATGACTTCGGCAAACGCCTGTTTGGCCAACAGATTGAAATCTTCACCTCCGGCGAAAACCTCTTCGACCGCGTCATCGAAGTCGGTCGCACCCCGACGCTCACCCTCGGCACCCCCAGAGTCGCCCGCATCGGCTTCCTATTCAAGCTGAATCCCCCCACCAGATAGCTCCCTGCCTCAAACCTCCACCAGCTCATCGCATTCTTCCAGCTGCAATTCCGGCATCCAACCTCCTGTCTGTCAATTCATCCGCAGAAGAAGGAGCACCCCATGCAAGCCATTCAGGTCAATGAGTACGGCGGCCCGGAGCAGCTCAAAGTCGTCGAAATCCCCAAACCCATCGCCCACCGCAGTCAGGTGCTCGTCCGCGTCCACGCCACCTCCTTCAATCCCGTCGACTTGAAGCGTGTCTCAGGCAAGATGCGCGAAGTCTTTCGCATCACGTTTCCCTTCATTCCCGGCGGCGACTTCTCCGGCGTCATCGATTCAGTCGCCGAAAACATCTCCGGCTACCAGCCCGGCGACGAGGTCTACGGCAACACCGAATCCGGCACCTACGCCGAGTTCGCAGCCATTGAAGTCAACAAAGTCTCGCCCAAGCCGCGCAATCTCAGCCACGTTGAGGCCGCATCGCTGGGTGTGGTCGCCCAAACTGCGCTCCAGGCACTCGATCACGCCCATCTCCAGGCAGGCCAGACCATCCTCATCCACGGAGCCAGCGGCGCCGTCGGCTCAGCCGCCGTGCAACTGGCCAAAGTGCGCGGCGCCAAGGTCATCGCCTCCGGCTCCTCCGCCAGTCTCGAACGCCTGCGCAGCTACGGCGCCGATCAGGTCTTCGACTACAAGACCACCCCCTTCGAGTCCGTCGCCAGCAACCTCGATGTTGTCCTGGACACCGTCGGCGGCGATGTCCAGCAGCGCTCCTACGCCGTCCTCAAGCCCGGCGGCTATCTCATCGCCATTGCCCAGCCGCCGTCGCCGGCCGAGGCCCAGAAGCATGGCGTCCACGCCCTCTTCTTTTCAACCGACAGCTCCATCGATACCCTCCAGCAGCTCACGCCTCTCGTCGAATCCGGCCAGCTCAAGCCGCACGTCGCCAAAACCTACCCGCTCAGCTCTGCTTCTCAAGCCTGGCAGGACATCACCACCAGCCACATCGAGGGCAAAGTCGTCTTCGCCGTAGTTCCTGAGTAGCGGCAACAGCGATTTGACATTTCGGCAGCTTGGGACCGCACTGGCATAGTCTAACTATGCCAGTGCGCCAGAGATTCCCATGAGCCGCGACGAAATCCCTCCCGGAACCTTCTACCTGCTGATCCTGAAAACCCTCGCCGTCCGCGGCCGCCTCCACGGCTTCGAGATCGCCGACAGCATCCAGCAAAACTCCGACGAAGTCCTCCAGGTCGAGGAAGGCTCGCTCTACCCCGCCCTCCAGCGCATATTGATCAAAAGCTGGGGCACCGCCGAGTGGGGCATCACCGCCGGCATTCGCGCCATGCTGCACAGCCCTGCGCTCACGATAGTCGCGCTCGTCTCGTTGACCCTCGGCATCGGTGCCTGTCCAGAATCCCCGCAGGCTGCAACTGAAATCGCTCCAACGCCGTCCAACGGTACACGCAGGGTGTGCGTGTGTCTCCCGAGGTGGCTGATGATTAGATTTCGCCTCGCCGGCGCATTGCTGTGCGCCCCGCTGGCTCTCGCACAAGCTGTTCCCGCTCAGGCCCCTCCAGCGCAGCAGCCCTCGGTCATCACCGCCAACTCCACCGTAGTCCTCGTTCCCGCCATGGTCACCACCAAACGCGGCGAACCTGTCTTCACGCTCGCCGCCAAGGATTTCACCCTCACCGATGACGGCGTAGCTCAGCCGCTCACTCTGGAACAAGACTCCGGCGACGAGCCGCTGGCCCTGGTCGTCGCCATCCAGACCGGCGGCGACGGCGCCCGTCAGCTCTTCAAATACCGCACGCTTCCATTGATGATCGAGAGCATCGTCGGCCAGGTTCCGCACAAGATCGCCATCGTAAGCTTCGACAGCGTCCCCAAGCTCGTCCAGGACTTCACCTCGGAGCCGGACCCCATCGAAGCCGCCATCCACAGCCTCAACCCCGGAGACGACGGCGCAGCCATCCTCGACACCCTCGGCTTCTCCGTCGATCTGCTCAAAGAGCAGCCTCAGACATACCGCCGCGCCATTCTGCTCCTAAGCGAAACCCTCGACCGCGGCAGCCGCCTCAAGCTCGATGACGCCCTGCGCCAGATCAGCGACACCAACACCGCCATCTACAGCCTGGGCTTCTCATCCAGGTCGGAAGTCGGCCGCAAGTCGGCCCTGGCCCTCAACAATCCAACCCCAGGCCCGCGCCACGGCTGCATGGCCAAAGACACACCGCCCCAAACCAGCGACTCACCAGACGGTTCGCCCGACAGTGCAGGAGACACAGCCAGCGACGGCACCAATCCCGCCGCGTCCGCCCGTACCGGCAAGCAGGTAGCCAACCAGGCCTACGACTGCCTTGGTCTTCTACTGCCGCCGCTCGCACTCGCCAAGATCGCCTTCAACGCCAGCATGAACGGCCTCAAGCACAACGTCCCCGAAACAGTAGCCGAGCTCACCGGCGGAGAATACTTCCATTTCAAAGACGCCAAGACCATGGAGCGGGACATGCAGACCATCTCCAACCACGTCCCCAACCGCTACATGCTCAGCTTCCATCCCCAGTCGCCCCACCCCGGCCTGCACTCCGTGGACCTGCGTCTAAAGGACTACCCCAACCTCGACCTCGCCGCCAGAAACAGCTACTGGGTCGAAGGCGATCCCTCCGCGCCGTCGCTCCATTAGGAACTGCATTCCTCAGCTAACATGCCAGCGTCTTAGGTAGGCCAAGTTAGGTAGGCCAAGGCTTCAGCCTTGGCATCCACACCGCCTCGCGTGTCTTTCCCCGAGGGGCCTCTCGGCCCCGAGGCGTCTTTTCGTCATCGGCACGACCATCGTCATCCCGAGCGAAGAGCCTCCTCTTCGTATAGTGTGAGAGGTCTGAAGTTACGCCCCCTTCAGCACCAGCGCAATCGCCCCCGCCACACGATCCCAGTTCTCAAGCTCCGCGTCCAGTTGCTTCTTGCCCGTCCGCGTCAGCGAGTAGAACTTGGCCTTGCGATTGTTCTCCGAGGCACCCCACTCGGCCTTGATCCACCCACGATATTCAAGCCGGTGCAGCGCCGGATAAAGCGACCCCTGCCCTATCTGCAATGCGTCTTCCGACACCTGCTGAATGCGCAGCGCAATCCCCCACCCATGCATGGACTCCAAAGCAAGAGTTTTCAGAATCAGCAGGTCCAGCGTTCCCTGCAACAGATCGGTAGCAGCCATCTTCCCCTCGACAGTCAACAAGAGAATGAACCTTACTCCTGTCGACTGTCAAGGGATGTTTAACAGGAGAATGCGGCGTCATCCAAGCGGGTGCCCCATCTTCACCGCGTTCTTTGCGGTTAAGATGGGATACTTTGTATCTATAGTCGTTGATCGCCTCTTATAGTCCTTCGGATCGAGAAGACCGCAGACCTCGATCGCACCTTACAGTTCTCGCCACATCACCAACGCATCCACAAACCCCAGCGTCGGATGCTCAAAAGCCCCCGGCAGCCGCCCCACCACCTCAAACCCATGCTTGAGCCAGAGATGCACCGCAGCCTCATTCGTGCTAACCACAAAGTTGAACTGCATCGCGCGAAATCCCACGCCTTTGGCAAACGTGAGCGAGTGCGTACACATCGCCCCAGCCACGCCGCGCCCCAGCGCCCACCCCGCTGTCAGATAGCCGCAGTTAGCCACATGCGACCCGCCGCCCTTCTGATTCGCACGAAGATAATAAGAGCCAACTGCCCGCCCATTGTCCTCTGCGACAAAGACCCAGTTGCCATCCGCGAACCAATACGCAAGCCCCTGCTCGCGTGTCATGTCGACGGGCAGCGCAAACACCTCACCCGCCCGGATCACCGGCTCCAGCATCGCCCAGATTGCATCCTTATCCGCTTCTTCACCCGCGCGAATCGTGATCATTCACCGCATTCTCCAACACAGCATCTCACAATCCGGCCATCCCATCCCGGAAGCAACCGGCCGGAAGAAACGAGGGAATCTTCATGACAGACTTTGCTCTGTCTGCCGGCTCGCTTTCTGCATCATCCATTCAAACGCGGCCTCAATTGCGCGTGCAAATCGCGGCGTGTCGAACAACGGCGCATCCATCCGACTCCTCAGGATCCGCGCACGCAGCATTTCCAACTCCGTGCGATCGCCCGCCAATCGCGACGCCGTTGCTTCATATTCCTCCAGGGTCGAGGTCACCAGCTCAGGCAGTCCGGCCGCATGCAGAATACTGCCGGCTACGCGCGAGGCAAAAGTTTCTCCGGTCGACGTTAACACCGGGCACCCGCCCCACAGCGCATCGCTGGTCAGTGTGTGTGCGTTGTACGGCAACGTATCCAGAAACAAATCCGCCACCGCGAATCTGGCCAGGTGTTCGGCATTCGCGAGCGAGGCCGCAAACCTGAGCCGCTCCGAGCCACCTTTAAGCCGCGCCTCCGCCTCCCGCCGCAAATTTGCCATCGCAGGCGGATTCGCCTCGAGCAGCCATAGAACGCTTCCCGGCGCCCGCTCCAGCAGCCGCATCCATATATCGAAAATCGCAGGCGTGATCTTGTGCGGCGAATTAAAACAACAGAACACGAATCCGCTTTCAGGCAGCCCGTATTCCGCGCGGCTGAGCGCCCGTGTAATCGGGCGGCGCCGGTCGTTCACCAGGTAGCAGTCCGGCAGGTGAACCAGCGTCTCGGTAAAATGCTCCTCCCGATCCGCCGGCGCCACGAATCTGTCCACCAGAATGTAATCCATCGCGCGCATCCCCATGGTGCCGGGATAACCCAGGTAGTTCACCTGGATCGGAGCCGGCCGCAGCGCCATAATCTCAGGCCGCGCGCCCGTGGTGTAGCCCTTGAGGTCCACCAGGATGTCGACCCCATCCGCGCGAATGCGCGCCGCGGCATCTGCATGGGACGCATCTTCCAAATCGACGAACTCATCGAAGGACTCGCGTATTCTTTGCCGCGCGGCGCTTCCGTCGTCCGCTCCGCAAGAGTACCCAACCACGCGAAACCGGCTGCGGTCATGCAGTTCGAATAACTCGGAGATGAGATGAGCCGTCGCGTGCTCCTGAAAATCGGCTGAGAGATAACCGAGGGTGATCCGCTTGCGCACCATCGGAGCCCGCACCGCTTCGTTCCCCGCCAACCGCCTTGCCTGCGCCCATTGCTCCGCGCACAGCCGCTGCTGCGTTGCCGTTGTCTCCAGGGTCAGAAACACGAATGGATTCACCGCGCCCGACCCATCTTCAACCGCGCCAATCAGTCGCCTCGTAAGCTCGTCGATCATGCGCCAGTCGCAGAGATGTTTGAGCTGGTGCGCGAGGAGCGCAACCGCCTCGATATAACCCGGGTGGATCGACACCGCCTTTGCCAGCGCCGCCGCCGCCTCTTCAATCCTTCCCAACCGCCCCAGCGCGCTCGCCAGATTGCGATAGGCCTCGGCATATGCAGGCTGAAGGCGCAGCGCCGTCAGGTAACTGGCCACTGCCTCCTCCAGATGTCCCGTCATCTGGTAGAGATTGGCCAGATTGTTATGCGCCTCGGGATAGGCTGGCTCCAGCTCAATGGCGCGGCGCAATGCCGGGATCGCCTCCGCCACTCTGCCCAGTTGCGCCAGCACGCTGCCCAGGTCGTTCACTGCGACCGCCGACCCCGGATCCGCCTCGACCGTCTCGCTGAGCAGCTCCGCGGCCAGCTCTGGCTCGCCACGTTGGAACGCGGCAATGGCCCGCTGATGCAGGCTGTTCGTTTCAGTCGGTTCACTCATCGGAACAAGCTTATGCCAGCTCTCACAGTCGTGGCTCCTCGTGGGCTGTTTTGTAAAAGATCACGGCTTCAGCCGCTGAATTCGCGTTGAACCGCAATCGAATTTTTCAAGGACGCTCGCCCAAACTACGCGGTAAAGAGCCTGCGATCCGGCCATCCATCGCCCCGCGAATCGCGATCATCCCAGCGCCTTGCCCATCTCGGTCGTGGCGCCCCAGCCCAGCTTTTCGTAAAGCGGCCGCCCCATCTTCGAGGCATGCAAAACGGCATACACCACGCCCCGTTCCCGCAGCTCAGTCTCCGCGCGTTTCAGCAACTCCATCGCGACGCCGCGCCCCCGATAAGCTGGCTGAACGTACACATCGAGCACCAAGGCCCGCTGATCGCCCTTCGGGTGCAGCGGACCGGGCGGGAAATCCATCAACGTCAGCCCCACTCCAGCAATCACCGCACCCTCGTCAGCCAGGAAGCCAAAATATCGCCCATCCGTCAGCCGGGGCGCTAGCCACTCCGCATAGGCTTCCGAAGCCGCATCCAGCGTCGCAGCCTCCGTTCCCATCTCCGCAAACATCAAGCGGCGATGCTCACAGATCACAGCGAAATCTTCGCACCGCACAGGTCGAATCGAGATCATGGTTCAAGTGTAAGAGAAGCGCAGCGAACCACCCGGGAACGGAATCAGGAAAGAAAATCAGGAGCCGAAGAGACCGCCCCAGCTCGGGTCCAGTTCCACCCAGCGGTCGTACCAGCACCAGCTCCCCGGCATCTCCGCAACATGCAGCAGGCCATGCCCCTCGGTACACACCAGCTCGGTGCCACTCCACTCCAGAAAATTGCGCGACGGAGCGCCCACCCGCGTAGGCTCGCTCAACATGCGCAGGCATTTCTGGCAGCGCTGCTCCTGGTTCAGCAGCGCCCACCGCAAACCAATCGTTACCACCAGCGAAGAGACGATCAGCTCCACCCAATCCGCGTAACGCCCCACCGCCATCCGCGCCGGAACCGTCGCCACCACCGAGATCAGGAATCCAAGCGCCAGCGTCAGACCTACCTTCGCAACCAGAAAGAGATTCCATCGCGTTCGCGCCGACAGCACCCTTTTCAGCCCGGCGTGCTGCCGGTCGCACCTCAGCGGCCTCAGCGGATACGTCCCCACCGCGGCCACCACCGCAGGAACCGCAACCACCACAAAGCTGCCAAAAAGATGCGCCATCATCACCCGCAGAAACGCACCCAAGGAACCGGCAATCTCCAGCTCCACGGCAGCGCAGAGCAAGCAGTAAGCAAAGAGCGTAAACAGGCAAGAAGCAGCCGAACCACGCGCGCTATCCCTCGCCCAGTCCAGCCGCAGCCACGCGGCATCGGCAACCAGACCATAAGCCAGGCTTGCAATACCCGCAAGGCTGCGTTGGCAGGCTCTGCGCTGCCCATGCCGCAGTTGCCATAACTCCGCCTGCCACTCTTTCGTCCAATCCAATCGTTGCGGACCAGGCACAAGCGATCCCGCAAGCGGCAGAAACCGATCCAGCCAATCCAGGGCTGTTTCGGTGAGCGAGTCCATCGGTCCAGGCCGCAGGCTCATACCGTCTTCACCAGCTTCTCTGGAATTAGCCGCGAAAGCAGTGGATAGCGCTTCGTAGCCGTCGACTCTACCTCTTTGCCCACCCGCGTCAGCTCGTAGTAGCGCCGCGCTGGCCTTTGCTCCTTCAGCGCCTCGTCCTCAGCTTCCCAATTCGACGAAACCAGCCCATCCCGCTCCAGCCGCCGTAGCGCCGGATATACCGTGCCGCTAGGCAGCCCGCTGACCTCCATGATCTCGAAGCCAAACTGGTACCCCAGGCTCAGCGCCTTCAGGATGATCGCCACGCTATGAGACAACTTTCCGGAACTCATCTCTTACTCGCTCTCAAGATACTTCAGATTCCCACTTGACGTCCAAACTCGAACTGTGAGAAGTGTACTACATAGGGTATGGGAATTCAACCCTCCCGTAAATCTGGGTGCCCCATCCTTGACGCAGTTTCATCGCGGCAAGGGTGGGAGAGCACAAATCCAGACCAGGAAAAGGGGAGTCATGCTGGAAGTCCGCAACGCCACCAAACGCTACCGCACCATCCCCGCCGTCCAAAACGTCAGCTTCACCCTCGCCGAAGGCGAAGTCCTCGGCTATCTCGGCCCCAACGGCTCCGGCAAATCCACCACCGTCAAGATGATCACCGGCATGATCGAGCCCTCCGACGGCGAAATCCTCTTCCGAGACCGCAATATCCACGACGATCTCTCCGCCTTCCGCGCCCATCTCGGCTACGTCCCCGAAGAAGCCCAGGTCTACACCCACCTTTCCGGCCTCGAATACCTCCAGCTCGTAGGCCGCCTGCGCGGAATGCCCGAAAAGCTCATCGACACCAAGGCCCGCAGCCTGCTCGCCCTCTTTTCCCTCGAAGGCTCCCAATACTCCGCCATCTCCGACTACTCCAAGGGCATGAAGCAGCGCGTCCTGCTCTCCGCCGCGCTACTCCACGATCCGGCCCTGCTCATCTTCGACGAACCGCTCTCCGGACTCGACGCCACCACCGCGCGCCTCTTCAAAGACCTGCTCGTCCTGCTCGCCCGCGAAGGGAAGGCCATCCTCTACATCTCCCACGTCCTCGAAGTAGTCGAGCGAGTCTGCGACCGGGTCATCATTCTCTCCAAAGGCAAAGTAGTAGCCGACGCCGCCCCCAGCAAGCTCACCGAGCTCACCAAACTCAAAGACCTCGAAAGCGTCTTCGCCCAGCTAGTCCAGCAAACCGACACCGAACAAGTAGCCCGCGACCTGGTCAGCGTGATGAAGGTGCAACATGCCTGAACACATTGGCCGGAAGACGGCTGCCGAGGAACGCCTTTTCGGAGGGAGCAGGGGCATTCACATGAATGCCCCTGAAATGCAGCCTGGAAGGGTGGGGCTTTAGCCCCGGAGGAAATTGAAATGTTCACCTGGCTAAAAAGCCCCTCGCGCACCCAAACGAACGAACCCCCAAACCGCGCCCGCATCCTCCACCAGCACTTCTTCCGCCGCTTCTTCGATAACGACACCCTGCCCATCCCCGGCGACCCCGAAACCGCTGTCGTCCGCGCCCTCAGCTTCTGCGCCGTGCCCGCGCTCATGTTTGCCTTCTGGATGCTGCCCCAATATCCCGGCCGCCGCGTCTGGAGCGTCGAAGCCGACCGCTACTTCTTCGTCCTCTTCTCTTTCGTAACCATGGGCGTCGTCGCCACCTGCGAGTGGGAGATGCTCTTTCCCGACCGCGCCGACTTCCTCATCCTGCTCACCCTGCCCCTCAAAGCCGGCGAACTTCTTCGAGCCAAAGCCCGAGCCGTGCTCACCCTCATCGGCCTTTTTCTCGCTGCCGCCAACATCTTCGGCATCGTTCTTTTTTCCGCCGTCAGCACCGGCAAGCACGCCAACTATCTCCACACCGCCTGGGCGCACTTCGCTGCTGTAACACTCTCAGGCATTTTTGGCGCTTTCACCATGCTGGCCATAGAAGGCCTGGTCCTCTGCCTGCTCCCCTCAGGCTGGTTCCGCACAATTTCAACTCTCGTCCAATCCCTCTCCATCACCGTCCTGCTGCTTCTCTTCCTGCTCTATCCGCTCATCGCCGGCCATCTGCAAGCGCTCATGGAAGGCCGCGCCGCCTTCGCCATCTTTGTCCCGCCGCTGTGGTTCCTCGGACTGTATGAAACCCTCGCCAAGGGCGCAGCTGCCCCCGCCGCGGCATGGCCGCTCGCCTTAACCGGCCTCTACGCCACCGCCGCAGCTGTCTTTCTGGCCCTCATCACCTACCCGCTAGCCTGGGCCCGCCAAATGAAGCGCGCCCTCGAAGGCGCATCGCAAGCCCGAGTCCAAAACGGCGCAAAACTCGCCACCATCCTTCATCAAACCATCCTGAAACGCCCGCAACAACGCGCCATCTTCCACTTCATCGGCCAAACCATCTCCAGAAACCCGCGCTACCAGGTCTTCCTAGCCCTCTACGCCGGCGCGGGCCTGGCCATCGCGCTGTGCAACATCGTCACACTCCGCCAATCCGCCAGCCACGATCTAACGCCTGCGCTCTCCACCATCGGCCTCCACGCCATGCTGCCCCTGTTGCTCTTCTGGCTGCTCGCCGGCCTGCGCTCTTCCTTTGCATTCCCAGTCGATCTGTTAGCCCGCTGGGTCTTCCCCATGAACCTCCACCTCGTGCAACCCATCTCGCAAATCGAGCCCAATCTCATTGCCTTTCCTGGCCCATTTCCAGGTCCGGACGCCAAAGCCGCCAAGACCTGGACATTCCTCTGTTCCCTCGTCCTAACCTGTGTCGTGCTTGCCATCCTTCTCGCCCTCGGCTGGACCGCCCGCGAACTCCTAGTCCAGGCCGTCTGCGCCATCGGCCTGGCCATCCTGCTCGCCGACCTCTTCTTCCTCGGCCGCACGCAAATCCCTTTCACCCGCCTGCGCATCTCGGGCCTCGCGCTGGCTTTTTTTCTTTACGTAGTCTTCTTCCCCACCGCAATCGCACTCGCCGTCCACTTCGAGCTAACCGCCGAAACCCGCCTAAAGCTCCTCGTATGGGTCGTCTTAGTCATCCCAGCTCTCCACCTCATCCTGAGAAAGACCGACCACCTGGCCCAGCAAGGCATCATCGGCGGTTTCCCCGAAGACGAAACCGACCCCGGCCCCATAACTCTTGGCCTCACCCAATAAGCAGGACGCAGCCTCTCGATCGGCGTGGCTCACATCTCGGACGACCGAATCCAGCACGAATGTGGGTGCCCCAGGTCTCGATTTTGAGACCTGGGATCGCACGAACCCCTGCAATCACGGGTTACCCCGGTAAACGCCCTTATCGCCCCTCGGTTCCGGCAGTGAGGCGGGTAGTCCACATCTCGGACGACCGAATCCAGCACGAATGTGGGTACGGGTGGCTGCTCATGGAGGTAGTTGTGCAGATCGAAGCCGAAGCCGACCCCCACGAAGATCCAGAAGATAGCCAGCCAGACCAGCGCAGCCCGGCGATCGTCACGCGCGGGCCAGGATGCGGTTCTATGGATATGCACCCGCTTTGCCTCCCTTGCCAGGCAGAAAACAAACAACATGGGTACAAACAAAAAATGGAATTGATGCGATGCGTCCATTCTTGCACATTGCGATCATCGGGTTGGGGTAATCGAGTCCGGGATTCAGAACTTCGCATCCGTCGCGTTTGTCGCAACCTTGTCAAGCTCCCGCCATTTCTCTCGAGGCATGATTCCGCTCAATCGAAACGGCTTCCCGCAGCCGCCCACTTTGCGCTGAATTATCTTCCAAACGCGCACAATAGATGTGCTGCCTGTTTCACTTGGTACTCAGGCGGTGCAATTTTCCTTCTGCGGTCACGAGATGCACCCGGTCTAATCTGTCGGAGATCCGCCGGTCCGTACCCCAAAATAAATACCCCCTCCCCCCAGGGGTGCTTCGCCACTCATTCGCTTTTTGCCGAAAGGTTGTTTTTAGGGCTTACCATTTGTTTGCTACTTTCAGAATCGAAGGAGAAATTCCATGTCCCACTGTCCAGAAATCGCATTATCCGAAATCACCGCCGAAAAGTACCAATCCCTATTAGCCACAGCCAAATCCCAGGGCCTCGATCTAACCGGCGAAACCGGCAGCACCACCTACCAGGGCATGGATTTCACCTGGACCTATTCCCCAGCCGCCCAATCCCTCGCCATCCAATGCACCAACAAGCCCATGCTCATCCCCTGCAGCATGATCGAGTCCCGCATCCGCTCCCTCATCACCTAAGCCACGGCCAACGCTAACTCGCTAACCCGCCAAAGCGCGTAGCGCGCCAACTCGCTACAATTCATCCTGTGGCCTTACGCTTCGAACTTCTCAGCACACATGCCTCAGGCGCGCGCCGCGCCCGCATCCATCTTCCGCACCAGACCGTGGAAACCCCAGTCTTCATGCCCGTAGGCACGCAGGGCACGGTCAAAGCCGTCCCGCAAAACATCCTCGAAGAGCTAGGTCCAGAGAAGCAGGGCGCGCAGATCATCCTCGGCAACACCTATCACCTCTACCTGCGCCCGGGCCACGACCTCATCGCGCGCCTCGGAGGCCTGCACAAATTCATCAGTTGGCCCCGCGCCATGCTCACCGATTCCGGCGGATTCCAGGTCTTCAGCCTCTCAAAGCTCCGTAAAATCTCCGACGAAGGCGTCCGCTTCCGATCGCATCTCGACGGCAGCAGCCACATGTTCTCCCCAGAGCACTCCATGGATGTCCAGATCGCCCTCGGCGCGGACATCTGCATGGCCTTCGACGAATGCACCGAGTACCCCGCCGACGAATCCCGCGCCGCGGAAAGCCTGCGCTACACAATGGCCTGGGCAGCGCGCAGCCTCAATCACTTCCGCGCCAACCAGCACAAAGTACCCTGGCACACAGAGCTCATCAACTCCGACGGCGGTCTCGCCACGCAATCCCTCTTCGGCATCGTCCAGGGCGGCATGTACATGCACCTCCGCCGCGAATCCGCCGAGCGCCTCGTCGAAATGGACTTTGACGGCTACGCCATCGGCGGCCTAAGTGTCGGCGAGCCTCGCGCTCTTACGCTCGAAACCATCGCCGAAGTCCTGCCGCTCTTGCCCAAAGACAAGCCGCGCTACGTCATGGGCGTAGGCTTTCCCGACGAGATCGTCGAGTACGCCCGCATGGGCGTCGACATGATGGATTGCGTCATTCCCACCCGCGCCGCGCGCCACGGCCTGCTCTTCACCAGTGAAGGCCGCATGAACATCAAGAACCGCCAATTCGCCGAAGACCCCAATCCCCCCGACCCCAACTGCACATGCCCAACATGCAGCCGCTACAGCCGCGCCTACCTCCGCCACCTGATGCAAACAGGCGAGCCACTAGGCGGCACGCTCAACAGCATCCACAATCTCGCGTTTTACCTAACCACCATGGCCAACCTCCGCGCCGAATTGGAAACAAAATCAGTTACCCTCAAACAAGACTTGTCATTCTGAGCGTAGCAAAGGAACTGCTTCTTTCCCCAGTTGTATCGAAGTGTTCTCTCGTCTTGTATTGTCGAGCATCAACGAACAAGCTTGAATAGGTGAGATCGTGGGATTGGACACAGTAGAGATCATCCTGACAACCGAAGAGGTGTTCTCGATCGACCTTCCGGACGAGGAATGCGGCCGGGTTATCACCGTCGGCGATTTATATCGCCTTGTGCTAACCAAGTTAGGCATCCCATCCTCGGAGCAAGAGGGTACTGCGGCAGAGTCCTCTGGTAGAAATAGATTGCCCGATCAATTTCCAAACTTGGAACCTTGGACCGCTCCGGATATCTGGGCCACGCTAGTTGCGATCATTCACGACCAGTTGCAAATTGATTATGAAGAAATCACTCAAACTGCCACTTTCATCGACGATCTTCGCTGCGATTGAATCGCAGGAAGTATCATCCCCCGAAATCGCCCGGCCCATCGCCCGCGTCATCCTCTACGTGCGAGACATCCCCAAAGTAGCCGCCTTCTACCAGCGCCATTTCGGCCTTATCCCGCAGCCCGGCGCCACCCCAGGCTGGCTGGAGCTGGCCAGTCCATCCGGCGGCTGCGATATCGCCTTACATCAGGCAGCCGTAAGCCAGAAGAGCGGAGCCGCCATCAAGCTCGTCTTCTCCGTCGCCGACGTCTCTGCCTTCAAAGCCGCCGCCGAAAAGCAGGGCCTGAAATTCGGCGTCATCCACGACACCGGCGAGCACCAGTTCTCAAACGTCAAAGACCCAGCCGGCAACTCCATCAGCATCTCAAGCAGGGGATTGAAACAAGCAAGTCCTTAGACGGTACTCTCAACAGCATCCACAACCTGGCCTTCTACCTGACCACTATGCAAACGCTCTGCGCATAGCTAAATGCCAGTTAGCACCAACGTGTGGCAAAATGCTCATAACTCACATGAGAATCATTTCACAGCGCAGAGACCTCGCCTCTCGACCACAATCCGCAGTTCTCGTTACCCTTGTGCTGCTTTTGATTTCATTCGTCACTATTGCTCAGTCCTCAGGACAGGCGAGCAAGCCCAGTCTGCGTCAGTTTTCATCAACGCAACTCCAAGCCTGCTACGACGACCTCAAGATTTGCGGAGCTAGGAGCGTTTATGAGATATCAGACGAGTTTGCCCGCCGTCTGCCTAAACTGCCGACTTCGCAACTTCTCGACTGCTTCGACGACTGGAAAATATGTGGAACCGGTGAAGGTCGAGCCGAAGGCTGGCCGATCTCCGACGAACTTGCCCGCCGAGGCAATATCACTCCGCTTCTCCAGCGTTTTTGGGTTGAACCCAAGTGGACCATCCGGAGTGGCATTGAAGACGTGGCCTATCATTTCGATACTCCAGAGGTGATCGCCTTCATGCAAAAGGTATTTGCTGCAAAAAAGAAAGACGGCGATGATCTCTATTGGCCTACAAACTATCTCGCTAAGAAATGCGATCCCGATGCGCTGAAAGAACTTAGTAGTGGGCGCTATCGAGGCCAGGGTTGCATGCAATACCAGAGCAGCGTCGCGCTCTTCGGAAAATGCCAATATCGGCCTGCAATCCCCTACCTGGTAGGAGCTGTGAACGACATATGCGGCAACATAACAGTTGCGGCGATCGACGATCTTCGAATCCTCTACCCAAAGAGCCCAAAACTATTCGATGATCCGGGTGCCGCTCAAGATTATTTCTGCGCGCGCGCAAAGAAGGAGAACTATTCCGTCGACTGCCGATCCAAGTAAATGCAGGCGGCCTGCCAAAATGCTTCTTTCGAAACCCGCAGCAGGATTGGTTCTTAGAAGCCGTCATTCGACTCCCGTAATCTGGTAACGAGGGAATTAGAGACCATGCCAAACGAAACCTGGGCCGCAGTCGACAGCTACCTCACCGAAACCCTGATCCCTGCCGACCCTATCCTCGAAGCTGCCCTGGCCGCCAACGCCGCCGCAGGTCTTCCATCCATCGACGTCAGCCCAACCCAGGGCAAATGGCTCCATTTGCTCGCCAAAATCAAGGGCGCAACCCGCATCCTCGAAGTCGGCACCCTCGGCGGCTACAGCACCATCTGGCTAGCCCGCGCACTACCACCAGAAGGCCGCCTCATCACCATGGAATTCGAGCCCAAACACGCCGCCGTAGCCCAGGAAAACATCGCCCGCGCCGGCCTGTCGCACTTGGTCGAGATTCGCATCGGCGCAGCCGCCGACTCGCTCGCCAAGCTCCACACCGAAGACCCAACCCCCTTCGACCTGATCTTCATCGACGCCGACAAGCCCAACAACCCCACCTACCTCGAATGGGCGTTGAAGTTCTCCCGCGTCGGCACGCTCATCGTCGTCGACAATGTCATCCGCGACGGCGAAGTCGCCAATCCAGCCAGCACCGATCCCAGCATCACCGGCACACGCACCATGTTCGAAATGCTAGCCGCTAACCGGCGCCTGCAAAGCACAGCCCTCCAAACGGTAGGCAGCAAAGGCTACGATGGCTTCGCGATAGCCTTGGTAACTTCGGATTAACCGGGGCAGGAGCCCTCCGGCGACAACATCCGCAGATCCCGCCGCAGCCGCTTCGCCTCGCCGTCGCCCAACTCCCGCTCGATCTCCCCATGCACCCGCGTCCAGATCGGCACCGCGTCTGCCAGCACTCGCCTTCCTTCCGGAGTGAGCCTCAACACCTTACTCCGTCGGTCGTCCCGCTCAGCCTCAACCACCACCAGCCCGCGCTCAAACAACACCCGCGCCGCCGCCGTCAGCGTAGTCCGGTCCACCCCCAGCAGCTCCGCCACCGACCCCATCGTGGCCTTCGGAACCCCCGGCATATCCGGCCGGTTCAGGCTCATCATCAACGAAAACTGCCCATTCGTCAGCCCTGCCGGCTTCAACGCCAGATCGAACCGCCGCGCCAGCGCCCGCGCCGCCCGCTGCACATGCAGGCACAGACACGTATCCCGAACCAGCAGCGTCGTGCTGAATGGAATCTCGACCGTGGGCGCCTGCGAAATTGTTGACATACTCTCAGTATGTTGATATCAACTTAACCAATCAAGCGGAAGCTGTCTTCCTTAGGAAACTTTCGTGCAAGGAGAAATCGAATGTCCGCCATTCAACCAAAATTCGGCTGGTATGAACTGATGACCACCGATACCGCCGCAGCCGGCAAGTTCTATTCGAGTGTAGTCGGTTGGACCACCAAAGACGTCGGGATGCCCGGCATGCCTTACTCCACCTTCAACATCGGCGACATCGGCCAAGCCGGCCTGATGACCCTTCCCGCCGACGCGGCCGCCATGGGTACGCCTCCCATGTGGATCGGCTACATCGTTGTCGACGACGCCGATGCCTATGTCACCAAAATCACCGCCGGCGGCGGCAAACTCCTCAAACCCGCCACCGACGTCCCCGGCATGTTGCGCTTCGCCGTCGTCGCCGACCCCCAGGGTGCAGCCTTCGTCGTCTTCCACAGCTTCCCCGGCATGACGCCACCAGCCAACCCTCCCAAACCGCCAGAACCCGGCACCATCGGCTGGCACGAGCTCTTATCCAGCGACCTCGAACCGGCCTGGAATTTCTACTCCGAAATCTTCGGATGGACCATCGTCAACGATATGGACATGGGGCAGATGGGCATCTACCGCATCTTCAGCGACGGGGATGCTACAAAGTCCATGGGCGCCGGAGGCATGATGACCAAACCGCCCATGGTCCCGGTTCCTGTCTGGGGCTTCTACTTCAATGTGGACAGCATTAACGCCGCTATCGAGCGTATCAAAGCCGAGGGTGGAACCGTCGTCAACGGCCCGCACCAGGTTCCCGGCGGTCAGTGGATCGTCCAGGGCGTCGATCCGCAGGGCGCAAACTTCGCCTTGGTCAGCTTCACCCCCTGACAGTCGCGCCGCTCTCGGAAGACAGGCAGCTACGCCGGTTGCCTGTTTTCCGTCACACCCACAGCCCACATATCCATCTCCAGACAAGATTCCGGCATCTCCCGCACACAATCTCCCTTTTCACATGGGCCCGACTGTGTTTGGATGAAGTTATGCAAACATTCGGCCGATTCGGGCGGGGGCCTACTGTCCCGGCGGCATCCCTCTTACTGTTGCTATTTGCCGCAATCGCTGTCCGCGCCACAGCATCGCCTGCCGCTTCTCCAACGGAGAAGCATCCAGCGCCGTCAATGCAGGAAACTGGATTCCTCAACCGTTCCATCACCATTCAGGGCATCAGCTACAAATTCCAGATTTACGTCCCTGAAGACTTCCATCGCCCATCCGCCGAAACCACCCCGCAAGACTCAAAGCCCAAAACCGGCAAGAGCGAGGAACTCCCTCCCATCATCCTCTTCCTGCATGGGCGCGGCGAGCGCGGTAGCGAAGGGATGTGGCAAACCCAAATCGGCCTGCCTCAGCAGCTTCGCGACCACCCCGAGCGCTGGCCCTTCATCGTCGTCATCCCCCAATGCCCCTTCCGCCATTTCTGGACCGACCCCGACATGCTCCAGATGGCCATCGGCACGCTCAACCAGGAGTCCCGCGAATTCCACGCCGACCCCGACCGCACCTACCTCACCGGCCTTTCGCTAGGCGGCTACGGAGCCTGGGAGCTGGCCAAGGACTACCCCCATAAATGGGCCGCTATCGCCATCGCCTCCTCCGGCATTTTCTGGAGCTATGCCCCCGACCGCTGGCGCGAAGTCTCCACGCTCCCCGCCGAATACGCCCGCCGCCTCGGCCGCACCCCAGTCTGGCTCTTCCACGGCGCCGAAGACACGACCGTAGTCCCCCGCCAATCCGAACTCATGTTCGAAGCCCTCAAAGCCGAAAACGGCCATGTCCGCCTCTGGGACTACCAGGGCCTGCACCACGACTGCTGGACCCGCGCCTTCAACGAGCCCGAACTCCCGCGCTGGCTCCTTTCCCACCGCCTCAGCCAGATCGCCCAACTGCCTCCGCTCGCCGAACGCATCACCGTCCCGCTCCATCCCCCCGCGCTCAAACTCCCCGCCAGCATCCTCGACACCTACACCGGCGAGTACCGCGACAGCTACAACGTCCTCACCGCCACCATCCAGCGCCAGGGCGAGCAGCTCTTCCTCAAGAACGCCCAGGGCGACGTCAACGAGATCATGGCCGAGAGCACAGGCACCTTCTTCTACCCCACCGGCAGCCTCACCCGGCTAACCTTCGAACACGACTCCCAAGGCCGAGTCACCGGCATCCTGATGCGCGACGACCGCCACGAAGAACTCTGGGAAAAGAAAAAATAATCCTTTGTATGGAAGATCGTGAAAAGCATCCGCGCTATCCAGATCGCACTTTCTGGATATTTTCCGAAATTTAGTGACAGCGGTATATTGAAGTCACTACAGCAGAAGCAGAATTGGTATAAGGTGAGGCCTCGGAGGTCGAGCGGATTTTCCCTCAAGAAAAATCCGCCCTGCACGCTGGGCGCTAGATTACGGTAATTCTGCTTCTGCTCTAATCCGACAAAAAACATGACCCCCAGTTTCATCGCTGGGGGCCGGAAACGCAGGTGGCAGACTTAAGGGAAATCACAGCCTTAAATGGATCATTTCGGGCCCAATTCTTTGTCCTCTTTATTCGTCTTCATCCTTCTTCTTGTCTTTATCGACAGGTGCTTTCTCGGGCGTGGTCCTCGGCGCGGTGATGTTATCCAGATATGCCTGCGTGCCTTCGATACGCTCGAGCGCCGGGTAGCGTTCGCCGTCGTGGTAATCGATATCGAAGTTGGAGACGAAGGTGTCGGCCTGCACGATCAGGTGGATGGGATCGGTCGAGCCCTTGGCTGACTTGATGGTGTCTTTGAGGGCTTCATTCGAGAAGATGTGGCCGTTGACGGCGAGGATCTTGTAGCCGGGCGCGATGCGGGACTTGTCTGCCGGACCGTTCCAGCGCACGTCGCCGATGAGGCCTTCGTTGCTGACTCGCAGTCCGATCGAATACCAGCAATCGAGTCCTCCGCGGCGCGGCCCGCCAGACGAAGCCATGGTGCGCTCCGACTTGGTCGGCTTGTCACGGTAGACCAGGCGGTAGCCACCCTGCTCGATGCCGGCCACATCGGCCCGGGGATCGATCAGGTCGACGCGTTCATGCAGGAACTTGGCCCAGTCGTACGGCACGACGTCGTTCAGGTCCTTGATCAGCTCGTCGCGCGTGTAAGGCGCGATGAGCGGGCCAGTATCCCCGTTGAGGCCGAGGAAGACTTTGAGGAAGTCGTCGAGCGACTTCTTGTTATCGGTCATCTTGCGGATGAGGGTGTCGGCGTCGAGCCAGAGCAGCTCGCCTTCCTGGTAATAGTCTTGGCCGCGCTTCCAGTTGGACCAGGCAGGGTTGCCTCCGCGCAGGATGCTGGCGGCAATGGCGGTGTCTTCGGTGGAGCGCCACTCGCGGCCTGTCTTGTAGTCAAGGTTGGCGGCGGACATGGCCAGCATGTCGCGATACTGAGCCTGGTTCTTGAGTCCAGAACGTGCGGCGAGGACGTTGCCCAGGTACTGCGTCATGCCTTCGTAGACCCAGAGCAATTGGCCCTGCTGCGCGGTGGCGAAATCGGCTTGAAAAAGGGTCGCGGGCCGGCGGTATTTGCCGTTCCAGCTATGGGTGAATTCGTGCGAGAGCAGGTCGGACTCGGCGAGCTGATGGTTGTCGTCGGCAAAGCCTTTTTCCCCTACACCGTTGTCGGAGGATTGGCCGTGTTCCAGGCCCTCGCCGCCGGCTACGTCGGAGAGCGTCAGCAGAAAATGATAGACGTGGTAATGATGCGAGGCGTATTCCACGCTGGCTTCGCGGACTAGGTTACTGACTTCGGCGATCACGCTGGGGCGCAGGTTCGAGTCTTCCGGCGCGTCGGAGACGACGTCGATGTAGTGCTTGGGAGTGATCTCGGGAGCCAGCGGGAACTCATGGAAGTACTCGCCGGCGATGATGGGTGAGTCTTCTAGCTGCTCGACGTTGGTAACAGCAAATTTGGTGGTGCTGCCTGCGGCGGGAACGGGATATGCGCCGGAGCCCTCCGGCGTGAGCGCGGTGCCGACGCCCCAGCCGGCCGGGACAATCAGCGAGGGCTGGATGGGAATGTCGCGGGTCGGGATATTGACCGGGTAAAGCAGCAGCTTCTCCCATTCAAGAACCGCCATCTTCTGCGAGATGCGGGCGGTCACGATGCAGTCCAGATGGGCGTGCAGGGTGGTGACGCCCTTGGGGATCGTGACATGGAACTCATAAAGATCGACATCGTCGCGTCGCCAGGGCAGCGTCGCGCCGTTGGCCGTAAAGACGACCCCAGTAATGTCGTCAACCGGGCCGGTGGGGCGATGGTTGCCCGGAATCCACTTGGGAGTGGTCAGGGTGAGCGGACCCTCGGTGACGGGCAGGTCAACCTCGGCATGGTACAGCTTGCGCGGGGCGTCGGTGAGGTTGGCGGTAATCTGGATCGGTGTCTTGGGCGCAGCCGGCTCGGCGGCCTTATCCGCCTTCTTGACGGGGTGGTTTTCGGCCTGAAGCGGCGTAAAGGGGCAGGCGAGGAAAGCGGCAAGAGCGACGATCGCCAAGCCGGATAGCGGTTTCAACTGGGGCAAGCGGGGGCACGAAGAGGGCATGGGCAGGTGAAATCTCCTTAAGAGAATGATGCTATCAGCCTGAAGCGCCGAGGATTGCAAGGGTAAACGAACAGCATCCGGCTCCCGGCGCGCCGCTTGCGTTTTTCTTATGCGCTCCGGCGTGCGCCGGGTTAACCTGAATTCACATGTTATTTACAGCTCATGCCAGTTGCCGAGGAGCTGTCTATTTTTGAATCGCCGGAAGGGAGATTTACGTGTCAGACAACTACCGCAATTTTCTAGCCCTCAGCTACGAGGAGTTGGAAGAGCTGAATCTAAAGGCCAAAAGCGACCGCCTGAGCCGTAAGCCGGCGGACGAAGTCCGCGACGAGCGGCTGAAGTACCTCACCGACGAGAAGCGGATCAAGGCCGTCACCGTCCTCTTCAGCGATCTCGAAGGCCGGCTGCACCTGCTGGACTACGACAAGAAGTTCCTGATCAACTCCTACGACAACCTCACCTTCGACGGCTCCTCGATTCGCGGCTTTACCGCGCAGAAAGAGAGCGATCTGCGCCTGGGTATCGACTGGAGCGCGTTTTACTGGGTTCCGGCGGATGTCTTCGGCAACGGCAAGGTGCTGGTCTTCGGCACGGTCATCGACAAGGGTGGCGAGCCTTACTCGGGCGACCTGCGTGGAGTCCTCAAGCGCTACTCCGATGGCCTGTACGCGGAAAAGGGCTACACGCTCAACGCGGCCAACGAGATCGAGGGCTTCCTCTTTGCCGGCACAGACGCCGAAAAGAAGTATGCCACGACCGGCAAATTCGAATACGTGAACACCGGCGGCTACTACCACTCGCTGCCGCTCGATCCGCTGCGCCGCTTTATCGATACCGCCGCGGAAGTACAGCGCGCCATGGGTTTCCAGAACGAAAAAGACCACCCGGAAGTCGCGCCCAGCCAGTTCGAGATCAACTACAGCTATGGCGAAGTGGTTGCGGCCGCGGACCAGATCCAGCTCTATAAGCTTCTTGCCCGCCAGGTCGCCAACAACATGGGCTACACGGCCAGCTTCCTGCCTAAGCCGGTGGTCGGCGTCAACGGCAGCGGCATGCACACCAACATGTCCATCACCCATGGCAAGACCAACCTGTTCTGGGACTCGAACGGCCAGGAGAAGCTCTCTTCTTTCGGATGGGAGTACATCGACCGCATCCTGTCCCACGCGCTGGATATCTGCCTCATCCTCAACCCCAGCGTGAATTCCTACCGTCGTCTCGACCCGCACTTCGAGGCTCCCAACCAGATCAAGGCTTCGGCTACGGATCGTGGTTCGATGGTGCGCGTGCCGATCGGCAACTCGAAGTCGATGCGCGTGGAAGTGCGCTCGGTGGCTCCGGATGCGAATCCCTACCTGGTGATGTACTCGCTCTTCAAGACCGGCATCGACGGCAAAGTGGCGGATATCGACAATCTGCGCCAGGCCCATCGCTACCTGCCGGACAACATCTACTCGGCCATCGACGACTTCGCCAAGTCGGAGTGGATCGGAGAGATTCTGGGAGCGGACGTGCAAGGCCGCTTCTCGGACCTGAAGAAGGCCGCAGCGGACCGCTCGCCACGCCTGCTGGGCACGTTTGTCAAAGGCTCCGAGGTGCAGTACCACCACGAGGTCTACAACCAGGCGCTCTGGAACGACTTCTAGGACTAGAGCAAAACCACGATAACTGTGTCCCGAAAGGCTTTGTTCAGGGTATTGATTTCTTAAAGAAATCAATGCTTTGTGGATTCGGCCTTGGGTACGTCTATCGTGATTTTGCTATAGCCGTCCAGGCATACGAAAAGGCGGTGCATCCGTGCGGGTGCGCCGCCTTTCCTTTTGGAGCAGCAGCGAGGCTCCGTCAAGTTCCGGCGATATTCCTCGATTGCCGCTTCTTCCATCCGGTGTACTCTATTGGGAACCGTAAGCGTCTTGTAACAATTCCCGACATTCCTCGATAAAGGACCTGCCATCGCCCCGATGAGTGCCAACGAACCCGTCCCTACCGCCAGCGCCCGGAAGCCGATCGAACTGGAACGGCTTTTTCGCGATTACCTGCTGGATGGGGCCTTTGACGAGATGCGCACTCCGGACGGCGGCATCCGGCCTGAATACCAGGCGCTGGCCGAGACCCTGGCCAGCCTGCCTCACGAAGAACTGCTCCGCCGTAAGCAATCCGCCGACCTGTCCTTCCTGACCCAGGGCATTACTTTCACCGTCTACGGGCGCGACGAGGGCACCGAGCGCATTTTCCCCTACGACCTGTTGCCGCGGCTGATTGCAGCCGAGCAGTGGGATCGCATCGAGCGTGGCCTGACCCAGCGCATCACCGCGCTCAATCACTTCTTGCGCGATGTCTACGGCGATTGCAAGATCCTGAAGGACGGCGTCGTTCCGCGCGACATGGTGTATAGCTGCAAGCATTACCGGCGTCAGATGTGCGGTCTCGAAGTCCCGCGCAATGTGTATATTGCCGTCGTCGGCACCGATCTGCTGCGGCTGCGCACCGGTGAATTTGTGGTGCTCGAAGACAATCTGCGCGTCCCCTCCGGCGTGAGCTACATGCTCACCAACCGCCGGGTCATGAAGCGGACTTTCCCGCAGCTTTTTCACAGCTACGGCGTGCGGCCCATCGAGCACTATCCGCAGCTTCTGCTGAATACGCTGCGTTCGCTTGCTCCCGAGGGCCGCCCAGAGCCCAATATCGTGCTGCTGACGCCGGGCGTTTACAACTCAGCCTACTTCGAGCACACCTACCTCGCCCGCCAGATGGGCATCGATCTGGTCGAAGGCCGCGACCTGGTCACCCACGACAACATCGTCTACATGCGGACGACGGACGGCTTGAAACGCGTGGATGTGATCTACCGCCGCGTCGACGACGATTTCAGCGATCCGCTGATCTTCCGCGCCGATTCCGGCCTGGGTTGTGCCGGGCTTTTCAACGCCTACCGGGCCGGCAATGTGACGGTCACCAACGCCTTCGGCACCGGCCTCGCCGACGACAAGGCCATGTATGCCTACGTTCCCGACATTATCAAGTATTACCTCGGCGAAGACCCCATTCTGAACAACGTGAAAACCTACCTGCTGACCGAGCCAAAGTCCCGCCAGCATGTGCTTGCGAATCTGGACAAGCTTGTAGTCAAAGCCGTCGGCGAGAGCGGCGGCTACGGCATGCTGATCGGGCCGCAATCGACGGCGAAACAGCGCGAGGAGTTTGCCGCCGCCATCGAGGCCAATCCGCGCAACTACATCGCCCAGCCGACGCTCGATTTTTCACGCGCGCCCTGCCTTTTCGGCAACCAGTTGGAGCCGCGCCATGTGGATCTGCGGCCCTACATCCTCTTTGGCGACAAGGTGAACATCGTCCCGGGCGGTCTGACCCGCGTGGCCCTCGAAAGAGGCTCGCTGGTAGTGAATTCCTCTCAGGGCGGAGGTAGCAAGGACACTTGGGTGCTCGAATAGAAGCAATAGTGTGAAGTGTAGAGTGTGGAGTGTGAAAGGCAAGAAGGGAAGTTTGGATGGCGAAGTCCTATCGCGAGCTTGTGGTTTGGCAGAAGGCAATTCAATTGACTGTACTGGTTTACCAGATATCCAAGGCCTTTCCACGAGAGGAGATTTACGGGCTGACGAGTCAGATGCGACGTTGTGCGGTATCAATTCCGAGCAATATCGCGGAGGGCGCAGGAAGACTCAATACTCCTGAATATCAACATTTTCTCGGGATCGCGAGAGGTTCACATTTTGAGCTGCAAACGCAGTTGACGATTGCCAGGCAACTTGGTATTGGGGATGCCGGGCAGATTTCAATGGCCGAAGATTTATCCGAAGAAGTTGGGCGAATGATCTTTGCCACGATCCGCTCTCTCAAGGAGTGCCAGGAATAGTAAGTGTCGAGCGGGCTTTTCACACTTCACACTTCACACTCCACACTGGGGTTTAGGAGTACGAATGCTTTCACGCGTTGCCGACAGCCTCTACTGGATGAGCCGCTACCTGGAGCGCGCCGAAAACACCGTGCGTCAGCTCGACGTAACCATGAGTCTTCTGCTCGACGCCTCCGAGACAAGCGCCGACACCCGCTGGCAGCGTCTGCTCACCTCGTTGGGCAACCCTCCGGGCGTCGAATGGACTGGCGACCCGGATGCAATCACGCGCAGCCTGATCTTCGACCCCGAAAACGCCGCCTCGGTGACTACCTGCGTCTATGCGGCTCGCGAAAACGCCCGCCAGGTGCGCGAGGAGATCAGCACCGAGCAATGGCAGCGGCTCAACCGGCTCTACCACCAGATGCACTCGCCCCACGCGCTGGCCCAGTTCCGCGCCAACGTGAACGATTTCCTGGCCTCTGTCGTAGATGGCATCCATCTCTTCAAAGGCGTCAGCGACACCACCATGATCCACGGCGAGGGCTGGCAGTTCATCCGCTTGGGCCGCTACCTGGAGCGGGCTTACGCCACGGCCACTCTGCTTGAGGTCTACCAGGAGAGCCTGTTAAATCTACCGGAGCGCGAGCACTCCGGCTACCAATATCTGGAGCTGGTCGGCCTGCTGCGCTGTTGCACTTCCTTCGAGGCCTACTGCCAGGTCTATACGGCCGACCTGTCTCCCGACCGCATTCTCGAATTCCTGCTGCTCAACCGCGATTTCCCTCACGCTTTGCGCTACTCGATCGATGGCGTCCGTCAGGCGCTCGACGCCATCCAGCGCACCGGCGGCCGTCGCCCTCCTGACGAGCTGCTGGCCACCGCGGGCCGGTTGCACTCCATGCTGCGCTACACCACGATCGACGAGATTCTCGAAGGCAACCCCGGCGCTTTTCTGCACTCCATCCGCGAGCAGTGCAAGCAGATTCACGAGCTGATCTACCGGTATTATGTGCAGTATTCCATTCAGTCGGCGCTGGCGGTTTGAGGCAGCCGGCGGCTCTGAGAGAAGGACATGAACCATGAAGCTGAACAAGACATTCACCGCGAAACTGCAAAAAAGTCCCAGCAAAGGCGGCTGGACCTATGTCCAATGGCCGGACTCAGCCGAATTCTTTGGAACCCGCGGCCTGGTCAAGGTGCGGGGTAAGATCGACGGGCAACCGTTGGAAAGCTCATTCATGGCTCTCGGCGACGGCACCCACAAGCTTCCGGTGAAGGCTGATTTGCGGCAGGCAATCCACAAGGACATTGGCGACACAGTCACGATTCTTCTGGAAGAGCGGATCGAACGTAAGAGCAAAGGCGCTTCCTAAACGATTTGAGGACGGAGCAGGCATGAATTTCTACTCAATCCGGCATTTGACCCGCTTTCGCTACAAGCAGCCGGTCAGCGAGAGCATCATGGAAACCCGGATGCACCCGCGCTCGGACCATACCCAGCATTGCCTCTCGTTTTCGCTTTCGGTCAGCCCGCGCTGCCGGGTCTTCAGCTATCGCGACCACTACGGCAACAATGTGCAGCACTTCGACATTCCCGGCGACCATGAGCAGCTGGTCATCGTGGCCGAGTCGCTGGTGGAGCAGCACATTCCAATGGACATACCGGCGTTTCTGGCTCCCGAGGCATGGAGCGGCCTCGACGCCATGGTTGCCGAGGGCGACTACGGCGAAATGCTGCTTCCCAGCACCTTCGCTCAGCCCACGCCGGCCCTGCTGGAGCTGGCCAAAAAGCTGAACGTGGTTCGCCGCGACGACCCGCTCATGGTGGTGCATGAGCTGAACAAGAGCATCTATGAGTACTTTGAATACGTTCCGCGCTCGACCAGGGTGGATTCGCCGATCGACGAGGCGATCGCCAGCCGCCGCGGCGTCTGCCAGGACTTTGCCCACACCATGATTGCTCTGCTGCGCCACATCGGAATTCCGGCGCGGTATGTCAGCGGCTATCTCTACCGGGGCCGCGAGGATCACGACCGCTCCCTGCCGGATGCCTCTCACGCCTGGGTTGAGGTGCTGCTGCCGCAGCTGAACTGGGTGGGCCTCGATCCGACCAACGACCTGATCGCCTACAACCGGCATATCCGTACCGCGGTAGGGCGCGATTATGCCGATGTGCCCCCCACCCACGGGGTTTTTCGCGGCAAAACGGAGAGCGAGCTCTACGTCGCGGTGCATGTCGAGGGCAGCATGGCGCCGCCGCCGCTGGACCGCAAAATGCCCATTCCCGACGACTGGTCGGTGCTGGTGGAGCGCGCTCAGCAGTCCCCGGAGCGGATCATCCCCATAATGGACACCCAGCAGATGCAGCAGCAACAGTAGTAGACTTGGCCCGGATGAGCCGATGCCCGGACCGGTTATGCCGCCGCGGACCATTTCGCTTACCACCGGTGCGATCGGGCAATGCCGGGCGGAACGCGGACCGCCGTTCATCGGACGAAAAGCGCAGATGGTCACCGCTTTATCTGGAGTTTCGCGAAACGCTGCCAAGAATTCCTGTTGAAAAGTGAGTGAATTTGCTGCAAGATAAAGTCACTCATCGAGTGGAAAGGTCCAAAATAGACCTCAATTCATGGACCCCAGCCGCAAGACCACTCTGATAAATGGACCGACCCCAATACAGCTTGCACCTTCTGCGCTTCATCGATTTTGGAGGAACAGACGTGAAACGATCCCACCTGGGAGCGATGCTTTTTTGCATCCTCTTCTCATGTAGCTTTGCATTCGGCCAATCCGCAACCACCTCGCTGCGCGGCACCGTGAAGGATCCCAGCGGCGCCCTGGTTCCCAACGCCACGGTTACAATCACCGACAAAAGCGTGGACAAAACGCTTACCGCTGTGACCAACAACGAGGGCGCTTATGAGTTCCCGCAGATTCCGCCCGCCCACTACCTTATTACGGTGGCGGCGCAGGGTTTGGGAGCCCAGTCGAAGACCGCCGAGCTGCTGGTAAACCAGCCGGCGACCATCGACTTCAGGCTCTCGATTCAAGCCAGCACGGTGACCGTGGACGTCACCGCGAGCGCGCAGACGTTGAATACCACGGACGCCTCCATGGGCAACTCGGTGGGCAATGCGATGATTCAGTCCCTGCCGATGGATGGCCGCGACCCGGTCTCACTGCTCGCTCTGCAGCCCGGCGTGCTGTTTCTGGGCGAGGGCGGGGGCAATAGCGCAACCGGAAACCAGGAGCAGGCGGACAGCCGCCAGGGCGCGGTTTCCGGAAGCCGATCCGATCAGGGCAACATCGTGCTGGACGGCCTGGACGACAACGATCAGCTCAATGGCTACGCATTTACCGGCGTCCTGCGCTCGACACTGGACTCGACCGAAGAATTTCGCGTGACCACCTCCAACGGAAGCACCGATGCCGGACGGTCTTCCGGCGCTCAGATATCGCTGATCACCAAGAAGGGCACCAACCAATTTCACGGGTCGGCCTACGAGTATTACCGCCCGACGAATACCGTCAGCAACAACTGGTTTCTCAAGAACTCCCAACTCTCCTCCGGGGAACCGAATATCCCCGCGAAATACCTCAGGAACGTCTTCGGCGCGAGCGTTGGCGGTCCCATCAAGAAAGACAAACTCTTCTTCTTCGCAAACTATGAAGCGCTGCGGCAAGCGATCGACGACATTAACTCGCAAACAGTTCCGACCGCAGCCTTCCAGGCTGGCACGATTCAATATTACGACGGCAATAACAACGTCGACACGATTACCAAACCGAACTTGGCAGCTCTCGACATGCCCTGCGAGTCGAACACTAACATCTTCAATGGTGCCCCGGTTTGCCCCTGGGGTGCTGGCGCCAACCCTAACGTGCTTTCTTATTACAAAAATGTACCGGTCGCTACCGGCAACTCTCTTGGCGACGGCCTCAATAACGGTTCGTTGTTCTTTCCGGTCAAGGTTCCCACGACCCAGAACACCAGCATCTTCAAGTTGGACTACAACCTGAGCGGCAAGCAGCAGATTTTCGCCCGCGGCAATCTGCAGAAGGACACCTACGCCGGCGACGCCAATCTCCCCGGCCAACCACCGTCAAGTCTGACAGAGTATAATACCAAGGGCCTGGCTTTTGGCCATACCTGGACGCCGACCAACAACATCGTCAACGATATTCGCTATGGGTATATACGCCAGGGCTTCGGCAAATCGGGCCTGGTAAATAGCGACTACATTAATTTCCGCTTCATCGTGCAGCCCACCGCGCAAACCTTCAATACCATCAACGACATTCCAGTCCACAACATCACGGACACGTTTACCCTAACCAAGGGAAATCACACGATTTCGATTGGAGGAAACTGGCGTCTGGTTCAGAATCTCAACAACTCGAATAATCTTTCCTTCGACAGTGCCAGCACCAACCCCTATTGGTTGGCCGGCTCTCCGGCCGATCCATCTTCGCTTGGCACAGGCCTGCCCGCAGTAGCAAAAAGCTTCGATAATTCTTATGACATTGCCTACGCCTCGCTGGTGGGAACAGTCCCGGAGCTTACCAATGTCTATAACTACAATGTGACCTCGCCGACAACTGCTTCGCTGCTGGCGGATGGGGCGCCGATCGCGCGACACTTCAAGGCCAACGAGTTCGAGTGGTACGTGCAGGACAGTTGGCGCATCCGGCCCAACATCAACATCATTGCAGGCGTCCGCCACTCCATTCTTCAGACACCGTATGAAGTCAACGGGCAACAGGTAGCGCCTACCATCGACACCGATGCCTGGTTCAAGCAACGCGAAACTGCGGCTTCTCAGGGAACCATCTACGAGCCGAATCTGGAGTTCGCGCTGGCGGGCAAAGCCAATAAGGCGCCCGGCTATTGGCCCAAGAGCAAGGATAATTTCGCTCCCCGGCTTGCCGTGGTCTGGTCCCCCAACGCCAAGACATCCATCCGCGCCGGAGCCGGGATGTACTTTGACCATTACGGTGAGGCGCTGGTCAATAACTTCAGCCAGAATGGATCGTTCGGCTTGAGCACCAGCCTCAGCAACCAGGCGGACGTACAGGGTTTCGAGAACTCGCCTCGCTTCACCAGTTCCACAGCTCTGCCTCCTATCAGCTTGCCCGCTGCCGCTCAGTCGGCGACATTTCCTTACACGCCGCCCGCCGGTTCGTTCCTGATCACCGCCGGCGTGGATAATCATCTGAAGACGCCCTACTCGGAAGCCTTCAATCTCTCCTTCCAGCGGGAGTTGCCGGGCGGCTTCCTCTTTGAAGAAGCCTACGTCGGCCGGCTCGGACGCCATCTCCTGCAACAGTTAGATCTCGCTGAACCGGTTGATTTCAATGATCCTCAGGGGGGAGGAGACTACTTTTCAGCAGCGGCGAAACTTTCGCATCTGGTGGATGTGCATCAGGGAGCTTATGGCACGGGACCGGGACCGAACGGCAATGGCTTGGCGCCGATCTCGGTGCCGACCATTCAATATTTCGAAGACGTTTTTCCGCAGATGGCCAACCTCGACTTTGCTGGAGAGTCCGCGACTGAAGGAACGTATAACCACGAGTGGGCGCCGAATCGCTACGTCGCAGGAGAGACGACCGCGCTTGCAGACATCGACTTTGGTGGAGACTGCTTCTACGGCGGCTACTGCGCCAATGGCACAAGCAAGTTCTGGCAAAGCCAGTTCTCGTCGCTTTACGCCTGGGCTACCATCGGCACCAGCTCTTACAATGCGCTGCAAGCCACCTTGCGGCATCCCACCAGCCACGGAGTCAGCGTGGATGTGAGCTACACGTTGTCGAAATCGCTCGATATGAACTCCGCGACGGAACGCGCGTCTACGACCTTTTCACTTGACACGATTGGCGCCAATCAGGGCATCCAGAACACCTGGAATCCCAAGCTGAACAAAGCTGTTTCGGACTTCGATACTCGCCATCTGGTCACCGGCGACCTGGTTTATAACATTCCGGTTGGCCGCGGTAAGAAGTTCCTGGGAAACAGCAATGCCCTTATTGACGGCGTGCTGGGGGGCTGGACCTTTGGCGGACTTTCACGCTGGACAAGCGGACTACCCTTTTCGCTCTTCGAGCCCGGCTGGACGACCAACTATGAACTGGAGGGCTATGGCGTGAAGACCGGCTACGTCAAGACCCGCAAGAATTTCACCAACGGGCAGGAACAGGTCTTTGACAATCCAAGCATCATCAATAACAACGTCGAGACCACAAACGGTCCGGTCCGTATGCCGTATCCTGGAGAGCCCGGCTCGCGCAACGTGTTCCGCGGAGACGGCTATTTCGACATCGACAATACCTTGAGCAAGGTCTGGAATGTCGGAGAATTCGGTAAACTCAAGTTCGATGGTGAAGTCTATAACATCACCAACACCAACCGCTTCGACACCAGCAGCCTCAGCACAGGGCTCACCGGCGGCTCGTTGGGCGCTTATGGCGCAACTCTTCCCGCCCAAAGCAACTTCCGCCGCATGCAATTCGGCCTGCGTTTCGACTTCTAACCCAGTAACTCAATCCAACCCAAGCGCCGGGGGAGCCAGACTCCCTCGGCGCTTTTCGTTGTGTGCCTGTAGAGTTAAGAGATACCCTCCGTCTGGGATCGTGCCGCAGCCCTCACGGTAAGTGCATCTCTATTCTCATCAATAGGATCAACCGCACCCATGAAGCCTTCCGTAGTTGCGCCGCTCTCCGTTCTTCTCGGTTCCCTTGCATTCGCCGCTGCGTCGGCCTTCAGCCCAATCATCGCTTACGGGCAATCGGACAAACCTCCCATCACGCTCGACGAGTTCCTCAACACCACAGACATCGCCGGAGCACGCATTTCCCCGGATGGCACAGCCGCGGTGATCGGCACAGAGAGTCCGGACTGGAAGGCCAACACCTACCGGCATACTCTCTGGCTCTGGACTGCCAAGGATGGCCTGCGCGCGCTCACCCAATCCGGCTCCGACGAGGACGCGCAGTGGAGCCCGGACGGCAAATGGATTGCCTTCCTTTCCGATCGCGCTGTGGCGGGCGGGGATGGCGGCACGGAGAAAGACTCCGATTCCGGAGATGCGAAGGTCGGGCGCTCGCGTGCCGGAGATGCGGACGACGACAAGACCACTCGCCTGTGGCTGATTCCACTCTCCGGCGGCGAAGCTCAGCCTCTCTATCGCGAAAAGCTGGAGGTCCACGCCTTTGCCTGGTCGCCCGACGGCAAGACGATCTATCTTTCCGCGACCGCTCCACTCACCCACGAGCAGGAAGATGCGCGGAAAGAGGAGTGGAAGGATGTGATCCGCTGGCGCGAGCAGGAGCGCGGCGACCTGCTGCTGGCGTTGCCCGTAGCCGCATCGCTGGCCGCGACCGCGGCCCAGCCAATGGCGCATGACCCCCATGATCCCAAGGATCAGGAAAGCAAGGCCGGCAAGGATAGGGCGAAGGACGACAAGCAGCCGCTACCAGCCGCGGCCAAGACGCTGACCACGAGCAAACTGGAGATCAGCGAGATTGCGCCTTCTCCCAACGGAAATTCCGTGGCGTTTCTCACCCAATCCGTGAGCCATCGGATGGAAAATCCCGCCGATACCGAGGTTTTTCTGGTACCGGCAGTCGGCGGAGAGACCCGGCAGATTACGCATAACGAAGCGCTGGAGGCAGGATTGCGCTGGTCGCCCGACGGCCGCTGGCTGCACTTCGTAGTCCACGCGGCCGGTGGAAACCTGGAAGGCAAGTACCGTGACGTACAGGGACGGCTCTACCGTCTCAATCCGGCAGATGGCAAAATCGAGCGTCTTGGTGCGGAGTTCGCAGGGTCTCTCGATGATTTCGACTTTCTCGCCAATGGAGACCTCATCGGCCTGGGTCTGAAGGGCGTCGAGCAGCAGATCTACTTGATTCAGGGCGAGAAGGCCACGAAACTGCCCGGTGTGGCAGGCAGCTATGCCGGCTTCTCGGCTCCCAAATCCGGCAGCGGCTTGCTGGTTCGCTTCTCCTCCATCAATCACCCGGCGCAGGTCTATCTGGCCGCCGATGCACTCCATCCCGATCAGCTCACAGCACTGACCCAGCTCAACCCCATCTTCGCTGAGCGCGCTCAGCCGGAGTGGGAGCCGTATACCTGGAAATCCAAAGACGGCACTTCTGTCGAAGGAGTCCTGATCTTCCCGCCCGGCCAAAAAGACGCAAAACACCTGCGCATGTTGACCTTCATCCACGGCGGGCCGGCGGACGCCGACGGCAACCGCTTCGGAGCCGACTGGTACGACTGGGCCACGCTGGCCGCGACCCAGGGCTGGCTGGTCTTCCGGCCCAACTATCGCGGCTCGTCCGGCTACGGTGACGACTTCATGCTGCAGATTGCGCCACACCTGGTCTCGAAGCCCGGCGAAGACATCCTGGCCGGCGTCGATGCGCTGGTCAAGGATGGCTATGCCGATCCCGATCGCCTCGCCGTCGGCGGCTACAGCTACGGCGGCTACATGACCAACTGGCTGATCACAGAAACTACGCGTTTTAAAGTGGCCGTAACCGGCGCTGGAGCCGTCGAGCACGCCGCCAACTGGGGCAACGACGACGTGACCTGGGACGATGCCTGGTACCTGAACGGCAAGCCATGGGAGACGCCCGAAATCTACCAGAGTGAAGCCGCGCTCTTCCGCATGAATCGCGTCAAGACCCCGACCCACATCGTGCAGGGCGCGAGCGACGTGCGGGTGAGTTATCTCGAAGGCGTGACGCTGGAGCGCGCCTTGCAGCAGTTGGGTATCGACCACAGCTTCCTCGTCTTTCCCGGCGAAGGCCACGGCCTCTCGCACAATCCCTGGCACGGCTACATCAAGCTCCGAGATGAGCTGAAGTGGCTGGACAAGTATGTGAGCAAGTAGGCGGCGTCGCAGCAGCTAGCCGGGGCAGGCGAGTAAGCTACTGAAAGAGGCACGGCTTAGTTCCAGTTTTGGAAGCCGCCAGCTCCGAGCTGCATCCAAAGTAATGACCGCATGACGCCAGCCGACCAGCTTCGAGAACAATCGCGAGAGGAAGCCCGCGAACAGGCCCGGCAGGAGCGCTTCCGGCTCACCCTGCTCAGCGCCCATCGCACCATGGCCTTCAGCGAGACGATGCGTCTGGCAGTCGATAGCTTTCGCGCCAGCAAAGGGCGCTTTGCACTGACAGCGCTAGGCATGGTCATCGGCTCCGCCTCTGTAATCATGGTGGTGACCATCGGCTTGACAGGCCGCGACTACGCGCTGAGCCAGATCGAGAAAATTGGCACCAACATGGTTGAGCTCGAGTACGCCGGCGGCGGAGCTACAGGCACCGAGAGCGCGGTCTACAACGACTTCCTCACTCGCGACGATGAACGGATCGTAGATGCCCAGGTGCCCAGCGTGCTCTTCTCCTCGCCGGTGCTGGAGCGGCATGACCGCATCAGCTTCGGTGGCGGCGTAGTCAAGGACACTTTAGTGCTCGGCGTAGTCCCCGCCTACCAGCAGGTGCGCAATCTGATCGTGACCGATGGCCGTTTCATGGACGATAAGGACGAAAGCGCCCACATCAAATGCGCTGTGGTCACCATTCCGTTCGCGAAGGAGATGTTCGGCAGCGCCGACGTGGCGGTCGGCCAGAGCTTTCAGATCAGCGGTATCCCCTTCACCATCATCGGCACCTTCCGCGAGAGCGTGGATGATTTCGGCCAATCGGAGATCACCGACAACACCATCCTCATCCCGTATTCCGTCGGACGATATCTCACCGGCACCGACAATGTGAAGCAGATCTACTTCTCGCTGCGCAGCATGGACGACGTACCCGACGCCTCGGTAGCCATCGTGAACATCGTCAAGGCGCGGCACAAGCCCAACTCGGTCTACAAGACCACCGACCTGAAGGCGGTGCTAACCATGGCCGACCTCATCTCCAAAGGGCTGCTGGCCATGCTCATCGCCGTGGCCATGGTTACCCTTGCGGTAGGCGGGGTGGGCATCATGAACATCATGCTGGCCAACGTTCGCGCCCGCATCCGCGAAATCGGCATCCGCAAGGCGCTGGGCGCGACCTCACGCGAGATTCGCCTGCAATTCCTTACCGAAGCGGTGATGATCTCCTTGGCCGGGGGTATCGTGGGCACGATTCTAGGCTTGGCGCTGCCGCTTTCCGTCCGCATCTTCACCGACTTTGCCATTCCCATCTCACCTTGGTCGATCGTCGCCGCATTGCTGGTCTCGCTCTGCGTAGGGGTGATCTTCGGCACCGTACCCGCCACCCGAGCCGCGCAGATGGACCCCGTCGAGTCGTTGAAATATGAGTAAGCCGGCCCCAAAGCCTGACTCCTCACCCGAATTGGAACCGGAGCAAGAAGAAAAGGGAACGAATCTGATCCTGCTCTACGCTTTGCTGGCGCTGGCCCTCCTCGCGGCGGCGGCTTTCGCGGCAATGATCGTGTGGCCTTTCTACTTGCGCAAATAAGCTAGGAAGATAACGGGTCGGTACTCTGAACCCTGTTGGATCCATCCACCAACAATTCCCGGTGCGCCAGGCTCCATCGCTTCAACTCCATATAGACCCCACCCAAATCTTTCGCTTCCTCCCGCGGCGATCGCCAGCCTGCGCAAGCTCGGTTACACGGATTACCTTGGCAGCTATCTGCTGCGCCCGGCAGCATACCGGCTGCGTCCTGCAAAAGACATCTCAAGCCACGCAGAGAGCCAGTTGGCCAGCATCTCGTGTAAGACGCCAGGTGATCTGCAGTTGATACAGTCAACCACAGGTCAAGGATGTAAGGCGTATACTTGTATTGGTAAGGAGCCTGCGATGTCCGCCACGGTGAGGCCTCTGCCCACTAAACCCGCGATCGCCACAATCACCAGCAAGGGCCAGATCACGATTCCCGCAGAAACTCGTCGTGTTCTTGGGGTGAAGCCTGGAGATAAGCTCGCTTTTGAGCATACGGCCACGGGCGATACGTTCGTTCGCAAGGCGGATGAGTTCCCGTTCGACCGTTTTCGAGGTATGGGCACAGGCGTACCCGAGCTGGAAGCTGGACCTGATTCTATCCTTCGGTATTTACGCGAACTTCGGGGTCATGATGAATTCGATCACCTCGATTGACGCAAATGTGCTGATTCTTCTATGGGTTCAAGACCCTGCGTGGAACCAGCGCGCCTCCTCCGCAATTCAAGCTGCCTCAAGGCGGGGTCGTCTATGCGTCTGCGGACCGGTGTTCTCAGAATTGATGGGCCTGCCGGGTCGCGATTCAGAGCAACTGCAGCGATTACTTGAAGCTTCCGGTATCCAGATTGAGTGGGAGATGGACGAAGCAGTTTGGCAGGCTGCGGGACTGGCTTACCAGGGATACGTCCAAAGGCGAAAGGCCAGCGGGGGAGGGTTGCCGAGACGTATACTCACCGATCTGCTCATCGGAGCTCATGCTTCAGTTCGAGGATATTCCCTGCTTTCCATGGACCAAGACATCTACAGTGCAGGATTCCCCGAATTGCGAATGGTGTTCGCGTAGCTCTCAAGAGAGTTTTGCGCGTTCTACAGCACGCTCGGGAATCAACACCGGAATGCCATCGATGAGCGGGTAAGCGCGCCTGCATTCCACGCATACAATCTGGTCAATAGACGACACAAGCCGCAAAGTTCCAAGGCAGGCTGGGCAAGCCAGTTGCTCCAGCAGGCGGGAATCAAATTCACCGGGATTTGCCTGGAAGTCGTGCGGGACGGACATAGCTATTGGATGGTCGAGTCGTCGGGCTTGACGCCGGTGCTTGGCGGACGCTGCGGCCGGCTGGCCAGCTCATGTTCGATGCGGGTATTGATGTCGGCCTTGGCGAACTCCATAGCCACGCGAATGCCGTTGAAGATCGCGACTTCGTTCGAAGATCCGTGGCCGATGATGCAGACGCCGCGCACGCCCAAGAGCGGCGCTCCGCCGTATTCGTTGTAGTCCAGGCGGCGGCGGAAGTCGTTGAAGGCCTTGCGCGAAAGCATCGCCCCGACCTGCGCGGTGACGGTGCGGGTAAGCGACTCGCGCAGCAGGTCGCGAAAGAGCCGGCCGATACCCTCGCCGGTCTTGAGCGCCACATTGCCCACAAAGCCGTCGCAGACAATTACATCTGCGCTGCCGTTGAAGATGTCCCGCCCTTCGACATTGCCGGTGAAGTGAATCGGCAGTGCCTTGAGCAGCGGAAATGCCTCGCGAGTAAGGTCGTTGCCCTTGCTCTCTTCTTCACCGATCGAGAGCAGGCCTACGCGCGGCCGGGCGATCTTGAGCACAAAACGGGCAAACATCTCGCCCATTACGGCAAACTGTTCGAGATTATGCGCCTTGCAGTCTACGTTCGCGCCCACGTCGAGCAGCACGCAGGGCGAGCCGGTGACGGTAGGCATGCGCGCCGTCAGCGCAGGCCGGTCCACGCCGGGCAGCGCGCCAAGCACCATCTTGGCCGTGGCCATGGCCGCGCCGGTATTGCCCGCAGTCACAAAGCCGGCGACCTTCTTCTCGCGCACCAGCTTCAGGCCGACGCGCATCGAGCTGTCCTTCTTGGTGCGGACGGCGTGCGCAGCTTTCTCCTCCATGCCGATCCGTTCGGAGGCATGGTGGATCACAATGGGCAGGTCTTCGTCTTCGAGATACTCGTCCAGCAGGTCGCGGAGCTCAGGCTCAGGCCCCACCAGGTGCACGCGCACCGGCAAAGTCCGGCAAGCCTCGATGGCCCCGCGAATCTCCGGCTCAGGAGCTTTATCCGAGCCAAAAGCGTCCAGAGCGATATCCATCAGCTTTGTGAAGGATGGCTTGGGCGCTGGCAGCATAGGAGAGTTGAAGATTACTTGACAGCTTCCTTGGTTTCAAGAACCGCGCGGCCCTTGTACTCGCCGCACTTGGGGCAGGCGCGATGAGGAAGCTTCTTTTCCTGGCAGTTGGGGCACACGGAAAGCGAGCCCGCCGTCAGAAAATCGTGGGAGCGGCGAAGTGCGGTGCGACGCTTGGAGTGACGCCGTTTCGGATTAGGCATGGTACTGTTCCTCTCTTGTTCTGGCCTCAGCTAGATCTTCCGCCTGCTCCGCGCGCAAGTTGAACAAGCGCGGGCGTTTACAGAAAACCCCACTGAAGCGGAAAGTGCGCTGTTGAAGCACTCTTTCCTGAATTTCTTGGATCCCGTCTTTAAGACTTAATCCGGTTGCTCAAGCCAGCAAGCGCTTCCCAGCGCGGGTCGCTTGGACCCGAATCGCAGTCGCAGGCTATTTCGTTGCGGTTTTGGCCGCAACGCGGGCAAAGTCCTTTGCAATCTGGCTGGCATAGCGTCCGGGCCGGCAGGGACAGGAGCACCTGTTCCCGGAGCACGTCTTCAAGCGCAAGGCCACCGTTCTCATAATACCCGATTTCCGTCTCGGGCGTGGAGATTGCGTGCTCGGAACCCAGCGAATCCACCCCCGGCGGACGAAAAAGCAGATCGAACTCACCAGAAAGCTCATGCCGCACCGGTTCCACGCAGCGCGCGCACGGTGCCTCAAAGGCTCCGCGGAAGCTGCCCTTGAGCCGGATGTCGGAGACGATCTCCTTGGGCCCGCGATGCTCATGGAGAACCTCAACCCGTCCCTCAGACGCCAGATCCCCAACCTGCTGTGCTTCTTCGCCAAAGTCAATTGACCCTTGGGCGGGCGCAGGCGGCAGCGCCACCGAGAATTGAATCGGCTCGCGTTCCAGATCGGCTACGGTGAATTGCATACTATGAGCCTACGGCGCGCCGTTCCCGGCGTCAATTCAGACTGCATGCTGGTGGTGGATAAAGCTGAATCCGACGAGCGTGCCGCGGGTGAGGAAGATTGGATAATGTCCTTTTGGCAAGTACACGAATGAAATCGAGATATCGACGAGCCGCGGCTGTCCTCATAAGTGCATCTTCTGCTCCCTCCCGGATCATATGGGACGCAGTATCCGCTACCGGAGCGCCAAGCTGGTCGGTGACGAGCTGGAGTATTTCCATACGCTTGATTCGATGACAGATCGCTATTTGTGGAAGGGGATTCCAATCGAGCGATAAACCAAATTAAATCAACAACCGTACAGCAGCCAATAAGCTAATTATTTTCAATCAGATGGCGGAGAGAGGGGGATTCGAACCCCCGATAGAGCTTTTGACCCTATAACGGTTTAGCAAACCGCCGCCTTCAGCCGCTCGGCCATCTCTCCTGCTTTCTCCGGATTATACCCGAACCTCGACTCCCCCTGCCGTAAGGCTGCGCAAAAGGTGGGCGGATTCATCTCATTCCATCGCAAAGCCCAGCTTTTTCCAAGTTCCATCTGCTGTCCCCTTACGCTGCGGAAATGAATCGGCTCCGGGGCATTTTTCACTTGGGGTAGGGGAAATTCGTTGTTACATTCACATTCATGCGCTTTGCCCTCCAACCCGCCCGGCGGAAGATCCGTATTCTGCCGCTGGTCGCCGCCACCTACTTCATGGTCTCGGGCGGGCCCTACGCCATTGAAGACATTCTGGGCGGCGCGGGTTACACCACTGCCATCGTCATTTTGCTGGTCCTGCCCTTTGTCTGGAGCCTGCCCACCACGCTGATGATCGGCGAGCTGGCCAGCGCAATTCCCGCTGACGGCGGCTTCTACATCTGGGTGCGCCGCGCTCTCGGCTCTTTCTGGGGCTATCAGGAGGGATGGCTTTCGCTCTCGGCCAGCGTCTTCGACATGGCGATCTATCCTGCCTTTTTCGTCACCTACCTGGGCAAGTTCAGCCCTGCCTTGATTGCCGGCTGGCACGGCTGGGCATGGTCGCTCGCGGTCGTCGTCGTTTGCTGCGCCTGGAACCTGCGCGGCGCGCCTTCGGTCGGAGACGGCTCTGTCGGTCTCTTTCTCTCGCTTCTCGCCCCGTTCG
>Ga0302326_10002303_pt1 | contig 46723 bp, 40 predicted proteins | sample Palsa_T0_3_FD_202264 | JGI IMG/M metagenome (GOLD analysis project Ga0302326, IMG submission 202264) | Peat permafrost microbial communities from Stordalen Mire near Abisko, Sweden - Palsa_T0_3 | ecosystem: Environmental > Terrestrial > Soil > Palsa > Peat permafrost | place: Sweden: Abisko... | reverse complement strand
CACGTCGGACATGACCTGTTTGCGGAGCGCATCGTCACGGAATTTCGAGCGCCAGACCTGGGCGAACGACAAAAAGAAACGCTGATCGCCGGTGAGTCCGTCGAGGACGGGCGGCTTCCGGCCCTTTAGGCTGTCGTGGTAGGCCCGCAAGGCGATATTGAGACCCCCTAAGTCGCCGATGTTCTCGCCCAGGGTGTTCTCACCTTTCACATCGAGACCGGGAAGCGCCTCGAACCGTGAGAACTCGGCAACGAGGCGTTTCGCGCGTTCCTTAAACGCACTCGCATCGGCCGGTGTCCACCAGTCCTTTAAGGATCCGTCGGGTCCGAACTTGCGCCCTTGGTCATCGAATCCGTGGCTCATCTCGTGACCGATGACCGCACCGATGCCGCCGTAATTCACCGCATCATCCGCCTTGGGGTCGAAGAATGGCGGCTGCAAGATCGCCGCCGGAAACACGATTTCGTTGTTGAGCGGGTTGTAGTAGGCGTTCACGTCGCTCACTTGCATCTGCCACTCGTCCCGGTCCACGGGCTTGTCCAGGCGGTTGAGCTCCCGATGCCACTCCCAAAGATTCGCCCGCTCGGCATTGCCGAAGGCATCTCCGCGCACGACATCGAGCGCACCGTAATCCTTCCACTTGTTGGGAAAGCCGATCTTGGGCGTGAAGGCCGCGAGCTTTTCTTGCGCGCGCTGCTTGGTCTCCGGCGTCATCCAATCCAAGCCCTCGATCCGCTCGCCCAGGGCGACGCGCAAGTTCGCCACCAGGGTTTCCATCTTGGCCTTGGACTCCGGCGGGAAATACTTCTCGACGTAGAGCTGTCCGATCGCATCGCCCAGCGCGCCGCCGACGGCCTGCACCCCCCGCTTCCAGCGCTCGCGCTGCTGCGGGATACCGGACAACGCGGTGCCGTAGAAGGCGAAATTCTCGTGATCGATGATGCGCGGCAGGACGGAGGCATGGTCGGACAGGTAGTGATAGGTGAGATAGGCCTTCAAGGTCGGCAACGGAGTCTTCGCGACGACAGCGGCGCCATCCTTGACGGCGGTGAGCTCGTTCAGGATGAAGTGCTGGCGCTCGCCGATCTCGGAGGCATCGAAGAACGATTGCCAGGCAAAGTCCGGCGCATAAGCCAGGAGCTCCGCCTTCGTGCGCGGGTTATAGTTGGCCTCGGTATCGCGCCGCTTCTCGATGGACCATTGGACGCGTGCGAGCGCCGTTTCGAAGTCGAGGATCTCCTTTGCCTCGGCCTCGGCGTCATCGACATGTGCCAGGGTCAGCATGCGTCCCATATGGGCCGTGTACTGCCGGCGCAGTTCGACGAGCTTCGGATCCTGGCTCAGGTAATAGTCGCGGTCCGGCAATCCTAAGCCCGATTGCCCCACGTTCAGGGCGTAGCGATTCGGGTCCTTGAGATCCGGCTCGATACCGACGCCGAAGGCGGAGCTGTATCCAGGCGAGCCGAATAGCGCGGCAATATCGGCGCGCGATCGGGCCGCGGCAATGCGCGCGAGACCCGCCTGGATGGGAGTCAAGCCCTTGGCGTCGATCGCCGCTTGGTCCATGAAGCTCGCATAGAAATCGCCGACTTTTTGCGCGTTCGATCCCGGGGCAGCGGCCGTTTTGGACGCTGCCTCGATCAAGTCCCGGACGCGCTGCTCGGAGAGCTCCGACAGCTTCGTAAAGGACCCATAGGAACCGCGGTCGAGCGGGATGACGAACGAATCGACCCAGTTGCCATTGGCATAGGTGTAGAAGTCATCGCCCGGCTTCACGGTGAGCTTGCGCGCCGAGAGATCGAGGCCAAAAGCGCCGATTTGCGGCCCATCCGCGCCCCGCGCCAGGGGAGATAAAGTCACGAGCGAGGCCAAGACCGCCGACATCAGTTTCTGCACTTCAAGTATCCGTGGTTGGAGATGAGATTGGGGTCATTTGACTGGAATTCCAGGGATGGGGTTCCGTTGAAATGGATATGGCGGCGACGAGTCGGACCTAGGGCGTCTGGTATAGAGGTGGCGTGGTCGGCGGAGGACGACGGTGTTTCGTCGCCTGCTCGTAGCCGTAGCCGATCTCGATCAGTGCGTTTTCGGACCAAGGTCTGCCGAGGAATTCGATACCCACCGGGACGCCGAGGGCGGCCGTTGCAGTTGATGAGGAAAATCCGCCAGGGACGACAATGGAAGGAAATCCTGTCACGGATCCGAGTGCTCCGTTGCGCTCCACCTGGATCTCCCCAACGGGCACCACAAGCCGCTTTTGATGTGGGAAGACGATGGCATCGAGTCGCTCGTCTGCCATGATCTTCATGACACGTTCCTGCAACTCCGAGCGCTCCCGTAGGCGCAGGCGATAGCCGTCGTCCATCTCGAGGCTTTGTGCTTTCTTGATGTTGTCGCCTATGTTCGGATGAAACTTGCCGGAGGAAATGATCTCCTGCAGCGATTTCACGGGCGCATTGCCAGAGACAAGATAGGTGTTGAATGAGGGCTTGAATTCGTAAAGATGAACGCTGATGTCGGAGGAAATCTTTCCACTGTCGAGGTCGGGAGTGTTCAACTCAATAACCGTCGCGCCCAACCTCCGCAGGTCCTCGACCGCCTTGTTCGCTACGGTATTGACTTCCTCATTGATGGGGGCCTCTCCGAAGAAACTGCGCAAGACGCCGATGCGCTTGCCCTTCACCCCGTCGGATCTCAAGAATTTGGTGTAGTCCTTCTCGATATTCCCGACACTCCATGCCGTCGCGGGATCGTTGGGGTCATAGCCGACGAGCACGTTGAGCATCTTTGCCGCGTCCGTGACCGTGCGGGCCAGCGGGCCCACCGCATCCTGGGTGAAGGAATAGGGCATGACTCCGGCTCGGCTGACCAAACCGAGCGTCGGACGAATACCCACGATGCTGTTCGCCGACGCGGGTGAACGGATGGAGTTGACGGTATCGGTGCCAATACCTGCCACTGCGAAGTTGGCAGCGAGGCCCGCGCCCGTGCCACCACTCGACCCGCCAGGCGTGCGAGTCAGGTCATAGGGATTGAGGGTCTGGCCGCGGATGGAACTGACCGTTTCCCCCCAGATCGCGAACTCGTGCAGATTGACCTTGGCGAGAATGATGGCGCCTGCGCTGCGCATTTTCCGGGTAATCGTGGCGTCGGTCGGCGGTATGTATCCCGCAAGACTGAGCGACCCGCCCGTGGTCGGCATGTCCTTGGTGTTCACATTGTCTTTCAGCAGGACTGGGATGCCATGCAGCGGGCCGACGAGCTTTCCTGTCTTGCGCAAGTGTTCATCGAGCGCAGCCGCCTCATCGAGAGCCTTTGGATTCAGAAAGATCACGACGTTGAGCTTTGGCCCAGCCTGGTCGTAGGCCTGGATCCGCGCTAGATAGGCCTGCACCACGCGAGTGGCCGTGGTAGCTCCCGACCTATAGGCCGCCTGCACATCGCTAATGCCGGCCTCCTCGAGGTGAAATGGCTTAGCCACGTCTGCCGCACCGGTGCCGCTCGCCAGCAATGTGAACGCCGCTGTCGCGACAAGTACCAGCTTCATCAAGACGCCTCATCGCGCGAGATGCCTCATCGCGCGAGATGCCTCATCGCGCGTTATTTTTCTCGCCGGACCATGCCGTCAATATAGCCTGGCCCGGGTTGTAAACGGCCGCTTTTTTTTGGACCCTGGCAGCACGACGGCAATGGCACGGTCCCACTCACTTACCAAGTCGAAGCGCTGCTCCTCTCGCAGCCATTGCAGCGATAGACCGTCCATTAGCGCATGAATCTGTCGCGCGGTGGAATGCGGTTCGGCCACGTGCGGCGTGACCATTTTTGTGAATTCATGCAGCGCCCTGGCTTCTCGATGCAGAAAGTAGTCGTGAGCAGGATGAGCGCGGTCCAGCGATTCCGATTGGAGAACCGCGTAGAGTCGAACGAGTTCAGGCTGCATCGCACATCTCGCCATGATGAGGCGCAACACCTGCAGTATGGTAGCCAGCGAGGCATGGCCGCGACCGGATTTCTGCGATTCGAGATCTGCGCCGGCAGGAGTGACTTTCTCCGCCTCGCGCCTGTCGTGCTCCTCGAGGACGGCGACGAGAAGTTTCTCTTTGGACCCGAAATGATAGAGCACTCCGCCATTCGTCAAGCCGCAGCGGTGCGCAAGCTCCTGCACCGTGAAACCGTGATACCCGCGTTGGCCAATGACTCGAATCGACTCATCCACGATCTGGGCGCGACGCACTTCCAGCTCGCTCGAGGTACGAGCGCCGATGTTCTTTGAGGATTTCACCGTCATTTTTGTTCCTCATCGAGGCCTATGCGGGACCGCTTGCCGAAGCTCAGGTACTTACGCGCCGCAAGGGCGCAAGCGATGCCGGCCCAATAGCCCACGCCGTGAATATCCCGCAGCAGCAGCAGTACCACCGCTGCCCCCAAGCCGACGATGCAGACATAGAGAAGTGATGGTGCCATTGTTTTCTTGAAGGCGAATAGGGTCAATCCGCCCGCCAGTGCGAAACAGGCTATCGAGTTGCCCGCACCGTGCGGCTGCCACGCCAGGGCGAGAAATTCCGTGATGACGCCCCCGGAGATTGATCGCTGTCGACTGACTGACCATTTAGTCAGATTATCCGGTCGAGAGCCTCTACGCAAATTTCAGATTTCGCGCGGTGAGAGCATCGCCACCTCAGAAACAAAATGCGTGCTGGGTCTGGAGTATTCAAGGATCCTTGTTCGGTAGTTCGGCTCCGGCCTGCTTACGCAAGTAGTCGCCCCACTTAGGCTCGTACCCGGAAATGCGATTGCGCAATTTGGCTCCCTCGTTCCACCAATGTGCGGCGTCCCGGCCCATCTCCGCCCCGCGCCGGGTGTGAACATCGAGCATATAGTCCTCGACGACTGGCTGGCGCTCGCCGCTCGTCATCACTGCTTTGGTCCACCCCGCCAATTCCATCGACATATTGTCCTTGGGAGCCGTGGCCAGCAGGCGCACCGCGTGCGCGCAATAGATCCAGCGGTCGCCGCGGTCCAACATGCGCGTCGCCTGGGCGTAAAGAGCGTCGATGATGGCCGGCGCATTGGTCAGTCCTAAGCCCACATCTTCGGTGGCAATGATTTCGAGCCGGCGCCACAGCACCTCCTCGGTCTCCGACCCGTTGGCAAAGAGTTCGTAAGCGGCCAAGGCAGCCTCCTCCACCAGCCCGCGCCGGATGGATTTCTGCAGCACTGAACGCAACTCGTCGACTGCATACCCATTCGCCGTGACTGCGCGGCTCCATACATCGCCGCTCTGGTAATTTTTTGACACTCTGCACTCCTTGATATCTCGACAGCCGACACACGTTCGACGCATGTACCATAGCCACCATGCACTGCGCCCGCGCGTCCATAATTTATCAGGCCTGGCAAGGTTGCGCCGCCGCCGTCTCCTGCGAATGAGCGCCATGCTGGCGGCGGCCGCACTGCTGCCGGCAGGCTGCCGCCGCAGCCGGTCTGGCGAGCTGACCATGTCGCTGGGTTGGATTCCGGATGTGGAATACGCCGATCTCTGGGTCGCTCTGGAGCGCCGCTACATCGCCGATGCAGGACTTCACTTCAAATACCTGCCAGGCGGTCCGAACACGCCGCAACCGGTGATTGAAATCTCCGCCGGCGAGGCAGATTTCGGCGACTCCGATTGGCTGCCGTTCTGCGATGCCATTGGGCAAGGCAATGACTTCGTGATCCTCGCCTCCCTCTTCCCGGTCACACCAGCCGGCCTGATTTCCTTGCCGGCTCATCCGGTGCGCTCCGCAACAGACCTGGCGGGCAAGCGATTCCTCGTCCAGGGGCCCAACGAACGCGCCATGCTTCAGGCACTGTTTCGCATGAACGGCCTCAAGGAAGATTTCACGATGGTCCCGGTGGGCTTCTCTCCCGAGCCCCTGCTCGAGGGCGCCGGCGATGTGTATTTTTGTTTCGTCACCAATCAGCCGCACAGCCTGGAGCGTATGGGCCTGCGTCAGGGCGCCGATTTTTTCGTCACCCGGTTGTACGATCTGGGGTATAGGGTTTCCACCTCGCTGCTCGTGATCGAACGCAAGACCCTGCAAAAGCGGCGCGGCGAAGTGGTGCGATTTCTCGGTGCCCTGTTGCGCGGGCACGCGGCGAACGCGGCCGAGCCAACCTATGGCGCCCGCCTGGCGGTGGATCGCTACGGCGCCGACCTTGGGCTCGACCTGGATCAACAAACCACACTGAATCGTTCGCAACTGGCGTTGGAAACCGCACCGGGCGCCAAGATTCCTTTCTGGTTCAGCGAGGAAGCGTTTGCCGGGCCCATGTACGAAGTGGCCCGGGTATCCGGCCGCCCGCCGCTGCCGCCTCCCGCTCATCTTCGCGATATGAGTTTGTTGGAAGAGGCATACCACACGGTCAAGGACTTGATATGAACCCGGCAGAAACCTCCGCAGCCGATCTGCTGATCACCGGCTGCCACATCGTGTGCGTCGATGCGGCCAACACGATTATCGATGATGGTGCGATTGCCATCGTCGGCAACAGTATTTCCTGGCTGGGCAAGGCGGCTGGTCCATTGCCCGCGGCGCGTGAAACACTGCACGCGCCGAACAGCATTGCGATGCCCGGCCTCATCGATTGTCACGTGCACACCGCACAGCAATTTCTGCACGGCAAGTTGCAGGCGATCCAGCGCCGCGGCGAGTTGCGCCACCCCATGTGGCAGCGTTATCTCATTCCATTCGAGAGCGGCCTCACTCCGGACGACGTCTACGCGAGCGGGCTGGCCGCCTATGCGGCCATGATTCGCTCCGGCACTACCTGCTTTCTGGAGGCAGGCGGACCTTTCGCCGACCAGATGGGCCGAGCAGCGGACGAAATAGGAATTCGCGGCCGCATTGCTCTTTCGACCATGGACACGGAGGAGGATCTGCCGGCCAATATGCGCTGCTCCACCTCCGAAGCGCTGCGCCGGTCCGAGGAGTTGGTACTGCGCTGGAAAGATCATCCCCGCGTGAATGCGTGGCTCTCGCTGCGCCAGATCATGGTCAACAGCGACGCTCTGCGCCGCGGCATGCGCGAGTTGTCCCATGCCCTGGCTACGCCCATTCACACCCATCTGGCCGAGGGGACTTACGAGGTCGACTACTCGATCGCCCGATGGGGTGTGCGGCCGGCCGAGTACCTCGAACGATCGGAATGCCTGGACGACTACGTTCATGCCGCTCACTCGGTGCTGCTCAGTCCGCGCGAGATGGATCTATACGTCCAGCGCGACGTTTCGGCCTGTCACTGCGCCCTCAACAATTACCGCATCGGCGTTCCGCGCGTTGCGGAGATGATCCGCCGCGGCATCCGCCTAGGGTTGGGCACCGATGGCGCGGGGACGCGCGCGAGCCTCGATATGTTCCAGGTGGTGCACGGCGCGGTCCTTGGCCAGCAAGCCGTCGCGGGCACTCCCTACCACTTCGATCTGCCGGTGACCCATGAACAGATGCTCGCCCAAGCGCTGCGCGGCGGCGCCGCAGCCGCGCGCCTTTCCGACTCCATCGGTTCCCTCGAGATCGGCAAGCGCGCCGACATTGTGCTGGTAGGCACCGATGATCAAGATCAGTTTCCGGTGGTCGACCCCATGATCACCTTGGCGGAAAGCACCGTCGGGCGCGATGTGCGGACCGTCATCATCGATGGGCGCATCGTGCTGCGCGACGGACAACTCACCACGGTGGATCTGGCGCCCATGCGCCAACACCTGCGCAGCCAGTACCGGCGCATCATGGAACGATACGACCAGGCGATCGGCTGAATATGACCGCTCCAACTCTCCGGAGCATGGTCTACACGATGGCGGGTTGCGTCCTATTGATGTGCGCATGGGAAGCGGTCGGTCGCTACGGCGTATTGGGCAAAACCTTCCCGGCCTTAAGTCAAGTACTGCTGGTTTTCGCCGATGTTCCTCGGCGGGCGCTGTTGCTGCGCTCGATCGCCGCGACGATGGGTTCGGCGGCCGCCGGTTATGCGGCAGGCATGTGCCTGGGTGTCGCCGTTGCGATGCTGGCCCACCTGGCGCCGCTCTTGCGCGGCGGATTGGACAGGCTGGCCGTGTTGGTGAATGCCTTGCCGGTGATCGCCATCGCCCCGGTATTGATCATTACGGCGGGCCGGGAAGGTACGCCTGCAGCCCTGGCCTCCGTACCCGTTTTCTTTCTGCTGTATACGGCGACCGGCGCGGGCCTGCGCGCGGCCAGCCAGCGCCTGCAATTGGTGTTGACGAGCTTGGGTGCAAACCGCTGGCAGCGGTTGGCGAAACTCGAAGCTGTCAGCGCGGTGCCGTCGATATTGAGCGGCATGAAGATCGCCGCGGGCAGCGCCATGATCGGCGCCATCGTCGGCGAATGGTTTGGTGCTCCGTCCGGATTGGGCGTGGTCGTGCTCAACAGCATGCAAAATTTCCAGGTACCTCTGCTATGGGCCACCGTTATCGTCATCGCGGCGATCACCCTTTCCGCTTACGGCCTGCTGACGCTCGCGGAGCGGGCAGCACGCAGAAGAATCGGCGAGTGCGGCGGCTAGTTCTTGATCTTTGGCCGATAGTTCTGCTGTTGCTGCTGTGGCAAGGGTGGGTGAGCGTCGCCGGCTACAACAGCATCGTGCTGGTTGCGCCCGGCGCCGTACTGAGTGATCTGGTGCACGCCCCCGATGCCTATCTGAGACCCGGCCTGCACACGCTGGCCTTTGCGCTCGGAGGCTTAGGCGTCGGCATGACGGCCGGCTTGCTGCTGGCGCTCGCCGCCTGGTTTTCCGAGTTGTTGGCCGGCATCACGACGCCTTTCGCGTTGTTGCTGAGCTCGACACCCGTGGTGTGTCTCATTCCCATCATTGCGCGGCTCTTTGGTTACGAGAGCCGCACCGAACTGATCGCAATAGCGGTCATGACGTTCTTTCCGTCCTTCGTCTACTGCGGCGCCGGTCTTCGGCAGCTGCCCGCCATGTCGCGCGACGTGTTTCTGGTGCTGCACGCCTCGCGTCGGCAAACCTTACGCCTGCTGGCGCTCCCCGCTGCGGTGCCCGCGATCGCCACCGCCCTTAGAGTCGGCGCGACTTACAGCGTCTTGGTCGCGCTGTTGGCGGAGTATCTGATGCAGACCGGCGGCCTCGGCGCTTTGTTTGCCGTCACCATGCAGCAGTTCCACCTGGCCCGAGCCCTCGGTGCCAGCGTGATCGCCATGGCACTGTCGGTATTGCTGTTCGAGGCAGCCCGCGCCTTGGAGCTGAGAATGTCCGCGTTCTATCGGGCCGGAAACTAGGGAGCCGCAGGGGTCAACTCTGCGTGGATCCCGCGATCGCAACGGGGGAGGCCGCAGACGCGCGAGTTCGAGCCGTGATCTGTTCGTAATCCTGCGCGAAGTTGGGGCGAACCGTGCCGCAGATCCAGTCCCACAGGGTGGTGTAGCCGCCGAAGTTGAATTTGAAATAATGGTGGTGATGGTCGTGGAAGGTGGCCGTGATGAACCACTTCGTAGCCCACGACTTGTTCCACCAACGCGGGAAGAACTCATAGCCCGAATGCACATACAAACCCATGATGACGTTGGTAGGTGCGATGAGCAGCATGGTGGATTGATGCACGGTCAACAGCGCCGTGAACAACGGGACGAAGCCGCCGTTGATGATGGACTCCAGCGGGCTCACCGACAAGGTGGTGAGGATATTCGGCGAAGTCGATCGGTGATGGAGCTTGTGCACCCACTTGTACATGGGTTCCAGATGCATCAATCGGTGGAACCAGTAAAAATACGTATCGAAACCCAGGAAATAGGCCGTGTATTCCAAGGCCACAACCCACCAACTGGTGGGAGAATTGTTGAAGGTGATCGCGCCATGGGACTTCAGTTCCGAGGATATGTAACCGAGAATCGTCGCGCCGATTGCCAGGTTGATGATGGCGAAGAAGATCTCGTTGCGGAAAGTCTTCCAGCGGAAACCCTTGGGCTGGATTTTCCGGGCGCGAAAAAAACCCTGATATACGGCGAACGCGAAACCGCCGACAACGAATAAAACCAACCAATAAGAAAGCGGCGCGTTATCCCTGATCAGATGCCCAAGACTCATAAACAACCCTCAGCCGTACGGTAGTTTGTATTTTGAACTAACTGCGCCTGGCAGACAACCTTCATCTATATGACACACCTCGCATTTTTGGCGGAGTCTCAAAGGGCGGGCTGCGCCAAAAAACACAGAGATATCCTGGCTTTGACGGCATGCTTTAACGGCATATTGAGCTGAAAATCCGATCTCCTCGATCGACATGTCGATGTTGTATCGGGCGCGGTAGGCAGGCGGCGGCGCTCAGATAGGATCAGCGGCGCTGCTTCGCGCATGCAGCGCTCGCCGCAGCGCCGAAATCGAATTGTGTCGCGCTCGAATGCTGACTTGCGTGTCTCCCGCGAGCTCGAAACCATGATATGCGCCCGGATAAACATGCAGTTCCGTCGGCACGCCGGCCAGGATCAGTCTGCGGGCGTATTCGATGTCTTCCGCCACAAACAGGTCGAGCGCACCCACCGCAATGAAAGTGCTCGGCAGACCGGAAAGATCCTCGGCACGCGCCGCGGCGGCATAACAAGAAATGCCCTCTCCCCCGGGTGCACGCCCGAGCAACGACGACCAGCCGAAAAAATTCGACTTCCGGGTCCACACGAACTCGCCCGCATAGGGGTGAGGCTCGGCAACGCAGGTACGATCGTCGAGCATCGGATAGATGAGGTGCTGATGGATGATGGGGATCTCGCCGCGATCGCGGGCAAGCAACGCCAGAGCGGCCGCCAGCCCCGCACCGGCGCTTTCTCCCTCGACCGCAATGCGCGCCGCATCTATACCCAGGGATGCCGCATTCTCATGCAGCCATTTCAACGCCTCGTAGCAATCCTCGACAGGTCCCGGATGGGTCGTTTCGGGCGCCAGGCGATAGTCCACGGAAGCAACCACGCAGTCGGCGTCGACCGCCTTTTTCAGGTTGGACGCCGTGCTCATTTTGGCCGTGCCGATGATGTAGCCGCCGCCGTGAATATGCAGGACCGCCGGCCGCGCTGCGGCAGGCGACCGTGGACTATGAATGAGAACGCCAATCTCATGTCCCGCCGACGAGCTGATCTTGCGCTCCTCCACCTTCGCGTCCGGGGACTCAGGCATGCCCCCGGCCAGCACCCCTAGCTGCTGCCGGGCCACGGCCAGCAGGCCCGGGGAGAAATCGATCGCGGGAAACTGCGCCAGTCCAGCCAGCAGTTCAGGATCGATCAAATGTTTGGAGCTCATAGCCAGGATCCTTCGGCCTTGTTTCAAGCCTATTTCGAAGTTGCGCGGTGGCGCCAGGGTGTCGCCAGGTACTCGATCATCAGCAGGGATACGAACGAACCGACGCCGATCAACGTCATCAGCATCATCGCGGCATAAACGCCCGTGGTATTCATTTGCGCGTTCGCCGACAACAGGTAGGTTCCAAGCCCCATTCTCGAGGAGGCCGTCCATTCGCCGATCACCGCACCCGTCACCGCGTAGGAAGCACCGATTTTGAGCCCCGAGAACAGTGGTCCCAGGCACGCGGGCAGCTTGACGATCAGGAACGTTCGCAACGGCGTGCCGCCCAGCAAGCGCGCGAGATTGATCTGGTCGGGGTCCACTTGCGCGAGCCCGTCCATGACATTGACCACGACGGGGAAGAAGACGATCCAGGCCACGATGATCAGTTTTGGTGTCATGCCGAAGCCGAAAATGATGACGAGAGGCGCGGCGATGCCGACGATGGGGACGGCCTGAGAAGTAACCAGTGCCGGATAGACCAGGCGCCCCATCAGCGGGATTTGCGACATGCCGACGGCGAGAACAAAACCCACCGCTGCTCCGATCACATAACCGCTGAGCGTCTCCTTTAAGGTCTGCCACATGAGCTTCAAGATCATCGGCCCGTTGCCGAACAGCATGTCGATGACGGCAGCCGGCGCAGGCATGACGAAATGCGGGATCCGAAACACGACGATAGCGGCCTGCCAAACAAACAGGATCAGCAGCATGGCCAGCAGCCAAAAGAAAATCTGCGCGACGATGGGGTGTCTTGTCTTATGGTGATTCATACAGCAGCCTCAGCGCCTCCGCCTTGAGTTGCATGAAGGCCGGTGACGCCATGCAGGCGACTTCGCGCGGACGCTCCAGGTTGACATGCAGAATACGTCCGATCCGCCCCGGATTCGGCAGCATCACGACGACCCGGTCGGCCAGAAATAGAGCCTCGTCGATGTCATGCGTCACGAACATGATGGTCCGCTTCATTTCCGTCCAAACCTGCAACAGCCAGCGCTGCATGGTAAACCGAGTGAGGCTGTCAAGAGCGGCGAACGGTTCGTCGAGCAGCATCAACTCGCGCCCGGCAACGATCGTACGCATGAGCGCTACGCGCTGGCGCATGCCGCCCGACAGCGCCCGCGGATAGTGATTGAGATAGCCGCCCAAGCCGTAATGAGTCGCAAGTTCCACCGCTTTCGCCCTGTCCGAGGCATTGGCGCCGCGCGTCAGGGATGCGCCGAGCACGATGTTGCCGAGAGCCGTGCGCCAGGGCAGGAGCAGATCCTTCTGCAGCATGTATCCGACCCGGCCCGGCTTGCCGACGACATCTTCATCCTCGAGCCGGATCGAACCGCTGTCCACCTTGAGGAGGCCCGACACCGCGTTGAACAGCGTGCTTTTTCCACAGCCCGAGGCGCCAAGAACGCAGACGAACTCGCCGTCGGCGATATCCAGGCTGATGTCGTGCAATACACGGTTGTCGCCGAATTTGTGGGAGAGATGCGCGATCGATAGTTTCAGAGCATCCTCACTGTGTCATTCTCGAAATAATAGACCTCTTCCAATTTCACCGCGAATCGGCTGCCACGTCTGGCGATGTGCGGTTCGAAGGTGAAAAACGGCACGCTTGCGAGCGGCCGGTCGTTCATCTCATCCAGCAGCACGAAATCGGAGACCTGTTTCGCGAGGCTATGACCGTAGTTGGCGAGCAGGTCGAGATTCTCGTAACCCGCCTCGCGGACCAGGGCATCCATTTGCAGGTACATTGTTCTGAAGGTCATGTCCGGGGTCGCGCGCGCGACAAACTCGGCGTGCAACCGCTGTTCGAGCGCTACGCCGGCTGCCTGCTCGGGCCCGGCTTCATCCGCCGTCACGAGCTTGCCGCCCTTCAAGAAATAGCTTCGGGCGCAGTCCCCGAAGCAATCGCCGATGCGCGGCCCCACATCGATCGTGATCATCTCGTCCTCGCCCAGCCTCACCCGGGCGGGAATGTAGCGATGGTCGAACACGGAATCGCGCAATCTTTCGCCGGCGAGCACGAAGGCGGGTGTATTGCCCCAATAGCCGGACGCGCCATGAGCCAGCATCAGCCGATGGCAGTTCTGGTGCAGCGTCTGTTCGGTCGCGTCCGGGACGATGTAGCGTGTGATCTCGGCGAGCACCGAGCGGGCGATGTCCTGCGCAGCCTTGTATGTGGCGAGTTCGGCGGGTACGCCAGCGGCCATGATTTACCTCGGTTGATATTCGTTGGTGTAGTACGTGGACAGTGGCATGACCTTGGAGATCAGGCCGATGCGCTGCATGCCGGCAGCCAGATCCGCCCATGATGCATCGGTCTGACGCAAAAATTCGCCGGGGCGTCCGAGATAGGGCAGGGTTGCAGCCCAGCCCACATCGTCATAGAGCGGGCTGTCCACCAAAGGATAGGTCTCGGCGAACAATTTGGCGGCATCCGCCGGATGCGCAACGCTCCAATCCAGCGCCTCGATGGTGGCGGCCAGCCAAGCGCGCGCTTCGCGTGGGTGGCGCCTGAGCCAACCGGGCGTCGCGGTGAATGACCAGACCGGGATATCCGCAATGCCGGTGCGATCGGCACAAGCAAGATTGGGCCGTTTGCCGGTTCCGGTCACCGACTCCGCGACTGCGAATGGCGCAGTATTGGTGGCAAGATCGAGACGCCCCGCCAGCAGCAACGGCATATCCTCGAACTGGGTGATGATCTGCTCGACGTCGTCGGGATTGGTTATGCCCGTCCGATCGAACAACATGCGCATCATCACCGCCGTCCACGAATCGGTGAAAATCCCCACCTTTTTGCCGCGCAAAGCACTCAGGTCGATTTCCTGCCCGGGGCGCCCGACCACGCACCAGCTATTGTGCTGGTCATAGTTGGCAATGGAGATCAGCGGCAGATCGATGTTGGCGGCGAAAACGACGTCGGTGCGCGGCTCCATCGCGATATCGGCCTGACCGACGGCCAGCATGCGCGCCGTGGTCTGCGCGTCGGGCGGCAGCTCGATGGAAACGCTCAATCCGTATTTTTGGTAGATACCGTGTTTCTGTCCGACGACGATCGGTATCAAGAGGAAGCCTTGCACCGGCCAGAAGTAGACCAGGCGCACCGGCTTCAACGCATCGAGCGGGGCATCGGCCCGCGCCGCGCCTTGGACGCAGAAAAACATGCACAACGCCAGCACACATTTTTTAGGCTTGCGGAACACGCCCTTACGTCGCTTATGGGGTCGGCCGCGCGTCGGCTTCGGTTTCCGCCAGGGGCATCCAACCCTTATCGGTGCGGCCGAACAGCGGTATATGCCCGAGCGCTCGCACCAGTCCCGGCATTGCCGGATCGATTCCGGCGAGCTTGGCGTGCCAGTCCCATCCTTCGGTCAACACCACGACGATGGCGGCGACCTTCGCGCGCGCCTTTTGCAGCAATCTAAGGGCCGCGGCCATCGTACTGCCGGTATTGAGCACATCGTCGATGACCACGACGCGCCGTCCGTGGACCCGCTCCAGCAAAGCGGGGTCGAGGTAAACACGCTTGCTCTGATCGGGACTCGTGGAGGAGACCACCTGCTCGGACAAATTCTCGTCGTACCAGAATTTTCGCGAGTGTCCCAACGCGACGAAATCGGCGTGGCCGATGGCCTCGGCCACCGGCCTGGCATAGGTGAGACCCAAGGTCGGAATGCCGACGACGGCGTCGGGCGTCGCCGCTCGCGCGCTTTCTGTCATGCGCTGAATGATGTTCCTTTCGACCAGGAAACTGGTTTGATTGGACATCAGCAAGGCCACCGCCTTGTCACCTCCCGGAAGGGGCGTCAACGGCAGGGAAAGATGACAGCCGTCGGCCAGCGGCACCGAATAGCGAGTCGTGAAACTCGACGCGTCGGCAACGGGCGGTACATCGGCGGGATACCAATCGACACGGTAAGGCGGCGGTGAAGTCACACCCAAGCATCGTTCGCCGCCGCCGCCCTTGTCAACGCGCAGAAAAAAAGGCCGGTGACGCTTGCGCGGCCGGCCTCAATTACCCCTAGGATCTCAACTTCTTCTCATCTCAACCGGCACTCAGCTTAATGCGGCGGAGCCACGCCGTCGGTGATGCGCCGCGCCGTCCCAAATAACTTATGTTAAACGGCGGCGCCTTCACTTTACGCGCAAATCGACAGGATGTGACGCGTCGGCGTTATGCCGGCGGTCATTGCAGATATCTTGTCGCCAAGTCGATCAAGGAGTTCAAGGTTGAGCGACAAGGGAGTGACCAATCCGCCGCAGGAGCTGCTGCTGACCTCATATGCGCAGCTGGCCAAGGGATTGATCGGGGAATCGACTGGAGTTTGTCTTTTCGATCACGAGTTGCGGCCCCGCGGGCACACCCCGGGGCTGAAACTGCCGTCGGTGGAGCGCTGGGTAAAGAGCTTCAATTGGCTCGATGCCTCGGAGCGGGCCGCCACCGCCACTTCCATGCTGCCCGGCCAATGGCTGACGGCCATTCCCTTGGAGCAGTCGGACGGGGCGCTGCTTGGCGTCTTTTGCATTCAGGAGGCCTCCCAACGGCCGCCAGCGCGGCCCTTGCAGTACGCCGCGGAAATGCAGCGCAGCCTTAAGCCCTTGCTCGATTGCGTGCATCGGGAGCTGGCGGCCGCGTTGCCGGCCAAATCGCGAATCCAAACTCTTACCGAACGCACCGCCGAACTCGAGTGGCTTTTCCGCGTCACCAGCAAGTTGAAGGGCTCGGTTGACGAGAAACAGATCTTGCAGGAACTGCTGGACAGCGCGGCGCAGCGATTGGAGAGCGAGCTCGGCGTCATCTATATTCCGGGCAAGCGTCTTTGTCTCGAGCGGGTGCAGTCACCGGCTCATGCGGCCGAGCTGCTGGAAGCGTGGCGGCGCACCAAGAACCATCTGTTGACTTGGGCGCAGCGTCACAATCGACCCTTGAGCGTGAGCCCGAAGGGCGGCAAGGAACGCAAGCTACGCTGCAAGATTTTGGGCGTTCCTGTGGTTCGCGACTCCGGACAAGTAATCGGCGTGCTCGGATTTTACAATCCCGAGGACGCACCGGACTTCGCCACCAGACACGTTTTTCTCGCGCGCCATCTTGGGCGGCAAGCCGCCGGCATTGTCGAAAGCCAGTTCGACCTGATGACCGGACTGTACACCCGTGGCGGCCTCGAGCAGGCCTCCGGGCAGTTATTCGGCGAGGTCGGAGCGGGCGAAACCAGCATCCTATACATCGATGTCGATCACATGCATGTCGTCAACGAATTGCATGGATTCGAATTAGGCAACGAAATGATCGTGCGCATCGCCGATCTGCTGACGCCGCCGCTGCTGCCCGAGGGAGCCATCGCGGCACGCATTTCCGCGGATCGATTCGCCGTCCTGCTGCCGTGCGCCGATGTGGATCAGGCGGCAGTATGCGCGGACGCGATTCGATTGGCCGCTTCTCGGCTGAAGATCGGCCCCGCCGAGAGCGCGGTTGATGTATCCATCAGCTGCGGCGTGGCGCCCTACGTGGCAATGCCGCAGGGACTCGACCGGGCGCTGGCGACTGCGGAACTCTCCTGCAAGGCCGCGAAGGGCAAGGGCCGCAACCGGGTCGAGGTCTACGCCTCGGATGACAAAAGCATGATTCGCCGTCACGGCGACGTCATCGCGGTGGGCCAGTTGCGCGCCGCTCTAAAGGCCGATCGGCTGGTCCTGTATGCACAACGTATCGTGCCTCTGCGCAGCACCACTCTGGCTGGCGGCTACGAAATACTGGTGCGTGTCCTCGACGATGACGGCGAACTGGTGATGCCGGGTCCGCTGATAAGCGCAGCACAGCGCTACCAACTGCTGCCGAGCCTGGACCGCTGGGTCACCACGCGCGCGCTGGAAATGCTGGCACCCTACCGCAGCATTCTGAGTTCGCGCGGCGTCGGCATGTCGATCAATGTCTCCGGCCAATCGATCTGCGATGAAACCTTCGTGACTCAACTGGCCCAGCAAATAGCGGGCGCGCGGCTGCCCCGGGATTGCATCACGGTGGAAATCACCGAACAGTCCGCGGTGACCAATCTGGCCCGGGCCAATCAATTGATCCGGCAGCTGAAGTCGCTGGGATGCCACATCGCGCTGGATGATTTCGGGACGGGCGCCAATTCGCTCACCTATCTCAAACATCTACAGATTTCCCGCGTGAAAATCGACGGTAGCTTCGTTCGCGATGTAGCCACCGATCGAAATTCTCGCTCCACGGTGCGGGCCATCGTTGAACTGGCGGCGGGGATGTCCATCGACACCGTGGCGGAATTCGTCGAGACCAAGGAGATCGCCGACGAAGTGCGCGATCTGGGAGTCGACTACGCGCAGGGCTACGCTTTCGGCAAACCCGAACCATTGGATCGAGTGCTGGCCGAGCTCGGCGAAGATGAGTCGCGGCGCCTGCACCGCTTGTTTCTCGAGTCCTGACGCGCATTCGAACCTGGATCATCAACGGCGCCGCGGACAGCCGCTATCGCGGAGCGCCGTCAATCCGGGCGCAGTCCGCGGTTCTTCATCATGGCATCGACCGACGGCTCTGCGCCGCGCCAGTCCTTGTACATTTTGCCGAGTTCCTGGGAATTGCCGCGCGACAACACCATGTGCCGAAAGCGGTCTCCATTGGCCCGCGTGAGGCCGCCATGATCGTCGAACCACTGATAGCCGTCGTCGGCGAGCATCTTCGTCCATAGGTAAGCGTAATAGCCCGCTGAATAGCCGCCGCCCCAGACGTGGCTGAAGTAACTCGAGCGATAGCGGGGCGGCACGGCCGCGATATCCAAATGCGTCCTGGCGAGCGCCTGCTTTTCGAAGGCATCCGTATCCTGCAGGGGCGCATCTGCAGGCAAGACGTGCCACTGCATATCGAGCTCCGCGGCTGCGAGCAGCTCGGTAAGGGCATAGCCTTCGTTGAAATTCCTGGCGCGCTTGATCTTCTCGGCGAGAGCGGCGGGCATGGCCTCGCCGCTCAGATAGTGCTTGGCGTAGTGGCCGAAAACGCCGGGATGAATTGCCCAATGCTCGTTGAACTGAGAGGGGAATTCGACGAAATCCCGCGCGGTCGACGTTCCGGACAGGCTCGGATATTTGACGTTCGAAAACATGCCGTGCAGCGCATGGCCGAACTCGTGGAACATGGTGATCACATCGGCGAAGCTGATGAGCGCGGGCTGCCCCGGCGCGGGTTTGGGTAGATTGGCAACGTTGTAAATGACGGGACGCGTCTTCATGAGCGTCGACTGATCCACGAACTCCGCCATCCATGCTCCGCCGTTCTTGTTGTCGCGTTTGAAGTAATCGCCGTAGAACAAGGCGAGCGGCTTGCCGTCCGTATCCGAAACCTCGAACACCCGCACGTCGGGCTGATACACCGGAATGTCTTTGCGCTCCTTGAAGCTGATTCCGTACAGCAGATGAGCCGCGTAGAAGACGCCGTTCTCGAGCACGTTGTTGAGTTCGAAATACGGTTCGACTTCCGCCTGGTTCAGATCGAATTTCGCCTTGCGCACCTGCTCGGCGTAGAAGTCCCAGTCCCAAGCCTGCACGCCGAAGCCGCCCTTCTGTGCGTCGATGACGGCTTGAATGTCCGCGGCTTCGCCCGCGGCCTTGGCCGTCGCCAGCGGAACCAATGCATCCATGAACTGCATTGCTGCAACCGGCGTCTTCGCCATTTGATCCTCGAGTTTCCAGGCCGCGTGGCTCGGAAAGCCGAGCAATGCCGCACGCTGCGCTCTTAATTGCGCCAAGCGAGCCAGCGTATCCCGTGTGTCGTTGAGGTTGCCGCGCTGCGCCCGCAGCCAGGAATTCTGAAAAATGGTGGCGCGGGTCGCGCGCTCGGTCAATGAACTCAAGACAGGCTGTTGCGTGGTGTTCTGCAGCGAAACGACGTAGCCGGGAACACCTCGATCGCGCGCCGCCTGCGCCGCGGCGGCGATTTGCGCGGCGCTCGAGCCGGCCAGCACCGCTGGATCGATGGTGGCGAACGCTGCATCCTTGGTGGCATCGAGCAGTTTGGTCGTGAATGCGTCGGAAAGTGCCGAAGCTTCTTCGTTCAGGTGCTTCAGCCGCGTTTTGTCGGCATCCGACAGATTCGCGCCCGCGTGAACGAACCGATCGTATATGACCTCGACGAGCCGCCGCGATTCGGCATCCAGCCGCAATGACTCACGCTTCTTGAAAATTGCTTCGACCCGCTGAAACAATTTCGCGTTGAGGTGAATGGCATCCTCGTGAGCCGCCAATTCGGGTGCCAGCGCGGTCTTGGCAGCCTGCAGCGTGGGGTTGGTGTTCGCCTCGCTCACTGCGTGAAAGGCGTTCAGGGCCCGGCTGAGCAGCAGTCCGGTTTTCTCCATCGCGACGATGGTGTTTTCGAACGTCGCCGCCGCCGGGTTTTGCGCGATTGCCTCCATTTCGCGAATTTCCTCCGCCATTCCGGCTTCGATGGCCGGTTGATAGTCGGTATCCTTCAGCTTATCGAAGGGCGGCGCCTGGAACGGCAACCTGCTCGGCGCGTAAAACGGATTCGCAGGGCCGAACTCCGCAGCCTTCGCATTGGACGTCAAGCCGCCGGCGACCAGCGCGAAGCCGCCGGCCGTAATCAAGGTTTGCAGGTGTTTCAATCGAGCTCTACCTAAGGAGATTTCGGCCCTTAAGCTTACCCGAAACACCGCCCGAATCAGTCGTTCGCGGTCGTAGCGGCCCTAGTGCAGGCTTGCGCGCAGAGTTGCGGCATCCTCGGTGCGCGCGCAGACGAAAGTCAAATCTTCGCGCTTCGGCGACCAGCTATGCGTGCCGGATTCCTGCGACTCGCGAAACAGCAGCCGCTCGCCCATCTGGCCGCAAAACGTGCTCGCCGCGTCGAGTGCTTTGTGATTCGCGTCCGCTTGCCTGGCAAAGCTCGGAGCCGTCACGCTCACGCGAAATGCATCCTGACCGAGCGGTACGATTTTTTGCGGCGCCGTCGCGCATCCGGCAACGGCGACGATCGCGAGCAAACTCCACGATCGGTGATTCTTGATGCAGCGCATTGCTTTGGCACTCCTGCTGATTGAGTCACCTTAGCGTGGCACCGCGGCCCAAGTCGCGATGTGCGGCACGCTCGACAATGGCGGGCTGTGACGAAAGTCACGAGCATTTTCCGCGGCCGCGTTCTGTCAAACGCCGCATTCGCTTTGGTTGCGCTGAGCAGCGCAGGGTAAATATCTTCATGTGTCGCTGTTGTCAGACATGGACTCGGCGGCCGCGCAGCCTTGTCAACGCCCGCAGGAATCCGCCGTTGCTGCATGCAGGACGCACGAGTGCGCATCGCCCGAATGCAGACATAAAGTTAAATCAAGGAGATCACCCATGGACTCATCGAAATCCAAACTGCTGGCTCTCAGCATCGCGGCCGCTCTGGTCGCTGCATGCGGGGGCGGCTCGAGCGGCGGCGGCGCGTCGACCATGAGCAGCACGAGTAACACGAGCGGCACCGCGGCCCAATCCGGCAACGTGCCGATCATGATCAGCGACGCATCCACGGAAGACTGGGCCTTGATAGGCGTCAAAGTCCTCTCGATCGCGTTGGTCCCGCAGGGCGGCGGAGCCAATGTCACCGTCTACACTGCACCCAGCCCTGCACCCACGGTGAATCTGGTGCAGCTCGATCAAATTGCAGAGATACTCGGCAATGCGAGCGTGCCGGTGGGAACGTATACGAGCGCCGTGCTGACCATCAGCGGCAACCCCGGGGATGTGACGTTGGTGACGGCGAGCGATCCCGAGGTCGGCTTCGCCGGGCCGCTCGGCGCCTCGATCGACACGAGTCAAATTCAAATTCAGCACGCGCAGGGCACCGCCGGCAGTCTGACCGTTCCCGTCGATGTGAATTTCGTGTCACCGCTGGTGGTCAGCGCGACTCAGAACAACGCGCTTGATCTGGAGTTCGATCTCGGACATCCCGCCTTCATCGTCGGACACATCCCCCCCGGCTCGGGCACGACCCTGTGGGCGGTGAACTTCGACGGACCTGTCCGGCATCATCCGCTGCACGACTTGCCGACCTTGGTGCTGCGTCATCTGTACGCCAGCTTTCAATCCATCTCCGCGGACAACTCCAGCATCAGCGTATTGAAGGAGTTTCCGACGGAGCCACCCGTTTCGCCCGAAACAGCCGTGGCTACCACGCAGTCGCTGCAAATCTTGGCGGATGCCGCCAATGGCACGCTGCTCTACGACGTCGACGGCCAGACCCACAGCGTCATCGACGACTTCTCCGGCCAGAGCGGTTTCCTGACGGGCAAGCAGTTGCGCATTGCCGCACGTTATCAGGAGGATGGCACGTTGGTGGCGACTCGAATTTGGGCCAGCGCGAACTTCAACAGCGTGTGGGTCAGTCCTGAAGGTCACGTCCTGCACGTCAACCCCACCACCGACATCGTCACGGTCGAGAACGAAAGCGGTGCGCGGGTGGACGTGACGGTGAATTCCAATACAGAGGTCTTCTTCCGTCAGCCGCAAAGCGCGCTTGCGGATGCGACGCCGATTTCCACCAACGGGGTTCAATTCCTGACCGACAAGGACTTGGTGCGCGGTTTCAAGGTGCACGTCAGTGTGGTCGATCCGCTGGCCACTACGCTGGTCGCCCAGAGCATCGACATCGAGACGGCCAAATATGATGGTGTGATCTCCATGGCCGGCACCACGGATTTCACCTACACGCATGCCTTTCGCACGGCGAGCGATGACTATCAGATCGCGCTGGACTACATCTCCCCCAACACCGCCAACGGCACCGATGATCAAGGCGACGCCATCAGCGGCTACAAGTGGTGGAACTTCGCGTTCCCCACGGCGCTCAACTCAGGCAGCAACAATGCCGCGGTCGGCAGTTTCATCTCCGCCACCGACGGCTCGGTGAACTTTGGCGGCGCGGTGGGTTCCGTGCCTTCCTACGGCGAAAGCTTCTCGGTTTGGAACGATCCCGCGAACCCGAACGGCTGGGCCGCGTCGGCGACGATATTGTTGCCCTCGACTCTGCCGCTGGGATTCGTCCAATCGCAACTCAACAACAACGCCTTCACGATGACGGTGCTGGGAGGCAGCAGTGCGGCGACGATCGGCGTGTCGACGACTTCCGGCAGCGCGACGTTGGTATATCAAGTCGATCGCACCAACGGCGTCCTCACGATCAGCCCCATCGACATCACGACCAGCGCCGGTCTCACGACCCTGACCAATGGACTGGCGGTCGGAGCACCGGTGAAGGTATACGGCGTGCCGCAGGCGGACGGTTCGCTGAAGACTTACGTGTTGGCTTACTATACAGGTGAAATGCCGGCGGCGTAATCCTGCACTGAGGCGAGGCTCGGAGGCCGTGCAGCAGCGGTGCCGCACGGCTTTTTTTCGATTCGTCGGTGCCGCTCAATCCGCGCGTTCGACGCCGATGCCGTATCGATATACGTTCTCGCCGCCGAGATAAGCCGTCGCCGACAACGCGATGCAGATCGCCGCCAGCACCGCGACGAACAGCCATGAAGGTCGCGATTGTTGCGCACTGCCCGCGCCCCTCCACACGGACGCCAATATCAGCGCCAAGGAGGTGAACATGGCCCACTTCACATGCGAGGAGAGGGCGGCGCGGGCGGCGGCGCCGACGTGCAGGTCGAGAACCCCCGCCAATCCCGTGGCGAGCGCGAACAGCGTCGCAACCGCGGCGACGCAAAGATTCCAGGTGCCGACCGTGGCAAGAGTCGCAGCCAACGGTTCGCCGCGCGCCATCTTGGCCGCGGTCAAAAAAAAGCCCGCCGTCAATGTCAGGGCGACGGGAAAGTGCACCACCATCGGGTGCCAGCCCGGCACCAGATTCACGACACGCCCGCGGCGAGCCGACTCCGCCACCAATCGATGGCGTCGGACAATCCTTCGTCCAGGGTGAAGCGGGGCCGCCACGCCGTCTCTTCGCGCAGGCGGCGAGTCGCGGGTATCAACAGCGGTGGTTCGGCGGATTCGGCTCGCGCGCCGAGGCGCAGCAGATCCGCTCGGCCGGTCTTCGCGGCGATCCGCTCTATCAATTCGGCAAGCGCGATCCTTTCATCCGAACCTACGTTCACGGGCCCTTCTACCTGCGCATCGAGCATGGCGGCAAATGCGGCGCCGACATCGGCCACGTGCAGGAAGCTGCGGATCTGGCGGCCGTGAGTGCACGGCGCCTCGCGATTGCACAACAGACTGCGAATGACCGAGGGCACCAAGCGCTCGGGACGCTCGTGCGGCCCGAATTGAAAGAAGATTCGTCCCCACGCACTGGAGACTGCCTGCCGGGCGGAGAATTCCGCCAGGAAACGCTGCAGGCGCAGCTTGCATGCCGCGTAGGCAGGCGTTGCGGCGGACGCATCATCGGCCAAGGGACTTGCATACTCATCGCATAGGCCGGGACCGGACCAGTCGTATTCGGCGCAGGAACCGGCCATCACGATGCGCCTGCCGCCCGCGGCATGAAAACGCCGCAGCAAATACTGGCTGGCGTTGAGCCAGCGGAAATTATCGGCGCTGTGCCAATAGACGCCGGGCTGTGCGATCCAGGCGAAATGCAGCATATGCGTCGGCCGAATGAGATGCAGCAACGCATCGATCGCCTCTTCGCGCAGCAGATCGCTGCGATGCACCTCGGCGCCACGAAGCTCGTCCGGCATCGGGCCCTCGTGTGAATCGGAAACGACCGCCTGCACGTCGAAGCCCAAGGAGAGCAGCGCGGGCACACTCCAGCGGCCGATGAATCCACTCGCCCCCGTGACCAGGACGCGTCGCGCGCCGGTCAAGGGCCCGCGTCCAGCAGCGGATATTCCGCATCGCGTGGAGCAATGACCCGGGGCTGCAGCGGCCATTCGATGCCGAATGAGGGATCGTTCCAACGCACGCCGCGCGCGTGTGCGGGAGAATGAGCGATCGAAATCATGTACAACACCTCGCTGTGGTCCGCCAACGTGACGAACCCGTGCGCAAAACCGGGCGGAATGAACAGGGCACGGCGATTGTCGGCATTGATCTCGGTGCCGAACCAGCGGCGGTAATGACCCGACGCCGGACGCAAATCCACGATGACGTCGAATATTGCTCCGGCGGTGCAGCGCACCAGCTTGTGTTCTTCATGCGGAGCGATCTGGTAATGCATGCCGCGCAAGGTCGCCTTGCGCGCGTTGTACGACACGCTGCACTCGCGCAATTCCGGCCCGAGACCCTGCGCGGCGAACTCCTGCGCGCTGTAGCTGCGCGCGAAGAATCCCCGCACATCGCTGCTTGGCACGAGATCGACCAGATAGGCGCCGGGCAGCGAGGTTTCGGTAAATGCGATCATGGATGAACGCGCGTGAGCGGCACCGGAGTCACGAAGCGCCCGCCCCACTCCTCGATGCCGCGCAATTGTTGGCGGATTTCGCCTTGCAGGTTCCACGGCAGTATCAATACGTAATCCGGCTTCGATTGCATCAGCACTTGGGGCGATACCACGGGTATATGCGTTCCAGGAAGCAACTTGGACTGCTTGTTGGGGTTCCTGTCCGCCACCATCACGATGTCGGCCGGCGTGACCTGGCAGAAATTCAACAGCGTGTTGCCCTTCGCAGCCGCGCCGTAAGCCGCCACCGTCTTCGACGCACGCTTGGCGTCGGCGAGAAAGTTCAACAGCGATGCACGGCATTCGTCCACGCGGCGAGCGAATTGCGTGTAGGTCGCAAGCTCGTGCAGGCCGGCGGACTTCTCGCGGGCGCGCACCTCGATCAACGCGCCGCTGTCCTCGAGGTCGGTGCGCCGCGAATGGGCGGCGAAAATGCGCAATGAGCCGCCGTGCGTGGGCAGCGTCTCGACGTCGTAAATTCGCAGGCCATGGCGCCTGAATACCTGTTCGATGGCGAACAACGATATGTAGGAATAGTGCTCGTGATAAATCGTGTCGAATTCCACGTGCTCGATGAGTTCGAGCAGATGCGGGAATTCGATGGTTGCGTGACCGGTGGACTTGAGAAGCCGGCTGATTCCCGCAAGGAAGTCGTTGAGCGAAGGCACGTGCGCCAGGACGTTGTTGCCGATGATCAAATCGGCTTGCCGGCCGCCGGCCAGCTTGTCGGCCAAACTTTCGCCGAAAAACTCCACCAGCGTGGGCACGCCGATCTTTTCGGCCGCCGCCGCCACCGTGTCCGACGGGTCGATGCCGAGAACCGGTATGCCCATATTCACGAAATTCTTCAGCAGATAGCCGTCATTGCTGGCCAGTTCCACCACCAAGCTGTCCGCGCCCAGTCCGAAACGTTGCCGGGCCATCTCGCAATAGCGTTGCGCGTGCAACAGCCAGTCGTCGGAATACGACGAGAAATAGACATAGTTGCCGAACAGCTCCTGCGGCGCGACGTCGTAGTCGAGCTGCACCAGGCGGCATGCATCGCACACCTTGGCGCGCAGCGGAAAGCGCCTTTCCTCCGCGGCCGCGGCCGCGGATGCAACGAAGGCATTCGAGGCAGGCTGCATGCCAAGATCCGCCATGGTGACGGCCAAACTGCCGCCGCAGGCGCGGCAGCCTTTCACCGGGCCTGCCATCTTGGCCTCACTCCTTCCACGTTTTCCAAGGAGCGGCACCGCTTTCCCACAATGCATTCAAACTTTGCTTGTCCCGCAGCGTGTCCATGGGCTGCCAGAAACCGCGGTGCACCCAGGCGCCCAACTGGCCGTCGGTTGCCAGCCGCTGCATCGGCTCATTCTCCCAAACCGTGTACGAACCGTCGATCAGCTCCAGTACTGCCGGCTGCAGGATAAAGAAGCCGCCGTTGATCAGTCCGCCTTCCGAATGCGGCTTTTCTTCGAAGGAAACGACCCGGCTGTCCTGCGTCGCAATACGCCCGAAGCGCGCCGGCGGCCGCACGCAGGTGACGGTGGCCTTGCGGCCGTGGTCCCTGTGGAAGTCGAGCTGCGCCCGCACATCGACATCCGACAAGCCGTCGCCGTAGGTCATGCAAAACGGTTCATCGGCATTCAAGTATTTCTCGACTTGCAGCAATCGTCCGCCCGTCATGCTCTCCTCGCCGGTGTCGACCAAGGTGACCTTCCAAGGATCGACGCGGCAATCATGGTACTCGACGCGATTTTCCGCCATGTCGAAGGTGACGTCGGACTGATGCAGGAAGTAATTGGCGAAGTACTCCTTCACCATGTATCCCTTGTAGCCCAGGCAGATGATGAACTCGTTGATCCCGTAGGAGGAGTAGAATTTCATGATGTGCCAGAGAATTGGCTTCGTGCCGATCTCCACCATCGGCTTCGGACGGGTGCTCGACTCCTCCGCAATGCGCGTGCCCTTGCCGCCCGCCAGAATCACGCACTTCATGCCGGTACGCGCGACAGCGAACGATATTGCAAAATCTGCGACCGCGAAAACGTCAGCATATTTTCTCCCGCCGTGTGCGCTCGATACCAGTCCGCGGTCCAAGCCAGCGATGCCGCGACATCGAGCATCGGACGCCACCCGAGCGAGCGCTGGGCCAGCGTCGATGACAATGTCAGGGCCTGCGCCTCCTGCGGATGCAAGCCCGGATCGCGTCGCCACCCGGGTTTGCCGCCGAAGCGCGCGCTAAAGGCATCCACCACCTCGCTTACCGTGCAAAAGGATGCCGGGTTTGGACCGAAATTGACAGCGCGCGGCGTCGCCGCGGGAGTCTCGGCCAGCGCTTGCGCCAACGCGAGATAGCCCGACAAGGGTTCGAGCACGTGTTGCCACGGTCGAATTGCGTCCGGATAGCGCAGGCAGACCGGTAATCCCGATTCCAGCGCTCTCACGCAGTCGGGAATCAGCCTATCGGCGGACCAATCGCCGCCGCCGATGACATTGCCGGCGCGCGCGGTGGCCAGCGGCGGCCCGTCTTGGAAGAAGCTGTCGCGGAAGCTGCTCGTCACCAGTTCGCTGCATGCCTTGCTATTGCTGTAGGGATCGTGGCCGCCGAGCCGATCACGTTCGTCGAATGCTGCGCCATCGCCCGAATTCTCGTAGACCTTGTCGCTGGTGATGACCAGGCAACATTGCAGGCTGGGCAACGCGCGGCAGGACTGCAAGAGGTGGACGGTGCCCATCACGTTGGTGGAGAAGGTCCCCACGGGGTCGCGGTACGACTCACGTACCAAGGACTGGGCCGCCATGTGAATGACGATTTGCGGGTCGGCGGCCTGCATCGCGCCGGCTAAGGCTGCGGCATCGCGTACATCGCCGATGATGGAGCGTTCCTCGTGTCCCAGCAGCGCGAACAGGCTGGCGACGGGCGGCGCAAGGGCGTATCCGGTCACAATCGCACCCAACTCCCGCAGCCAGAGGCTCAGCCAGGCGCCCTTGAACCCCGTGTGGCCCGTGAGAAAAACTCTGCGGCGTCGCCAAAATTCGCTCATGGACTGTATACTGCCCCGCTCCGGCAATCGTTGATTATCAAGAAGTCGAGTTGGCGCGATGATCAGCTATCAATTCGATCCTGCGTCGTTGCGCAAATTGGGCGAAGAGACCCATCGAATCTATTCCGGCAACGTGCCTTTCCCACACATCGTCATCGATGATTTCATCGACCCGAAAATCCTCAAGGCCATTCTAGCCGAAGTCGATGCCGTCGATCGGTCGCGACGCTATGCGAAGTTCCTCGACCGCAAAACCGACCACAACAAATTTGCCTTCTTTCCGGAAGCTGTCGGTGCCGAGACCTCGAGATTGTTTTATTTTCTGAATTCCGGGCCCTTCCTGGGCTATATGGAGAAGCTGACCGGCATCGAGAATCTGCTCGCCGATCCCTCCTATTTCGGCGGCGGACTGCACTGGATCGAAAACGGCGGCTTTCTCGAGGTACACGCCGATTTCAACCACCTCAAGAAGTATAATCTGGAGCGGCGCATCAACCTGCTGCTGTATTTGAACGAGAATTGGCAGGAGCAATTCAACGGGCAACTGGAACTCTGGGACCGTGCCACCATGGCTTGCGCGAAATCCATCGCGCCCATATTCAACCGGGCGGTGATCTTCTCGACCACCAAGGATTCCTTGCACGGCCATCCCGCCCCCTTGGCGGCGCCGCCCGGCATCGCGCGCCGATCCTTGGCGCTTTACTACTACACCAACACCTGGGAAGCCGCGGTGCAGGCGCATAGCACGCTCTACTTCATATCGCGCGACAATAAGGTGAAGCTGCGCATGTCGCGCCTGGTTCGCGGTTTCATTCTCGATCTCATCCCGCCGATTTTTCGCAAGGGCTTTCGCGCCGCCAAGCGGCTCGCCAAGGGTGAAAAGTTCAGCGAATTGTGGAACTGAAGAACGGATCCAGCATGTCGCGGCTCCACCGCGCACCGAACACGGTGAGGTGATTGTTGTCCTCGTAGAGCGAGTGTCCCTCGGCCGCGATGAGGCAAGGGCCCCGATTCGGGCAGAATTTCTCGGCCGGATCTAAGAACGACACGTCCCCGGAGCGCCGCAATTCGGCGAAAATCGCTTCAGCCGGCGCGCGCCGCGATTCGATTTCGGCATAGGGTCGCCGCAGCGACGCCAAATCCCGGCCGAGAAAAACCGCCTTCGCCAGCGCGGAAGGGACGGCAACCAGCTGCGGCGGGACCTGCTCCAGCACCCAGATATCGATGTCCATCGCTTGCAGGCGGCGCACGGTTTCCTCGAGCGAACGGCGCATGGCTGCATCGCCTTTGTAGGCGACCCCACCCTCGGTGTAGGAAATCGTCAAGTCCTGGGTCGTCTCGGTGCCGCCGCGCTCCCAGCCGGAAATGTACGTGTCCCAGCGGCTCACCAGCAGCACATGGCGGATGTGCTGATCGCGGATCAACCCCAGCACCTTTTCCGCGATCGCAGCGCACGGAAAGTCGCCCGCTGTGTGCCGGATGGGCGCGGCACCCACCAGCGAGGGGCATCGGCTATAGCCGATCACCCACCCGGACAATCCCAGGGTCTTGGCGCGGGCATCGACGCCCGGCGCCAACGCGGCGGCGTGGCTGTCGCCCCATACCAGGAATGCGGGCTTTGAGCCCGGTGCGCCGACGCGGCACACGCTGTCGGCGGTCAAGCGTTCCGCCTCAGGCATGCACTTGGCCCATGGCCATCGATCGTCCTCGCCTTGCGCATATTGCAAGGCGGCGCCGGAGAATCGCGACGGGAAGCCATTCATGTTCACTCCGACGATGCCGAGCAAGCCTATGGCGAGCAATCCGCCGGTGGCGGCCGCGAAAACTTGCGCGCGCGATTTGAGTATGGTGCGGTACCGAATCGGCGCCTCGATGCAATGGAACGAGAGCACCGCCAACCCCACGGTGGCGGACAGCGCCGAGGCCGTCTGCATTGGCGATAATTCATGGTCCAGAAAATAGCGCGTGAACGTCAGAATCGGCCAGTGGTAGAGATACAGGCCGTACGAGATCAGTCCCAGGTACACCAACCAGCGCTGCGCCAGCAGCGCACCCAACAGCGTCGCGTTGCCGAGATTGGACACGATGATCATCACCGTGCCCAAGCAGGGCAGCAGCGCGGCGCCGCCGGGGAAAACCGTCGCCCGGTCGTAGCAGATGAAACTCAACCCAATGCATGCGGCGCCAAGCACCGACATGAGTTCCGCCACCGGGCGCGACAGCGCCGCGCGGCTCGGCGCCAACGCGATCAGGGCGCCCGCCAACAGTTCCCAGGCGCGTGGCGGCAACAGATAGAATGCACGGGCCTGATCCTGCCGAACCAGCAAAATGCCGGCGCAGAGCGACACCGCGAACAACACGAAGATCACCGCCCAGCGAGCCCTTGGCGAATTGCGCAGCACCCCGTGAATGGCAAAGAGCAGGGGCGGAAAGAACAGATAAAACTGCTCTTCCACCGCCAGGGACCAGGTGTGCAGCAAGGGCATGGTGGAGGATGGAGCGGCGAAGTAGCCGGTGGCCTGCTCGAACAGTACATTCGAATAGAAGAACGCCGTGCCCCACAAGGAACTCGAAAATGCGCGCAGATCGTGCGGAACGAACAAGAACGCGGCCGTCAGCGCGCTCAGCAGCCCCGTCAGGATGAGGGCCGGCAGGATTCTCCGCGCTCGGCGCTCATAGAAATGAGCGAAGGAAAACGTCTTGCTCCGCAACCGCGAATCGATCAGGTTCGAAATCAAGAAGCCGGAAAGCACGAAGAAAACATCGACTCCGACATAGCCGCCGGTCAAGCCTGCCAAGTTGGCGTGAAAGCAGATGACGCCGAGAACTGCAACGGCGCGCAGTCCGTCGATGAAGGGCAGGTACCCTGGCGCGGGCGTGGGCGTATCCATCGGAAGCAGCTCTCGCCGCCTATCCCGCTTTCTTGGTCCAGTAGGACTTGAGATCTTCCAGGCAGCGCCGCACCGGTCCTACCTTGAGCGCGCCGCCGATTCTGATCTGCCAGTTGCAGAACGCGCTCAAGGATCGGACCAGCATGAAGGCGTCCTTGTATTGGCCGCGGCGTTCGTTGGCATAGGCGATCTTCAGCGCATCGCAGATTATGGCGAGAGGCAGTTTGTAGATGCGCGAGCGGGCCGCGAAAGGATCGTGCGCGCACGCCAGGAAATTCCGCTCCGTGCATAGAATCCAGGTCGCCACCCGTTCCATCAGAAAAATCTTCATTTGCACGCCGACACGCCCCCGATAGCGGGTGGGCAGACGCAGCAGTGCGCCCAAGGGGTCATCGGGCGATTCCGCGATGGCGAACAGCTGCTCGGTGACGGCGAGCCACGCCCTCCAGAATCGCGGCCTGGCAACGAAGTAATTGGAGTGCACGGTATTGCGCGAATCCGTGATCAGCTCGCGAGTTTCCAGCGGGCGCCCGATGCGCGCGAAAAACTGTTCGGCGGTGCTCAACAAGCCGGGATGTTCGGCATCGCCGTGTTCGAACACATTCAGATAGTAGGCGCTCAAGTGGATGCTCGGGCTCAGCAGCACGACATCGGTATCGGTCGGCGCCGCGCGGATGAAATTCACGACGGCGGCGGCGTCGAGATTCGTCTTCCATTTGAATTTCGGCGACAGGAAGCCGTAGAACGCGTCATCCTGCAGCGCCGTGCCGAGCAGATAGTTTCTGATCGGCCAATACTCATACCAATCGGGCCGCTCGTTGGCAGAGTTGTCCAGAACGGCGAAGCCCGGGTCCAATTCTTCGCGAGACGTGTAATGGTTGAGGATCTGGTGTGCATGCACCGCGCGCATGCCCGGCAGCATACTGCTTAAGTCAACTCGCCGCGAGCCGGCCCAGCAAGGCAACGTAATTGGACCGATAGGTCTGCAGGGCATAGCGCTCGCGCACGTGTGCCAAGCCGTTGGCGCCTTGCGTGGCGCGCAGCTGCGGCGAACGGATCAGCGCTTCCAAGCTCGCTTCCCAAGCCTCGGCGTTGCCGGCGTGAAAGCCGTTGAACCGGTCGATGACGGCTTCCTTGTTGGCGCCCACGGGCGATGCGACGCACGGTAAGGCCGCCGCCATATACTGCAGCAGTTTGAACGCACATTTGCCGCGCGCCCACTCATCGTCGCTCAATGGCATTACACCGATATGCGCCCCCGCGAGAGATTCGGCCTCGGTGGCGGAACTCCAGACCACGGACTCCACGTTGACGCCGTCCCACTTGGGGAAGCGCGAGCAAATCACGCGCAGCTTGAGCGTTGGGTAGCGCTTGTTCAGCCGCATCATGGCCGGCCGCAAAATTTCCAGATACGTCAGATTCTCCGGACTGCCGATCCAGGCTACGGTGGGCGCATCGTCCGGGCGGGCGTAGGTCGGCCGGTAGCAGCCCACATCGATGGAAGTGGGCAGGATCGCGATTTCGCGCGCCGAATTCCGCGCAACGCCGGCCAGCACGCCGTTGCCGGCCACCACCACATTCACCAGGCGGCAGGTGGCGGCGAACTTGCGCATGCGCCAGCGGGACTGATCCGGCTCATCGCCCAGACTACGCGGCTTGCGCACGTAAATCGCATCGTCGACATCGAAAACGCACCGCCGCGACAGGGCCGCGAACAAGCGCGCCTCCGGCGAACTCAGCTTGATCTGATGCAGCACCGCGACGTCCGCCCAATGCCACAAGTCGCGCCTCTCCCAAGTGCGAAGTCCATATCTCCCGCCGGGAAATTGCTCGGTGCGCACCTGCCAGCCCGCTGCCTGCAGAGGCTCGATCAGCGTGCGCATACGATGCCGAAATGAAGGCTGCTCCAAGCCGTAGCCGACCAGCACCGCGTTCGGCACGAACTACGCCCTGCTGCCGCAGGCCGCGAGAGCGGCCAGCGCGTTGACTGCAATCTCGGCGCCATCCGCAAGTCGCAGCCCGGCCGCGCGGTTTGCCAACGCGGCGCGCTGCGGCTCGTCGCGCAGCAACCCTTCGGCGGTTGCCACGATGTCCGAGGCATGCAGACTGCTCGCCAGGGCGACTTGCGCTGCCACGCAGGCGTCGATTCTCTGCTTTTGGTCGCCGGCAATGGGCACTGCGACGCACGCGCAACCGCAGGCTATGGCCTGCAGCAGCGTTGATCCGCCATTCGCGATCACGACCCGCGCCGAGCGCATCAATGCCATCAATTCTCCCTGGGGCAAGGGCGCCAGCTGGCGCAGCCGTGAATCGTTCGCCGCGCCGTCATCGCCGGTGCCGACGGGGCCGGCGGGGCCGACGTATATCGTCGGCGCTCCTGCGGCTGCCAACGAGTAGGCCGCGCTCCTGAACTGCGCCACCGCGTCGTGCGCCCCGGGATGCCCGGTGCCGCCGCCCGGCACCATCAGCACATACGAACCCTCGGCATGCGGCGCGTGCATCATCGGCACGGCGCGCGCAAGAATCACGTCCAGATAGCGCACCGTCGGACGATGCAGCAAACGCAGCTTGAATCGCTCGAAGAACCCAAGGCTGCCGGCGATGAATCGCGGATATGCGATCCAATGCTCGTCGATCAGCCGCATCCAGCGCCAGCGAAATGCCTTGCCGCGCTGGCGCCGACGCGCACTGATATAGACGATGCGCGACCCGGCGCGCCGCGCGGCACGTAGTTGCGAGGTGCGGCCTGCGTTGTCGAAGATCACGACATGCGGCCGGAACTCCCGCAGCTCCCGAATGACCTCGGCGGAGTGAAACGTCGGCGATGAAGGCAGCAAAGCTGCACTGAACGGCACGCTGTCAGCGTACGGCGCTTGCTTGCTCAACAGGAAACGTATCTCGGCCTGCGGCCAGCGCCGGATTGCGGCATGGGCAATGCCTAAGCTGCGCGCGTATTCGCCCATGCCGTATGCACCGGAGACCGGCACGAACAGCAGCCGCGGCCCTTTGGCTTCGAAATCAGGCAAAGGCAGTGAACCAGCTGTCGAGCACCAGAAGGTACCATGCGCGGCGAAACTCGCAGGTGACCGGCCGCTGCAATATGCCGCGCTCCATCAGCCGCTTCACCGCATCGCGCAGGATGTTCGGGTGACGCTTCAGCCATGCGTGCACGGGCAATCCGAAACCGGATTTCGGTTGCTGCAGATGCCCCTGCGGCAGCCGCGGCTGCATCAATCGCCGCACCAGCAATTTTCCGCGATGCTGCGACTCATCCACCAACAGCCGCGGGTCCACGCTCAGCATGAACTCGACCAACCGATGATCCAGCAGCGGCGGCCGCACTTCCAAGGAATGGGCCATGCTGGTCCGATCGACCTTGGTCAGGAGTCCCTCCGCCAAATCGGTATGCACGTCCAGCCAGCGCAGTCTCGACAGCGGACTGAGGTCCTCGCGCCAATGTTGCCGGTAGAACCATAGATAGTCGTAGTCGGATTCCTGCCAATCGCGGGCGAGCAGCGAGTCGATTTGCGCCGCCGTCATGCCGCCGAGCGCCGCGGCGCAAGCCGGCAAGCCGACATAGGCCCGGCGCTGCATGGATGATGCGAATCGCGACAGCGGCGGCAGATGGCGGGCCAGGAATCTGTTGAGCAAACTCGAGCGCTCGCCGACGCGCGACCAATAGCGGGGATAACCGCAGAAGATCTCATCGCCCCCCTCGCCGCTCAAGGCCACCGTCACCTCGCGGCGCGCGAACTGCGCCACCAAGTAGTTCGACCAAGCAGCGCTGTCGCCGAAGGGCTCATCGAAAAGCTCCGCAATGTGCCCCAGCGCGTGGGCGAAGTCCGCCTGCGGCGCCGTCATTTCCAGGTGCACCGTGTGAAAGTGATCGGCGAGCCGCCGGGCTGCATCGGCCTCCGATCGCGAGCTCGATTCGAACCCCAAGGTGTAGGTGTGTGGAGAGTCCAGGTAGTAGGTGGTGAGCGCCGAATCGATGCCGCCGCTCAAGAACACCCCGACCGGCACGTCCGAGAGGGTTTGTGCGGGAATCAGTTCGCGCAGCAGCGCATCCAGTTCCTGCGCCGTCGCCGCCGAATCGCGCGCTACGATTGCCGCGGATGGATTCCAGTAGCGCCGCACCTCGGCCCGGCCATCGACGAAGCTCAAGGTGTGTCCCGCCGGCAGTTTCGCGATGCCGGCATAGATGCTCTTCGGCGCGGGAATGTAGCCATGAAAAAGGAAGTCGCGCAGTGCACTCTTGTCGATTTCCGGCTTGCCCAACAGCAACAGCGCCTTGAGTTCGGAGGCGAACGCGATCCCCCCGTCCGGCAACAGGCGGTAGTACAAGGGCTTGATGCCGAGCCGGTCCCGGGCAAGCAGCAAGCGGCGCTTCGCGCCGTCCCACAGCGCGAAGGCGAACATCCCCGCCAGGGAGTTCAGACAGGCAGCACCCTTCTCGGCCAAGAGATGCAGCAGTACCTCCGTATCGCCGCTGGATTTCCAGGGACCTGCCATGCCGGCGCGCAGCTGCACGTGGTTGTAGAGTTCGCCGTTGTAGGTCAGCACCGCCGAGCCGTGGGTCATGGGCTGGTAGCCCGCCTCCGTCAAATCCTGGACCGCCAGTCTGCGATGCGACAAGGCTATCCCGGGCTCGCTCCAGACCCCTTCGCCGTCCGGACCACGATGCTTGAGCCGCAGCGCCATGCTCCTGGCGGCCTCGGCGCTGGCCCGCTCGCCCACGATTCCCGCTATCCCACACATGCCCGCAGTCTAGCGCGACGACGAGGCGATGTACCGCTGGCCATCGGCGGGCGGTTCGTTTAGGGTGCAGCCTGGAGCTGCGATACATGGCATCACCCGCTGACCAAAGACTGCTGGAATTGCTGGATAAATGGCTTACCAGCCTTGAGCTCCATACCAAATATTCATCGCTTGACGACGACAGCTATTGGAAGGTTCAGCCGTGGATCGAGCATCAGCGTCCCAGCCGCTGGATTCTCGATCTCGCGAAGCAGAAAACCATCGCTCTCAAGGGCCAATTGGAGGAGCGCATCAAGCTGGGCGATGAGCAATTTTCCGACGCTCTGGAGCTGATGATTTTTCTCGCGAACCTGGTGGGCGCCGAGCACATCGAGCGCTTCATCCCGATGGCGGAAACTCAGAGCGAGCGGCCCCCGACCCCGCTCGAGAGCGCGGCAAGCGAGCCCGATGATGCCATCTCCGGCACGCGCGAGATGCCCAAGATGCTCGCCGGCAAACCGCCGCAAGAGCCATCGCCGCCCGCGCCCGACGCGCTGGTCGCACGGGTCGAACGCAAGGCGAAAGGCGCCGGCAAGGCGCCCCCCAAGACGGATGCGCCCGCGGCGCCGGCCGAGGCGGCACGCGAGCAAGTGATCGCGGATGCCGTGCGCTTGGTTCAATGGGGACGAAAATGGTTCGAGTTGCCCGAACTCATTGCCCGGATGGCAGGACGGCCACCGCTCGCGGAGGTACGGCGTGTGCTGAAAGAAAGCAAGTCGGCAATCGACGAGAAGGCCGGCAAAAACTAACAGCAATCGATTTCTTGCCCAACCGTTGCGTTTTTCCTCGCCGCAACCGTTGCGCTTTTCACGGCGACGGTGTGAAATCGCGCGCGGTACCCGAAAGAGAAAGAAATTTAGGGAACCTACGACGGATTGCATGCTCAAAGGCGCTCATGATTACGACGAAAAATTTATCGAAGCGTTACGGCGACAAGCTCGCGGTCGATGACCTCACCTTCTCGGTCTCCCCGGGCGAGGTTCTGGGTTTCCTGGGCGCCAACGGCGCCGGCAAGTCCACCACCATGCGCATGATCGCGGGCTTCATCGCACCCACCGAAGGGTCGGTGAGCGTCTGCGGCCATGACATCGAGCGCGATTCGGTCGCCGCCAAGTCCTGCATGGGTTATTTGCCCGAAGGCGCCCCCAGCTACGGCGAGATGACCGTCAGCGAGTTTCTCGACTTCGTCGCCGATATTCGCGGTCTGAAGGGTGAGAGGCGCGCAGAGCGCCGCGCCGTCGTAATCGACCGCCTGGCGCTGGCGCCGGTGATCGAGCAAGTCATCGAAACGCTCTCCAAGGGTTTTCGCCGCCGCGTCGGCCTGGCTCAGGCCTTGATCCACGACCCACAGGTTTTGATCCTGGACGAACCCACGGATGGACTCGATCCGAACCAGAAGCACGAGGTACGGCGGCTGATCAATGAGCTCAGCAAGGACAAACTGGTCATCGTCTCGACCCACATTTTGGAGGAAGTGCACGAGGTGTGTACGCGCGCCATCATCATCGCCAATGGGCGCATCGTGGCGGACGAGACACCTGCCGCCCTCGAGGCGCGCTCGCGTTACCACCACGCCGTCAGCCTGCGATTCGAAAAGGCCGACGAGATGTCGGCGGCATGCCGCGAGATCGCGGCTCTGCCCGAGGTCACGGGCGTGGAGACCGACAGCCGCGCGCTGCGTCTGACCGCGGTGCCGAAACCCGGCGCGAACGCGCTTGCGGCGGTCAGCACGCTCATCGACCGCAACAACTGGAATGTGCCGGAGCTGCACTTGGAGTCAGGGCGTCTCGACGAGGTGTTCCGCACCCTGACCCAGGCGCCGGTCATCGATGAACTGCCCTCTTCGGGAGCCCTGCCATGACCCAGGTTCCGGTCATCTTCCGGCGCGAATTGCGCAGCTATTTTGCCACGCCTCTGGCGTACGTGTTCATCGTGATATTCCTAGTGCTCGCGGCCGTCTTCACTTTTCAGGTGGGCGGTTTCTTCGAGCGCAATCAAGCGGACCTGCAGCCCTTCTTTCGCTGGCACCCCTGGCTGTACCTCGTGCTGATACCCGCGATCTCCATGCGCCTCTGGGCCGAGGAGCGCAACAGCGGCAGCATCGAACTGTTGATGACGCTGCCCGTCACGCTGTGGCAGGCGGTGGTCGGCAAGTTTCTTGCCGCATGGTGCTTCGCCGGGCTCGCGCTGGCGCTGACGTTTCCCATCTGGATAACCGTCAATTACCTGGGTTCGCCCGACAACGGCGCCATCGTCGCCGCGTACCTCGGCAGCTTTCTCATGGCCGGCGGCTTCCTGGCGATCGGCATGTGCTTGTCCGCCGCCACGCGCAACCAGGTCGTGGCATTCATCACCGCCGCTCTGGTCGGTTTCGTGTTCCTGCTGGCGGGCTACCCGCTGGTGCTCGACTTCGTCCGGGGAGTCCTGCCGCAAAGCATCGTCGATGCCATCGCCTCCTTGAGTTTCTTCAGCCATTTCGACGCCATCTCCAAGGGAGTCATAGACCTGCGCGACCTGGTGTATTTCGGCGCCCTCATCGCTTTTTGGCTGGCTGCGACGGCGCTGGTTCTCGACATGAAGAAGGCGGAATAAGTGGCTAGTCGTCGGCGCAGCATCGGATTTGGCGTGGGCGGTTTGGCCGCACTCATCGTGTTGTTCCTGGGCGTGGTCATGCTCTCGAATGTCGCATTGCGCGGCATGCGTCTCGACCTGACTCAGAACAAGCTCTACACCCTGACACCCGGCACCCAGCAGGTGCTGAAGGAACTGAAGGAGCCGGTCAATCTTTATTTCTATTTCTCGCGCGATGCGGCCGCCAAACAGGCGCCGCTGATCCTGCCATACGCGGGACGCGTGCGGGAATTCCTGGAGGAAATCGCCGCGCGCGCAGGCGGCAAGATTCATCTGCAGGTGGTCGATCCCCAGCCCTTCACCGAGGATGAGGACCGCGCCGCCGAGCTCGGGCTGCAATCCTTGGATGCCGGCGGCAACGGCGCGTCCTTGTACTTCGGTCTGGCAGGCACCAACTCCACCGACGGCCGTTCCACGATCGCGAGCTTCCAGCCTGATCGCGAGGAGTTCTTGGAATACGACGTCGCCAAACTCATCCACGAGTTGGGCACGCCGAAGAAACCCGTGATCGGCCTGATGAGTTCCATACCGTTGCAGGGCCAGTTCAACCCCGCTACCGGCCAGCTGGGCGACACCTGGCCGGTCATCGCGCAGCTCGAACAGGTCTTTTCCGTGCGTTCGCTGACCACGGATCTCGATCGCATCGAGAACGACGTCGACGTGCTGATGCTGGTGCATCCCAAGCAACTGGCCCCCAAGACCCTCTATGCCATCGATCAGTTCGTCATGCGCGGCGGCCGGCTATTGCTGTTCGTCGATCCGAATTCAGGGGCGGACACCGCCGGACGCGATCCGTCCAATCCGATGGCCGGCGCGATGGCCGATCACTCTTCGGACCTCGAGCCGCTTCTGCACACTTGGGGGGTCGACTACGATCCGACCAAGGTGATCGGCGACTTGTCGCGCGGCCTGGAAGTTCGCTCCAGCATGCAGGCGGCGCCGGTGCGGCACATCGGCATTCTCGGATTGCGCCACGACGACATGAATCAGAAGGACGTTCTGACCGCGACGCTGGAATCCATCAACCTGGCTACCGTCGGCTCGCTGTCGGCAAGCGCCGGCGCCAAGACCACCTTCGAACCCTTGCTGCTGAGTTCGAACGAGGCGGCTCCGATGCCCGCGCAGCGTTTCAACACGCTCTCCGATCCCTCTTCGCTGCGCGACGGCTTCAAGGCGACCGGGACGCGCTACGCCATCGCCGCACGCATCACCGGTCCCGTGGATTCGGCGTTTCCAAAAGGCGCTCCTCCTACCGATCAAAAGGCGTCCGGACCGCCGGTGGCGCATCTCGCGAAATCGACCGTGCCCGCGAATATCGTGGTGATTGCCGACACCGATATGCTCATGGACTACCTTTGGGTCCAGACCCGCGAGATCCTGGGACAGCGCGTCTCGCAGGCCTTCGCCAACAACGGCGACTTCATCGCCAACATCCTCGACAACTTGAGCGGCAGCGGCGCACTGATCAGCGTGCGTGGACGCGCGAGTTTCTCGCGGCCCTTCACGCGGGTGGAGCAGCTCAGGCACAGCGCGGACGACCGTCTGCGCAGCAAGTCGCTGGAGCTGCAGGCCGAACTGCGGCAAACCGAGGAGAAATTGACGGAGCTGCAGAGCAAGCGCAACGACCAGTCGTCTCTGATGTTGTCGCCGGAACAGGAAGACGAGCTCAAGCGCTTCACGGCGGAAAAGGCGCGCGTTCGCAAGGAATTGCGCGAGACGCAGCGCGGCTTGGACGTCGAGATCAATCGCCTGAATACCTGGCTCAAGGTGATCAACATCGGCATCGCGCCGTTGTGCGTGGCCGCTGCCGGAGTCATCATTCTCTACCTGCGCAGGCGCCGCCGCGTGGCCGGCTCGGCGGCCGCGCTTGCCTCGAGGTCGGCGTGAACCGTCGGCGCCTCACGGTGCTGGTCATCGCCGCGCTGCTGGTGATCGGCATTGCTTCGTATCTGAGCCAGCGCAGAAATGCCTCCCACGACACTCATGACGCGCCATTATTTCCGGCGCTGGCGGGTGAATTGGCCAGCGTTTCGTCGCTGGACATCCGCAAGGGATCGAAGACGCCGACGGTCAGTTTGCGCAAAAAGGGCGAGCAGTGGACGGTGGCGCAACGCGCCGATTACCCTGCCGATGTCTCGAAGCTGCGAAAACTATTGCTGTCCTTGAGCGATGCGAAAATCATCGAGGAGAAGACCTCCGAACCCGCGAACTTTGCCGTGATCGGCGTCGATGACCCCGCCAGCCCCACCACGCTCGGCACCGAAATCGTTTTCGCCGTGAAAGACGGATCGCACACCGTGATCGTCGGCAAGCCCTCGGGCGAAGGCAATTTCGTCAGGCGCGGCGGCGAAAAAACCAGCTACCTGGAAACGCCCGGCATTTACATCGAATCCGAACCGCGATTCTGGATCGACACCAAGCTCCTCGACATCCCGGCCGACAACATCGATCGCATCGATTACAAACCCGTGGCGGGGGCGCCCTACTCTGTGCATCGCGTCGTGGCACCGCACGCCGCTCCAGCTCCGGCCGGTGCTGCGGCCGCTGCATCCGCGGCAGCGCAGCCGGGAGCCGCGACGCAGCCCTCAGCCGCAGCGCAGCCCTCGCCCCCGGAAACGGGCAAAGACTTCGCCCTCGAGGGCACACCGCCGGGCCGCAAGCCGGCGGATTCGCCGACGTTGGCACCCTCGCCGGCGGTGTACGGGAGTTTGACCGCGGACGATGTCGCACCGGCTACGGAGATCGATTTCAGCAAACCTGCTTCCACGATCGTTACCATGAAAGACGGCAGCACCGTTACCCTCACCGGAACTGTGGTCGGCGATAAGCACTGGATTCAGGTGAATGCACCGAAGGACGCGGCCCTCATGGCCCGCACCACGGGCCGAGCGTTCCAAATAGCCGGCTACCGATACGATGGTCTATTCCGGCCGTTGGATCAATTGCTGGTGCCGAAAGAGGCGCCGCCCGATACCAAGGCGCCCAAGCCGCAGCAGCCGAAACAGCCGCAACTTAAACATCCTCAGCCGCCGCCGGACAAGCAGCCAGTCCAGCCGTGACCGACGGCTACAGCGCCGGATTTGCGCGCCGGTTCGCGGCCCTGATCTACGATGCGCTGCTTCTGGCAGCACTGATGCTGATCTTCACGACCGGCTTGGTCATGTTGATTGCGCGGTCGGCGATCGTACCGGAGACGGCGGGCCCCTGGGCGTATGCCTACCGCGGAGCGCTGCTTCTCATCATTGTCGGATACTACGTGGCCAATTGGACGCGCAGCGGCCAGACGTTGGGAATGCGCGCCTGGCGCCTGCGCGCCGTGAACGAACACGGCAAACGCATGAGCGTGCGCGCGGCGCTGCTGCGTTACCTGTACGGCGTGCTGGCTTGGGCGCCCGCGGCGCTCGGCGTGCTATGGCTGTACATCGACGCCGAGCATCTTGCCCTTCACGATCGATGGTCGCGGACAAGAGTCGTGCACCTACCGCGTTCTTGATATGGCGACCACAGTGCAGAGCGTCACGCATATCGTCGGCAGCCAACCCACCAGCATGGGATTGAGATTGAAAAGCTGACCGCCATTCTCCACCGTGCGCGTGACCAGAAAGAACAGCACTCCCAGGAGCACGCCGATTACCGTACGGGTGCCGGCGCCCGTGGTGCGCAGGGGTCCGAACACGAACGGCAACGCCAGCATGGTCACGACGATCACCGCAAACAGCCTGGCGATTCGCGACCAGAAACCGATCTCGAACACTGCGGTCTCCAGACTGTTGCGGCGCAGATGATCGATGTACGAAGCCAACCCGTGCAGCGTCAGCAGCTGCGGATCGGTTGCGGCCAGCCCGAGGAAATCGGGATTCACCGTGGTGTGCATGGTCTCCTCGCTGCGGGTATCCGCCTCGACATGGTCTTTGCCGAAGCGCGAGGTCGCCACATCCTGCAGGTTCCAGCGGCCCGGATCAGCGACCGAGATGCGCGCCGCGCGCAAGATCGAGTTCAAGCGTGTCGGACCGTCGAGCTTGAATACTGAAACCCCGCCGAACGCGTGGTCGGCGTCGCCGGTCTGGACGCGCAGAATCAGATTGCCGTCCTTGATCCACGCGCTGCTCGAGCCGGCGAAGCTTACGTCAGCCATCTTGGCGGTGGTCTTTTCTCGTTTCGCGAATTGCGCCATCGGCGGTGCGGCATATTCGCCTATCCCATACATCATCACGGCGAGAGTCAGGCCGGCCAGGCCGACAGGCCAGCCGATGCGCCACACCGAGACTCCCGAGGCCCGCGTGACCACCAATTCGCTGCCGGCCGCCAGGTTGCCCAGACCCATCAGTGCCCCGATCATCGCGCCGATGGGCAGCAGTTCGAATGCCGTCTGCGGCAGGTTCAACAGCGTGTTGACGAAAGCGTCGCCGCCGCTGTAGTTGCCGACGCCGATATCGCTCTGCTGACTGATGAACAGCACCAGCGCGGCAAGCGTCAGCATCACCAGCATCGCCATGCCCGCATAGATCAGCACCGTGCGATACAGATATCGATCGAGTGTGTTCATGCATTCCTCGCATGGCGCATCACCAGATACAGGCCGAATGCCAAAGCAGCCGCGTGCACCCACCACACCCCGATCTGCGGCGGCAAGATCCCCTTCTCAATCCAGATTTTCGCCGCGGATAAAAGATTCGAATAGACGAAGTACACCACGATGGCGAAGCCCACCCTGGCATAGCGGCCTTGGCGCGGGCGCAGGCGGCTCAAGGGCACGGCGATGAGCGTCAGCACCAACGCCATCAGGGGCGTGGATGACCTGAATTGCAGCTGCGCGATGTCCGAGGGCGCTTTCGAACCGAGCAAGTCGCGCGTCGGTTTCGTGTCAGGATCCAGCGAGCCTTGGTATTCGGGGGGCGCGGCAATGGGAATGCCATGCTCGCGGAACTCGATGACGCGAAAGTCCGGTTTTCCAGGCACTCCCTCGTAGCGCCGGCCGTTGAACAAGGTCACCAAATGCGTTCCCTGCGGCGCCTTGGAGTAGGTCGCCGTGTCGGCGAGCGCCACCTCGATGCGTCCGGCCGTCTCGCGCTGTACGAACACATTGTGCAGAACCCCTTCCTGGTCGACGCGCTCGGCGTAAAACACCGCGTCGCCGCCGCTGAAGGCGCGAAAGCGCCCCGCATCGAGCTGGCCGAATTGCGCTTCCTTGATGGCCGAGGTTCGCAGCAACTGCACCTGCGCATCGGCCCGCGGCACCTGCACGAAGACCAGCCAGGCCAGACCCACCGCGATGACCGCCGCGAAGCAGTACAACGGCGCCAGCAGCCGCGCCGGCCCGAATCCGCAGGCCTGCAAAGCGGCCATTTCGCTGTCGTGGTACATGCGGCCGAGCGTCAGCACGACCGCGAGCAGCAATCCGACGGGCACGATCACCGACAGATACATGACCGTGCCCAGCGCGATCAAATCGAGCACCACGCCCCGGCCGTATTCGTTTTCGGCGGCTTGACCCAGCACGCGGGACAGCTGATTGGAGACCAGAATCGCCACCAATACTCCGGTCACGGCGAGCCAGGTCTGCATCACCTCCCTGAGCACATAGCGTTGCATCGTCCATTTCATGGGGCCGAGCTTAGAGCCTTCGCGATAATCTAGTAAACTATTTGGCTTGGCCCACGCGGCACCCCTATTCGGAAACGGACGGAGCTTCAAGGATATGGAATTCAAAGCGATCGTTGACGGCAAGATGCGCGAAGCGGCGGGCTGCGCCGTGGTCGGCGCCTACGAGAATGGCGAACTCGGCGCGGCTGGCCGCCGCATCGATACGCAACTCGGCGGTCTGATCGCCAAGCTGCACCGTGACGGGGATTTTGCCGGGAAACTGGGCGATTTATTGATGCTGCCCGCGCCCGCCGGCGCCGCCGCGGCGCGCCTGCTGTTGATCGGTCTGGGACCGAAGGCAAATTTCGGCCGCAAGCAATATCGCAAGGCGCTGCAGAGCGCGGCTCAGGCGCTCGCTAAGACCGGCGCAAGCGATGCCATCCTGTACTTGACCCTGGAGGAGATGCCGGAGCTCGATGCCAATTACCGCGCCCGCATCGCCGCCGAGGTGTTCTGCGTTCAAGCTTACAAGATTCCTGACCTGAAAACCGCGGCCAAACCGAAGCCCCGGCCCTTGTCGAAGCTCAGCGTCGCCCTGGCGGATGCGCGGGCTGTGAAGGCCGCCAGCGCCGGACTTGCCGCCGGAGCAGCGCTCGGCGGCGGGATCAAGCTGGCGCGCGATCTTGCCAATCTTCCCCCCAACGTCTGCACGCCCACCTATTTGGGAAATAGGGCCATGCAACTGTCCAAGGAATTCCCCGCCATCAAGACCAAGGTTTTGGACGCTGCGGCGATCAAGGCGCTGAAAATGGGCGCATTCATGGCGGTGACGCAAGGGTCGGATCAGCCGCCGCGGCTCATCGTCTGCGAATATCGGGGTGGCGCAAAGAATCTCGCGCCGATTTGCCTGATCGGCAAGGGCATTACTTTCGATACCGGAGGCATTTCGCTCAAGGACCCCGGTGCCATGGACGAGATGAAATTCGACATGAGCGGCGGGGCGACCGTGCTCGGCGCGCTGCGTAGCGCGGCGGAGCTGAAACTGCCCATCAACGTGGTCGTGATCGTGGCGGCATGCGAAAACATGCCGAGCGGCGGCGCCATCAAGCCCTCCGACATCGTCACGAGCATGTCGGGCCAGACGGTCGAGATACTCAATACGGACGCCGAGGGGCGCCTGGTGCTCTGCGATGCCATCACCTACAGCCGCCGCTTCAACCCCCAGGCGGTGATCGACGTCGCCACGCTGACCGGCGCTTGCATCGTTGCCTTGGGCAGCCACGTGAGCGGTCTCATGAGCAACGACGAAGCCTTGGCCGACGAGTTGAGCGACGCGGGCCAGCGTGCCGACGACCGTGCCTGGCGCTTGCCGGTGGGTGATGAATACGCGGAGCAGTTGAAGAGCAACTTCGCCGATCTTGCCAACGTCGGCGGCCGCGAGGGCGGTGCCTGCACGGCGGCGTCCTTTCTTTGGAAATTCGCGAAGGATTTGCGTTGGGCGCACCTCGACATCGCCGGAACGGCATGGCTCGGCGGATCGCAAAAAGGCAGCACCGGGCGGCCGGTACCGCTGTTGGTCGACTTTCTGATCCGCCGTTCGAAGTCCTCATGACCGAGCGCGTCGACTTTTACGTGTTGAAGAGTGCGACGCCCAAGCAACGCTGGATCTTCGCCTGCCGGCTCGCCGAGAAAGCCTATCTGAGCGACCTCAAGGTTGCGATTCTGCAAGACGACGTGAGCAACGCGAAGTTGCTGGACGATCTTTTGTGGACCTTCAACGAGCGCTCCTTCGTGCCGCACGAGCTGTGCCTCGACGAGAAGTTCGATCCGGCCACACCGGTACATGTGGGACTCGATTCGAGCAAGCTGCCCGCCGTTGACCTGTTGGTCAACCTGACCGATCGGCTGCCCGAGGGCCTGGATCGCTTTGCGCGCGTTGCCGAAATCATGGACGCGGACCCCGCGCGGTTGCGGCTGGGACGCGAACGTTTCAAGTCGTACCGGGATTTGAAGGTTGCGATGGATACTCATCAGATAGGCGCTGATTAAGCTGCGATCGGCTCGTGAATAAATCGTTCTCCCCTGCGGACATCGAAGCGCGCATCTATGCGCACTGGGAAGCATGCGGCTACTTTGCGCCGAGCGGCCGCGGGCCCGCTTACTCCATCGCCATACCGCCGCCGAACGTCACCGGCACGCTTCACATGGGACACGCATTCCAGGACACCGTGATGGACGCGCTGATTCGCTATCATCGCATGCGCGGCTTCGACACCCTGTGGCAGCCGGGCACCGATCACGCCGGCATCGCAACGCAAATGGTGGTCGAACGGCAGCTGAATGCGCTCGGTCAGAGGCGCTTAGGATTGGGCCGCGATGCCTTTGTCGAGAAGGTCTGGCAATGGAAGGAAACTTCAGGCGGCATCATCGCGCAGCAAATGCGCCGCCTCGGAGCTTCCGTCGATTGGCAGCGGGATCGGTTCACCATGGATCCTGGCCTGTCGCAGGCGGTCACGGAAGTTTTCGTCAAACTCTACGAAGAGGGTCTGATTTACCGCGGCAAGCGCCTGGTGAATTGGGATCCGGTGTTGAAGACCGCGCTGTCCGATCTGGAGGTGGTCGCTGAAGAGGAGACCGGCAATCTTTGGCACCTGCGCTATCCCTTGAGCGAGGCGAGCGGGTATCTGGTGGTCGCGACCACGCGCCCGGAGACGATGTTGGGGGATGCCGCGGTGGCGGTGCACCCGGAAGACGAGCGCTACCGCCACCTGGTCGGCCGCAAGGTGCGCTTGCCGCTCACGGAGCGCGAGTTGCCCATCATTGCCGACAGTTATGTGGATCCGGCATTCGGCAGCGGTTGCGTGAAGATCACGCCCGCGCACGATTTCAACGACTACGAGGTCGGCCAGAGGCACGGCTTGCCGCTCATCAATATCATGACCATTGATGCGTCGCTCAATGACAGCGTGCCCCCAGCCTATCGCGGCCTGGACCGGAGCGCGGCGCGAACCCGCGTGCTCGCCGATCTGGAGGCGCTCGGGCTGATCGAGCGCATCGAA